>FTCU01000799.1_pt1 | contig 18114 bp, 9 predicted proteins | sample 1639521 | NCBI WGS metagenome assembly FTCU01 (sample SAMEA3914864, study PRJEB12502) | metagenome | biome: forest; material: soil | place: USA | collected 2012-03-12 | depth 0.3 m
AACGTCTGGGCCGTCTGCCACGGAGGCATGGTGGGCCTGCGGTACGTCGTTGCCGTACGTAAGGACCTCTTGCTCCAAGACGGGGACATGATCGACGGCGTCATCCGGTCCGTCATGAAGGGCCTCGGCGATATCGACGACGATGTGCGCTCTGTCAGCGCGGCCACCCTGGTCCCAATGGCGAAGGAATTTGTCACGATGCGTCGTGGGGCCCTCGACGGCCTCATCAACATCGTCTGGGAGAGCCTTTCCAACTTGGGCGATGATTTGAGCGCCTCGACGGGCAAGATCATGGATCTGCTTGCGACACTTTGCAGCTTCCCCGAAGTTCTGGAAACCATGAAACTCTCGGCCGCTCAAGACGAGGAGAGGTCCTTCACTCTCCTTGTTCCCCGACTCTATCCCTTCCTCCGGCACACCATCACTTCGGTCCGCCTTGCCGTGTTGAAGGCCTTGATGACTTTTGCGAATCTCGGGGGCGAGACCTCACAGGGTTGGCTCAACGGGAGGATCCTGCGCCTCGTCTTTCAAAATCTCCTGGTCGAGAGGGATGAGGACACGCTCGCCATGTCCAGGAATCTCTGGGCCGCGCTTGTGCGCAATCTTGCCAAGGATCCCGCGGTTCTTGCGGACGAGTTTGAAGCGCACGTGGATCCGTTGATGCAGCTCGCGCTCCATCCCATCGGCGTGCTGCGGCATCCCATTCCCATGAACGCCACCCTTTTCCAGAAGCCGTCTGGAGGAACATACTCCTCCCTGGCCGGCGTTGCTCCTGCCCCAAGTAGGCGGTCGTCGCCGCCTGAAGGAGAGAGAGCCACAAAACGGCGCAGAAAATCGACCAGGGTCGACGACGTCCCGGCCACCACCCAGAGCCACGATGTCGATGGACACATGATGCAAGGCGATGTTGACCTGGTGGGCATGGACGTTTTGGTCCGCTCGCGTGTGTCGGCGGCCACGGCAATGGGCCTCATCATGTCTCTGCTTCCGGCGTCCAACCTCGCTTCGTACGACAGCAGCGTCCTGCAAGGTCTGAACTCGCCGTTCGCATCCACGCAGCTTGCCGCAACCATGATCATCGACGAGTACGCAAAGAATTCTGAGGTGAATGGCGCAGCCGCACGGTTCGTCGAGCCCCTGCAACAGATGATCGACCAGGCCCGCCCGACGCATTATCGGGATCTAGTGAGCTTTGTCCAGCGGGTGCGCTCGCAGTCGCAACAGCTCATCAACCTTTTCCGCGACCACGGGAAGGTCTCTCATAACAAACTGCCCACACTAGCTGTTGTGGTTCAAGGAGAGCCTGAAGCCGGCCCTGGTGCCTTCTCCGTTGCCAACGCGGAGAAGGTCGTCAACGATGACTTCGACAAGCTCAAAAAGGCCATGGCGCCCGGTCAACGGTTGATTGCCCTTCCGCAACTCAACGAGGCTCGCGATGCAACGGCTGCCGTTATCGAGGAGGCAAAGACGGCCAAGGAGGCTCGTGATGCCCGCATCCGAGCCGCTGCTGCTTGCGCCTTGGTTGCCATGAAGGTTCTCCCAAAGAAGCCGAGCCCTCTCATCAAGGCTATCATGGACAGTATCAAGACTGAGGAGAACCAAGAGCTGCAGGGTCGGTCAGCCGCGACGATCGCGCGTCTTGTGCAGCTGTTTACCGATTCCGGCCGCCGAGGCCCGGCTGATAAAGTGGTTGCAAACTTGGTCAAGTTCTCGTGCGTTGAAGTTGCCGAGACCCCCGAGTTTCCCAACCATGCTCTCAAGACCAACGTCATCCTCTCGATGCAGAAAGAAGAGGACCGCGTCGACCACCCTGATGCAGCCAAGTTTGCACGGGAAGCCAGAGCAGCCCGCATCACCCGCCGTGGTGCCAAAGAAGCCCTGGAAATCCTCTCACGGGCATTTGGTGCTGATCTGCTGGATCGTGTCCCGAGCCTGCAGGCGTTTATGGAGGAGCCACTGCTGAAGGCCTTCTCAGGTGACCTACCGTCGGAGGCCAGGGACCCAGAGAACACCTTTGGCCAAGAGATTGTCGATGCCATGTCGGTGATCCGGACCATGACCCCGACGCTCCACTCGGCTCTTCATCCATTCGTGATGCGCCAGGTGCCCTTGGTGATCAAGGCGCTGCGGTCCGACTTGTCCGTCTTCCGCTACATGGCGGCCAAGTGCATGGCCACGATCTGCAGTATCATCACGGTCGAGGGCATGACGGCGCTGGTGGAGAAGGTGTTGCCGTCTATCAACAACCCTCTTGATCTCAGCTTCCGCCAGGGTGCCATCGAGGCCATTTATCACCTCATCGCTGTGATGGGCGATGCCATCCTCCCCTACGTCATCTTCCTGATCGTGCCTGTGCTGGGCCGGATGAGCGATTCGGACAACGAGATCCGACTAATTGCAACGACGTCTTTTGCGACTCTCGTCAAGCTGGTTCCGCTGGAGGCCGGGATACCCGATCCCCCGGGTCTCTCGGAGGAGCTGTTGCGGGGTCGGGACCGTGAGCGCACATTCATTGCTCAGCTCTTGGATCCGAAGAAAGTCGAGCCTTTCCAGATTCCCGTTGCCATCAAGGCTGAACTCCGCTCCTACCAGCAAGACGGTGTCAACTGGCTCAACTTCCTCAACAAGTATCACCTGCACGGCATTCTCTGCGACGACATGGGTCTCGGCAAGACTCTTCAAACGATTTGCATCGTGGCAAGCGACCATCACCAGCGTGCAGAAGAATTTGCGAAAACTGGTGCTCCGGACGTCAGAAGGCTTCCCTCTTTGATCGTCTGCCCGCCCACGCTCTCGGGGCATTGGCAGCAGGAGATCAAGGCATATGCCCCGTTCCTGAGCGTCACGACGTATGTCGGTCCTCCTGCCGAGCGCAAGGCCATGAAGGACGTGCTGGACAAGACCGACATCGTGATTACCTCCTACGACGTCTGCCGAAACGACGTCGAAATCATCGAGAAGTACAACTGGAACTACGTCGTCCTGGACGAAGGCCACTTGATCAAGAACCCGAAGGCTAAGATCAGCATGGCCGTCAAGAGGCTTGTCAGCAACCACCGGCTCATCCTGACGGGCACACCGATTCAAAACAATGTCTTGGAGCTTTGGTCTCTCTTCGACTTTTTGATGCCAGGCTTCCTGGGTGCCGAGAAGGTGTTCCTCGACCGTTTTGCCAGGCCGATCGCGAACAGCCGGTACAGTAAGGCGTCGTCGAAGGAGCAAGAGGCTGGCGCGCTGGCCATCGAAGCGCTGCACAAGCAGGTGTTGCCCTTCCTGCTGCGGCGTCTCAAGGAGGAGGTGCTGAACGACCTACCCCCCAAGATCCTCCAGAACTACTACTGCGATCTCAGCGACCTGCAGCTCAAGCTCTTTGAGGATTTCACCAAGCGGGAAGGGAAGAAGCTCTCGGAGCAGGCCGGCAAGGAGGACAAAGACGCCAAGCAACACATCTTCCAGGCGCTGCAGTACATGCGCAAGCTCTGCAACTCGCCGGCGCTAGTTATGAAGCCGGGACACCGGTCCTACGACGACACGCAAAGATTTCTAGCCAAGCAGAATACCAGCCTCGAGGACCCGGCGCACGCGCCCAAGCTGACGGCGCTCCGGGACCTGCTGGTCGACTGCGGCATCGGCGTCGAGGGTCAGGACTCGTCTGACCCCCTGTACACACCCATCAAGCCGCATCGCGCGCTCGTCTTCTGCCAAATGAAGGAGATGCTCGACATGGTGCAGAACACGGTTCTCAAAAGCATGCTGCCGTCGGTGCAGTACCTGCGGCTGGACGGGTCGGTCGAGGCCAACCGGCGGCAGGACATTGTCAACAAGTTCAACAGCGACCCGTCGTACGACGTGTTGTTGCTGACGACGAGCGTCGGCGGACTGGGGCTGAACCTCACGGGGGCGGACACGGTCATCTTTGTGGAGCACGACTGGAACCCACAGAAGGATCTACAGGCCATGGACCGGGCGCATCGCATCGGGCAAAAGAAGGTTGTCAACGTCTATCGGCTCATCACGCGTGGCACGCTCGAGGAGAAGATTTTGAGCCTGCAGCGGTTCAAGATCGACGTGGCGAGCACTGTGGTCAACCAGCAGAACGCCGGGCTGGCGACCATGGACACGGACCAGATCCTGGACCTGTTCAACCTCGGCGAATCGGGCCCCAGCCTCATCGCGGACAAAGGCAAGGAGAACATGGAGGGCCGGGAGGAGGACATGGTGGACATTGAGACGGGCGACGTCCGGCAGCCGGGTAAGAAGGCCGCGTGGCTGGAGGGGCTGGGCGAGCTGTGGGACAATACGCAGTACGAGGAGAGCTTTGACCTGGATGGCTTCTTGAAGACCATGCAGTGAGCTTGGGGTAGTTTAGAGCGGGCTGCTGTTCTATTTTTGATTTGGTTTGAAAGGGAGTGCGTATCCGGGCCACGGCGACAGGATAATCGGGTTTAGTAATGGATGCGATCCGATCGGGGCGCGCGACAAAGCGTGCGAGGGCGTTGGGATGCGGAAAATGGGGGTTATGGGATAGGCTACACGGTTGGATTGTATGAGTGTATCTGTACGGAGAAGCATGCAGTGCTGTTAGTTGTATTTTAGTGGCGAGGCGAGGAAGAGGGCGGTGCTATCGATGAGTTACCCCTATTCTCTTGCTCAGGCTGCTCTGCTGCTTTGTCTGTCGTCGTGTTCAGTGCCGCCCCCCCAGAGTGACGTTTGTGCCGAGGGTGGCTGACAGGGAAAAGAAGGGAAATGCCCCTGGTGATGACGTCAACCCAAACAAACGCCAGCTTCAACGGCCAACCAGGGCCCCCATGATGAAGTCAGCCAGGATTGGCAGGATCAGGGTTAAATACCAGTAACCAGGCACGCCAGGAGAGCGTCTTCGAACAAGAGTACCTAGATTTAATATCGCAGTCGAAGGTCTCAATAATCAGAAGGAAAACAAAACCAAGCTAACAACCGCTTCGGCTCACTTATCATCGGCCCACGGTTTGAACGAGCTGATGAAGCTGACGATAACCATCTCGATAAAGTTCGAACCGGCTTCCAACCAGCTTCGGATCAGATTCGATACACTTTGACACTTAAACCTTTCCAGAATTACCGTTGTTCTCTCTTCCAAAATGTCCCACGACTCCCCCTTCCAGTCCCTCTCGCCCCTCTCCTGGTCCACCGACATCGCCCCCCTCAGTCCGTCCTCGCTCGACGATTTCATCAGCTCAACCTTTACCGACGCCCAACTCCTCATCGACTCCATTCCTCCTCTGCCCAAAACAACACCCTCCCCAGCAGGCCGCGCACGCTCGCACACCGACTCGTCCGTCAACCCGGCCCCCTCCGCTGGAGCACCGTCCAAGAAGGATCAGGGCCACAGCAAAATACTCCACAAACTCTCACGCGACTGGAAAGATGTCAAAACGCCTCAAAACCAACTCGGCATCGCCATGTACAAGATCAATTCCGGTGACGGCGGAGGGGCGTGGTTTGCGCGGCGCAGCCTGCATCGGCTCACGCCTGCTGAGAGCTTTGAGAAGTGGGAGATGGGGTTGAGGAGGGAGATGGGCGACACGCTTGAGAAGAAGGTGGGGGAGGGGAGAGGGCTTGGAGCGGAGAAGTGGCTGGGAGGGAGGGATGAAGGGTTGGGAAGACTTGATTGTGAGTTTTTTGTCCCTCTTGTCCTCCTCTTTTCACAGCAGCGGCAGTACTAGTTTTCTGGAGGTGGAAGTAGGGAGGGGCCTGGCTGACTTGCTGCAGTGTTTCACGTCTCGGCGAGGTTTCCTGGGCCGACGACGCCAAGGGATTTTGTTACGCTAATGATAATGCCGAAGGAGGAGGCCGGGAAGGGCCGGGCACCAAGGCAGTTGATGATCGTCTCCAGGCCGTGTGACCACCCCGACAGTCCGCCCAGGCCGGGGTTCGTACGCGGCACATACCAGTCGGTCGAGGTGATTCGCGAGGTGCCTGTCGAGAAACCACTGCGGAGGGTACGATCGTCAGTCGATTTGAGCAGGGAGGAGCTTAACAGGACGTTGAGCCGGGAGCACCTGAGTAGGGAGGCAGTGCTCCGGGCCGCGGAGAGGGCCGCAGGCCATGGGGCCGAGTCGGAGGGCGAGGGCGAAGGAAAAGCCGTTTCGTTTCGGTTGAGCAACGACAGCGACGGGAGCGACACGGAGATGGCACTCGAGTGGCTGCTTATCACCCGCTCTGACCCGGGCGGGAGTGTGCCCAGGTTCATGGTCGAAAAAGGCACGCCGGGGGGTGTCGTCAATGACGCCGCGAAGTTTGTCAAGTGGCTTTCCTCACAAGCCATGGATGATCTCAGAAAACCCCAAACATTCCGTGCCAAGGAGGTGGCCGGACAGGAGATGCAGCCATCTGGCGAGTCGCTTGTCGAAGAACAGTCAGGGCAGGTCTCAACTTTGACTCCGGTCGAGGACCAGCTCGCCGACGGCGAATCCGAAAACTACGAGGAAGAGCTGCCGCCAGCCAACAACAGCGGCGTTTACGGCTGGCTAACGAGCGCCCTGGGTGCAGCAACCTCGGCCGTCGCTAATAGAGTCCTCGGAGACGCCCCGCTGTCCGTCGCGACCGATTCCGAAGTCAGCGATAGCGACGACAACGACGACTCAGAAGCCAGCTTTGCCTCGGCCGAAGATGGCACTCTCCCCACGGCCACCAACACGGCCGAGACCTTTTCAGCGCTGGACACAGCTTCGACCCGCTCTGCACACTCGACTCTCTCCGAAACCGCCTCTTGCTCCCTCTCCCGCGAACCCACCCCCTCCGTCTCCCAGGCACAGTCCCAGCACGAGAAGGAACTTAGCAAGCTGCAAGACCGCATGCGTAAGGCACAGGAAAAACTCAAACGTTCCCAAGCTCAGCGTCGAGCCAAGCTCGGCACCAACGGCAACAACGGCGACGGAGAAACCGAAAAAGAGGAGGAAAAAGACTCCCGTGCGCTCGCCAAGCTCCGCGAGAAACATGCCCACCAAGTGGCCCGGCAAGAAGAAAAGTACCAACGCGAGCTTCAACGGTTAGCCACCAAGCGCGCGGCTGACGAGCGTAAGGCGGCCGAGCGCCGACAGAAGGCTGCGCGGCGCGAGGAGAGGGCCGACCTGGCCATGGAGCTAGACCGCGTGCGGGCGGAGCGCGACGTGGCCAGCAAGGAGGTCGAGATGTTGCGGGAGCGCGTCGGGGAGCTACAGAGGCAGAACACGATGCTGGTGGCGAGGTTGGGGAGGGAGGGAGTTGCTGTTGGGGGCTCAGTCAAATAGAACGTGTGGTCTTCTGTACAGCACCGTACCTCTTTTTCATAAAAGGCGCGTGGTTGGTTACCCCTGAAGGGTAACCGAAACAAACGCTTCATCTCTCTCCACCTCCACAGACACCAGCAATCTCATTACTCCGGTGTTTTGCCTGTATTACACCACGACAACAATGATTATGTTGACTAAAGAAGGATGGTTGGTTGCTCCCGAAAAAGAATTGAGAAAAAAAAGCTAAAAGAGAAAAAGATGAGCACCATTCTTTCTCTCTCTACAGAAGCTAGTGGACGGGCTGGGAATCGAACCCAGGACCTTTCGCAGAACTAATGCTAAGCGAACGCTCTACCAACTGAGCCACACGCCCGACTGCGGAGAGCTGAGAGGATGGTGGAAGTTCGGCTTCCGGGTGGAGACTTTTGTCGTTCAGACGCTGACGGCCTTTGCTGGCCCTGGGATGCCCACCTTACTTTGAGCATCAGGAAGGGAGCGGAATAGATCAACGGCTTCGAGACAATAACTGCATGCCATGTCTTACCCTCGGCTGCCAGAGAAAAGTAGGGTACTCCCCCTGGTGTTTTATCACCGCGGGTGAGAAGATGACAATAGACTCTCTTTGTATCTGGTCTATCTGCCCCCCTTACCAAACATTTCGTCGTATAACGAATGTTACAAGACGGCGTCCGTATGTATGAACACGCCATCTTCCGAACAACAGTAGGCTTTTTCCCTGCTCCAGAAACTGTAAACCTTGACTTGCCCCTTGAAACTCCCAAATCGTCAAACACAAACAACCCTCCACTTACACAACCGAAAGCCGAAACAAAAGAAACCCAACATCAATGCCTCGAGCTGCGATGCCCTCCCTTCTTCCCAGCCGCACTGCCATCCACCACGAGCGGCGTCCGCTCTTTCTTCGCCGCCCCTCCTCCTCCCCCTCCGCTCCCGTTCACAATAACAGGCGGCTCCTCCCTAGTCTTCTTGCGGCCGGCGCCCCCCCCACCCGAACCCGAGGCCGAACCGGAAGCCGGCGCAAACACAGGCGGCTGCTGTGCTGCCGCGCCTCCAGATCTCGATCCCGACCCCGATCCTCGAGCTCGAGACTGAGGCAGACCCTGAACCTGACCCTGAGCAACGCCCGACCGTGACGTCTTCCCTGCAAGGCCCCGTTTCCGACTTTCCTTGTTGCTGCTGCTGCCAGTGGTGGTGGCTTGCAGGCTGATCTCCGCCATCATTTCGCTTGGGACGGCGGGTATCTCGGGAGGTATGGTTGGATTAGGCGCCGGCCAGGAGTTGACGGCGTACGCCAACGGTGGAGAAGAAAGACTGCTTTGCCGGGGGTATCCAGCGTAGCATTGCTGCTGTTGCTGTTGCTGTTGCTGGCCGAGATCGTACGCTGGAATCGAAGGGTAGTACGCGGCGGAGGCGGCGGAGGCGGCGGAGGCGGCGTAATCGTAGTGCGTCGGCGGGGACGTCGGATTTGTAACCGGAACCTGGTATGCCGACGCCGCAGGGCGAGTGTTGCTCGCCGCCACGGGCTGGATGAAACTCTGGTTGGGGGTGGTTGCAACCCGGTAAACCGTAGGGGGCGGCATTGCACTTGCCGGTGACGGCTGGTAGGTCTCGATCGCGGCATGTGGGGGGGACGCAAGATAACTCCAGTGGGTGTTTGTGTTTGATGACATGCTGTAGACTGGGCTGGTGCTTCCCATCCCGACGTCCGCTTCCTGGATGACCGAGTCGTTTTGGTCCATGGGACCAGCGGTCGGATTGCTGAGTTCGTTCCACACTCTCCCAGTCTCGCCCCGGATGATCTTGGCTGCATGGGGATCGGTCGGCAAGAGCTTGACAACAGTAGGCTGGCTCATGTTTCGAGCATCCGCTTGGAGAGCGCGGTATTGAAGCATATTGCCGTTGAGGTGCTCTGGCAGGGAGAGCGTCAGGCCAGGTTGGATCCACTGCTGCTGGCTAGATTCATCCCACTTACCGAATGCCCGCTCGAAATTGGCTCGCCCTTTCACCCGGACAAATCCAGAAGTTGGCTGGTACACCTCGGCGTGGTCCACTTCGCAAGCTTGAGAAGCAAACTCTTTGAGCTCCTGTCGCGTCGTTCTGTGCGCAAGCTACTTGTCATGGATCAGCCATGTTGCAACCGAAATGATACAGAAGGAGACGCCCCCAACGTACGTTAGCAACGACAATGTAATATAATCCCGTCTCGCTCCCCGGCCCCACGGTCACGGTCACCAGATTCCGTTGGTGTTGGGTGTGGCGAGGCATCTTGGACGTCAAAGGATCATGGAACTGCTGGTTGATGGCCGGAGCGTGTGAGTAGGGAGACGGTACCGCGATGACGGTGAAGAACACCTCAGTGCTTGTGTATTCGTCTAGAATGGCTGGCTACCGGGCGCAACGCTTAAGTTGCGACTGTCTCGGCGGGTACGGAAGATCGAAGCTGATGAGTCGCCATCAACAGAAGGCCAGGAACGCCGAGCTGATAGGCCTGCAGAAAAGGCTTGGGTTTGGTGCCTGCTCTATCCAGGGGAAGGTGTGTTGTCGTGCTAGCTGTTTCGTCTTCCAGAGAGCTTGTAAAAGAAGATGGGCAAAGAGGAGGCGAAGTCTGTCTCGTCTTCCTTCAAGCCCTGCAGTGGTGTCGAGAGGTTGAAACGAACGGTGGTCAAGAAAACAGCTACCGGACGGCTGGGTCAGCTATCGACTTGTTGTGAGGGGCAACAGAAGGCTTGGAATCGAGACTTACCAGAGACTTAAACAGATGCCCGCAAGACTAGGGGGCACCGTACCCGGAGACTTTTCACTTCAACGATCCGCTGACGTCGCCAGAAGAGTCTCGACCGTGATCCATGCTATTCCTAGTACATAATATTGAGCTGTGGGCATATCGGAGATCTCCCGTTCTCCGCGTGAGACGATTGATCACATTTCGATGCCATGCGCAGCTGTCGAGTCCTCCCACGACGCAGATAGCCACATTGGGCGGAACCGTGTCTGGACAAGCTGTGCAATGGCAACCCATTCTGGACCCGATATGCATCGAGGAGCATGGGGACATGGCTGAATATCAAACATGTCGGTACATCTCAGTACTCAGGGTTCAAAATATAAGAAGGACATCCGAGGAGATCGCAATGCAGGGACTTGTTGGTCGCAGGGCTGCGTGAGTGGCGTCAATCCATCCCATTCCCAGTCGGTCCAATCACCCGGGCCGGCCAGGGTCGCGGGCCCGGCAAAAGAAACCGAGCCCACGACGCCAACAGGGCCGTGGCCGCACGCTTTTGACGAAAGTGTCCCATCGAGGATAGCTGCAGTTGGTGATGGCCGGTGTCTTGACTGTGTGAGAGACTCCGGTCCGCAGGGACAAGGGGGCATTCATCGACAGCCCTGCAGCGTCATGCACAGAAGGCGGGTGGGACGACATGAAGACGAACAAGTCATGAGGCGGGGCGCTCTTAACCTCAACGCCACCATGCTGGAGGCCACCTCGACTGTGACTTGCATTCAGGAGGAGTGACAAGATGGACATCAGAGCAGGGAGGCTCACCGTCGGGAAGTTGCCCCGCCGTCTCCCCGACACTTCGCGTGATTTGTGATATTTTCCCGGCTGGGAGATTGACGTCGATGACAGGAGGTGGCAGGGTGTCTTCCACCCAGAACACGGGCAGGCAACGGCATGCGGCGGACTTCCTAGCTCCCAGTGGTTGGACTAGGCTGTGGAGCCGTGTTGGAAAACGTTCGAACCGGATCGTCTGACGCATTCCCCGGCCCTGCTCTGAAAGTTGACAGCTCCAAAAGACAAGCAAACTTTGGCCACGAGCTGAAGGTTTCGGGGCCTGGATAATCGGCTTCGTTTGGCCAACCGAGGACCAATCGAGCCAGCGGGTCCGCATGTACAAGATCGAGATTCTTGAAGCGGTGTCGTTGGGGGCCGCTGCAGCCCGGTCTCCGAATGGGGAACGTAACGAATAAGCAAGAGGGCCATGGCCCATGGGCTGTCCACGTCCATCTGATCGAACCGCCCCAGTTGTTCCCCGGTTGTTCTTTTCCAGACCCCGGCCATTCCTAAGAAGACGGGGCTTGCATATGTCGACATTAATCACAGCTTCCGCGACGAGTCGTTGGAGCCAGCGGTTGTTGTGCCGGTCCCCGCCAACCTGTTTTTGACAAAATCACACGGCTTCGAGGTTGCCTGGAACGACATGCATCCCGGCACACATGGTCTCAGGCGCCGCGGACCAGGCGCCTCGGGCTTAAAGACGGCTGGATGCAGCTAGATTACCGTTTGTGGACAAAGGTATCCTCTAGCTCGCTGTAGTCGTCATCCTCTTCCAGGTTCGGCCCTTCGCGTCGAGCCCCAGAAGCCGGGACGAGGTGGAGAGGCGATTCTTCGCGGTCGTCATGTCTCTCTGCCGTCAAACCCGGCCCATAGTACTCAGCGTCACCCCACGGGGCCGGGTCTGGTGCTGTTTCGCCAAGACATGCAAGCACGTAATTCTGGGCGTCTGAGAAGAAAAGCAACGGAGGGCTCGAAGGGTCGACCCCGCGAAGCCACAGAGCTCGGGGTCTACTCCCAGCCTTCGCACCAGGCAGGCGTTGGCCAAAGTTGACCGACCGGGGCCCTTCTGATAAGGGATCCCACACAAAGACCAAGCCATTGTACTGATCGCCTTCGCATCGGACCAGCAGGGTTTCTGGGATATCGGGATGCCATACCAGGGCGGCCACATTTCCATGAAAGAGTAGCACTGCGCGGAGCTCCGCGGCCTGCACATCCCAGATCCATACGGTACTTGGGGACTCCTCTTGCCGTGTGGCAACAAGGGTAGAAGACGTATCAAACGAAATCAAGGCGCACCCAGAGACGGGCTCTGAGTTGTCCCGCAAGGCAGGGGCTGGCGAAATGATCTGAGTCGTTCGCAAAAAGGTGTGGACGGCCGGTCCCGCATGCGAGACGGCAATTTGCTCTTGCCAGACCTATTTGTAGCACAAGCGGGGGTCAGCCAGGGGCAAAAACGTGGAGCCGCAATCCTCAACTCACCTGCAGGGTCTCTCTCGAGACTAGAGTTTTCGGGTGCCGAAGCCGCATCGTCTCCGTGACGGACGCCATGCTGAGAAGGCAGACGGACCTGCTGGAATCACCAATGGCGAGATGCCGGGCATCTGCAGAAAACTGGATCGACCTGACGCCCGCCCCAAGAAGGTAATCTCTATCTTCAGGCGGGGGGTTGGCAGGCCCCGACCACGTCTTGAAAACGTGGCCATCGGAGGTGTAGAAGAGAACCCGGTGACTGTGGGCTGCCGAATCCCACACAACCAGCCATCTCCCGTCGGGGCTCCAGGCCAGTCCCTGGGCGTCGAGCGTGTCGGGCGCCCAGGATCTCTGCAATTCTCTTGTCGGATAGCTGTGGATGCTCACCATGTCCTTACCCGAGGACCTTGTCAGCAGCGCCAGGTGACGTGTCTCGGGCCGGAAAGAGAAGCATTTGGACGCTGCCGAGGACGAGAAGACCTTGGGGTTGGCAATCTCGGACGCCTGGGACGACGCAAGATTGAACACAGAGAACTTGAGGCCGAAGGCGGCAATGACACAGACCTCGCGGTCCGACGCACCGAAGCCAACATACGCAGGCCTCGTGCCGGCGGCGCCATGATTCCGGATGGTGGCGCTGAACCTGTCGTCCACTGCCGACACGACACGAACCTGCTCGGCGTCGGCGACAAGCAGGAGGCGTGAAGAGGGCGACCATTGGAAGCTGAGCACAGGGCCTGCAAAGTCTTGGCCCAGCTTAACGACATTGACCACGCCGAGTCCAGAGACGGATCGGACGTTGACGACGGAAGCGAAGACGGTCGCAAGGTATTTCCCATCCGGGCTAGGGAGGGAGTGCGCCGAAGCTGCGGGCCGTCAACATAGATCCTGGGCCAGTTTCTGACAAATCCCAGTGGAGGTGCTCACATTTGACGGGGTGGGAAAAGTGCATTGTGGATTGGGCGCTGGCAGGCCGCAAAAGAGAAGGAAACGGGTGCCGATTGGACAAGGAGGCGGGTCGCCAGGGCAGCTTTGAGGCAGGAGGGGTCCACGGGTATTACTGAGTACGGAATACTGCATGGGCGACGTTCGGTTCAGCGCTGTTGCTGGCTCCAATTCGAGCCTCCCGCTTCCGGATTCCAGGGTGGAATGGCTGTGGGGGGGGATGTTGAGCCGCAAAGCAGCCAGATACGGCCCGTGCGTGCAAACAAAACAGTTCCGTGTCCCAGCGACAACCAGGCACGCAGGGTGGATGCCCCGCAAGGAAGGATGCCCCGCAGGCCGCAGCCGATGCCAAGACGGACACACACCACCCCACCTGCGTCCCTACCAACTCTGGATTCCCGCCGAATGCCGCGTGTGCCCGCGGAGACCTCCACGCTCCAGAACACTGGGCTTACTCCGTACAGGCTGACTCACCCTTGCCGCCGTCTCGCCCATTTCCGATGAACAAGAGGGAGGAAGTTCGCCAAACCCCCCGATAAGTGATGTCACCGAGATCGGTGGACAGGATGGGCAAAGGAGCATAACAGCCTCGCTTTCCAGCTGCCGACTCGCACACGACATGCGCCGCCGCGTCTCGCCGTGCCACGGAACCTGTCAAAAAGTCCAAAACGGCCGAAACTCAACAAAAGGATGACAGCAGCAGCTTTGCGCCGCGTAGCCCGCAGCCTCTGGGCCATGCCGCTGCAGGCGTCCCCCACAAATCGGACCGCCTCGTTACAACAAGCGAGACGTGTCGCCTCGGGAGCTGCCACCGCGGCGAGGGACCAGGCCCAGACACCCGAGGCTGTGCTACCTCACGCCTCTCGCCGAATAGCAACCGAGCTCGAGGCTTCCTTACAGACTCCCGCTCAGGCTCCGGCCCCTGATGGCGTGGCGAGGTCTGCGCGTCCGCTGTCCGCCTCCCGCCAGGACCGCATCCGGGACGCCAAGCCCTTCTCAGACTTCCTAACCGACACCTTCCATCGCCAGCACGACTACCTGCGCATCTCGGTCACCGAGCGGTGCAACTTGCGATGTGTGTACTGCATGCCCGAGGAGGGCGTGCCGCTCTCGCCTCCCAAGGAGCTCCTGACGACCCCTGAGATTGTCATGCTCTCGTCGCTCTTCGTCTCGCAAGGCGTCACCAAGATTCGCCTCACCGGAGGCGAACCGACCGTCAGGCGAGACATCGTGCCCCTAATGCAGCAGATCGGAGCCCTGCGCTCCCACGGGCTCCGGGAGTTGTGCCTGACCACCAATGGCCTCGCGTTGCACCGCAAGCTCGAAGCCATGGTCTTGGCCGGTCTGACGGGCATCAACCTCTCGCTAGACACGTTAGACCCATGGCAGTTCCAGCTGATGACGCGACGGGATGGGTTCAGCGCGGTCCAAAACACCATCAACCGTATCTTCGAACTGAACCAGGCTGGGGCGGGCATCAAGTTCAAGATCAACTGCGTTGTCATGCGCGGGCTGAACGACCGCGAGATCCTCCCGTTCGTCGACTTAACACGGGACAAGGACGTCGAGGTGCGCTTCATCGAGTATATGCCCTTTGATGGCAACAAATGGAGCAAGGGCAAGATGTTCAGCTACCAGGAGATGCTGGACTTGATTCGCACTCGGTATCCAGATCTTGGGAGGGTTGAGGACCACAAGAATGATACCAGCAAGACCTTCAAGGTACCCGGTTTTGCGGGCAAGATTGGCTTCATCACCAGCATGACGCATAATTTCTGCGGGACATGCAACAGACTTCGCATAACCGGCGACGGGAACCTGAAGGTGTGTCTCTTTGGCAACGCCGAGGTCTCCCTGCGAGACATTGTCCGAAAAGTAAACAACGGGGAACCGATCGACCAAGCAGCCTTGGAGTCACTACGCGAGGCCGCTCTCTCGAAGATGGAGAGCCATCCGGCCCCAGACTCTCAACCTCTGTTGGTGCCTAACTCGGAAGAGCTTCTTACCGTCATTGGTATGGCCGTCAAGCGGAAGAAGGAAAAGCACGCCGGCATCGGGGAGCTGGAACACATGAAGAACCGGCCGATGATATTGATTGGTGGGTGACAGCTTCCTTTCTCTTCTTGTATGTGCCTTCAGCATTGGGACGGAGTTTGGGTCATCGGACGATGCGCAGGACATGTCGCATTTGCAGGCTATCTGGGAGGGGAAAGTCATACGTTCGACGCATGGGCAGGCTAGCTAAGTAGAGATTGTAGATCCAACAACAAGATTTACACATCTTCCCCAGCCCCCCGTACACTGGCAACCGGTCGCGCCATCACCAACGCCCTTCCCACCCAGCCGACAGCTCCCCAGCTTCATGCTCTCGCGGCCACCCACCGTCAGCCACCACCAACACCGCCTCTTCTCAACCACTCCCCAACCCCGCCAGTCCAAGGACGAACCCTCCCCCAAACTCTCCCACGTCACCGCCTCAGGCGCAGCCCACATGGTCTCCATCTCGGACAAGACGCCCACCACGCGCCGCGCCAGGGCCAAATGCACCGTCCGCTTCTCCTCGCCCGTCGCCCCGGCCCTCGTGCGCGCCAACCAAATGAAGAAGGGCGACGTGCTCGGCGTGGCGCGCGTCGCGGGTCTCATGGCCGCCAAGCGCACGCCCGACCTCATCCCGCTGTGTCACCCCATCGCGCTGACGCACGCCGAGGTCGAGCTCGTCGTGCTGCCTGCTGCTGCCACTACTACTACCGCTACGCCCGAGGAGACGGACAGGATCGAGATCACGGCGACGGTGTCGTGCGACGGCAAGACGGGCGTCGAGATGGAGGCGCTGACCGCCGCGGGGGCGGCGGCGTTGACGGTCTATGACATGTGCAAAGCGGTGGACAAGGGGATGGTGATTGACAGGTTGAGGGTGGTTTTGAAGGAGGGGGGGAAGAGTGGGCGGTGGGTTGAGGGGGAGAGGGAGGAGTGACAGGATGGGTTTGGGCTGTGGTTGAGCTATGGTTAGGACTTAGGGGCGGCGTACTATGTTAGTGCTAGGAGAAATGAGGTTGTTTACTGCGAAAGGGGCGGTCTTGTGTGGGTCGAGAAACGAACAGCAGCGGGAGTGAGTCGCCAGGGCTTGGTTCAACGAAGTGTTGGGTCAACAGCGCCTGGCGCTCGCAGTTCGAACACCCTCGCTTCCCTTCCCAAACCTTCGTGCGCTCCCGGCCTCAACTTCAAACCTGAAGTTACATCGCTACCAAACGATATCGGAACTCGCCTGTGATTCCCACCCTCAGTGCCGCGCACCAAACTCCACACGTCAATGGGGGTTTCTCAGCGCTGTCCCCCTTGCCCTTTTGTCGTGACGTAACAGTAACCAACAGACCCTGACTACCTAACCGCTCCCACACATCACAGAGAGCAAAAGCGACACTTCCGTCACAGCGTCTGCATTCTATCGGCCCTGGAGAAAAAGGCATTCCCTCTCCAGGGCCGCATCTCCAAATCACTGTTTTTGTCATGATACAGAACAAACCGTCTTTGGTTGAATCTCTTCACCCATACCACCTCCAAGAATAAATCCCACATCCGAGAGTCGGCCTCGCCCAATCCCTGTTCCTCCCGACCGCTCTGTCACCCCTCGCCCGCAACAATTCCCCCCATTGGATCCTTCGCAAACGGCAACCCACAGCCAATCACCACCCAGCGATAACTCCCTCCATCTCTCAGCCAATCACACCCCGGCCGATTCTTTTCCCAGCGACTATTCCCAGACCAGCGGCCGGGCGGTGGGATCGGACATGCAGTGGAACGTCTTGGCAAACGCACCCCTCCGTCCACGCAGAGCCCACATCCTCTCCGCTCCGCTCCGGGTTGGCTGGGCCCTGGGCTCTCCGTCACCGCCACCCTCCCTCCATCCTGACAGTATCCATCAGAGAGGGCAAAGGAGGCGAACGAAACCACCCGTCGAGCCGTCCTCGCCGTCTTACCTTCTGAGCAGGGGCATGATCGATCGAACCCCCGATCCCACCAATGTTTGACAAGGCCAGTTTTGCCACATGCATCCAAAGTTTAAAACCAAACGCGAATCAGTCTGCGATAGAGCATTTCCTATCCCGTACCCCAGGTCTGGATGGCTCAGGCTGACTGTGCATGATCGAGTCATGATTCATCGAGAGGCTGATCGGATGGGAGAGACACTTCCTTCGCGGCTCTCGCGGCGGCACGGCTCATCAATGTTATCTGGGGGCACCTGCAGTGTAACCATGTCCATACTAAGGACATACATAGGTAGGTAAAAGGACATCCATAATACAGAATACAGCTATCAACGGAGAATCGCATATACACAGCATGCGGTACACGCATATGTGTGGATATCGTGATATGTACGTACCTAGTATCTGTGGAGTATCGCCAAGGTTCCAATGTGCTAAGTGAAAGTTCTATTCCACGAACCACGGTCTCCCACCACCCTCTCTCTATGTGTCCCCGACCGCTGAGGATTTCTCTCCTTCTTCTGTACATGGTGGTCGAAATTGCTGATTAAGGTGTGAATTGAGGTATCATAATTCCAAAAAGACCCGCCTGACGGTTCTTCCATGCCCCCGCCCCTCCCCCTTTTCGCTAACAAACCTACCAACCGCAAACCGCCCCAGCCGTTTTGCTGGAAAAGAAACGCGGCGCCGTCCGGACCCCAGCTAGAGCGTTGGTAGGCGAGGTGTTGTGCCCCCCAGACGCGGCTTCATGAAGCGTTCCCGGCCCTGAACCATCGGTCTCACATCACGATGCAGCACGAGTTCTGCTTCTTGGCCGAGGTGTAGAACATCTTGCTCTGTGTGCTCAGGTCGGAGCTCTTGGCCACGAGGTCGTCGAGTT
>FTCU01002247.1_pt1 | contig 18008 bp, 27 predicted proteins | sample 1639521 | NCBI WGS metagenome assembly FTCU01 (sample SAMEA3914864, study PRJEB12502) | metagenome | biome: forest; material: soil | place: USA | collected 2012-03-12 | depth 0.3 m
AGGATAGTATTCGGGGGGTGGTAGAAAAGTGGTCACTCGCTTGTCCTGGTCACTCGCTTATCATGCACGTTAGTCGCAGTCGGGGTGGGAAAGGGGTTGGCGGGAGACGGAAAAGACAGAGCTGCTGTTGCCCTGCTGTTGCTCAGGGGAAAGGGGTCAACATCCACTCTCCGTCAGAGACCGCCTCGTCCATTCATTGTGATGTATGTTGGTAGGGATCAGACTACTAACGAACCACTATGTACAGGTGTTTCAAAGATTATGAAATTTTCCCAGGTTCGTAGTTGGGTTGGGAGCACAAGCAAACATCATCCACGTTGTAGATATTACCTGTACCGAAATGCCGAGAGTATTTGAGACGCTTTCTGCCTTCTATATCTAATGAAAGCCAAAAGATTGAGGGTACCCGCCAACGTAGTGCCCTCCGGTCTGTCCTTGCCCATGTCCCTGCCCGGGGCCTTGCCCGGGACCTTGCCCGGGACCTTGCCCGTGTGCTTGCCCGTGGCCCTGTCCCAGTGCCTGCTGCGGCATCGGCATCGGCATCGGGAGCTGGAGGGACGGCAAGCTGTGCTGCTGGTCATGGTGATACGCGACAGAGGGATAGGCTTGCAGGGGTCTGGCTTGGGGCGCCCCCGGTGGTGTCTCCCAGGCAATTGGATGCTGGTGGTGGTAGTACACGCCGGCGGGAGTAAAGAAGGACGGGTCGCGGCCTGTATTTTGGTGCTGGTGGCCTGATGGGTTGAGCATTTCCTGTGGCGATGAGGCCAGGGTGCCGCGATGGACTGGCAAAGGGGGCTGAGCGGCTACGGCGGCGGCTAAGTGGTTCAGGTTGGCTTCTTGGTACGTGTATTGGCGAGGGGCGAGGTCGGCGGCGGCGGCGGCGGGCGCCTCATACTGGTTGCGGACCGGGGAGAGATGGACGGGCGACAGGGGATGTGCTTCGGTCTGAGGCAGCGCGGTTGTTGTGGTGCTCGGCGACAAGGATGCGACCGAGGACGTGCCCGAGTCGGAGTCGCTAGACTCTTCCGGGTCGACACTCCCTTCGTCGCCGCCCTCTTCGTCGGATTCGTCAAAGCAGTGGTTCATGACCATGTCATCTGCCGTGACAAAGACCTGTGTGGTTGAGTCTGCGTACCTCATCGATCAGCATTCGTTCCGGGGCTCCTCGAGAGCAACAACTCAAACTGACCGATCTCGTTTCTCTTGTATCTGGCTTCCATCTTGGCGACCCTGAAGAGCTCCTTCACGATGGGCTTTTTCGTCAGATACTTGGCATTGTTCTTGGCCAGCGTTGTCAGCGAGTCCAAGGTGATCGCCTCGAGTTTCGCCATGCTGATCTCTCGGCTCCGTATCTCTGGGGGCTGCTGCTCGGGATCAACCATCATCTTCATGATGTGAGTTAGGAGATGAACACGTTCTATAGCGCAGTTAGCCCCAGTCTGAGAAGAGCGGCAGCGCAGAGCTGCTAGTCATGAATATCATGGAGGCGACGAACCGTCCTTGAGTTGATGATCTGGCTCGACATGCCGAACCTTGTCCTTTGGGCCCCTGCCCCAGGGTTTCGGCCACCAGTTTGGGGCGGTGCTGTCCCCTCCGGTATATGGGTTCTTGGCCTGCTTTTTAGGGGCGATCTCCTTGATCATGTCCTTGGCGATGGCCCGGCAGGCCACCTGCTGGATGCACTGGAAGCGCTGCGCGTAGAAATCCCATACCGCCTCCGAGTCGCCAATCTCGAGTCCCCGCTTCGACGTCGTAAACACGGGCGCCGGATCGTTGTCCAGGTCGCTGGCAGGGCTCCTCGGCCGCTTCCTTCCTCTGGGTTGCAGCATCCGCCGGGGGTTCATGCGAAGGGAAGCCTCGGCAGCGCCCGGGTCATGATCGTCAGAACAATATGGTTGTTGAGGTTTCTCCCCTGACATGATTCCAAGTCAGCACTGCAGTACTCCCAAGCGGGTACCTTCATGGGTAATGGTGGCTGTTGTGATCTGATCGGCGTTCCTCCAGGCCCCGAGCCTTACCTGATGATGTCGACTTTTGAATCTGAAGGAACTTCTCCCGTCGAAAGACCTTGTTGAGATCATTCTCCGGTATCGAGTTGGGCCCGGAAAAGTAGGCAAAGTGTCCCTTGCCCAGGTGAGCGACGAGAAAGAAGCTCTCAAACGGGATATTGCACTGCTCACGCAGCGCTCTGGCAACGGTCTGCATCACGAATCATCAACCTCCCGCTCACAGCTAGCTGGTCGGCAGCGGCATGGCCGGCGTCCCCAAAAGAAGGGGTGAGACCATACCATGGGCGGAGAGTATGTTGGTCCTCGCAAGGCAAAGTTTGGATTGTCATTTAGGCCGTGGTCATAAGTCGGGACAGGCACAGGCATGCCAGCGTGGAGGGGCCTGGGTCCCTCCCCCCACCGCGAGCGGCAGGAGGGGCATACAGCGCTGGTGGCGGCGATCATGTCGCTGACGCTGACTCGGGACGGTCGGCAAGCGGATGATGCTGGAGGGCTTCCGGGCACGGCTGAGAGTGGCTTGGTACCGAGCCGGGAATGGAGAATGGCAGCTGGAGGCAGCGTCTCGAGTGAGTGAGACCCGAGCAGGTCCTCGGAACCGGTGCTCGACGGAATGAGGGAGTGGGTAAGGTAAGGTCTTGCCCACGCGGCTCCTTGCAAAACGAGGCACTGGGAGGCAGTGGGAGGCAGTGGAAATCATGCGAGACGGGCTGCGTGCAGGAAAATGCGCCTGCCGCTGGGCGTTTAGGGAATTGATGTGGCGCTGCCACCATGCCGGGGGCTTGCAGAGACACTCATGATTCGAGACCTTGAACCCGGCACGATGCAGTGATGCGGGGCACAATGCGGCCTGTTGGTGCCCGTTGGTGCGCACTGGTCCGGTTGGTCTGAGGGTCCCGGTGGTCCCCGGTCCACGCCCCGTTGGCTCCGTTGGCCCCCGTTGGCCCCCCGTTGGCGGGCGCGCCCTTGCTTGTGTGGCACAAGTTCATTTGCACACCGAGAAAAGCAAAGGCTCTGGCCCTTTCCGCGCTGTGCTCCGGCTCCGTCCACCCCCCACGTTTCCCCCCAACACCCGTGGACAGGAGATGGTCGTTTTTTCTCGACGGTTGTGTGGCCGCTCGGGCTCCCCTGACGGCCGGAAACTGGCGGCTTTCCCCCGACACCTGCGCCGCCCCTCGGGGATTTAATGCCGTTGGTCCGACATTGTCACTCAGATAGCACAATACGACCAGTACCACCCCGCTCCTCATCTCGTTCAACCCTGTGAAATGGAGGACTTGGAAACACGCAAGGGCCGAGCAACGGCTCGCAGACAAGCGGTCAGAGACATTACCCGCAAAGTTGCCTCCGACCTTCACGAGGCAGCCGCCGTGGAGGATCTCGAGTTGTTTATCAAGAAACCCACTGTTTATAAGACGAGGCGTCCCGAAGTTGAGAAGCAGATGTCGATCCGGACAGCAGGATTGCTATATTCTGGCCACCATCCAGGACTGCGTCTCGGCGCCGCTATTGCCCTCAGCCGCGGGTACAGCAAAACTGACTTTGCAATCCTGCGGGAGCATGCGAAAAGAGTATTGACCGAGGAGCGGATTGGTCGCCTCAACGACTGCTGCCCTCTTGACAGCCCGGATACCTGGTTCGGTTATTCTAAACATCTCCAGGGAGAGCAGACTCTCCTCGTCCTGGCAAGCTTAGGTTGGGACCCATCCAGTGTGACGTCTTGCCAATACTCGCTGATATTGGTCATTTGGCTCAGAATTTGCGTGGGAGTACGCTTCTGAAAAGCTTCCGAGCCTAATTCCGCTCCTCGTCGAGATCACCAACCGCTACCAGACCAAGCAAGGCTCGAAGGCCGGTTGTGACCAACTCGGGGCGAGTCCGGGACCCACGCCGCCCCAGCAAGACCAAAACGAGGGCGACATTCGAGTTGGGCCGGCTTCTTCAAGCTCTCAGCCCGCGGAACTGCTTCTCGACACTCCCTTAAACGAAGCCGGGCTCGAACCACGGCACGCAAAACGGCGCAGGCTTGAACACCTCCAAGCACAAGCTTCCCCGGAGTTGTCATTTCCTCTCCCCACAAGTCCCTTTGACAATTCCCACGCTTTCTTCTCGTCGTTGCTTGAGCCGTCGCCGTTGCCTTCCCCCACCAACGCCGACAGGAGATCCATCGCAATGGTGGACATGGCCCCTTCAGGTTCTGGCCAGCCATCCACGACTTGGCCGCCCGCGCCGACCGACCCTGTCTTTCAGACGCCTATAAATCCAGAGAGCGACGACTTTGACGCTGAGGCGGGCCAGGTTGGATTGGACCCTGAACTCAGCCAACCACCGGATTAGAGGAAGAATGTTTACGCCTCGAGAAACGGCGTTGGGAAGGGCATCAAGAGACCATGCCTGGCGCGGGGCCTCAGCTCCAGCTCGCAACGCCGAGGCGGGTCCCAGACACGGCCCAGTCGATTTCGTTTGCCTTGACGGGCAACATTGATAGTCTGAAATACCTGTTTAGCCAAGGTCTGGCATCCCCAAGAGACGTCGGCGATTCTCGAGGGTTCAGCTTGATGAGGGTAAGCGCCAGTACCCCTTTCCCACCCTCGCCGTGGTACTTGGGAGGCAGCTGATATGATTACCCAGTGGGCTTTGTACGGCGGAATGCATCAGCACAAGACTGTTCAGTTTCTGATCACTCAAGGGGCGACGGTGGACGAAGAGTAAGTGTACCCAAGACCACGGACAAAGCATTGGACATGCGCGTCGACAACCCGCCTGACACAAAACCCACCCAATCCAGATCATAACGTGCATGATAAGCGAGCCGTGGGTACAAGCGAGCTGTGGCTTTTTTGCCGTACGCATCCTCTCTACACTTAATATCATCTTTTCGCCTACAATTCAACATGTCTCCTCCTTCAAAGGAAGCCAGGTTAATCTTGGCCCTTGAAGCTCTTTAAAACGACGAAGAATTAAAGCTTGAAGCCGTAGCCAAGCATTACAACGTCGCATCTTCAACCCTCTGTGACCGACGCGCTGGCAGGCCTGTACGACGCGATATTCTAGCAAACTCACGTAATCTGACCAACCTAGAAGAGCAGACGATAGTTTAGTATATAATTGAGCTATCTGTACACGCATTTCCTCTAAGATTATATAGTATAGAAGATATGGCCAACTATCTACGACGCGAACGCGATACGCCCCCTATCGGCAAACACTAGGCATATAACTTTGTTAAACGTCAACTAGAGCTCTAGACGCGTTATACGTGTAGATACGACTACTAGAGGGCTAAGTGTGAAGATCTAAAGGTTATTAGCGTGTGGTTTGCTCTCGTACAGAACGTTAAAGCTAAGTACAGCATTGTAGAAGACGATATCTACAACTTTGACGAGACTAGGTTCATAATGGGCATCATCTTTGTAGACATGGTGGTTACGACCTCGGATGGCTTGAAGAAGGCAAAGCTAGCCTAGCCTAGCAACTGCGAGTAGGTAATGGTGATATAGGGCGTTAATGCCCTCGGCTAGACTATCCCCCTCTTCATTATCTTAGCCGCACAGTACTACCTTGCTAACTAGTACACCGAGTGCGACCTTCTAGCTAACTAGTATATCGTAACCACCGAAAATGGCTAGACTACTAATGCGGTAGGCCTAGATTAGATCAAGCACTTCGACTACTATATAGCGCCTCGGACGAAAGGCAAATATAGGTTGTTGATCCTTGACGGCTACGAAAGCTACTACTCGACCGAATTCGAGCTCTATTGCTAGTAGAACAACATTATCACTCTCTATATGCCTCTGCATTCTTTGCACCTCCTCTAGCCACTCGATGTTAGCTGCTTTAGGCCGCTGAAGCAAGCGTACGGTCGCTAGGTTGAGGACTTAATATAGATGTATATCAACTACGTAAGCAAGCTTGAGTTCCTCTACAGCTTTCGCACGGCCTTCTTCGCCTCTATTATTAAGAGGAATATCTAGAGCGGCTTTGTAGGAGCTGGCCTTATGCTATACGACTTAGAGAGGGTGCTTTCTAAGCTAGATGTTAAGCTTCGTACGCCAATACCCCTGAACTCGCGGGCTACTATACTATAACCTTAGGTCTTCTAGATACTACAGAACCCTTAAGAAGCGACCTTATAGTCAACATTTATCAAGACTCGTATTTCTAACTATTAAAACAGCTCTCTAACTCCGATGCTAGCTGCTATAGACTAGCTTACTAAGAGTACGATGGCTGTAATGCACTAGGTGGCCCTTCTTCGGTCAGAGAACGCTACGCTCCGAAAGGCTAACGAGGCACTAAGCAAGCGCTAGAGAGCTAAAAGGACGCGTGTATGGCTTAGAAGGTCACTTACTATATAGGATGTATAAGAGGTACTCGGCTAGGGAGCTGTAGGTAGGGAGGGAGTGCAGGAAATGTAGCCAGAGGATGGTGGTATAGGGGGGGGTCGTACGAGGGTTTGGTGCTGTGGTGTGTGTGGCAAGCCTGGCTATAATGCCCGCACTTGCCAGGAGGTTGTAGAAGCATCTGATTCAGCTGTTTCTGATGTAATTATAGTCGGTTCTTAATGTTGTTGTATAGCAATTGAGGATAGTTGTTATGAGGTCGCTCAGAGGCCACGGCTCGCTTGTACCCACGGCTCGCTTATCATGCACGTTATGCGAATGTGTTTGATTTTGAATTCCGCAACAAGTGCAGCGATACCGAGCTACAGGAACTCGGGTGTATCAGACACAGCCGAGACAGGGACTGGGTCGAGGAGCAGAACTTTCCCCCGATCCACAACATCATCTTCGGCCTCTCCCCCAGGTCGCTCGCAGTCGAGCTTAAGAAAACCCCAAACGCTGTCCACGCCACTGATGCGCAGGGCCGCACAGCGCTCGACTGGGCTGCGGCACGAGCCCAACTGGACGATATGCGGCTCCTGATCGCCCACGGCTCTGGCGTGAACAGTATGGACATCACCGGTCGCACCACGATCCTGCACGCCGTCGACAGCCACAGCACCGAGGCAGTCCGCATCCTCCTCGAGGCCGGTGCCGATCCCAACCCCCGGATGCCTGAAGGTCTGTTTCGCAGCAGCCCGCTCACGGCCGCCGGCTTCGGGGGCTTTCCTGACATGCTCAGGTTGTTTTTGCAGTTCGGCGCCAATCTCGACGCGCACAACCCCGAGGAGAAAACGGCGTTGCACGCGGCAGCCACCAAGCGAGATGCCGAGTGCGCGGCGGTCCTGCTGGAGTCTGGCGCTACGCTGGAAGACGTGGTAGGCAACGGATGGACGCCGATCATGACGGCCATCGCCCACAACAGTCACGCGGTGCTCAGGCTTTTTACGGAATGGTGCCAACACCGCCTTGTTCATGTTGGGAGCACAGCTTGCGTTAGGAGCTCCCAGTTGCTGCCTGTCATTGCGGAACATGCTGACTCCGAGACCATCCGCATTGTTACATCGGCAGTCTTGTCTTTGCCGTTGAGCTTGTCTTTTGACCTTGGGGGCAATACTTGCGCCGCTGCTCGGGGGGTGCTGCGGCGTCGAGGGGACTACGACGGCAAGCTGGGCAATGCATTTGAAGAGCTCTTGCTCAGGTTCTCGGTCGCCACGGTGGAGGAGTGGCACTGACGGATACGACAACGCTGATGGCGTTGATGAAGAGTTGGAGGGAGTGAGCGAAGGTTGGAGCAGCGTTTGTGCCAGTGAAAGTGAAGCACTCGAAGGGGTGTGGCCTCGGCTATTTGATAAGGCACCCGCCGTATGTAATTCGCCGAGCTGTCCCACATCAAGAGCCCACCATTATGTCCGACCAAGACGCTCTAGCACCCCGTGTATTTCTTGCGCGGCACGGTGAGTCCCCGGCAGTCTGGTCACAAGAGACAGTAATCTCACAAGCCCCGTACAAATAGGAGAGACGGAGTGGGCCAAGTCGGGCCGCTACACGGGCACGACGGACATTGAACTCACGCCCGAGGGCGTCTCGCAGGTCTCGTCGGCGGCCACGACGCCTGTAGGGGTTGGCAAGCTAGTTGACCCGTCGCGGCTTGCTCACGTTTTTGTCAGCCCGAGGAGGAGGGCGAGAAGGACCTTCGAGCTGCTGTTGTCGCCTTATTCCGAAGCCACTGGATGGGCCGAAAGGGTGACCTACACCGAGGACATCGCTGAGTGGGATTATGGCGATTACGAAGGGCTCAAGGCTGGCGAGATTAGGGAGCTGAGAAAAGAGACCGGGTTGGACATGGACCGTAAGTGGGATATTTGGCGTGACGGCTGTGAAGGAGGAGAGTATGCCGAAATCTATTTTCCCGCTTTCGTTCTTGGGTGTGGTGCGAGTACTAGTATCGAACTCATGCCTCTACAGATCCATGCAGCAAATCAACGAGCGTCTAGATCGATTGATCTTGCAAATACGAGAGATTCATAGACCTCGGATGAATGGAGGAACGCCGTCTGATGTGCTGCTCGTAAGTCCTTGCTTGCAGCGCACCCCCTTTTCATCCATTCTCCCCTATTCCGCTCTCCCGTCGCTTCCAGCTCCTGAAACACAGACATCTCAGGTCGCACACGGGCTCATCCTGCGCTGCTTCATGAAGCGTTGGCTGGATCTCTCAATCGACTTCCCGCTCCCAATGATCCTGGCCCCTGGGGCCATTGCGGTTTTGAGGTACGCATCAGACCTTGAATTATGCTCTCGTTCTGTTCTTAGCCGTGTTATTGACGCCAAGAAGCTACAAGAACAATAACATCGAGGAGCCTGCTTTCCATGTTGGTCTCGCACTTCCACACTAGTACTGTGCAAGCGAGAGCAGGACTACGTGACGTGAGGTACAGGTTCGTTTTCAAGGCACTCGCTAGAGACTACAAGTTAGTTGGAATCATCGGCGCCGCTGTCCTTCGGCTGCATCACCTTATTAGACTTTCAATCTCTCTGAGTCTGTGCCGATACATGCGTTTGCAATTTCATGCCGAACCTAGCCCATCACAGTCAGAATATTTCCAAGAAATATGGCTGCAATAGCCTCGAAATTTTCCTGTCCCCCAACGCCCAACGCAACGCCTTAACGCCTCTTAACCCCCCACAGTGGATCAATCCCGGACCCTCCCCGGTCCGCCATCACATCCTCCTCGCTCTCGGTCGGCTGCGGCCCGGCGCCGCCGGCGCCTATCCGGATGGCGCGGTGGGGCGCCACCGGCAGCGGGTCCACCTCCGACCGGTCGGCCGCCACGTCCGCCTCGCTCTCGGTCGGGTTGCCCTTGATCTCGCGCCCGAACTTGTGCGCCGCCTCGACAACGTCGGGCGGGCCGCCGCTGGCAGAGTGCATCGTCCGCCCGTGGTTGGGCGGGGAGACCTGCCCCGCGTAGATTTGGGTGCTGTACAAGGAGCGAGCGCGGTCGTCGTATGAATACGGCGTGTGCCGGGAGCTGTCCCAGCTGGAGGGGGGGAGGGTGTGGTGGGCGCGGGTGGCGAGGGCGCGGAGGGGCATGGTTGTCCGCGGCAGGGCCGCAGTGATTCTTTGCAGCGTACGCATCTTGCGAGGTGAAGGCTGTGCGGGAGGTGAAGTAGAGCTTGCTTGTGTTTGACGTGATGTGAGCTGCGAGGGTTTCCAGTATATTGCTCAGCCTGGTCGAGAAGAGATGCGGGTTGGCGTTGATATAAGATCTCAATGGACTCTCGTCGAGTCGTCCAGATCGTGATATGTGGTTGATGTGACGTCACACCTGGGAGGTTTTCGCTAGCAGTGAGGGGGGGAAGCGCTTGGGGTGGATCGACATTGTCAAAGGAGCGTCACGCAGCTTGGGCCAGTGACCCCGCGCGGTGGCGGAAAGTCGATGGTCTGATGCCAAAGGGGGATTACTAAGGGACGTGAAAGAATGGGCTGACAGAAAGTGTAGACGGTAGTGAACTGGTCCGTATGATTGGGTGCCGAGCCTGAAACAATCGAGATGCGAGGAGGTGGTGTTCGGGGTCCGTCTGGATATGGTCTGTGTGCTCTGTGTGCTCTGTAGTGCTCTGTGTAGTCTGTATTTGAAACAACTCCAAGCTCGGGGTGCGGTCAGCATCGGGAACGAAGCCGTCCCAGTCTCGTGTGTGCTGGCTGCACGGCATGTCGACGCTCTTGATACACCCCATCTCTATGGTTCGGCGCAGCTGACGATCAGGGGCTCCTTCTCACCCGCCAAGATGGACCAGTTAAGCGGCTCACGGGTGAACCGAAACAATGCTACCGCCGAGATATGGCGGCAGTTGATGCAAATCGACTTCGTCAACAGCGAGCCGCGGTAAGTGGCAGAAACAAGGCCGGGTGTGACACCGACAGGGTGTCAGCAGGTGACCAAAGCGCAGTTTCGAAACTGCCCCCCGGGATCGTGCGGCTTGTGCGCCGCCGAGGGTTGGCGGTTGGCGTGCCGGCGCGAGATCTTCAGGGGTAGGAAAACGCGGGGGCTCAATCCGGGCTGGGAGAAGATCGGCACCAGCGCTCTGAGATCGGCTGGGCGATCGCAACCCGGAGGAAACACCAGGGGCTGCCGGCACCAAGGCTCGCTCACCACGAGCGGCGGTTTTAGGGAGGTGAAACGCGGTGATTCCCTGGACCAAGACAAGGCCTCGCGTGAGAACAGAGGCCGCAAGGGAGATCGCAACCACATTCGGGCCATTCCTGTCGGGAGGGACTGGGGAAGGCCTTCCGTGCTGAAATACCAGTGCCTGCCCGCATCCACCGCGGACCCGGCCGTCTGGCTGCCCTTCCTGATCGCGGCAAGCTTCAACGGTTTCTCCATCCCAGCGAGCAGCCATCACCATGTCGGCTACAGTGCTCATCGGGCAAGCGCCCACCAACCTCGGTCCGTTGACCACAACCTTTACGCCGCCGGCGGCGTGCACAGTCGCTGTCGGCGCCGGACACGGTGGCTTGCTCGGGTTAATAAGGGGCGGCGACAAGGACGTTGCGTACCTCGGACAGGGGTGTTCCCAAGGGAAGGCCTTCGATGCCACATCGTGTTGGCCACAAACGTCTCAAGGGGCCAAGGACCAGCCAGCACCGCTTCACGGATGGGGCTTCTATTCCCCAGGACTTAGCTGCCCGGTCGGGTACGCAACAGCATGCTCGGCAACGGGAGGGAGCGGTGGGGGGTCGGGCTGGCCGGTGCAGTTTAAGCTGCGAGACGGTGAGACGGCGGTCGGGTGCTGCCCAAAGTGAGTTTTCTTGCTCAGTCCGCCCATGCCTTATGTGGGAGTCGCTCACCTCGACCAGTGGCTACGGTTGCGCGAACATCAACGGCCAAACGTGCACCATGCTAGCCACGTCCACCACGGTACAAACCGCGACCTGTGATGGCAACAAGATCGGCGACTTGGGCGTTCAGACAGTTCCCGACAGCAGGGCATCCATCACGGTCTTCAGCCTGTTCGCGCCCATGATCCAGATCAACTGGCAGAGCAGCGACCGCCCGCAGTCCACGTCCACCACCAGCGCCAGCACCATCACAGCAACGACAACAACAACGCCGCCGTCTTCGTCATCCAAGATCCGTCCCACTGACGCCGGGACACGAACCATCGACACGAATGCCACGTCTAGCCCCGAGACGCTCGTCCTGGACGGCAACCCTCAAACGACGGGAGGCAACATGAACCTGGGCGGCGGCGCGGCAACCACTACACCTTCGCTGCATGACGACTCGACGTCGTCGGACGGCGGGTCTCCGTCGTTGAGCTCGGGCGCCAAGGTGGCCATCGGGGTCGGCGGGACGGTCGCGGTCCTGATGATGCTGGTGTGCGCGCTCTTCTACTGCTGGCGGCGGCGCAAGAACCGGCGCGAGGAGCAGGAGCTGGACAGGCTGTACGGCGTCAAGGAGCACTCGATGACGCCTGGCGGGGACTTTACGAGCAGTGGCGACATCCCCGGGTGGTATCGAGGGCAGAGGCTGGTGACACCGACCAAGGATCCGTTTGGCGGGGGGGTGGCCGAGGTGCAGAGACCGGTGCCAGCGTCGCCGGCGGTGCCGTATTATCGGCCGTACCGGCCATGATGGGACGGGGCGTTGGGGGTGTGTGTGCGTCGTGTTTAGTACCCATGTTATGTAAATTTGATGAATCATGATGTCGATGCCATTCCGTGTCTTGCTGTGCGTTTGAGGACGGGTTGCTGGACAAATATTTTGAAATGTCTTCAACGACCAAGTAAACAAAGTGAGAACATCAACAACAAGCACCCGGCTCAAGGCGATGAATCTGCGCTGGCCCGTGCCGGGCTGGACACCGAGGCCTCTTTGCGGCATTGTTTGGTGAAACAGGACGGCAGCCGTCCCATCGCGGGCCATCGGTCCCGTCATGCTGCAGGGGACGGGATGTTGTGGACCCCCTGGAGTGCTGGAGCGGGCGGACCCCACGCACAAGGCGCACCCTGCTGACGCTGGCGCGGACCAAGCTCCCCAGCTCCGAGCTCCAGCCAACCACCACCTTGCATCAGAAGACATCGTCATCAAACATCGCCAAACAAAGCACCGCCGATGCCTCGCGCCGCCCGCTTCCGCCGCCTGTTCCCCGAACCATTCTCGACATGAAACAATGTCGACCGAGTCCAGGCGCCCGCTCTTGTTGCCCCAAAATCGCAAGCTCCGGCATCTCCGCGGCATCGCCCTGAGGAACCTCGCCTTCTCGCGGCCCCGCGGACGCACCATCGATGACGCCGCCCTCAACAAGAGCCCCGCAAAGCTCGAATCGCTGCGGAACACCCCCAGGCTGCACCATGCTCTCTCGTCGGAAGCCCTGCGCCCGCCAACCCCACGGAGGCGGAGCACGAATCTGGCCAATGCCAGCCCGGCCACGCGGCAGAAGCAGTTCGAGGAGACCTTCGACAGCCGACTGGCCGACGCCTTCTTTTCGCTGCACGTCGAGGGGCAGGAGGATCCGATATACATCAGCGAGGTGGAAGAACGCGCGACGGTACGCTTGCGCCCGCGGCTCTGAGCATGAAGGCCGCCAGGGGACGAGGCTGACCGGGCTGACCGCGACCAGAACTTCAACTTCCGAACCTTCGAGCTTGCCGAGCTCGACTCAACCATCACGCAGTCGCCCCAGGTGACCGTTAAGGTGTGGGCAAAGCGCCACGACATATGGGCACTGCTGTTAGAGGACGGGGTCGACTTGCGAGCCCTCAATTGGCTAGGGGATCTTCAAAATGTCCATTTCCCGTCCAACAGCTTGGTCTTTTACCTGGTCGACGGCGTCTACTCGCTGGAGCTGTCAAAAAAGCCCGCACCGCCCAAACACGCTCACCCCGCCCCGACCTCGTCCTACAACGCACTCATGCGACTGGCGACCCTGGACAACTCGATCCAGGACGCGCTCGCCACGCGGGAACACCTCACTCAGCAGATCAACGACCTCCTGTCCGGAGAGACCAAGAACGAGCTGCCAGAAGCCGAAGACACTCTCGCACTGACGAACAAATACCTCGCCCAGCAGCGCCGAGCCGTCGCCCTCGCCAAGAAACGCAACCAGGATCTGAGGGTATCCATTGCCGCGCGCCGGGAAGCCATCGCCCAAGGCCGCGCCGCCCAAGAACGGGCCGCCAACGACGTCGAGAACGCGACCGAAAAACTCGCCCAATCCCAAGCACTCGTGGCCAAGACCAAATCCGACATCCACGGCCAACGTCGCCGCATCTGCGAAGACCTCTCCCGTATCTACAGCATCATCCCCATCCCCTCCGGCCCTCCACTCTCGTTTCAGATCTGCGGCCTACCGCTGCCCAACACAACCTACGACACGACCTCGCCCCTCACCGAGGACGCCCTCTCCGCGGCCCTCGGGCACGTCGCCCACCTGGTCAACGCGCTGCAGTACTACCTCGGCGTGCCACTCCCCTACCCACTCCGCCCGTTCGGCTCTCGCGCCAGCGTGCGCGACGACATCTCCCAGCTGCCCGACCCGCAGCGCGAGTTCCCGCTGTACGTGCCGCGCGGCGGGTCGAGCGCCCAGTTCCGCTTCGACTACGGCTGGTTCCTGCTCAACAAGGACATCGAGGCGCTGTGCGCCTCGCAGGGGCTCAAGGTCGTCGACATCCGGCACACCTTGCCAAACCTTAAGTATCTGCTGTATGTGTGCAGCGCGGGGAAGGACGAGGTGCCGGAGCGGAAGAGGGGCGGGGTCCGCGGCTTGTGGGCCGGCAGGATGAGGGGGGCCGGCGCGACCCTGGGAGTTGGGGCTGGGGTGCCTCCAGATGATGCGAGCAGCGCCGGTGGGGGGAGCAGGCGGGGCAGCGATGCGAGCGAAGTGCTCGGGAGGCAGCGGGAGGAGTTGAGGAGGGCGGTCACTGGCGGCGGGGTGGGGGCCGGGCTGGGACTCCCGTTTGGGGAGGGGGAGATGAAGTTGAGCTTGCGGACTAAGGGGTTGAGGGAGAGCGCGGCGCAATGAGGTGGTTTGGACTTTGGAGGGCATTCGTAAGGGGCCGGGTTCGGCCCACACAAACGGACTTTTATTCTAATTTGAATACCGCGATCTCGTTGCGTTCATGATTCCGTACCATGGCCCGAATAGAGCAGCTGAGTGTCCCCAGCCCAGGTCCCGAGGATTCCACGAGACTCAAGCATGACGACAAGATGTGTCAAGGGATAGCATAGATATGGTGGTAAGTATATGTCGGCAATGGAACCACGTTCGATGTGTAAGATGAAGAATAAGGGGTGGTGTGTGGTGTAGTAGAGGTTGCCGAAGGGTTTTCCAAGGTCGAGCACCGTTGTGAACCATATTTCAAATCACGTAGAAAGCGAGCTGTCCAAAATGTCTACCTAATTTTTTTATTTTTCTCAGATTTAACTTCGCAACCACCCGAGATCGCGGACGCAACCCAGACATCCAACCAAAGAGACCGTACCTGAGAAAGTCTTGCCGATATGGAACCACCATATCCTCGTGAGGCCAAACGCCAGAGTCAACACGCGTAGAAACCTGATACTTCAACCTAGTGGAAAGAACGTGATGCAATCTGCTAGTCCACCCTGCTCAAGCAAAACAATGAAGAAGAAAGTGACGGAAAAAGAACACAACTGTAGAAAGGAAAAAATCCGTGACACATGTGACTCCCGAACCAGCAACAAACTCCAAACCGCTTCCCGGACCGCCGAAAACCACGACGATTAGGGTCTCGGGCGAGGAAGCCTGTTTGGGCACCCGCAGGAACTCAACAGCGAGAGGGGCTTAAGTTTTGCAACCTTACACTCTTCCCCCCAGGCCGTGTAGGCAGTATGGGCAGTACAAATGGGACCTCCAGGCTTGAAACTCTCCATGTCCATCAATGATCGTATTATCTGAGAAGCCGGATTTGAAGGATGTAGGGTGGATCTGTGCATGGCGGGCAGGCCGCGGTCCTCGTCCGCGGCCTTGAACGTCGTGGCCCTCAAGGCTGGAGTGAAACTCATGCTCTCCACTGCCACGCTCAAAAACAATGTCTGTCCTGCTCGAGCGACAGGCATACGTGCTGGATAGGAGTGGGTGCCTACCCATGGGCGCGGCATCCCCGGGGGACCTGGACAACGACGATGCTGGGCCCCAAACCCTTGAACTCGGCTTGTCTCCATCATGCCCCAAGTTCCACAAGCCCGAAGAAAAAACGATGGGTCTCCTCAGCCGACTGGCGCCTGCACTAGTCTCGTCGTCGTGTTCAAAGGGGAACATGGCCAGCTCACTGCACTGAGTGGTGGTGGATTGCCGTCTAACCCGCCGCCGGTCTTCGTAGTCGCGAGCTGGGTGGGGCGAAGAGGATGGCGCAAGGCTGAATCTGGAGGCCAAGGGGGGGTAATAGGCAGTAGAGAGGGCCCGGGCAGGGCCATATGTTAGACCCGATGTCGCATTCAAGTGAAGAGGGCGGCGGCTTTCCACGGAGACAAAAGACCGGGATCGGGCAGCGCCGTCGTCGGAGTGCCGTGTCCAGTCAGAGTAGCGAGAGCGAGATCGAGAGAGCCCAGAGCGTCTGTAAGGCACGAGATCATCGAGCGAGGTGACGAGTGTTCGGTTGACAGAGTCACTGTAGGCGCTAGAAAGGCTCGGACGACGAGACCGGGTGAGAGAGCGGGAGGTCATGTCATCCGCGGAATATCCAGTGAACTCCCTGGCGCCATACGCGGGAGCATAATCGGGACTTAACCCAGACCCCCCGCTCGCACTCTTGCTCCTGCTGCTGCGAGGGGCAGAGCCGAAGGCGCCGGAAACGTGACCTCGCCTATCGTAGGCCATTCTGGATGAGTTGATGGGGCCACTGGTTCACTAGGGGCAGCAAAACGTGAGAGTGAAAGGAGCCGGACGCTATGACGGTGCCACCTGCCGGCCGAAGCGATGCAGGGCGGAGGGAAGAGGAGAACGACGACGGCCGAGGATGGTGGGCTGGGCGGAAGGGCTCAGAAGGTGTCTGCCGGGTATGTGTAGAACGGTTTAGGAATGGAGTTTGAGAATTCAAATTTCCCAACCCGATTTGGTTTAAATACCCGAAGAGCTCGTCCTAGGGCTGGGTATACCATCGTTGCGGCTGCTTCAGCAGAGGTACCCGTTAGCCAAGGAACTCGGTGAGCCTTGAAGCTTTGGTTGAAACTTAGGACTCGTCCCCAGGGAAAGGGCTGAATGACGAGGATCATAATGGACTAGCCAGGGTAAGTCACTGCACACGGCGTGTGGCCATGCGGGAGGGGAGACCCGAGGGGTCGGCCATCTTGACCCGCAGCAACTTTAGTGGCCATCCATGTCCACGCTGGTGACCAAAGGGCTGCGAAGAAGATTGACCAGGGTCGTGACAACGGCCGTTGGCCGAGCAAACGGGGGGATCTAGGGCGACACGGATAATGAAGAGGAAGCAGGAACACAAGATCGTCCCAGTCTGAGGCAGACGACTCAGGAGTCTGGCAAGGCACGCCCGTCTGCTGAGCTGGTAACCTCCTCCAACCATCGGTGGGCTAATTGCCCATGGATTAGGCTCCCAATGCCGCCCAGTGCTCAATCTTCGACCGGGCCGTGAGGGAGGCCGTTGGCCGGAAAACAGGCAGCCTAAGCCCCCCCTAAGAGTAAGGTGACCATCACGTGCAGAAGGTGACTCAACAAGCTGCCACTCGCTGCCAGTCGCTGCCGGTCTCCCCCAGCCAGTCGATTTTGAGCTTTCACAGTTGAAACCACGCCAGAGGAGCTAAAATACTCGACAACCTGGACGACTTTTCATGCCAGCATCCACACAGCCACTGTCACAGTGGGCCTTTTCCCGTCTTCTCCATCTATTGACCACCCTCGTGGCCAGGCATTATTGCACTGTACAGTCGACAGACATCACACTCCACGCCGAGGACATGAGCCCGCCTTGGATCTCATATTTTGTACTTCACGCCCCATACACAACACCATCCAGTCCCGTGGCACACGCCCAAGGCACCAGCACCGTCCCTGCCACGGTTTCCCGTCCAGTCTTTGCGCACTGCCAGGGCTCGAAGCAGTACTTAGTACCTGAAGCTGTGCCCTTCTGGTGGTTATCTTTGGAGACCCCGCCGTCCGCCATCCGAGCCAACTTGCCTTAGTTGCCAAACCCTCGAGGGTTGCCTAGAACTCCCAGCCTCCCCGACTCCCTTGACCCTCTGGCTTTCCAGGCTTCCCGCCACGGGCTGACAGGCACCAAGTGGGCTTCGACAAACCGCTGCAGGCTCCTCGTCAAACAGCGCCCGCCATGTCAGAGGCACCACTTCTGCGGATGCCTTTGCATTTGCTTGCCGGCGTGCTCTCACACCTCGACAACATGCAGTCGCTGGCATCCGCCATACTCAGCCACTCCCCCTGTACTGCGCTTTCAGCGAGGACCGCCCCAGCATAGTGGTCCGCATTATTACGGGCCAAATCTCCAAAGATCTAATGAAATATGCTCTCTGCACCCATGCTGCTGCGCACGTCCTGACCGCGCCCGACCGTCACGACCAGGACCGGGTCCGTGGGTTCCTGTTTGAGAACTTCTACATGGATAAGTGGGATTATAGACTAA
>FTCU01002348.1_pt1 | contig 18002 bp, 16 predicted proteins | sample 1639521 | NCBI WGS metagenome assembly FTCU01 (sample SAMEA3914864, study PRJEB12502) | metagenome | biome: forest; material: soil | place: USA | collected 2012-03-12 | depth 0.3 m
AACCGGGCCAGCACCCCACCTTATGCCGCTTTGAGCGCGTGTGGTTGGTCGCCAAGCCTGGCTAGAGGCTGAGTTGTGGAAAAGACACCTGTTCACTCGACTTGGAGGCGGCTTTGTCAGAGACACCGCCGAAAGATACAAGTAGCCGCAAACGACTTCAGACCTGTGGTTTTTCTTGGGACATCCCGTTACACTTCAACCTTCTCTATCTACCACGGGCGCTTGGAATTTAATCCGTTTAGCCTCTCCAATTCCCCCCACCTGTCCTTCTGCCTTTAAATAGCCCAGAGTAGGTTTGCCGCCGCCGTCCCACCATGCCCCCTCCCCTCATCTCTGCCCGCCGCCGTTCTGTGCACCCACGATCCCAATTGTTCCTCGTCGACCCGGCAGACGGCTGACCCGCTCGCTCCCAACAGAACAGGAAACACATCAAAATGCACAGGGCTCAGAAGTTCGCTCTCGGCCTGCTCGCTGCGGCGGCAGTTGCCACTGCTTCGGATGTCATCCAGCTGAAGACGGACACCTTTGACGACTTCGTCAAGTCCAACGACCTCGTCCTTGCTGAGTGTAAGCCGCGCGCCCTACAATATTTCCAGGAATGCATGGAACTTGAGTGCTGACGGACGGTCTCGGACAGTCTTCGCCCCGTGGTGCGGCCACTGCAAGGCTCTCGCCCCCGAGTACGAGGAGGCTGCCACCACCCTCAAGGAGAAGAACATCAAGGTCGCCAAGATCGACTGCACAGAGGAGGCCGACCTTTGCCAAAAACATGGCGTCGAGGGCTACCCGACTCTCAAGGTCTTCCGCGGCCTCGAGAACGTCGCTCCCTACAAGGGCCAGCGCAAGGCTGCTGCGTGAGTTCTGCCCCGCCCAGCCAAAAGGAAGTGCTGGGAAGCCGCCGCTAACCCGTCCGCAGCATCACCTCCTACATGATCAAGCAGTCCCTGCCCGCCGTCTCGGAGGTCACCAAGGACACCCTGGAGGAGTTCAAGAAGGCTGATAAGGTTGTCCTGGTCGCCTACCTCGATGCCGCCGACAAGGCCTCCAGCGAGGTCTTCAACAAGGCTGCCGAGGCCCTCCGCGACAACTACCCCTTCGGTGTCAGCACCGACGCTTCCCTGGCCGAGGCTGAGGGCGTCACCGCTCCCGCCGTCGTTCTCTACAAGGACTTCGACGAGGGCAAGTCGGTCTTCTCTGCCAAGTTCGACGCCGAGGCGATCGAGAAGTTTGCCAAGACCTCCGCCACTCCCCTCATTGGCGAGATTGGCCCCGAGACCTACTCCGACTACATGTCGGCTGGCCTCCCCCTTGCCTACATCTTCGCCGAGACCGAGGAGGAGCGCAAGGAGATCAGCGAGAAGCTCAAGCCCATCGCTGAGGCCCAGCGCGGTGTTGTCAACTTCGGCACCATCGATGCCAAGGCTTTCGGCGCCCACGCCGGCAACCTCAACCTGAAGACGGACAAGTTCCCCGCCTTCGCCATCCAGGAGGTGGCCAAGAACCAGAAGTTCCCCTTCGACCAGGACAAGGAGATCACCCTCGAGGCCATCAAGGCTTTCGTTGACGACTTCGTCGGTGGCAAGGTCGAGCCCAGCATCAAGTCTGAGCCCATTCCCGAGACCCAGGAGGGCCCCGTCGCCGTCGTGGTGGCCAAGAACTACAACGACATCGTCCTTGACGACACCAAGGATGTCCTGATTGAGTTCTACGCCCCGTGGTGCGGCCACTGCAAGTCTCTGGCTCCCAAGTACGAGGAGCTCGGCGCCCTGTACGCCAAGAGCGAGTTCAAGGACCAGGTCGTCATCGCCAAGGTTGACGCCACTGCCAACGACGTCCCCGATGAGATCCAGGGCTTCCCCACCATCAAGCTGTACCCCGCCGGCGCCAAGGACAAGGCCGTCACCTACTCTGGTGCGCGCACCGTCGAGGACCTCATCAAGTTCATTGCCGAGAACGGCAAGTACAAGGCGTCGGTCGTTGAGGAGGTCGCCGAGGCCACCGAGGCTGCCACCGAGGCTGCTACCGAGGCCGCCACCGAGACCGCGACGGAGGCTGCCAAGGAGACGGACCACGACGAGCTCTAAACGAGGTGTCTTTGATGATGTATTTTAGAAATGCTTTTTGGGTTTTTTCATTAAGGGATCATGGGCAACGGAACTGAAGGCCCGGTATTTCTGGGATTGGGTTTGCCAAAATACCAATGTGCATTTATCTAACGAATCGTCTTCTCATCATTGCTCCATTGCCACCGCCCTCCCTGCCTCTGCTCCGAATTTTCTATGCCTGTGTGAGGTGATATTGGATGCGCCGCCCCCTTTCCCCTTTCCAGCTGCGCAGTGCCTGCAGCGGTGGCACACATTCTGCCGCCTCTGCCCGCCAAAAATCTCAATGCGGATCCCCCATTGGCTCCACAAATGGAACGGACAGCTTTCGCATGCGCATCCCTGTCGAAGGCTGCAAGTCCTCCTGCGCCTGATGAGCCCCATGCCACGGAATGCCCCCCAAACCAACCAACCAGCCACTAACCCCCTAGGTCTCCTGATAATTGCGCCCATTCCGGCTCCTTTATATTTTTTTTTAGCCTGTCCCTTTTCCCTCCGGTTTTCTCACCCAGTCAGCCAGTCAGTCCTGTTCGCCCGCAGCACAGCAAAGCTCCTTCGACCTCCCAAACCATGGCCTCCAGGATTCTCACCCAGGGCGCGCGCGCCCTTACCCGCACCACGCCGATGCGCACCTTCACCACCTCGCCCGCGAGGCTCGACTCTGTCGTGGCGCCTCTTCCCGCGCGGAGGCCTGTCGGCGCGCTGAGGGGAGGGTACGTTGTTTCCGTTCCATTCCTCGAGTTCTATGGACTGGCGTGTGCTGACAGAAACGAAAAACAGGCTCTTTGGCTTCTTCCTCGGCAGCTCTCTCGCTGCCGGCGGTCTCTACTACTACGCCATCCAGGAGTACAAGGCCTCGAACGAGCTGCTGACTGAGGACATTTACGTGCGTGTTTGCATTTGAGACGCGTCTGCATCCACCCAACTTCTTTTTACGCATACATTACGATTTTCTTTCCTGTTTTGATTTGGCCGGCCGACCTACCCGACCGACACTGCGATACGTTCACCTTCCGTGGCACTGGGTTTTTTCTTGAAAGAGGGAGGAGGGAAAGAGAGGATATACAAAATAGAAGAAGAGAGAAAGGGGAATGCTGTGGAGGGTGGCGGGGTAGAGGGAGATGTTGGAGCGTAATTGTCTCGTTCTTCTTGGGGTTGAGACACCGACTGGTTGGCGTGGGAATCCCCTGCTGGAGGGTGTTGCTGAAAGCTGCCACACTGGCACTGACGGCCTCTGCGGGTTGAGGATGCAAGCTGACCGGTATGGTGGCATACAGGCTCTGCAAGCCGCGGTCGAGCGGCTGAGCAAGTATCTGGGGACCCTGGAGGAGAAGATGGATGCGTTGGAGAGGAAGAAGAAATGAGTCATGACTGGGTGATGGGAAAGACATGGGATACATGGGAATCTGGATGGGCGTGGTACAAGGGGGAGTATTTGGGATCATGGAGGAAATGGGATGGGGTGAGGGCAGCACGGGCATTGCGTACTTTGAAATAAACGGGATTATTTCTCACTCTCCGTGCCATGACAAAAATGAATTGAGCCCAGAAGCTCCCGTCTTCCCAAGCCCCTCGAAGCGGTCTCATGTCACCGTCTTGCTTGGACAGGGTTGCCCTGGCCGGCGTCCGGCGTGGTGGAGCCCCGGTTCGGGTTCTGGTCAAAATGTCCCGAAACGCGTTGCAGCGGTCCTCTCTCAACTTTCCACCCGACCCCACCAACCCGCCAACCACCGAGAACATCGCCATGAACAACTTCGGCGTCATCGAGATCGCCAGCACCACAACAAAAGCAACGCCGGGATGGGCATACGTTCCAGACTTAGGGCCTGCGGTGCCCGCGGCGCTGCAGCCCGCCAACCGAAAACGCGCTGCTCGCAACCAGCCTGCCCTCAGCCTGTCTGATCTGTCGGCGCGCGAGGAAACCAAGATCCGGAAGGACCTCGAAGCTCTCGACCGAGACAGCCATAGAGATGCGAATATCCAGATCCCCCCCCGCCCCGCGGGCAGCAGAGGTATGAGCCTACCACTCAACGACGCCAAGTCCAAACCTGACCTTCGTTGCAGCCCAGAACAAGCACACCCCGAACGTACGAAAGATCCTCCAGTCGCAAAAGACATTTGCCAACCACCTCGACGACTACCAAGCTCTGCTTGCACTAGCCGAGACCAACCCCGCCGCAGCAGCTGCCATGAACGCAGCACAAGCGAAACCCTCAGCACCGACGGCCGCCGCCTCGAAGAGCGCCTCGCCAGCACCTACGCCAACATCCTCCACTGCCGGAGGGAGCAAACGGTCAGCAGCAGCCGCAAAACGAGCTGCGGCAAAGGAAAAACAAGAGCAAGAAAAGAAAAAGGCCCGGCCAACACCCAAAGCAGAACCAGAACCAGAAGCCGAAGCCGAGCCGTCACAAGCCCAGGAGCAAGAGGACGTCGAGATGGCCGACGCCAACGCAGAGCCCCAGTCCACGCCAACTGCCAACCACACAGAGTCCGCACCGCAGACCTACCCCCGAGAAAGCAACATCCTCCCGGCGTATGCCAAACCCCCACCACAAGCCCACCCAGGCGACGCCGATCCGCTGCTGGCGTCGTACATCCCGCCGTTCCCATCGGACGACGAGCTCAAAGCCCTGATGACGGCCCCGCCGCTGAGCTACCTCGAGGCGCGGGCGACTTGGGGCGAGGAGGAGAGGCGGTACCCCGTGCGGGCGTTCTGCGCCGTGTGCGGGTACTGGGGGCGGGTCAAGTGCATGAAGTGCGGGACGAGGGTGTGCGCGCTCGAGTGCCTGGAGGCGCACCGGGAGGAGTGCGTTACGAGGTACGGGCTGTGAGGAGGGGCGGAGATGGCTTGAGGGTGCGGAGGAGAGTCGACAGGTGACAGTGCAGTAATGATACCCCCCTCCCTTGTCATGGGATATAAAAAGGTTTATCTGGTTCTCAGTCTTGACGACTCCTTAACACTTGCTCTGTCCCATCAAGTATCGGACCACACCAGCATTTTTGAGGGGTGAATGCGCCCCGTTTTTGGTCTGTTCTATTTTCTATACCGCCCATAGCAACCCTCCTCCCTTCTCTAGCCAGACAGAACCGCATGCCAGAACCCGGACCAAACCAGCAGCAACCTCCCAACCAAAAACCAAGGCTCAAGCCAACAACAAAAAAAGCAAACCCAGCCTCCCCGTCAAACACTCGTCAACGCAAACCTCACATCTCCCACCGTCGCCGCGCCGACACACACCCCCTCAAAACTCCCCTGCGGACACGCCGCCCGGGCGGCAGCCACACAGCCCGCCCAGGCGTCCTTGGAGACGTTGACCGAGGCGCCGCTGTCCAGCGCGCGCAGCGCGAAGTGCGCCCCGCCCGACCGCCCGGCCGTCTCGGCCCGCGACCCCTCGCACCGCGTCGCCGCGGGGCCCTCGATGCCGTCGCAGATTGCTAGGGAGGCGGCGTACTCGTCGTAGAGGAGGAAGCGGCTGTTTAGGGTGTTAGTGCGGGGGATCAGATAAGGAGACACGGGGGATGGGGGTGGTTACGTGGAGGTGTCGAGGCAGACGACGTCTCGGACTGCGTTGGGGTTGGGCGGGATGCGTCGGCGGAGGGAGAGGCCTTCGTAGTAGGACTGGGGGACGAAGGCGCGGCGTTGGTGGTACTTTTCGTACCATGGTTGTGGCGGCGCGGCGAGGGTGAGGGTGAGGAAGGTGAGGAGGGTGAGGAGGGACAGGGCGTGGGTGTACATCTTTTTTTGATGTGGTGGTTGTCCTCGGGTACCAGGAGGAGATGCTGGCTGTAGTCACACGAGGTGGTGGTGATATGGTGATTCGAAAGCAGAAAGATGGACGAACTCGCAAACTGCCCGGGCTTCAAGCCTCGGGGGTTGGTCAAAAGGAAGGAAACAAGGGGCTAAAAATATGTACAGCCTAGAAAGGAATCGATCACAGATCGAGGAATGAAGGGAGAGGCGATGCCAGCATCTGTAGGTACCCGGACGGTAGGTAAGAATGGAAGGTGTTTGGTTCCCTGGGGAAACGGGAGGCTGATCAAAAAGTCAAAAGACGAGACGAAACCATCTTGAAGAGGGTGACCCTTGTGGGTTTCTATCGCATGGTATCGCCCCACTAACATCTTCAACCTTCCTCCTGCTCCAGCAACCCAGCAGCAAAGCAGGGGCTGCTGTCGTGGCCCTGCTTCCCGGCAGCGGCCCCCTGCCAAGCCCGCGACGGATCTGCGCGGACTGCTTGGTCGGCAGGTCGGCAGCGTCAGTGCGCCGGGCGGGATCCGATCGGCGGGGACCTGCAACAACTCGCCACCACAGGCGATGGGCGAGCCCTCAATTCGGGGCGTGGCGAGCCCGAGTTGCCGGATTGGAGCATCTCCGCCGCTTTCCACTGGCCTGACGTACGCCGACTCCGGGGGCTGACGTTCCCTCTTTGGTTCAGGCTGTGCAGTGGCTGCAACTCTGGGTTTCGCAGTCTTGGACAGGAGAAGCCTGCCAGACTGGTGAAACACAACCGAAGGGCGACCTTGGTGATGCGATTGGCCGATGCAGGGGGCCTGGACCAGCACCGCTTCAGAAGCTCCAGTGTTGTTGACGACGCACTCGTCATCCACGAATTGAAGATGACCTGGCTGGGCCAATCGATTGTCGCAGATGGATGACCTAGAAGTGGAGGCACAGAGCACAGCTGTGAAGAATACCAATCGAAGTTATTGGTGTTGTTGGTGTTCAGGCAGGAGTGCGATTCACTGTGCTATAGCAAGCTGCGATGATACCCAGAGTGGCGGCATCGAACAACACAGCCGACTCTTTGGCATGGATCGTCTCCGAGGACTCTACTTAACACACAAGCGAAGACTACACGTCCATGCCGAGGTTTATGCAGTCCGGCGTAGTGGTAACTCACAAAATGACTCTCTCATCCCAGGACCCCCGGAAACAGCTTCAGATTGATGAACCACCGCGTCTCCTTCCCGACGCCCACCGCCAACACCGCAGTCTGCAGTATCCGACAGGTTGTCCCGTGACGGGTACGGTGACGAGACCCGGAAGTCAAGCATCCCCTCCAACTCAGAGCGGGAGGGAGCACATGTCGCACTCGGTTGCATCTGGCTCGTTGTCAAACGTGCAGTGCGGGCAGGTCCTCGACCCCCACGAGTTTGGTTGAAGAGGTGGTAGGCTCTTCGACACTGGTGGTTTCGACTTCGTCGGTTTTGGGTCGGGAGTTTTTGTGTCAAGGGCCGTGGTCCTTGGTCCAGGCTTGCTCATGCTCACACTCGACGGCCCTGGAACAGGCTTTCTTGACCCAAAACTCTGCAGTTCCCGTAATTCCTCGAGTGCGTCGTGGTCGTCTGGGTTCTCATCTTCGCAGACTTTGATCATGCCTCTGCCCTTGGAGTCGAGAAGCTTTTTGCCGTCAATGTCAATAGCGTCCGGCCCGGGTGTGGTCTCGTCGTCTTCGTAGTCGTCGCCACTCTCGGTTTCGGAGCCCTCGTCGGCCTCCTCCGTTGCTTTTTCTTCCTTCGGCTCTTCTGTTTTTTGTTGCTCAAATCGAGCCAAAGCGGCTGCCGCCCTGAGTTCGCGCCCTCTCGCGCTCCCCGCCACTCGCGGTTTAGCTGCTACTGCCTTGCCCTTTTCTAGCTTCTTCTTCGCCTCCGCATCATCTCCGAGAGCAACGCCGTTTGCCCCGAATTTTTTGAGAATCCGACGTTCCTTTTGCTCTTTGTAGGTCAGCGTCTTCTTGGCTTTTCGTTTTCTGCCACGCGAGCGGTATGTCCCGCCACAGAGATGCTCCGGCAACAGTTCGTCAGGTTCCACCATGTTCTTTTCAAATTCGCCAGTGGATAGCAACGCTCCCCGACCCCAGATGCCCTCGCCAGTGAATTTGCGGGTCCATAAGACCTTCATCTGCTCTGCGTATTGGTTTCTCACTGCCCAGAACGCCTTGGAGTGGTTCATCTGCTTGCAATGAGCCAGCCTAACGGCATAATGTCAGCCATCGCCCCAAGGCTCGTGGGGCCGGGACACAAACTCATGCATCATAACCATCTGCACATAGTTGAAAGGCAGCCAGTGCCCGGAGCGGGCCTTGAGGACCAGCTGGATGACTTCGCCGGCGTTGAAGTTGCGGCCGACAAACTCGGGGTTTGGCTCGTACTCCTCCAGCGACATGACTGACAAGTGGTGCTCTCGCATGATGGGCACTGCGGCAGCGTCAGCCAGGGGACAACGAGATTTGACCTGACTATGGGTATGAGTTGGCGAAAACGGGTGTGCTCACAACATTGCGCTGCAATTCTCTCCAAAAAGTCCTGGGCAATTCTTTCACCCGGTCCCTTCAACGGCTTGATGAAGACAATGCGGTCATTGGGTTGCGACCGTTTCGCGTTGAGGCGCTCGATTCCGAGCGGCATGGCGTGCGGTGTCTGGGTCAGACAGAAAATGAGGAACGAAGAAAAAACGTCAGAAAGCGTCCTACTGCAATATCAAATCCTTCCGAGGTCGTTTTCTAGTTGGGTTGGGGAAAACACAAGGGGGCAAGTTGCTGGTGACGCGGTGGGACTGACAGGAATCGATGGATCTCGTGCGAGGGGTCCAGCCAGGCGCGTGAGGGGCGCTGGGTCACGTGATACCCCTGGTGGACACTCGGCCAGTGGTGTGGGAATCAAAGAAAATAGGAAACGAAGAAAAGCAGTCGTCAGGAAAGGACCTGAATGAAGACAGTAAAGACTCAGTGCTAGAAAAGAAGACCGTGGCGGGCAATAACCCAAACCTCAGCGACTAAATAACCCCCTTTTCAGCGGGGCCTAGAGTAGGTAGCTGGCCACAGCAGCTGCAATATCTTGTCGTCTCGTATGCTCTTAAACATCTGGTCTTTGCTGCCACCAGCAGTACACACACTGTGCTCCAAACAATCTACCTCCTCCTGGGACCACCAGCGCCAGCACCATGCCCTGCCTCGCCCCTATCCGCGAGTGATACGACCTCGCCAATGCCCGCCGCCTCCTGCTCTTCCTCGAGCAGCGTAATCTCCTCGCGGCAGTCCCACCACTTCTCCTCGCTGAGCTCAAACGCCTTGGACTTGATCTCCTTGACGGCCAGCGTCTCGGGCTGGATGTTCTTCCAGCGCAGGTTGGTCATGAGAATCTCCTGCCACTCGTTGGACGTGCGCTGGAAGAAGTCGCGGCGAGACTCGAAGGGCTGGCAAAGGTTGTTAGCTTGGTGCCAAGAATCATGATGAAGAAAAAAACATACCCTTGGATGTGGCAGCCCGTCGTCAACCGTTGTGGCCGCTTCAGTCTCCTCCTCCTCCTCGGACGGGGCGGTAGACGACATGGTGGAGTCAGTGTCCGCGTTCGAGACCTCGTCGGGGTTCTGCTTCTTCTTCCGCTTGCTCTCTGTAAACAGCTGCGCCTTGGGCTCCTCATCGGCCATCTCGATGTCGCCCTCCTCATCCTCTTCGTCGTCGTCGTACTCATCGTCGTCCTCATCGTCCTCGTCTTCGTCGTCGGATACCTGCAACCATCATTAGCAGCCATACCACACAATGGCCGGGTGATACTCACAATCCAATCCTCCACTGGCCGGTTAAACACTTCCTTGCATCCATCCAGCTTCCCCAAATCGACGGCGTACAAGTCGTCAAAGGTAAACTCGCGATCCCCCTTCTCAAACGTGCCGCCATAAATGTATAGCACATCGTCCTGCACCGCGAGGAGCGCGTTGAATCTAGGATGCGGGAACTCCATGCTCACGGGCATCTCCCTCACCACCTTCTTCTCCTCCTCCTCCTCCTTCTTCCCCCCCACCCCATCAACCTCCATCCCATCAGCATCCTCCACCGACGCCCCAGCCCGCAACGCAGCCAGCTGCCTCAACAACTCCTCCTCATTCTCCTTGGCCCTCCCGCGCCGCCCACCAACCCTCTGCTCGGCCCCGCCGGCACCGCCCTTGGGCTTGGCCCTCGCCTTCCGCAACGCAAGCGGGAAGAAGCGGTTCCGCTCCACGTTCCACGTAAACAGCCCGTTGAAGAACTCGCTCTCGATGCCCTCCTCGCTCTCCTGCACGTCGTGCACGCCGCCAAACAGGATCCCGCGCCCCTTGTGGAACGCCATGGTCGCGCCCGCCCGCACCGGGCTGGGCGCGTTGGCCGGCTTCTTGCGCCGCTCCCACCGCACGACAGGGGGCGTGCCCGCGGGCGCTTCCGCGGGGGGCTGGGTGATGCGCAGGAAGAAGCAGTCGGTGTGGATCAGCGGGCGGAGGACGTTGCGCTGTCCGCCGCCGCCGCCCTGGGCTCCGCGTTGCTGCTGTTGCTTGTTGGCTGGCGCGGTGGTCTTGACGCGGGAGTAGCCGCCGTAGAGGACGGCGCCCTGGTCGTGCGGGAGGAGGGTGAAGGAGGAGCGGGCGTCGGGCTTGAGCTGGGCCGGGGGCAGGGCGGGGTTATACCAGACGAAATTTGTCGTGTCGTAGAGCCAGAGGTCAGCGAGGTACTTGGTCTGGTTCGCCGTGTCCTGGAAACCGCCGAAGAGAACGATGTAGTTTTTGTAGTAGGTCATGCGGTGGCCGGAGCGGGCGGGCGGCGTCTTGCCCTTGGGCTCGAGGCGGGTCCACTCGCGGGAGGTTGGGTCCAGTTTCCAGAAGTCGTTGTAGTGGTAGAACGTGCCCTGCTTCGGAGAGCTGAACTCGCCACCGAAGAGGTAGAGGGCGTTGCTCTGGTTCCCGCCACGGCACCAAGCGTGGCCGCTCCTGGGGAGGGGAGCGTTGGGGGAGGTGACGCAACGCCACTCGTCACGATCGATGTAGTAGATCATGAGGTCGTTGAAGAAGGTGGCCAGCGAGCCGTTGAAGTATTCCCCGCCAAAGAGCAGCAGCTGGTTGCTGTTGGAGGGGTTGGCAAGAAAGGTCGCCGCAGACCGGGCGCGCGGGGGCCCTTCGGCCACCGTCTCGGTGATCTTGAGGAATTGCTCCTGCTGTTTCCTGTACTCCTCAAGCACGGCATCCAAATCCACGTCCTCGACATCGCTGCCGTCAGCCTTGGACGCCTTCACTTTGGCCTTTTTGTCGGCCTTTTTCTCTTGCTTCTGCTTCTTCTCGGCCAGTTTGGCCTTCTTCGAGTCGCTTTTTCCTTTTTTATCCTTTGCCATTTTGAATGCGTTGGCGTGTTGGCTTCGGTTGACTTGGTGTTTCTAGGGGCTTTGCGGTGCTTGAGTTGTGTTGCAGCTGTGTTGAGCTCTTGTTAGGTTGATCTTTGAAGAAACTGGAGTGACGGTGCGGAGAAGAGAGAGTGTGTATGCTCAACCAAAGGCAGATTCGGGATCGGGGTGAAAACGGGCTCCACCTCACTTTCATGCCCGAAAATGCATCTTGCTTGTGGGTTGAGAACCTAAGGCTGCAGGAAGAATCTGCAGAGCTGTGAGTGATTTGTTAAAGATGGCCGAAGCCTCCCTTATTTCCAGTTCTCTCAGAAAAGTAATTGGCAGATGTTTCAAGCGCAGTGGTTGACCAAAAGGGGAGCATTTCTCATTTCTCGTCCATTCTCTAATATTGTACATCTCTATCCCCGCCATGCCCGCTGTCATGAGTAACTGTGGTCATGTATGGTGATATGCGTCGTTTGTTCCTTTCTTTTATGCACCGAAGATTTCATCTCATCTAAAGATGATGCGCTCTATGGCCACTCAACTTGCTTCGTGCTTGCTGACCTGACCACATCGTCAGACCCATTGCTTTTGTCGCCAGATAGTTTACGAACGGTATCCGTTCTCCTTCAGCCAGGCGGCCACATCCGCCCGGTCGCGCTCGATCCACGAAATCTTGGACCGAATGGCGTCCAGGCTCTGGGCCAAGGACTGGTCGAACCCGTTGGTGCTCTTGCCCTCGAAAAACTTCTCCACCTGAGCGAGCTGCTCCTTCTTAGTGAAGCTCGACGTGAAGATGGTCACCATGGTGCCCAACATCGAGAGCGCCGGCGGGAGCTTCTTGACGAGCTCCTCCCAGTTCTCCGTCATCCAGATATACAGCGCCTGGATGCCCTCGGGGTGGCTGCGCAGGCCGCTGGTGGGCATGTAGATGTCTTGGTCCTTGACCTCGCCGCTGAATAGCAAGTCCAAAGTCCGCTTGATGAGCTCGGGCTCTTTGGCCCGGCCCAGGCAGCGCAGCGCGGTGTTGCGCTCGTCGCTGTTGGTCGAGGTGCGGTAAAAGTTGAGAACGGCATCGTACTGCACCCTGATTAGCTCCTGGGAAACCCCAATCCACAGCACAAACATACCTCTTCTGCGCCACCGTACTTCAGGGCCATGCTGAAGACGCTGCCCCTGATGTTGGGGTGAACTGCTGCCTTGTCACCGGACATGAACTTCTTGAACATGTCCTTGGCCGCGCTGATGATGGTCTCATCTCCCGTGAGACCAGCGCTGCCAAACATCATGGCCTTGAACTGCTGCTCAATATGGCCATCGGCTTCTGAGAATTGCCAGCCGAGCTCATGCGCCTTGGCGCTCACGAGATCGCGCAGGAAGGCATCCAGGGCCTCGCGATCCGCCTTGTCCTCAAACATCCAGGCGCTTTGCACGGACGAGACACGCGCAATGATCTCATTCCAGACGACGAACTCGGTCTCGGAGTTGAACCCCTTGAGGAGGCTCAGGACGCCCGAAGTGCTCTGATACCCAGACGTCGCCAGAGCGCCAGCGTCGGCGATCATGCCGGCCCTGTCTTCGACGCTCAGCAGCCCCGCCTTCGCAGCCTTGCCCAACTTCTCAAGCCGTTCCGGCGAGTATGCAGTGCGATACAGGCCCGTGTGGTTGGCGTTCAGCTTGAAGAAGTCGGTGCTTGGCACCTCGAAGCTGCTCTCCCGCTTGTCCAGCGTCTGCGATTCATCAACGCCATCCTTGGTGCGGAGACCAAGGAAGACGGGGTAGATAACCTGGTCCTCCTCGGGCTTGGTGTCACCAGTGCGGAGGAACCGGTTCTGCTTCAAGTGGATTGTCTTGTCATCCTTCTCCGTCACCGTAACCACGGGGAAGCCGATATTCTTGGTCCACACGTCCATGACTTCCTCCACATTCTTGCCGCTGGCCTCGGCGAGAGAAGCCCACAGATCCCCGGTCTGGGTGTTTCCGTACGCATGCTTCTTGAGGTAGCGCCTAACACCTTCCAAGAATGTGTCTTCGCCAAGGTAAGTGGAGATCATGCGCAGAACGCAGGAGCCCTTGGAGTACGAGATGGCGTCAAAGATCTGGTTGATCTCGTCCGCCTTCTTCACAGGCACCTCGATCGGGTGACTGCTCCGAAGCGAATCCAGGGCGAGAGCGCGCTGGAGGTTATCCACCACATACGACTCCCACACCTTCCACTCCGGGTAGAAGACGTTGCACGAGTACCAGGATGCCCACGTGGCGAATCCCTCGTTAAGCCACAGGCCATCCCACCAGTCCATCGTGACGAGATTTCCAAACCACTGATGGGCTAGCTCATGCTGCACCACCTCGGCAACCCGCTCCTTGGTCGCCGCGCCGCTGACCTTCTCGTCCAACAGCAGGTCAACCACCCGGTACGTAACCAGGCCCCAGTTCTCCATGGCGCCCTGGGCGAAGTCGGGAATGGCGATCTGGTCCATCTTGGGGAGGGGGAACTCGATGCCAAAGACCTTCTCGTAAAATGCGAGGGTCTTGGCAGCCAGGCTCAGCGAGAACCGGCCGTGCTCAATGTTCTGGCCGGGCGGCGCGTAGACGCGGACGGGTTTCCGGAACTCGTTGGTCTCGATGTAGTTCAGCTCGCCGACGATGAAGGCAACCAAGTAGGTTGACATGAGGGGGGACTTGTTGAAATGAACCGCCTTCCTGGTGCTGCCGGTTTGCGCAGACTGGACCTCGGTCTCGGAAGCGACGTCCATGTTGCTGAGACAGGTCAGGTTCTTGTTGGCAATGAGCGTCACGGTGAACTCGGCCTTCAGGGAGGGCTCATCGAAGCAGGGGAATGCGCGGCGGGCATCGGTGGGCTCCATCTGGGTGACTGCCAGAATTCCGTCGCTGCCGTCGGGGTTCTTGTAAGTCGACCGGTAGAAGCCGGCCATCTTATCGTTGAGCTGGCCCGTGAACTTGATCTCGAGCTGCGCCTTGCTGCCCTTGGCGACGGCATTGTCGAAGTCGAACTTGGAGACCTGGGTGGCCTCATCGTACGACACGGCAGGAGACGAGCTGCATCCGCGGTCAGCCAAAGGACGAAGCGCACGTGAGGGGGAGGGCGGCAGCAGACTGACCTGATCGTCTGCCCGGCCGACGTGATCTTCGCGCTGTGGATGTCGAGTTCGAGGGTGTGCAGCGAGATGGACTTGGAGTCCTCAGCCACATCGAGGTCGATCACGACAGTGCCGTCAAAAGTCAGCTTCTTGAGGTCGGGTTCGAGCGTAACATGGTAGTGCCGCGGGATGACGTTGGCGGGGAGCAGCTCGCGGCCCTGCACATTGACCCCACCACCCATTTCGGCGAGAGCCTGAGTTCTGCACATGTTGTTGTGACGTCGGTAAGAGCAATGGCGGACGGGCGTGCTGCTGCGGAGAAGAAGGGTTCGGGAGTGGGAGAGCGGACGATGGCGGTGTAATGGTGCGGCAGTTGCAGTGGCAGTGGCAGTTGTGGCAGTTGTTGTGGCAGAGGGCGTGCGGCTCAAGACCGAGTAACTGCGGGGTGACGATTAGCATCGGCACTGCTGGCCCCTGGGCATCTGATCCTCGAGCTGGATGCGGGTCCGGGTCCGGGCCCTCAAAAAGCGGCCATACCGTGAAGCAAATTTCTTCAGCGTCTGCTGGGGGCGCAATTGCAGCGCCGCTCCTCCCGCTTGAGCGACTGATCTTGGTGCTCCACGACAGACGGGACGCGCAGCAAGGCACGAGCGAAGCATGGTGAAGGAGCGAAAGGAATCAGAAATGAGAGACAGCGACCATAGGCAAATGTACAGAATGCAGTGGACCCTATCGTACACCTCAAGTTACGTACAGCGCTCGTCAGATGGAAGAGTGTGGTGCCGTAACGTTCCATATCCGAAGGGCAAAAAAGCATTGGATGGGAAACCGCCTGAGCTCAGGCCTGCCGGAGGCACTGCGCCGACGAATGCCGGCCCGCTTACCGCTTTTGGCAGGCGGTCAGGGGACAAGGTACACAGGTTGTCCGAACTGACTTTGCGAGCTTCCGCAAACGAGGTATCATAGTCGGAAAAGGGAAGGCCAAGTTTACCTGATAGTGCATTTTGTTTAATCTGAAATGATCTATTTTATCCAGGCGATCAAGTCAGGTTTGGAAGCCGGAACGGAGTCGAGGCAGTGCTGTCCGCCCAGCGGAATGCAATATGAACAGGATGCATCCTCGTCAACAGAACTGCCTCAGAGCGTCCAGACGAGAACCATCATATTGACTGTGTGAGCAGGCTGTCATAGTACCTATGGGTGCAGGTGTTGACACGCCCTGCTCAGCCCCAGCAATAGAGGCTGGATTGGCTAGTAGAGAGGAAGGGAGGAAGAAAGGAAGCAGGAGGGACAAGAGAGTAAACAAGGGAGGAAGAGAAGCAAGGGAGGAAGAAAGGAAAGAGACAGTTTAGAACCGTCCCCTGCGCGCTTCTGGCATTCAAAGAGTCGGGCTCGTTATGTTTGAGAAACCGGGCATAGATTCTTTAAAGTTTCAGAATAAGACTAATATGGAGTCTCCTCTGACTTGACTTGTGTTTAACGCCAGTCAAAAACGCATGGAACTGGGAGCCCGGAGCTCCCAGGTCCCAACCCAGCGAGCCAGCGCTCGAATGGCACAAACTCGGGCAGGTTCCAGGTTCCAGGTTCAGCCGTTTGATGACATTTCCATTGGCGAAACGATCTGGTTCTTGCAGTGGATACCACCTCAGCTTCCGATCCACTTTCGGAGCCCGCTGCGGGGTCGGGCTGACAGCTTGATCATGGAGGGGTCGCTGAGGAGGGGCAGGCCGTCGCTTGACATGGAAACCGACTTTTGGAGAAAGTTGCACAGCAAACGAGGCATCGCTTCGTGGCATCGTGCATTTCCGCTCCTTAGAGAGAGGCCGGGGTGCTGCCGTAGAACCAATGTCGATCACCTCGCCCAGCACGTTCCCGGGAGGGCAATTTGAGCAGATCGGAGCTTGTCTGTGGCACAGGGCGAGCTCCGACAACGGATTCAAGCAGCCTTTTGACCCCCGCGCTCGCCAGAACCTTGCTTGCGCAAGACGGACTTTGCTGCTCCCGTCCCCCAACGGAAGCGCCGCCGTTTGGCCGTCCTCAGGGTGACATGTTAGGACAGGGATATGAGCAGAAGCTGGATTTGCTGAGCAGCAGGCTATTGAATTACGATCATGTCTTAACAACCGCTAACAATCCCGGAGGTTGACACTACCCTACAGGATTGATGCACCGTCCATTCGTATCACCCCACCAAAACAAAACCTGCCCCTCCTCGACCACAGCTTGAACCAAGACCTGAAGCCTCTCCCCAGCACCCTGACTTCTTCTCCTTCTTTTTTTTTTCTTCCTCCAGCAACCCATCCTGCCACAATACTGAGTGAACATCCAGCCAAGGTCAACCTCAGGTATGTATTTGCAACTTCAAGCTCCGTTTCTCTTTCCTATCCGCCCCCCAATTCTATCTGCGCCCCCGCGCTCGAGAAGCAACGCGGTTCCTTGCTGGCGCGAGTTGGGCGTCAAGTCGTGCGCGATATCCCATCCAACTGGTTGGCTCAGGTTTCCAATTGAGCGAATTTCGCCTACAAGGACAGGAAAATCCTCAACAACTGCCCCTCCCTCCCTTCTGCCAACTCTTGACTGCGTGCCAGTTCCCTTCCCAGAATCTTTACTCGCCGCCTGCCCGTTAATCAGCACCCTCAATACCGTGACTCACTGACAGTCAACCTCCAGAATCATCCACAATGGCCATCACCAAGATCCACGCCCGCTCTGTCTATGACTCTCGCGGTAACCCCACCGTCGAGGTCGATGTCGTGACCGAGCTTGGCCTCCACCGCGCCATTGTCCCCTCGGGCGCTTCCACCGGTTCGTCGAATTGTCTTCCCTGTCTGCGAGAGCGTGAACTGATGGTGTTGGCGGCGTAGGCCAGCACGAGGCTTGCGAGCTCCGCGACGGCGACAAGACCAAGTGGGCCGGCAAGGGCGTCCTCAAGGCCGTCGATAACGTCAACTCTATCATCGCTCCCGCGATCATCAAGGAGAACATCGACGTCAAGGACCAGACCAAGGTCGATCAGTTCCTGAACGACCTCGATGGCACTCCCAACAAGACCAAGCTCGGTGCCAACGCCATTCTGGGTGTGAGCTTGGCCATTGCCAAAGCCGGCGCTGCCGAGAAGGGCGTGCCTCTCTACGCGCACATCTCGGACCTTGCCGGCACCAAGAAGCCCTACGTCCTCCCCGTGCCCTTCATGAACGTCGTGAACGGAGGGTGAGTCGAGACGACCGTTGCTATACTCGCGGTGCCTGTGCTAACCAGATTCGACAGCTCCCACGCCGGTGGTCGCCTGGCTTTCCAGGAGTTCATGATCGTCCCCTCCGCGGCCCCTACCTTCTCCGAGGCCATGCGCCAGGGTGCTGAGGTGTACCAGAAGCTCAAGTCCCTCGCCAAGAAGACTTACGGCCAGTCGGCTGGCAACGTCGGCGACGAGGGTGGTGTTGCCCCCGATATCCAGACTGCCAAGGAGGCTCTGGACCTGATCACGAAGGCCATCGACGAGGCCGGCTACACTGGCCAGGTCAAGATCGCCATGGACGTCGCCTCCAGCGAGTTCTACAAGGCGGACGCCAAGAAGTACGACCTTGACTTCAAGAACCCCGACAGCGACCCGACCAAGTGGATCACCTACGAGGAGCTGGCCGCCCAGTACTCCGACCTCTGCAAGAAC
>FTCU01003525.1_pt1 | contig 17999 bp, 15 predicted proteins | sample 1639521 | NCBI WGS metagenome assembly FTCU01 (sample SAMEA3914864, study PRJEB12502) | metagenome | biome: forest; material: soil | place: USA | collected 2012-03-12 | depth 0.3 m
ACTCCCTCCCAACCCCCTCCCCCCCCAACCCCTCCCAAACCGCCCCCCCCCCCCCCCCCCTTCCCAGCCAACACACCAAAAACCCGAGTTGCCTTCTAACCTGAAAACGTCCACCCAAAGAATAGGACATCCGTTGTGACCAACACAATAGCTCTTGAATCCAGACCTCCTCCCACGACGTGGAAGAACCGATACATGATCCCCTCCCCGATCACGGGCCCCAGTACCAATTCTTAGCGGGATCGCCGAGGCATTCTCCCACCGTCACCGCCTTGTACCCCCGCTGTTTGATCTCCATGAGCATGTACGGGACCAAGGATTCGGCCGTGTGTAGCAGGGTGTCGTGACTAAGGACCAAGAATGAACTGCCAAACGCGTTGTCGTCCAGTGCCTTGGAGAAGGTCTCCATGGCCACCCCGATGTCGCCGGCGTCCTGGTGGAGGTAGTCCTTGGTGTCGACATCGAAGTTGACCACATGGTACCCCATCTGCGCCGTCTCCTTAAGACAGTCGCTATCGCAAGAGGCGTAGGGCGGCCGCAGGTAGGTCGGTGCTTTGCCAATAACGTCAAAGAGCGCCGCCTCCAGCTGGTGGACTTGGGCCTGCCGCGTCGCGCTGTCGGCGAGCGACAGGTCGACATGTGACCATGTGTGGGAGCCGATCTGGTGGCCTTCCTTGTCCATTCGCTTCAGAATATCGGGCCAGGGTGTGGAGGGATCACTGATTCCGCTAGACCAGTTCTCGCCGTTTATGAAGAAGGTGGCTTTGGCGCCGTACTCGTCCAGGACGTCCAACACATGGCTGGTGTATATATACGGGCCGTCGTCGAAGGTGAGGGCCACGACACCGGGCACGGTGCAGTGTTCGATGATGACGCCGCGCGGTGGCTCCCGCCTGGTCAATCTGCCGGAAGATGTGGTTGCATGTGCTCGCGCGAGGAGCAGCACGGTCGAGAGGAGTGCGGGGAGGCTCGTTGCTAGCATGTTGCTGGACGGTGGGCGTGGAGCGCCTGAAAAGATGCTTCAGATAGCAGAGTAGAACGAGGCGGGCGATGAGATGCGGTCGACTTCGAGCTGAAAATAACTATTCTTAAAGTCGTGGAAACCGGCCAAAGGAGAAGGGTTGGTCACAGATGGGACCCGCCAGACGCCAGAATACGAACCGAAACTCGATGTTCATCGTATGGGAGGAGGATCGACGGACACGGCAGCACGCCATACAGGAAAGTGCCATTCTCGAAAGTTTGGAGTTGTTCCCTCACATACTGTGGAAAGAACCCGGGGCATCTGTGTTCGATTTGCTGCCCCATGCCCGGAGCGTTCTGAAGAAGTGCTCCGGCCTCTTGCTACTCCGTCGCACGGTCTCGGTGGAAGAAGGCGCGGCAACACAGGAGTCCAGCGCATCGGCAGCCACGGTCCGGTCGCGGGGGCGCGTGCGGGTGGGCCGGTTCCTGAGGCTCGGGAGCGCAAGTCTCGATGGCCGGTTCGCCAAACAGGGAAGACGTGCAGCGGCGCGATGGCTGGGATCCTTTTCGAGTCAAACTTGGTTTTGCCCGTATTCAGGCCGAAAGGGCCCCTCGCACATTTTTACGAGGCTACCCCTATGATCGGCCAACAAACAGCCGTCAACACCCAATTCCCGAGCTCGGCACAAAAGCCGGATTCATCAGCGAGAGCCCGGCATCGGAAAATCGGGCGCTCTAACCCTCGCCTAGGGCTCATCTGATGCTGTATCCCTTCTGCCAGAGAAAAGTTCCTGCACCCGTAAGACTGAGAACAGCCCAGGGAAGCTCCAACTCGATGACCGACCACACCCACAAGCACCCCAGCGCTGGCGCCTGTTTCATGACGGCCATGTAGCCGGCCGTGTTGGTGATGTGGATCAGGTAGCAGCCCGCATAGACGCTCGTGGTGAAGAATATGGCCTGTCGGAGAAAAGACTGGTATTGAAGAGGTAACCCGGGGATCAGCCTGGGGCTTGTGGCGTGGGGGTGGAGGACGTAGATGAGCAGGCTGAAGACTGGGAGCACAGAAGCATCGAGGTTAGCAATGCGACGGCACGGGAGGGATCGGCCATTCCAGGGGAATACAAGCTTACGCAACAGAGCCTGGCCAAGTCTCGCGAGAACGTTGGGCCAGACGATGCTGTCGACGGAATACTGCTGGTGGACGAGCACGTCGAGGGTGAGGTGCAGCATGGACAGGCTCACGGACCAGAGCGAGGTCTCGAGCACACGCTCGGCGCCGGGCGGCAAACCGACTTCGTCATCGTCCTCGCCGTCCTCGCCGCTCTCGTCGCCGTCTTTGCGTGGCCGTGGGATGCGAACCGGGACCGCCTTCTTCCCAATTTCCTGCTCCCTCTTCTTGGCCTGGTCGAACAGCCCTCTCTGCTGTGCGATCTCGAGCAGCGTCTTCTCTGTCGGGCCGGACCGGTCGGGTTGTTTCAGCTTGATGTCCGACTGCGACTGCTCCCGGCGCCGTCTTGCCATTGTTGAAATCTGCTGTGGCACTCCTGGAAGCAGTTGACGTTGACGTTGTCAATAGAAATTGGCTGGCGTTGCTGATGGAAAATGCATGCAAGCTGCACGACAGAAAAGCTGCAGGGATCCAATTCCAGGCCAGCCAAGCACTGCACGGCGAACTCAGCATTCCAGCAATCCCTGTCCCTGCCTCAACGTCCTGTCACCCATGTCACCCATTCAAAGCATGGCTGTGGGATGAGGGTTCCATAAACCCCGAAACCCCTATGATATAGCTTCCACCAGGCATTTTCCTTCTAACTTCGTCCCGGAACAGCGCTGCAGTGCCAGTGTTTGCTGTTGAGGCTTCCGCAGCAACAGGGTTGCGCGCTGGAGGTTCAACGGCAGCTCCCGGGGCCAAGGCTCTCCAACCCATGCAGCGGACCACAGGTCCAATCAAGACTCCAGGACCGAGCTGGGTGAACTCATTGTTCGCGAAACATTGCGCATCCCGCCCAACAAGCGACAGCTCACCGTACCGGATTTTCTCTATCGAGGGAGCCTCGTATTTTCCCTTCACTTGTGGGGTGAAGGCTATTTTGAGTGTATACGAGACCCACCAATCCATTGATTCTAGCGGAAGCAGACCGCGTCACCCTCATACTCGGGTCCAGTCACGCGCGCGCCAGACAGCACCGCTGAGGATTGCACCTCGCCGATCGCTTGAGCCGCATCCCTGCAGAGCCAACCACCTCAGGTTTCCTCCTCCGGCTATCTGCTGTGCTCAAGCGGGCCGCGAGCTCCAACACGACTCGCGCCGGATCTACGCTACAGCCAGCGCCGAGGAAGAGAGGGGAGGGAGCAACTCGGCTGCGCGGGCCAATTGGTCGTTCGTTGTGCCAATTGGGTTGGCATTGCCCCGTTAATCTTGCCTGCTTAGGTGGAGGGGCATGATGGACTGGTTCTTTTCTCTCGCGGTGCTCGTCGTAGTGGTTCCGTCGCTGTACGTCTACACGGCCTCGGTGGTCTCGGCGCGCTTCCCCGTCCTGCGCAACAAGCGTATCTGCCTTCTCATTGCGCACCCCGATGACGAGGCCATGTTCTTTGCGCCCGCCGTCATGGCCCTCACCAGGCCAGAGACTGGCAACCACGTCAAGATCCTCTGTCTGAGCAGCGGTATGCGGCACAACCCCCCCAATCCTGCTAGACCAAGGCCGCTGACAAGAACGACGCTGTGACAGGCAATGCCGACGGGCTCGGGGACACAAGGAAGCGGGAGCTGGTGGAATCGGGGCTGATCCTCGGCCTGCGCAAGCCCGACGACGTCTTCGTCGTCGACAAACCCGAGTTCCCGGACAGCATGACGACTACCTGGGACGCGGCGGCCATCTCGGCCCTGCTGTGCTCGGCATTCGCCCCCACGCTCGCCAAATCGCGGAACAGCGACGCCGCCCCGACCGCCTCTATCGATGTGATCATCACGTTTGACGCCGGCGGCGTGTCGGGCCACCCGAACCACATCTCGCTGTACCACGGCGCCAGGGCATTCATCGCCGCGCTGGTGGCCGGCAAGCCCGGTTGGGCGCCGCCGGTCGACCTCTACACCCTCACCACGGTGCCCCTGGCGCGGAAGTACACCGCATTCCTCGACGTGCTAGCCACACTGGCAAGCTGGGCTGTCGGGGCGGACAAGAAGGACAAGAAACACCCCGGTGGGCTGGTATTTCTGAACGGGCTGGTGGGTCACGGCAGTATCAAGACGGCGTGGTCGGCCATGGTTTCGGCGCACAAGAGCCAGATGGTTTGGTTTCGGTACGGCTGGATCTCCCTGAGCAGGTACATGTACATCAACGACTTGCGGCTGGAAAAGGTCAAGGGCCGCTGACGGGACCGGGCGAAGGCGAGGACAACTCCTCTTCTCTGCGTTCGTGACCTGCGGAACGTGGCTCAACCCTTGCTTTGCCCTGTTCCGAGGAAGCCATATGATGCATTTCTTGTACCATATTACATATGCATATACTAGGTACTCTTGATTTGATTCAACCCTTCTTCTCCTGTTGCCGCGGTGAGATTGACCATTCACAACCTTGCATGGCCTGAGAATCTGGGGAAGCCAATTGGGCAGGCGGAGAGACCAGGCACAATTGCCAAGTCCCAGGCATCGGTGGTTTGGGCGGTCCGTGCCCGGCTCTCCCTCCAAATCCAATCCCTCAGCACCTGCTAGCTATTTTGCCTTTTGTGCCTCGCTCATCGCCAGAGACAGCCCACAACCAAAAAGCCCAACCCGACAGTACCCAACAACGGCCTTTCGCATCTAGACCCCGCCATGGCCGAAGCCCGGGACGAGGGCAGCGCGGTGTCGGAGCCCCTCGACCTCGTGCGCCTGCTGCTGGACGAGGTCGTGTGCGTGAAGCTCAGAGGCGATCGGGAGCTCAAGGGGCGCCTCCATGTAAGCAAACAGCTGTCTGCCCCACATACGGCGACCCCGCCACGGGCCCTGCATCGTCGACTAACACTTGCACCTCTCTCCTGCCAAACACAGGCTTATGACAGCCACTGCAACCTCGTGCTGGGAGACGTCGAGGAGACCATCTACGTCGTTGACGAAGAGGACGACGAGGAAGTCAAGGTAAGTTTGCAGCGGGTGTGAATGTGCTGTGTGGGTAGTTGCTGACTGACCCCTGGTGCAGACCATCAGCAAAAAGTCCGAGATGCTGTTTGTGAGAGGTGCGTTGAGCCTCAACTAGGCCGCCTTGTCTTGCCATTAAGCTGACAGTGCACCAGGCGATAGTGTCGTCCTCATATCTCCGCAAGCAGGGTCCTTCTGACCGGCGTGGGACTCTCACGATTCACCAACAGGCAGGTTCGAGCGCCTTGTGACCAGGTTGAGTGAGAGGCGGCCTCATCATCCGCCGCTACCGATCCCAAACGAAGCAATCAAGGCAACTTGCGCCATCCATAGAGGACGACAGTCATGGCCAGAGACTCGCCCAATCTGGCGTCTCAGCACCTGAATCTCTCGTCGAAATTAATGGAAAAGCACATGGCAAACGGATACGGAGCAAGCGAAAGAAAATCGCCTGTATTTGTCAGGCCTCGGGTTCTCTAATGCTGCGGCCGCTGCCCTGCAAAATCGATCAATGACAAAAAGGGAAGATGCAACTCCCAAACGCCGTCCACCACACACTATCCGCACGGGGTCTGAGTTCGTGGCGGCTCCCTGAGTGCCCATTCATGATCCGAAACCCAGTGTACCCAGCAATGCATACACATTCGTGAACAATGCCATCTCAGCCAGCAAAAACATGGTGTGCACCAACCCCCACTCCTCTGTCTGTACGTAGGGCCATCAGCTTGATTATGTCCCAACCTTCACGTCAGCAGCTCCTTTGTCATCCTTGCCCTCCATAGCACCTGGCTCGACGGCACTCTGCCCGTCGCCGTCATCGCCCTCCGGCTTTGGCATGAGCGGCTTATTGGGGTCATATCCGACGCTCTTGACAATACCGAGGCCCTTGGTCCTCCCCTCCCTGAAGAGGAGGCGATCCCCGGGCGCCAGATACTCGGGCCTCTGCACGAACCGGAAGGCGACCGTAGCTCGGTCACCGGTGCGGATAAAGGGGCGGTCCACGTCGATGATGGCGCACGTCTGCGAAACCGGCCCGACGTGTAACATGGCCTGGTACTTGGTCTTGATGGTTGTTGCGTGCGACAGGATGAGCACTGTTGCCGGGTCAGCATATGGTGTGTCAGGCAATTCGGTGCCGGGGTAGGAATACCTTCAGCCACAAACTCGCGGTACACCTTGGGAGGCGCCCCGTCCGATGAGTTCTTGGACAGCACCACCATCCCCTTACGGACGTCTTTCCGTCGGATTCGTCGCAGAGCGAACGAGGCGGACTGGCCGGCCGATGCCGCGGGGACGCCTATCCTTTTCCTCTCGATGGAGCGGATCGAAGTCTGCGTAAAGCGCCCCAGAGAGTCCGGCCCGATCTGGACATCATCGCCAGCGTGGATCACGCCGGCCTTGACGATGCCAGACACGACCGTCCCGACGTGGGGGACGCTGAAAGTGTCGTTGACGTGGAACTCAAACGCCGCCTCGGCGTCGTAGCGGCCGTGGTGCGGGAGGATATTGAGAAATGAGCGCACCAGGTCCAGATTCTCGCCCGTCACGTTCGAGACTTGGAAGATGGGGCATATCCGCTGGCTCACAAACTGTGTGGCTGTGTTGATGCAGTCCTCGTGGTTCTTGACAAAGATGGGTATCTTTCGTGCCCCGGGGCTCTTGAGAATCCGTGTGATCTGCGTGATGGTCTGCTCCAGGATCTGCGGCGGGCAAATGTCGACTTTGGTGATAATGACAAGGACAGGGACGTTTAAAGCGAGTGCGACGCCGAGATGTTCCCGAGACATCCCAATGAGCCCATTATTCGCGGCTACCATGAGCAAACAGTAGTTCGGGCTGCTGGAAAGAAGCCCAAAGACTGTGGTGCGGAGGTAACGTTCATGGCCGGCGAGATCCGTGAAAGTGATGACCTTTGCGCTGCGCTTTCCGATCTCCTCCCACGATAGCTTTCTCCCGGGGGTGTCGGAGACAATGGTATTGCCCGTCGCCGAGTAACCTAAAATCTCCATCCCCACGGATGACGTCCGGCCGGTCTCAATCTCGTGCTTGTGCCTAAAGAGGTTGATTCGAGCCTTGCCACGGCCGTCATCCAGCTCTCCCTTGACGAGCACGCCGAGCAAGGAGCTCTTTCCGGCGTCGACGTTCCCGACCACGGCTATCCTCGTCTCGATGACTTCCTCGGCCGTGGCTGGAACGCGGCGGATCATGACTTTGCCGCTGCAATCTCCCTCCTTGGTCGGCGTCCCATCAAGCTCGCCGCCCACGTTTTTCGTCAGTAATAGCTGGGTCTCAGCCCGTAGCATCTTGGCCGCCTCGGCAAGCCGCCCGTGGGCCACGTCCCACTCGTCACGGGATAACCTCATCCCCTCGCCGTTGTTTTCAAAACCAATGTCAAATACGGCCTCGCCGTGGCCCTCTAGTAACCTCTCCTCCACGATGTCGGCCAGTTTTTGGAGCGCATCGACGTCGCTGCTCGGGGAGAGCAGGAGCTCTCGTAACCTAACGGCGGGGGTGGGGTCGGAGAGATCGAGGCTGTTGAGGATGTCATCCAATTCATCGTGGTGCTCAAGATCGGGCTGAACGTTGTTCGTCGCAGTGGCCGCGGCCTGTTTGTTGATGCTGGGGTACCGCAGGGCCTGCTGCTTCTCGACGTAATCGGCGAAGTCGCTCAGCGCGGCTTCGCCTTTCCGCCTCTCGTGTGGTAATTGCTTCGCGTGTTTGCTCGCCATTGTCGTGACCCTCAAGAGGTGCTGCCTGTGATGTGGATGGAGACGGATGTGGGTTGAAAAGGTTGAGTAGCAAAGCGCTGGCGGCCCCGAACTACAGTCGGGGTGCCCAATAAATGTTTGTTGGCGACCTGGCTCGCCGGATGAGTCGATGCGATGCAGTCATCGACTCAGAGCAATCCCCGACCGCGCCTTACCTTATCGATAACTCAGAATCCAGAATGCAGTCCCCAAACTCCAGGCACGACGGCGCTTGCCCCAAGGCTGAACCCCACATTCTTACCCCGCAAATAAGTGCAAGGGGGGCGGGGGACTTTTGAGTCAACCTCCAGTCCTCCACAGGTGCTGCTGTGACCTTGGGGTCAACTCTGCGTGGAAAGGAGCCGTGCTTGAAACGACAGGCACAGGTATGTACGCATAGTGCTTTGGAAACGCAAGATGCAGAGGGCATGAAGCATTATATTTGTATCCTGGCAATCGATCCTTCGCCGCCGGCGTGGATTCTGCCTTTGATGACTTTCCTTCGCCAACCCCCGAGTCCAGCCGCCATTCCAATGTAGATGCAATAGAACCCCGAACCGACTTTTATGGCATCCTTGCCGAACCATTCCCATGAAATACACAGGTACATACATAGTTAAAATCGAAGGGTATCGTCCAAATGAGCCAAACGCCAAACTGCAGTGCTGCCACCCGAAATCCCAACACCCCGACAAATTATCCCGCCTGTTCTAGACTGCTGCGTCCAAAGCCTCGTATGAGATCGAGCTCTCGGCCGAAGACATGATTTCCTGAGAATAAGCCGGAGGGCTAGGGGGGACGTCCTGGTAGATGGGGGGCGCCTCGTTGTCCCATGAGACCCCAAGGCCTCCGTGGTTCGTCAAGACGGCGCTAAAGTGCATCCGAAGAATGCGCCCGACGCCGGTATGCGTCACAAGAGACGGCTTGTTGACGGGAGCCCATTCCTGGGCGACCACCATCTCGACCACCAGCTGGTGGCTCACCTCAGTCCCGTCACGGCTCTTGCTGTCGCAGGCATATTTGGCACCCTTCGGCAGGCTGTAGTCCATCTCGAGCTCGACGATGCTGTCGTTGGCGCCGGCATAGTTGCTCTTCCACCCCGAAAAAAGCGTGTTCTCGGAAATAACCCGGGTATCAGTGCGGATGACGCCCTTCTTGTTCGGCTGCTCCTCTGCATTCTCGCTGAGCTTGGGGCTGTGTCGTCCGCACGCCGGCGCGACCGTCTTTGTCGTCTCCTCGAGCTTCCACGTGAGCTTCTTCAACTTCCAGTACTCGACCGTGTTGACCTTTGCGTTGAGTTTCGCAATGCCGTCGAGACGGAGCGACAGGACATGGCTGCCAATCGGGTGAATTACGTGCGGATAGTGTGCGCTGGCTTTGATGTTGGTGGGAGGAAATACTCGGACGGAGTGATGAGGTGTCTCGGATGTTCCGAGACTGCGCTTGACGTCGATGACTTTTTCAAGCCTGATGGGGGGCAGGGCAATGCCGTTGCTTCTTGTGATGGCTGCGGCTTTGAACTCGTACGAAATCGAGACCAACGCGCCGTCCACGCTAGCAGGAAGGTGTCCTTCCAGCAGCAAGGAGAACGGAAACGAGTGTTGGCCTGCAGGGTCAAGGTCAGCCTCGCGTCTTTCGACTCGAGATTCAGAGAAACGAAAGGAGAGAAGGTGCCAGAAGGAGAGTCGGTTAAACCCACCTTTAGCCATAGCCAATGGATGCTGAAGCAAATCCCACCTCTTCAGCTCGGTGTGCTGAGTCGTGCACTCGGCGCAATGATGCGTAAACGGCTTCTTCTGGGTGACTCGGATGCTGAGCGTTGCATCTAGCGAGTCGACCTCCAAACCCTCTTCTTTGATGTCCAACAACAGCTGGCCTGAGAGCAGCGCGCCGCTGCTTGACTCGGCATCGCCATACATGACAAGAGGCGGCGACTCGAGCTGCCAGTCGAGAGCCGCCGGCGACGATGCGTGTGCTTCCTTGCGGCCAAAGTGTATGCTGGGAAACGAGATCTTGTGGTGGTGCTGGTGCCCATGATCCTTAGACAAGTCCGACGAAAGCTTGACTGCCCTCAAATCTGCCATCTTCCCGCGAGGCGGGTCGGGAATCCTGTCCACCTCGGCTTGGAAGTTGGCGAAGGTGGTGAGTGCTCGGACAGAGCTTGCAGAGCCCCTGGCGAGTCTGTCGGGCGAGTACCGGCGACGCGGCGCACCCGAGGTTGTTTTGATTGTGAACTTTTCGATTGGGTTTGTTGATGAGCGAAAGAAATCCACGACTCGGTGTGGCATGGTTGAGCTCAATATGCCACCCTCCCCTACCAATGGCGGGGAAAGAGTGGGCGAATCTCGGGATCTACCTAACCACGCCACAATGATGGATGCAGCTCGACGCCTGGAACGTGACTCAATGCTCCCAGGACCACACTCTCTTCCTGTCGGGTTTGCAAGATCGGAGAACCTGATGGCAGAGGAAAGGTTGAGAGGTCTTTTCGCGCGCAACCTTCGCCTTTCTTGGTCCTCAGGGCGGACAAAGAACGCCGTGGGTGTCGTCAGACAGGGAAACCGGAAGAGAGCTCAGCTTCGATATTGAGAGGCGAGGCAATGAAAGCGGGCAGTTGGTTCGAAGTGAGCGTGCCGAACAGAGCGGGTTTGAGGTGGAAAATAGAATCAGGGATTCAAGACGAATTCGGGTTTTGCACAGAACAGAAGGCCGGATATATCTGTGCTTTCCTGCTCGCTCAATCGCCCAAAACGATGTGCATCCGTCTGGATAGCGGGACCGGAATCTTGCCCGAGACCCCTGGAGGGCATCAGCAACCTTACACGCACCGGCCCTTCCATGGAACCTTAGCGCCAAAGTTAGTTGCGGCCGGGCACCCATGGACAACCCATGCCAGCAGATCTCGTTTTTCCCCGCCGTTGCCGTCCCGCCATCGTGAGCCACATGTCGTGCGCATGTCCCTGTTGTCCTTGCACACCATGTGCAGGGACGCTGACGGTGACAGAAAACCGTGCGAGCGTTCTGGCTCCTACTAAGACCCGGATCCTTGAGCTCTCACCCACCACTCTCTGCGGATAAGGGACGCTCGCTGGCCTCGGACTGCCAGCGAGGATACCGAGCCCGGAAAAGCTACTTCTGGACTGTCCCATGCCGCCTGGAATGCCCAGGTCGGTGGTCAGGCGCACGCTGGTGAGGCAGCGTGAAGCGTGTCAGGATTCGTTTGTCAGAAAATCCACAGAGCACGCAAGAAGCCGCCCGCAGGGTTCTGATTGCCCCACAGAGGACGGGACGGTGGGCCGATTCAGGTTACGCCAAGCCCATGAGGTCACACGGCCTGGAGCGCGCTGCAAGCCCCCTCCTCTGAGTTTTTCGAGGCGTCAGCTGGGCACACCATAACCTTGAACTTTTTCGGAGCTTGGACTCATCAGCTCCGCATTGAGCCAGGGGCGGAAAATCCTCCCCTTGGAAATGTGCTTGATCAATTGGACAGCGGGCTCGCGTCTTCGCCCTGTTCCTTCAAAGGCAGCTCGCGACTGGTGGACGGTAATTCCCACCTGCACACCGGCAGGAAACACGCCACGAGGCCAAACAGCCAGCTCTCACGACACGGCATCCCGACGTAACAGCATACCGTCGAAAACAGGTGCTCTGCCCGGAAAGCCTCAATTGGCAAATTACACAGTACTATTCCGTAAAGGTAGTATGTAAAACAGTAAAAGGGAGGTAGGTGGGTGCTGTGTGTGGTATGTGCAGTCTTCGGCCAAAAGTCTCTTCCCTCGGAGATGGTCTTGGTGGACCCCATGTCGCAAGCCCGATGCAGAGCCTCAGGTGCCCAGCCAGCCCCGGGTTTAAATTACCTAAGTACCCATGTCAGTTTGCCTGCCCCGCAACGCCACCAGGACATCGCATCGGCAGCCGAATCCAGGCGCGTGTCACAGACGCCAGCATCCGAACTGGTGTCTCGCAAGTCTGTTCAAGGGTGCGCCTGCGTCTTCAAGCGAGGCGGGGCGGAGAGCCAGCCTCCGCTTCTCGCCCGTCATCCCGTCCCGGAATCGGTGGGCTGTCGAGGCTGTCCAAACACCGCGTCCCCAGCACGAGGACGGACGCTTCCGGTGGATCGGAACCGGCCGAGTTTGCAGTGACCACCGGGCTCCGGGAGTGGATCGGCACACCCACCGCGAATGGCCGCCCTCAGCCGCCGTCTGGGAACGCCCCATCAGGCGGAAAGCCCCATTGATGTTCCGCATCCACATACTAATAAGAGAATGACCGGCGGAATCGGTGGAGTCATACACGTTGGCCCACCTCTCTTACTCAATATTTCTAAAAGATGTCGCAAATTCTTCTCGGGAATCTTCTTGACGCGGGCGGCTAGAGCCGGCTCTCTGAGTCTTTCCCTTGGAATGAATTTCTGTGCACGTTGTCGCCGCCACTGCTCGAGGAGTCGGCCCGAGCCATTCTCAACCTAGCAAAGACAAGGATTTGAAAGTCCTTTTTTCCGGAATCTGGAAAGAACGGATGGGCTGGTGCCAAACGTGCTGCGCTTGGTGGACGGGCTGGAAGGAGCAAAAACATAACCAGGTAGACATTGACGTTGTGTCCGAGGAGGGACGGGAACCGGGCAGATGGAAAGCACCCCCGATTCAATGGTTGTGTTGGGGAGTTGGGTTCATATTTCTTGACGCTTTGCCGCTTTCCAAAGTGTCCAAGGTAGCTTCCAGCTGCTCCGGACCTTGAACGGGTCAAAGTTGACACTTTCGAGTCGTTGCAGATAATCCCCGGCGGCGGCAGCCTCCAGCAAGACACCGAACCCACGCTGGATATCCACTTGCGTATCCTCTCCGCCAATCACGGTACTAGAATATGCATGCTCCGGTTCCCCCTGGTGCTCGTAGTCGTGGCCAGGTCCTTTCCCGGATTGCAGATCCCTGAGCATCTCGCGCGCCGTGATGAGGTGGTCGTTGGCGCGGGTGGCAACCTTGAAGACGGCATCCTGCAGGCCCTCGGCGTGCGGTCCCCGGCGGAAGACGTCCTCCTCCTGCAAACCCGCCTCGGCCATGGCGTCGAGCGGGAGAAGCAGTGCTGGGCTCCTGGTGTTTCCAACGCCGGACCCGGACGGGCCGTGGATGGGCTGCGAAGGCGCTGCGAGAACAGGAACGCCCCGTAGTGTCGCGACGATCCCACACGCCTTGCCGATGTGGCTCGCCAGGTGATCCATGTTCACCGACTGCAAGGGCATTGCCGCGAGCGTCATGTACATCAGCGTGGCATACGTGTTCTCGGCGTAGTCTTCCAAGGCGGCCAGGCTGGCAAAGGGCTTGTTTTCCATGTGCTTCTCCCGCGTGTTGATCAAACGCAAGAGCCAGAATTTGAACGAGCCCGTCCCGCCGGCGCCCGCCCGCGCTGAGAGAGCCGTAATGGCGCTGTGCAACAGGATCGAGATGGGCTCCCGTGGAGGGCTGCCAGCAAAGGTGCTGTTGACCGTGTCTCGCCAGAACTGCATCCGAAAGCGGCCTATCGCCGGGCTGGACACGGTCTCGGGCAGCTGGGCCAGCTCCAGGTTCAGCGTGCGGAGGGCATCATAGGCATCCCGGGCCGGCCGAGGAACAAAGTTGCGGACGAGATATGCCTCATAGTCGCCATGCCTAACCAGCCGTCAGTAGCGTGTTTGATGCACAAGACGAAAGAGCAGAGGGAGGTGCAGAGAAAGGTATAGAAACGGACACACTGGAGTTGGTTCAGGCAGTACTTTCGCGCCTGGGCCACATCAGCGGCATCTGGTGCTGTCGCGAGGCCACGGCGAAGTTGATGAGCCAGGCGGGATGCCTGCTTCTGGCCGCTGCCAAATGCACGAGTGTGATACATGAATGAGAAGCTCCTAACCCAGCAGCTCCATCTTCAAGTCTCTCGGGTTGTGTTGCTGAGCCTGCGACTTACACCAAGCAGGAGCGTGGCAGACTTGAGGTGATGCAATTGGAGCAGAAATCTGGCCCAGAATTTAGCGTTGGTCCAATAACGAAGTTAACAGCGGGCCTGGCAGGAGCCGCCCCCACCAGCCCGGCACGCGGTCACCTGATGGCCCGACACCAAAATTCGCGGTAGCAACCCCGTCGCGTCTCCCCGCTCAACCACGCTGAACCGAGCACGAGGAGATCATCGTGCTTCCAAGCGCTGCGTTCCCAATGAAGCCGGGCTCCCGATAAAAATGGACGATGCCGGCTCCGATGAGCCGCTCAACAAGAAGCGACGTTTTTTTGCCGACGTGGCCGACGAAACAGCAGCGAATCTGCCCGACGCCCTGCTAATCGCCGGGTCGCCTCCCGCCAACGTCGGCACGAAATCCCCTCCCGGTGGTGGCGGCGATACCAGATCAAAGCCCGCCGTCTTGGGTCCTTCTAGCTCGCCATTTCCTGCGGGGCCACCCCTTCCACAGCGCCGCCATATTGAAACCCTTCCCGATCGACCTGCGGGCCCGCCGAGCGAGAGACGCATGCGCGACCATGGCACTGGCCCTGGCCCGGGAGACTTCGATCAGGAAACGTTCGAAAGCTTTGTGGGTCAGAGCGTTGGCCCGGACATAATGGCGCTCATCCGAGAGAATTGTGGAAGCAACATAGAGCGGGCCATCAACATGTACCTGGACGGCACTTGGAGGAAGCTGAAGCGAAAGGCGCCGTCTGCCGGCCCCGCCCATTCGGCTTCCTCAACCACGGCACCCCTCAAAGAAGAGAAGCCAGGATCGCCGGTTCACGAGCCTCCTATCCCCAAACCGATGCCCGAGTCGAGATATATTGGCGCATTCGGGGTCGAGGGGTGGACAACACGCAGCGGCGTCAACCTGTTGAGACACGGCGATATTGTCAGGATCGAACGCCAGAAGATCCAGGCCCCAAAGCCCACGACGCAAAGAGGACCGGCCAAAAGGGTCGACGTCATCGTTCGCTTCACCGACGGTGCTGGGAGGGAAATCGGGCGTCTGGCCAAGGATACGGCGAACTGGGTGTCGACGCTGATGGACCAGAAGATTTGCCAGTTCGAGGGCACCTGCGTGTATGCTCCGGAGAAGCTGCGCACCAATGACACCGTGTTCCTGCAGCTCCGATGCTCGCTGCTTAGGTCTGCATTCTTCAGCCAAGGGTTCCAAATTGCCGACAACAGGACTACTGGCCGCTTCGAGGATATCGAATCGTCGGAGGAGAGAGGCTTGCGATTGAGACAGGTCGCACTCGTCAGGCTCTTCCAGGAGATCAATCTTCTTCCCACCAGAGGGAATGCGACAGCTACGAAGGACCAGCGGCAAGGTCTGCTCCACGCGGCCGAGATGGCTGAGAGCAGGGAAAAGGAGAAGACAAGTCCCCAAGGCCCGGACAGTACTGTGTCCTCCTCCCCTTCGGACGATAATGACGATGGCCAGGAGCTCGAGCAAAACCAGCTCGACGCGCTCTACAAGAAGGCACAGTCCTTCGACTTCAACACGCCGGAAGCCGAGCCGGCCGACACCTTTGCCCTCACTTTGCGTCCGTATCAAAAGCAATCGCTGCATTGGATGCTGGCCAAGGAAATGGACATGCGAAACGAAAACCGAGAAGCATCGATGCATCCATTGTGGGAGGAGTACGCGTGGCCCAAGAAGGACCACGACGACAAAGCGCTCCCAGAAATTGCCGGACAGCCTGCCTTCTACGTGAATCCATACTCCGGAGAGTTGACTCTGGTTTTCCCACGACAGGAACAGCACTGCCTCGGTGGGATCTTGGCCGACGAGATGGGCTTGGGCAAGACGATTCAGATGCTCAGCCTCATCCACACACACAAATCTGAGGTAGCAACGGAGGCACGCCAGTCCAATCGGCTCGTGTCGTCAATCAACCAACTCCCGCGTCTCCCTTCCATTCAGGGACGCGATGCCATCAGGGACGCCCCATGTACAACCTTGGTTGTCGCTCCGATGTCTCTTCTTGCGCAGTGGCAGAGCGAGACAGAAAATGCTTCGAATGAGGGCACCTTGAGGTCTATGGTGTACTACGGGACGGAGAAGAACGCCGATCTGCCGGCGCTCTGCTGCGAGGCTAACGCGGGTAACGCCCCAGACGTGATTATCACCAGCTACGGCGTGGTTCTATCCGAATTCAGCCAGATTGCCTCCAAGAATGGCGACAGGGCAAGCAGCCGCGGTCTCTTCTCGCTAAACTTCTTCCGTGTCATCTTGGACGAGGCGCACAGCATCAAGAACCGCCAATCAAAGACGGCCCGAGCGTGCTACGAAATCGCCGCTAAACACCGATGGGTCTTGACAGGCACGCCTATTGTCAACAAGCTCGAGGATCTCTTCAGTCTCGTCAGGTTTCTTCGGGTCGAGCCATGGAACAACTTCTCCTTCTGGCGTACCTTCATCACGGTGCCGTTCGAATCCAAAGACTACATGCGGGCGCTGGACGTTGTTCAGACGGTCCTAGAGCCGCTCGTCATGAGAAGGACGAAGGACATGAAGACACCAGACGGCACCCCCTTGGTGGCTCTCCCTCCAAAGCACATTGAGCTTGTCGACATCGAGCTGTCCGAGGCTGAGCGCGCCGTTTACGACTACGTATTCACCAGGGCGAAACGGACGTTCTTTGCCAATGTGGAAGCCGGCACCGTCATGAAGGCCTTCACCAGCATTTTTGCCCAGATCCTTCGCCTCCGCCAGTCATGCTGCCATCCCATCCTTGTCCGCAACCAGGAGATCGTTGCTGAAGAGGAGGAAGCCGGTGCTGCTGCTGATGCCGCTGCCGGACTTGCAGACGACATGGATCTCCAATCACTGATTGAGAGGTTCACCGCCACGACGGACGATACAACTGACTCCAACGCTTTTGGTGCTCATGTTCTCGGACAGATTCGAGATGAAGCCGTCAACGAATGCCCCATCTGCGCCGAGGAGCCGATGATCGACCAGGCCGTCACTGGATGCTGGCATTCCGCCTGTAAGAACTGCCTTTTGGACTACATCAAGCACCAGACGGACCATCATGAGGTGCCTCGATGCTTCCAATGCCGCGAGGTTATAAACTCGCGCGACTTATTTGAAGTTGTGCGGCATGACGACGATCCAGACGCTCCTAAGTCCGGCGACGGGCCTCGCATTGCCTTGCAAAGAGTCGGGGTCAGTAACTCGTCCGCAAAGATTGTTGCTCTGATCAAACACCTCCGCGAGCTTCGCAGGGAGAACGAAAGCATCAAGTCGGTCGTTTTCAGCCAGTTCACCTCCTTCCTCTCGCTTATCGAGCCCGCTCTCGCTCGGGCCAACATGCGTTTCCTGAGACTGGATGGATCCATGGCCCAAAAAGCACGTGCCGCAGTTCTCAACGAGTTCCGGGAATCCAAAAAGTTCACCATCCTCCTCATCAGTCTCAAGGCTGGTGGCGTTGGCCTCAACTTGACAAGCGCTAAGCGAGTCTTCATGATGGACCCCTGGTGGAGCTTTGCCGTTGAGGCACAAGCTATCGATCGAGTCCATCGGATGGGCCAGGAGGACGAAGTGAAGGTCTATCGGTTTATTGTGAAGGACAGCGTCGAGCAGAGGATGCTCAATATCCAGGACAGGAAGAAGTTCATGTGGGTTTCCTTACACCTGCCGGGCTTGTGATGTTATTTGCTGACGTGCTGTAGTGCCACCTCTCTTGGAATGATGTCCGACGAGGAGAAGAAAGTGCAACGCATCGAAGATATCAGGGAGCTGCTCACTTAAAGGCGTTTAGAGGGTTCCGCCCGATCCGGCCAGCTCCCACCAAATTTGATGGCAGCTGAGGAACATCGCCGCGTGCTGGGGATAAGGCAAGCCTAGCCGGAGTGCCATATCCAGCGCACATGGAGGGCTTTAGAGTGAAGGCTAAACAGACTCACAAACCAATCCATGGTACCTAGCATGCATACCTAGAACCTCGTTGCCCTTGTAATCGCCGCCTCGGGATGCCCGTCTAATGAACATCAAGTTGCAAATCAGCCATGAGTGTATCCACTAGCACTAGATGCTGTGTACTGAGTGTGTGTTTTGTATTGTTAGTGAGTAGCCACAATAGTGCCCTGCAGGTGGTTGCCGTTAGGATAGGCCGTATAGTATCAAACTCTCTCCCCTACCCTACGCCACCCTCTTTAGTGGATAATGACGCATGGAGGAAGGCCAC
>FTCU01001470.1_pt1 | contig 17955 bp, 13 predicted proteins | sample 1639521 | NCBI WGS metagenome assembly FTCU01 (sample SAMEA3914864, study PRJEB12502) | metagenome | biome: forest; material: soil | place: USA | collected 2012-03-12 | depth 0.3 m
ACCTACCCCCGTCAAGGCAGCAAGCATGTCAGTAGACAACGCGCGGCAGCCGACACAAAGGGTTCCATTAAACGGACCCCGACAAGTTATCTACCATCTATGGACAAACCGCACCATGACAACCACCAAACCCGCCGCCACTTGAGTTGGTCCGATGGCGAAGGTCCAGCCCAGGTTGGTCCTGCTGTCCCCGCGACCCCCATAACCTCCGCTTGCCCCGGAGCCACCACTTGTCCCCGCGTCACCGATGCCGCCGACGCCTCCATCGACCTGAATGCGCTCCACCAGCTTATTTCCCAAGCCTTCGATGCTCTGCTCAAAACTGTCGAAGTCGGTAGCCGCCCACTTGGCCCCGTTGGCCCCCGGCACAGCCTCGTCGCCGGTGAAGCCCACGAACAGCACATTGCCGTCGCCCATGCCCCTACCGCCGTTGATCCTCTGCCCGCCGCACGCCGACGCCAGGGCCAACGACGCCTCCCCAATCATGGGCTTAGTGCCGTCGTCCCCGTTGGTGTCGCCCCAGATGCCGTACACCAGCTTATACCCCGGGCACACCACGGCCATGACGCTCAGCGGCTTCATGCCCACCCCCGTCGGGTCGAACGGGCGCCAGCCAGATCGGTGGCGCGTGCTGCGGTCGTTACCGAAGACCACATACGGGTGCACGTACGGGTTGAGGTCGATCAGGCCCTTGCCGTAGCCGACGATGGAGTCGCGGAACGACGTGATGTTCTGCGTGTCCGGGCTGAGCTCGTACCGGCACCGCCCGTCGTTACCCACGCCACCAACGCCGTCACAGTCCACGTCCATGTTGGCGAGGGCCCCGTGGCGGCCCTGCAGGTAGACGATGCCTGACGACTTGAGGTGGTCTCCGCAGTAGCAAAAGGCTGAGCGAGGTGCGCACAGAAGTCAGCAAGGGATCGAACTCGACAAGGGGGTTTGGGGGACATACTGTTGGGGCCATTGGAGCTGCTGTAGAAGCCGCTGGCCAGCTCGTTGGAGCAGCGCTCCTTGGACCGCAGCGCGTCGTATAGGGCGTGGAGGTTCCGCGGCGCGTCGCGCGAGGCAGCGACCAGCGCCATGGCGAAGAGCACCAGCTGGATCACCAGCCGGACGCGAGGGAGTCTGAAGTAAAGGTTTGGCGACGCCATGGTTGGTTACTAACGTGGTTTAGGTGGGTTGTAGTGAGGCAGACGAAAGAGTGTGAAAAAGGGGTGGGGTGTCGTAGTGCGTGGTCTCCGGTGTGAATCACATCAACACAACAGGTGCAAGTGATGAGAAGGGCGAGCCGTGGATGTTGATCTCCACGCGTTATTGTAAACAAGGACCGGACTGGAGAAGGTATTTTCTGATTAGAGCTGCTGCAGGTGTCGACAGCCTGCATGAAGCTGCTCGTTTTTCGTTTTTCCCATTAAATTGCTGGTGACATTTCCCCTTTTGGTCAATGAATTGGTTTTTTTGAACATATGCAAGCCAAAGTGCATGCATCAAGATCAAGAATCACAATCAGCCACGACTGCAGTGTGTGTTCTCCAAACTATATAAGCAAGCCCTCCCCCTCCCAACTCGCCTTTCCAACCTTCCCCAACAGTCTTCACTTTGCGCATCGTTCCCACTGAAAAAAATCTTCAAGATCTTTTCGCCTTTTTCGTGAACGAAACGCAAACGAAGTCTTCAAAATGCATTTTAACAAGAGTCACGCTGCCCCTTTCGGCTCTGCAGGCCTGTCCTGCTTGCTCCTCGGCCTGGTCACCCTCGTGGGACCATCCTCGGTGGCCGTCGCCACCATCTTCACGGTTCTTCCTGGTGTCTCTGCGGTGCCTGTGGTTGCCCCTGTCTCGCGGGCTGTTGCTGCGGCGGTCGAAGGTCTGCCGGACTGTGCTGTATGTTCCCCTCCCCCCCTTTTCTTCACGCCTGGTTGTTTGTGCTCGTGACTGACGCGTCTTGTTTACAGCAACCGATCATGGCGCACATGGCCATGGGTGCCGCCAGGTTTGGGTGTCCGCCGCACCCAAACGGCATGCCCAATGTTGTCTGCCTGTGCCAAAGCAGGCGGTTCGTGGCCGACGCCAAACGCGGTGTCACCAGCGTGTGCCCGCACTCCGAGCAGTCCGGCATGGCCCGTAACTGGGCCGTCAGTTTGTGTTCAGAGGGTACGTCATTTCCATGCCGCACCGCATCCATGTTTTGCCTGTCAATGTTTACTAACACGCCCCTTTTTTTGCAGCTGCTCGCCGTCCCACCTCTGGGCGACCCAACTCCTGGCGCTTCCCGTGGCACAAGAAGGAAACCCGGACACTCGAGACCGAAGTATCACCCGCCCCTGTCTCCGACCCATTGCAGCCACGCTCGGAAGACCACACGGGCGTCTTGGTGTTCATCGAGCCCTTGTCGCCGCCTGCGGAGAAGCCGTCGACCAAGTCGCCTTCGGGTACCCTGCCTTACGCTCTGTTCGACATAGACGACGACGAGGACCAAACGTCGGCCGCAGGTGTGGTCAAGCCGCCTGTGTTGTCATTGTCGGTGTCGGTCGCTGCTGGGGCTGCGGTGGTTGGGTTGTTGTGAGTCTTGGGACGCGCGTCAGGATTGACGGGTCGTGTTTTATGGTTTTGTTTTGCTTTATTCACGCTGCTGGCATTGTGGAGAGTCATTGATGACTCGGTTGTACATATTAAATCACCAGCAAGGCAAGCTGTCGCTAGGCCCCGCGTCAGCATGTATAATACAAGCCGATAAACACATCTCGCTGTCTCGGGTCTTTTGTTTAATTATGCATTGAGGCTGCTTTGGTTCGTGTCGTGTCGTGTCGCGTTGTGTTGTGTGTTGTGTTGAGCTGGTAAACAAAATGTAACGCATGATGATGCACGACTTGCGATAATAGCGAAAAGTGTGCGATGCAGCTTGTGGGTTGAATATTACTACAATGGGACAAGTAAATACAGAGACGAAAGGCGACAACCTGCAACCTCTAAATGCGACCATCTTCGTCTTCCACGTCTATCCAGCCAGCCAAAAAATGCGCAGAGAAAAGAAATTATTAGGCCATGCCATCCAGACACTGCCACTCAGGGCCGACTCGGGATGTCGACAACCGCCACACCGACGACCGGGGAGGTGCTCAGTTGGGGGCGAGGCGCTGGCCGCCCTCGGGGAAGCCGCAGCCCTGCTTGCCGTTCTGGGTGTTGGCCAGGGGACCGGAGCAGATGCCAAACTTCTGGGCGCCCGTGTTGACCAGGGCGCAGCACCCCGAGGCGCAGTCGGCATCGCTGGTGCAACCGCCGGTGATGAACTGCCTGCCCTGGCCGTTGCCCACGTTGGCTGCGCCGGCGGGGTCTTGCTGCAGGGTGCTGGGCTTGATGGTGGTTCCGCCGGCGGCGTTGTTGTTGGTTCCGGCGTTGTTGTTGTTGGTGCCTGCATTATTGTTATTTCCTGTGTTCCTGTGCTTCCCCTTCCCCTTGCCAGTATTACCAGTGTTGCCAGTGTTGCCGGTGTTTCCAGTGTTGCCAGTATTTGCCCCGGTGAAGCCGCAGCCCTGCTTGCCGGCCTGGGTCTGGGCTCCCACGCCCGAGCAAACACCGATGGTGGTGCCGCCGCGGGGGAGCGTGGCGCAGCACCCAGAAGCACAATCGGCAGCGTTGAGGCACTGCCCGCCGATGAACTGGACGCCGGCGCCGTTGCCGATGTTCTTCTCGCCGGCAGGATCCGGGAGGTTCTGACGGGTCGAGAGATCAGGGGCGGCCTGAACGGCAGCAAAGGCCACTAAAATGCGAGTTAGTAATCCGGACACAAACACACACAGACAGACGGACAAGCTCCGCCACGGTGAAACTCACGGGCCATAGAGCTGATGATAACGGAGAGTTGGACCATGATTACGGTTGGTTTGTTGTTAACGTGTGAAATTCGGAGGTCTTGTTGACGGCTCAGGCGGTGCCTTGGGAAAGAGCGGCGGGTGGCGAGTGGCGAGGGAGTGTGAACTGTCGACTAGCGAGCGCGAGTAATGAAAAGGGACGCCGGGTCCGTGTGTTGAAGAAGAGAAGAGACTGGAAACGCCGAGATGAGACGAAGTTGGTCGATGTCGAGAACTGTTTGCTGCCAACGTGGGAACGAGAGAAGCTTTATACGTGATGCCAGGTCTGGTCAGGTCCGGTCGTCTGGTCTGGTCCGGTCAGGGGCAGCACCCAATGAGTGCCTTGGGGTAACCTCAGAAAGTTCCTTTCCCCAGCCGTGCTTGTCCAAGTCGTCCGACGTTGAGCTCAGGGGCCCAGAACGACAAAGAGACTGACTCCCCTGTCAGCCGCCGGCGTCTGGTCTCCTGCGGCCCAAACACATCCCCGGGGGAGAGGATGGTGGCATGTGGGGAGATGCGATGCGTTTGGTGTCTCAGGTCCCGCTGTTAGCGCGACGGAGGCGAATGTTGGGGGGCACTAACAAAATGGTGTCAATCCTCCCCCTGACCCTGGCGCACCGACTCGCGCTGTCTGGGGCTGGATAGATGACAGACCGAACGGGATGGAAAAGCACATGGAGATTGGAATTGTGAGAATTGGCGCGCCGTGTTTGGCAGCGGTGCGTGATTGTCTTTTTTGGCCGGTTTTTGTCGCCCGGATCGCATCGCATCAGCATCGGCTGTCTGGACTCTGGTGTTCCGTGTCAGCCACGCTCCAGCGCTCTGTTTGGGGGTTTGGGGTCCTCACAGCGCCGTCCAGGCCCTGGAATCACAGGCGCCCAGGCTGCAAAATCCAGACGCCCAGCCGGCCACACGCTGGGCAGCCCCAGGTAACGTTACCCAGCCAGGGGCGTCCGAATTCTCAGAGCTTGAGACGAACTCTGGTGCACGGTCGCAGATGCAAGGAGGTTGAAACAAGTGGACCTTGAAGTTGATCCAAGCTCGCGTCAGTTGACAGGAGGGAGATCATTGGACGGGGGAGGGATGGGCGCCAGGGTTCCGATCGCCAGGGCAGACATTCTGTGCGTCAGTTAGCGATCGTTAGCGAGAGCTGCCAAGCCTCAAACCCGCTCTTGCATGTGCTTGGCGGCCCGGCCCAAATGCAGATGGGACGAGAGCAAAAAACACACAATCGTGGCTTCTCGCCAATTCTTCATCGACTTTTTTCCACGTTTCGGGGGGTTGATGTCAGCGGTTTGCTTCTTGGCGGCCCTTTCGGCAGCCCATGTGACGGCCCCCCGAGCTTGTAACACTCTCGGTCACGGCAGTCGCCGCCAGGGGTCCACCGGCGAGGAAAAACGGAACTTGCGGGGCCTGGCTGGCTTCTGGACCCTTGCCGTGCCTGCCTCGGAGCGCTACCTGCGACGAGCGTCGATGGATTTTGCTGCACCTTCTGAGTCCTGGATGCCGGGTTGCGGGTGGCTCGGCGCGCCATTTCGCCTTTTTCGCTCCTTTTGCTCCCCGCGACCGACCGATCTCTGGCAGGGCATCAGCCTTTCCGGGGTCCAGGGACCCAGGCAGCCCCGAAAGATCGCGGTCGGCCCAGCTGAGCAAGCTAAATCCAGCTTGTGCCACTCTTGGCATCAGCTAACGATATCATGCGTCTCCAGGCTCCCAATGCGTCCCCGAGCCTCATTTTCAGGCCTGCTTGGCGCTTGGCAGAGTCGAGCCAACCAGGCTGCGGCCCTGAGCTCAACCTCCCAAGACGGCATCCTTCCGCCGGTCGTGTAGCTCGAGCATATTGATCTCATTTGGGCATTGAAACACCTTGGTTCCATGCCTGGGCCTTGGCCGTCACAAGTCCTCACAAAAACAGATCAGTCACTTCGCTTCTTTGGGTCTTGTCTTCAAAACAACATGTCACTTCAGGGGGCCACATATCACATGGCAATTTTGTTGTTGGTGGCGTTCGCCGACAGTTCGGACGGGTCCCCGACGGTTCAGGATCGCCGACAAGCGTTTAAGTGCTGTCACCAAAAAATCTTCGCTGAGTCGGGTGACAAGCAATGCTTGCTGAGACTCTCTTCGACTCCTTCTTGCTCCTTTTCGAGTCCCTGCCCCGGACCCATGGAGGAAGCAGAGTAACAACACGCACCAACTGTGGTCATGGATTCAACACTGGCTGGTGATCTTGTCTTTACCATGCAAGCAGGTCCCTTCGGTCTGGTTCTGCCGCGTTCAAGGGCTGGACGTGCCACCCTTGCTGCTGGCGTCGATCCAGAACAGCACCTCGCCGCCTGACGCCCTGTTGGGACGAACGCTCTCTCAGTTCTGGGACACCTTGCAGCTGCTCCTTGTTGACGGGCAATGTCGGCGCTTGCACGTGGGCCAAGACCAGGGGCACCGCGAACCTCGGGCGACGAGCCTTGGCCTGCCTGAAACGTGGCGTCGATCGCCGAGAAGCACGGAGCCATAGAGTTTGAAGATGCCCTGCAGAAAATCTTGGCGATCGAAACCATCCTTGACGCCAGGGTCGGGGTCGATTGCCGGGGCACTCGCCTTACCGTCGTGACCTGAGAGCTGAACTGAGAACACAGATCACGCGACTTCCAACATGCTCAAGTAATACCTGGAGATCACTCCTGAAACATCCGCCGCCGACACATTTTCTTTCCCGCACCCGACCTCACACGTTGCCAGGAAATCCTTCTCTTGCACAGCAGTCTGGCCAAACATTGGCCCCAGCTTGTTATGGCATGAGTAACAAACCACATCTGAGATGCTTCACAATCCCTTCCTGTCTCGGGCGTCAACGACGGCCTGTGACCGTTTATGCTAAGCTTCATCTAACTAGTCCATAATTAACATTTTCGTCATACCGTTGAATGCTGCCTTGCCTTTGCCGTCTCGCTCTTGAAAGTAAAGCCCCAAGATCGGCTCCTTACCAGGCCTCAAGTTCTCCACCGCCCTCCCGTTTTCTGTCGACGCTGTCTTCTCTTGGGACGTTGCCGGATCATTGCTCCTCTCTGGTAAAACATTCACATCTATTTTTTGATTCGTTTCTTTACCTCCCAATAAAATGGGAACCGCCAGGCTTTCCCGATCCAAGGGACAGACAGGTAATTATTATTCTGAGCACCAGTGCCCACGGACCAGCATAATTACCCCCTGCCCTCCCGGCCTGTCATCCCATTACTCCCTCTAAGCAGCAACTTGCGCGAGCCCCTGCTGCATGGCCGGTTTCCTGAAGAGGAGGATCTCCTTGAGGGTCCTCGACCTCCGTCCCTTCTCGTACAGCGGCTTGTGCTCCTCGTGGACGTCGTGGAGGTGGTCGTAGTCGACGTGCACAAAGGCCCTCTCGACGTCGCCCAGGCCCTCCAACTTCCGCTGCAGCGACTGCCCGACGTCGTGCGTCACCTTCAGGGGCAAGCCTTCGTCCATCACCACGTCGACCTCGACGTAGTATTTCTGGCCGGCGTGGTATGCCCGGCACTGTGACGATTTGTCAGTGGAAAGGTCAGGAAGTACAAGTATTTAAACGTCAGGAAGTTGTGTGTGTGTGGCAGGGAGTGGCCTTTACCGTATCGACTTTTAGGATGCGCTGGTCATGATTCATGGTGATGTAGATGAGCTTGGAGATGTACTCTCGCGGCGCGGACTTGCCGACGAGCAGCCAGACCTGCTCAAAGGCGTTGGAAACCCACGAGAAGAGGATCAACAGCGCGATGAGCATGGCGCCGATGGGGTCCAGGTACCACACGAAGCGATCTCCGACGATGGACATGACCAGGCCAAAGATATTGACGGCGATGTCGTTTCGGTGATCGACGAAGAAGACGTGGACCGTTGGGTGCTTGCGGTAGATGAAGCAGTAGCACATCAGGCTTCCCTTGGCAAAGACTTGACCAGCAGTCAGCCCCCGTCCAGTGCCAGAGCGGATCTTTATTCACTTACTGGCGACACCGACAAACACCAACGGGATGATTTGCAGCTGGCCCGGTTCATGTGCACCCCCACCGAGCGTGCGACCCGACTCGACCTAGCCAGTGTGTAAGGATTTGTGTTCACTAAACAACTGGCTGAGTTCAATACTCACCAGCAATTGGATAGCAACCGTTGTCATGAGAGCGCAAAACAGGATGATCCCCATCGTCTCAATTCTTGTGCGGCCCTGCAAGACGTTTTAGCGCGGCTCAAGAATGGTAGTATCTCAACAAGGCTGTGGAGTGGAACGTACAACCGGATACTTGTACACGCTTGGTCGAGCAGCAAGCTTGGAAGTGATCAACATGACGAATGAGGATACAAGATCCATCTGGTGCCAAGGTTAGCGGACACACAACACATTGTTCATACGGGGCTTATTCGGGACTGGACTTACGAAAGCGTCGGCAGCAGTTGCGAAGAGCTGTTATGAGAAGTGGATTAGTCCATCACCGGATTTTTTTCGCGAGGCTGATTAAGTAGGTACTGAACTCACCGACAGCGAGCCGGTCGAGATAGCCGCATACATCTGGATGATAAAGAGGCAAAAGTTGACGGCAAAGGAGGCGTGGACGGCAAACTTGATCTTGGGGGCCAGGCGGGCATCTTCCTCAGCAGTGGCGCGCTCTTCGTCGTTGGAGCCGAGGAACTGGTCGATGAGCTCGTTCTGGCGCGTGTAGTACTTTTTGAGCTTCCTCTTGTTGCCGTTGGGATGGTCGATCTTCATCTGCCTCTGGGTGACCTTCTCGCGGCGGTGACGCCCAAAGTCCATGGGATCTGCCTCGTTGATCTCTGTGGCCGTGGGCTGGCTGACCAGAGTCGCCTGCCGACTGGGGCCGGCTGGCTGCTCGTCCTCTGCCACAGACGCCGGGGTGGACGTCTGTTCCACGGCCAGCGGTGGCTCAGCGCCCTGGCTAGTTGGAGAATCGACCATTGTCTCTTTTTGTGTGGCTGGATCCATCTTGCCACCGAGCTGGATCCTGGTTTGTGGAGAGTGCCCAGTCTTGTGATCGAATTAGTACATGAATTAATGAGTCTCTCAGGAAGCCAAGGCAAGATTGACCAGGGAAGAAAGCAAATGCGACATACCCCGTCTCGGCGCTGGCACAAAACCCGGGAGAATGGCCGGCCGTCGATAAAACTGAGTTGCGTGATTGAATGTCCAATGGTCAACACGCGGGATTAGAAACAGGAAGCAATGCGTCAAAGTCAGCAGCGACAAGCAGCAACAAGCGGGAATCAACACTTCAGATGGCTTGACAGATGGCTGGGTGGATGGATTTTATTCTGCAAAGCGCCTGATCCGGGGCTTTCTTGGCGGGGGAGATTCACCTCCTCCCGCCTTCGAGATCATGACGTGAAACGGCAGTGCTTGGTCTCGGAATCGTTCTGCGGTTTTCTTTTGCTGCGATCACCGCCAACGACCATGGAAACATTTCTTGGCTCCCGCAACCAACGTCTCGGGCGGAGGTGCACAGACGGGCCGTCGGCAGCTGGGGTGTTTGGGACCCTGGTATGGACAATTGCCGCTTGCTCGCGTGATTCGTTCCTTGGACTCCCACTGTGGCGCAGCCCAAGAATCAGGGGCGCGCGCAATGAAATGGCAAACGAGTTTGACATCATCACCAACCTCCCCAAAGTCTCACATCGTGAATCAGAGCGACGTGCTTGGCTATTTTGCCAGCATCATGGCAATATGGAATTATGGATCCCCGTCTTTGAAACCACGTTCCTTGTCTGTGGCCGCGCACTCGTGTGTCTCTGCTGGTTTTGGTTTGCGGGTCCATCAGTGCGCCTCCAAGGGCCAGGGCAAACCAGGACGGAGTAAATTCTCTGTCGGCGCCTGCCGATTTCTTCTTGCGCGCCTGAGCCGCCTCTTTCTCTCCTGTGGTTGTCAAAATGGAGATAATTATGCCTGCCCATGTCGTTAACACAATGGGCCATCCACTGAAGTTACGATCTACAATTCACGTGTCTGCACGATTCCCGTGGGCCGAAGCGACTGCCTAATCCGGGCGGCCGATCCGTGGGGGGTGTCATCAACGGCGGGCTCGCCGCCAGGCGACCAGATGGTGGCCCGCGAATCTGACCAAATGCCGCCAATGGAATAGAATCCGTCCAGCACGAGCCACGCTGGATCTCGCATAATACGCCACCGATCCTGTGCCAAGAGCGGCGCAAGAGTCGCATTTGAGGTGATGCGATTTTATACTGGGTCGAGGCTCGGTGCCGTAAAGGGGTTTTCGTCGATAACGAGTGTAACTCCCTGGGAACCTCAGGGGATAGACATATATCTCTGGTTCTGGCTTCACCGGGAGTTCTAAAGGCCTAGATCACCAGGTCGCCGCACCCCTTGCCGATCTGATCATCAACATGGCCGGGTTCTCTTCCCTCCTCCGATTTGCCGTCGCTGCCGGGATTCTTTGCTCCCAGGGGACCCTGGCAGAAGGCTTGCACAACCCGAGCGTCTTCACCAAGTCGAACCGTCCAGCCAGCCACGCGGCTCTCCGCCCCGTGCTGAACCAGGATGCCGACACCACCAAGCTGAGCAACCTTGTCCCGTCGAGCAATGTGTCTCTCAACTGGGGCACGGGGGGCAGCAGTCTCGTAAACGTCTCGCTCGAGCTGACCCATCCCGCCGTGCTGCTCGAGGAGGTTGACGACATCTCATCCGTCGACTGCGAGGCTGTCTCGGTGGCCATCGCGTTCAACACCACTGCCGCCTTCAACAAGGCACTTGCCAACTGGCCCAAGGATGGAAACTTCATCCTGGTCACGAACCATCTTGGTGATTGTGATACGGACAGCGAGCGAGGTTTCTACTTCGTCCAAACCATCCAGTCGAACAAAGACACTCTGACGGTCGTGGCAAGTGCCGAGAAGACGGACGTGAACAGTACTGCTGGTCAGTAAGCCCCTCTTTTACTGTGAACTCAATTTTCCGGCACGGATTGCTGAGTCTACGCCTCGTTTTTAGCTGCTCTGGAGATCACCTTCTCCGCCATCCCAGTCCCGCAGTCCAAGAGGGCCATCACGCTCGACCCCTCCGGTCTTACCATCTCCAACACCATCACCCTCCCATCGGCCACGTCGCTGTACGCTTATGCACCGTATGTCTCGGTGGTCGCGGACAGCGCCGACATCACTGCCAGCGTCACTCTCTCCGGCAAGTTGACGTACTCCGTGATCGAGGCCAAGCTGTACGAGCTCTCTTTCGATATTGACGCCTCGACCTCGGCCAACCTGGGCCTCACCATGGACGTGACGGCGCCGTACAAGACCACCTTTTCGTACGAGCCATCGCCGCTCACCTACAGCATCGTCAACGTCCCGGGCATCATCTCCCTCGGTCCGGCGCTGGCTTTTGCCATTGGGGCTGACTTGGGGGTCAACGCCGCCGTGACCATCACCGCAGATCTGGCCGTCAAGATCGCCGCCGGCAATGCTCACCTGGACTTTCTCAACAGCTCGCTGTCCTCCGCGACGGGGTGGAAACCCACCTTCACCGCGGCCGCCAACATCACCGAGAAGGCGGCCGCGTCGATTGACCCGTTTGCCGAGGTGACTGTGGAACTCCAGTTTGTTCTGCTCGGGGGACTGCTGGATCTCAGCGGCGGCGTGACGGCGCAGCCGAGGTTCAACAACGACTTCATCCTGACCGCGACCCAGACTCTTGAGGGGGCGACAAATGGATCGACCAGCTCGGGGTCGGTAACGCAGCCAAGTTCCGGTGCGGGCCAGTGCACCCAGGGCCTGGAGATCAAGTCCGAGTTTGAGTTCAGCGTCATCGCCTTTGTGACGCAGTGGTGGCATGAGACTCTTTACCACGTCACCGTGCCGGTTGCTGACAAGTGCTATACTTGGCTGTGAGGTTACCCCCGGGCAATAAAGGCCAAATAAGTCATATATCTCTTCATCCGACTGTAGTGATGGTTGTTCAAGGCCACGAGCAGGGCCTTCTTCTTCACACTCTGGCATGTTGGTGGCCACGGGTTTGGCATGTTGGTGGCCACGGGTTTGGCAAGTTGCAACTGGAAATATCAGATCACAGTTACCCAAAACTCACACGTGCTGGCACTCTTGAATTGAACTTGTGTTTTCCATTCCTCCCCTTGGAGTATAAATCCACGGCCCAGTACCTGCAAGTTGGCACTCACGTTCTGCTTTTTGCAAGTTGACTCCCTTATTTCTTTCTTCATCTTCAAAATCTCAACCAACGTCACAATATGGAGCATTCAGAGCAACCTGAGGATCTCTTGCCCATGAAGAGCTGCCCATGCCTCCAAAGGCCTTCAGCCTTCAGCCTCCAGTGGCGCCTTGGCGATATTGACTGCCATTTCGATCATCTCGCCCCCATTGTTGGCTCCTTCATCACAAACACGGCGGCGTCGGAGGCTTCCGTGATCCCCATGTGGCGCTCGTACATGACAGGCCATTCCCTGTTCCTGGAGATGAAAACGCGCATGCAGCTGAGCGAGGACTTGGATGCCATCGCAGAGCGCCTTGGCGAAGACGGGTTATCCAAATTGGACTGTCTGTGGACGACCCTCTTTGAGCTCGATATACAGATCATGGACTGCCAAGACAAAAAAGTGCCGTTCAACCCACGGGACTTCTTGATGATCGACGTCGAGGGCCGCGTTAGGGACGTGTATTCAGCCGCTTTCCCCAAGGAGTCCGAGACTTAGTCAGAGGAGGGAACTGAAGAGTAAGCACCGCCGAGGATTGAGGAGGCAGAGAAACTCAAGGGCCGGTTGAAGGGCGGTATTCTCGGTATCTCTATTTTTTCCTTTGCTTCTGCGTCGATTTACACAGAAAATAAGAATAGTCCCCGTTTCAGACACGCCTGGTTTCCTTTTCTCAACCGTCTTTGTTACTGCGAACCTAAACGGCCACGACATCGGCTGTTCGGCCTTGCGTTTCTTTGTTGGTCATGTTCGCTCGAAAACGTGTTCTTTCGCCAGTCTTGTTCTTGCCGAGTAACCGAGGAAATACCAACTTAACGGAGAAGCCACTTACATGCCAATTGATACTGCCTGAGCCGGCACGGCAGAGCGACGCGATTCCAATGGTCCACGCAAACAGGACTGTAATATTCTCTTACATCTCGATGAGTCTTGCGGCGTATGCTTGTCGAGCCGATGGTCTGGATTATCTTCTCTTCGACGGGTGGCCAAGTATTTAATTAAGACAAGAATTCCTGGGCCATGGTATCGTGCTTCCTCAGCGGCGTGCTGGAGCGCCCAAGCTCTCGAGCCACTGTCATGTCACATCAAGAATCAGCTTCGTATCTTCATGAGTTTTGAGGTAATTAGCTGAGGTTCCGGCCCAAAGACGCCACGATCTGTCTCCCGGGGACTCGCTATTGCTTCAAGCTGTTGCAGTTGTCACTTTTCAGGGAGCGATTGGAATGTCTCGGCCACAACGCTGACTTGAGGTCGGTGTCTGGTCTGCCGCTGAGGTTTGGAAAGTGATGGACGAACAAGTGCGGCTCTCCTGGGGCAGCTGTGCTGGTTTTGCGCCTCGACTGGACGGGCCCAGGTTTTTGTCCGTAATTACCTACCTAACCGTAGACCACGGCATTGGACGTGGCTGATTGACTGATGACATGGGCACTCGCGTTCTCAAGGAAGTTCCAGCGATGGAGAGGCTGTTCACAGAGCGGTGGTGGACGGAGAGGCCCAACCCGCGAGCGCAAGACAGGCAGTGACTAATGAATAAGAGGCATTTACTGACTTAATTACTTGCCTCTCGCTGCTCCTTGGGCTCTCCTCACAGCCTAATCGAGCAGCGACCCAGTGAACAGTTAGACCTTGCCGTCCTGTCCCTCATCCTGCCCCGCGTCCTGCCCCTCGTCCTGCCTCTCCTCTTGCCCTTCCCGGACAGCCTTCCTCGGGGCAGTCTGCCGTCTCCCAGCAACGGCTCAAGGTTGCCGACCTGGGTGGACCGCGTCGTGACGCGTGAGTCACTTGGTTGCCTCGCTGCCTCCTTTGATGGGCAGGTCCCCTCCTCGACGCGTCGCGACGGTTTCGTGTTAGTGTGGTTGCCGTGGCCAACACAGTGTGGGAAGTGACCTGGCATCCTGCCAACTTGCCCGCAAAATAGAGAGGCCAACTGGCAGACAGGGACATCCAGACCGTTGCTGGGGACGAAGGGCCCTCGCTCTGGCCCCACATCCCCTCCTCCGACCCAGGCACCCCCCAAGCTGCTGCCCTTCCAAACCTGCTTCCCTTCCCAACCTTTCCAACCTTCGCAACCTTCGCAACTTCGCAACCTTTCGCAACTTTCCCAACCTTCTGCAATCTTTGAAACCTTCTCAGCTTTCCTGCGCACTTGCGAAATTGCGCAACTTGCCTTCTCAACTTCTTCATTTCCTCGCTCAGCTTCTGCAGTCGACCTTCTTCTCAACTGCAACTCTCGGCACTTCGATTCTGCGATCTTGCCTGTCAACGCAAAGTCGCTCAGTAAGTAAGATCTTTCTGCCATCCGAAGCGGGCTTCCATCCTTCCTCCCAGTTCCAATCCTCCACCTTCCATCCTTTCCCTGCGCGCGCGCAACCGCTCTTGCTAACGAACAACTTGCAACCTTCGGCAGCCATCTCAACTTCGCGACTTCCATCGCCATCCCAATCTTCCTACTCTCTACAACCTCATCTCTCATCGCCGAGCCGCAAGGTAAGCCAACCCCCCCACAAGCTGGCGCGCGCCTCGCGCCCTCTCTCTCTGTTTCCCTCTTCCGCTCTGCGCGCATCCTCCTCCCCAACCGGTCTGCCGCCGCTGCGCACTCTGAGCTGACCGACCAAGCAACAGTCATCCCAATCCTTCGACTCTCGCGACCTCTCAATTCCATCAACCAACTTCTACAACTTCGTCTCTCATCAGCGAGGTAATTAAATCCATCAACTCCATCCATCGCGCGCGCGCGCGCTCCATCAAATTCCCATCATCGCCTTCTCTCAGGCGCGCGTTCCATCCTCTGCTCAGTCTCATCCCATCCCCATCACCACCTCCTCTCAATCTCGCGCGCGCCCGCAATAATTACTCAAGTCGCTCGCCTGAAACGCGCCCGCTGACCTGCCTCTCAACAGTCATCACGACGCGATCTCTTGACCTGACGATGCAAAACAAAAACAATCCTCGCCACAATCACCATCCATTCAAGATGGCGCCCATTCGATCGAGGATCCTCTTGGCGATCCTGTCTAAACTTGTCACGTTTGGTAAGTGATTCAATGACGCACATTTTCTGAGACTTTCCTCCCGGGCCCATCCATCACACAGCACAAGCCCCCAAACCATCGTCACTGTTCCCCAGCATACAGCACAACTCAGAGTCAGACCACCGCACAACTCGGCAGCAAGGCTGTTGTTGTTGTTGTTCTTGTAAGTGGCGATGGTACCTGACACAGTCCCCTGCCCCACACCTACACCCTTTCAGACTTGATCAGAGACGAGACCATCATGAACCTTGACCCTTGGCCTCACCCCACCGCCATATCCACCTTTACTCCATCTCCATCACCTCGGCTGCGGGAACGCGCTCAAAATTTTCCCGTCACGTCAACATTCGAGTCTAGCGCGATGTTTTCTTGCTTGAGCGCGCAAAGTTGCCCTGCTCATTTTCATCTTGTCCTGCTGCTGGACCATGATCCGACCAAAGCGGTTTACTGACTGACGGAGCGACAAACACAGACCAGAGCGGTGCTTCCGCCAACGACAACGTTGTCGACATGATCGACAAGACCGTGGAGAACACCAACATGGAGACCACCAACATTGACACTACCACTACCGGCGCTGCCACCTCGCCGCTCAACATTGCCCGCAAGACCGTTGGCTGCGCGACTTTGGCGGCTGGCCCCCCGGCTTTGAAGAACATCTCGGAGGAATTTTCACGCTTCTTTGAGGCCCTCCTTTGCATCGTTCCGCTCACTCATACGGATGACAAAACGGAGCTCATTGATACCCTCATCGACTCCATCGACTCCATTGTTGACTACTCTTCGGTCGACATCGCCCCTCCTCACGAGGAAGAAATCACTCACGATGTAATCGACATCACCCCCAAGGACGACTCTGAGTCCGAGTTCAAGTCCGTCGTGGCTGAGCCTGCCCTGGCCACCACTGAAGCTTCCATCGCCCCTCAAGAGGAAGAAACCAACGATGTGGTTGACATCATTACTAAGGACGAGTCCGAGCCCGAATCCCTCGTGCCCGAGCCTGTTTCGGCCACCACTGAAGCTTCCGTCACCCAAGCTTCCACCATTGAAGACACTTTCAACTCCCTGATTGAGGAGGTTGAGCCCACTGATGCTTCCATAGCCCAAGTTTCCACCATCGAAGAGACTTGCGACTCCCTGGTCGAGGAAGTTGAGCCCATTGCGGTCACCCCGGGCGCCATCATTGAAGAGACTTGCGACTCCCTGGTCGAGGACGTTGAGCCTACTGCAGCCACCCCGGATGTCACCATTGCTTGCGCCAACGACGAGACTCCTTTCGTCGCCTCGGCCGAAGAGGAGCACAGCCACTCCGAGACCAGCAGCGTCACTGCCACTGAGTCTGTCGACTTTACCATCTTCGACAATGACACTCTGGTCACCGAGCACGCATCCAAGGACCAGATCGAGGATGCAGCCATCGCCGACGAAGAGGAGCAGGTTGACGCCACTCTTGCGGCCGAGAAGCACGACTCGGCTCAGGACATCACACCTGTTCCCGAGTACACCAACGCAGCCCTCGTCGAGGATTCTGAGAGCGATGTTAAGGCCGTCATTCGTGACATTCTCGACTCCCATCCTGATCTGGATTTTGACACCGATTTCGAGAACGACACTGAGAATGAGGTCGAGATCGCTTCCACCCTGGGCAGCGTTTCCGAGAAGCACATTGACACCGCGCCGGTTGTCGTTCCGGCTCCGGGTTTCACCTACCCCCTCATCTTTGAGGATAACTTCGATGCTGCCGCTTCCAGCATTTTCAACAACAACTTTGATTGCCTCTTGGACACCGACATGTCTTGGTCCATCCCCCAGATTGCCGAGAAGAGCAAGTCGGACCGCGAGGTTGTTCGTGAGCGCCTGGCGAACAAGGACACGGCGCTGTTCAACCCACAGAACCTGCGCCTCGAGAGGGCCGCCCGCGGTCTCTCCATCGACGGCACCACTTCTGTCCACACTGCCACCAACAATGGCACCAACAAGGCAGCTGTGGCTCAGGCCACACCCGAGGACTCGACTCCTGTCACTCCCATCGAGCACGAGCATGAGCACGAGCATGAGCACGAGCACAGCGACGCCCACGCTGATGCCGACACCACCCATACGACTGAGGAGCTCGAGACCTTCTCCGACGCTGAATGCGACGCTGTTCAGCTGGCCAAGGACATTGCGACCGGCAACACGCACTCTCGCAACCTGTCGTCTAGCAGCGCTGGCTCAGAAGTGCCCGAGGCCGTTTTTGACAATGACGACTGCCCTGACACGCCGGTCACCGAGTCCTGCCCGACTCCGGCAAAGACTGTTTTAGCCTCGCATGCTGATGACACGATGCATGCTCATAACACGATGCATGCTCATGACTCCATGCATGCTCATGACACTGCCACTGATGATGAAGAATCTGCCACCGACTCTGGGCTCGAGGACGCGGATGGGACCACGAAATAGAATGTCCTGGTCTCCTACCCTGTTCCCTTCGCCGAGTATCGCGACTACGAACTCGAATACGCACTCATCGGAAACCGTCGCACCGCACGCATGGTCTTTCACTTCCCTGAGACCGGCCAGTTCTTCGCCATGAACCGGAACGATTACGAGCAGTATGAAGCTGCCTACCCCGACGGCGTGAAGCTCGATCCCTCCTACTTTGACGACGTCGACTCTGAGGGCAACAACGCCGACAATGAAGTTGAAGATGATGTCGATCTGGCAAGCCAGGCCAGCTCCGACTTCGTCTCCAACCCAGACATGGAGCAGTTCACCCTCGACATGGACGAGTCCACCCTCCTGGCCAACCAGCCGAACCCCGACAACATCGACGAGTCTACCATCTTGGCGGATCGGCCTTCCACCCCGCCCGCCGACG
>FTCU01003089.1_pt1 | contig 17846 bp, 12 predicted proteins | sample 1639521 | NCBI WGS metagenome assembly FTCU01 (sample SAMEA3914864, study PRJEB12502) | metagenome | biome: forest; material: soil | place: USA | collected 2012-03-12 | depth 0.3 m
CCGCCCCTCCGCCCCTCCGCCCCTCCGCCGTCCTTCCGCCCGCCGCTACTTCCAACACCCGACGACCACCGTGCGTGCACGAGACTTGCTCGTCCACACTCGCACCCACATCCAACCCAACCCTCGATCGAATAGGCGTTCCTCGAGCTGCACAGGCAGCTCGCCTTCACCACGTCTTCCCAAAAGAAACGGAGGATTACCCGCCAGTCGACCAGGGAGCACAGCAAACCCGACGACCCGGACTTGGTGCTGCCCTCCACCGAGGACGACGCCGATTCCGCCTTCTCCTTTTCCTTTTCGGCAGCAGCCTCTATCTCCGGCCTGACCACGCCCACCTTTCTCCGGGCCGACTCGCTGCCACCCTCCGGCGTCCCGCCCCGCCTGCACAGCCAGGCCCGTTCCTTCGCCGACTCTCCGTCCTCCGCTGCAAGCTCCCCCTGCGCTGCCTCGGCCGACCTGTCCGTCGATCTTGACCGGGACGCCGACCTCGCCGACTCGGGCCCGGTCTCTCAAGTGCTGGATTACGCACCGGCAAGGAACCAGTCGCCAATCCATCAATCCGTCCGACGCGCTCTGATGGGGGGCGCCGCCGACACTCCCCACCGGTCCTCCTCCCCCCTCAAGCGCCCAGCATCCAGCATGGAGCCGGAGCCGGGGCAGGACGCCACGGGCGCGCGGGAGGATGTCGATATGATTGCAGCACCGGATTCGCAGACAACAGAAGTAATGGAAGGGTCAACGGAAGAGGAAGGAAAGCAAGAGACCAAGGACTCCAACATGCCCGCGCCCGACGCGAGAGCCGCGGACCTCCCTTTACGGACTGGTAATCATGGCCCCATTTTGAATCCGTTGCTGGGTGCTCTTTTATGCTGACCGTTGGGACAGACATTCCGCCGCTCGAACAACAAATCAAGACCATCGAGACGCTCGTCAACGCTTTCGCCGAGACCCCCGTCAAGGAGGGCGACGAGGCCTACCTCGTGTCTCGGCAGTGGCTCGGTAGGGCCCAGGCCTTTGGTTCGGACACGAAGCACGCAAGCAAAGAGGCCTCGGAAGGGACCCTCGGGCCCGTCGACAATTCCGATATCATTCAGGCCATCTTCACAGATTCCACGGACCAACTCTGCGTCAAGTTGAGGCCGGGCATGGGCATCGAGAACTTTGAGCTCTTTCCCAAGGACGCATGGGACCTTCTCCTGTCATGGTACGGCCTACTCGGTGGGCAATCGCCCATCGTCCGGCTCGCTCACAACACCGCCCCAGATTCCGCAAGCCCTCCAACGATCCAGTTCGAGTTTCACCCCCCGGTGTTTACGATCCACCGGCTCTGGTCCGCGATTAGCCCCATCCCGGTCGAGCAAGAAATCAAACTGAAGAAGCCGGCGCCTCCTGTCGTAGTCCAGAGCACCTCGTTTGGCTATCACAACTTTCTGAAACAAGTCAAGCACCTCGCTGGTGTGGCGGCCGACAAGAAGGTCCGCGTCTGGAGAGTCCTCCAGACCATTCCGGCCACGGAGCCAGGCTCGGAGCCGTCTGGGATGAAGACGCCTCCGGATTCGCCCGACCGTGACCCCGGAATCCTCACTCATCCACCCTCTATTCCCGGGGCCTGGTCAGAAATGCTGGTCGATGTCGAGACATTTTTAAAGCTCGAGAAAGACGTGGACCGTGCTGTGGTGGATGCCGAAGACACCAGCACCAACGCCAACTACAACGGAAGGAAGAGTTTGGCTTTGGTGGGCCTCGCAGTCGACGAGACTCTGGTTCTCGATGAGCAGATTGATCGCGACACGTATGTCTCCACCTTCAGGGGCAACGGCATCAGGGATAAGGCTCTGGCAACCCGGGGCAGCTCTAACAGTCTTGCTGCCCCGACCCGCGGTAATGCCAGTGGGCGCAGCAGCCCAGCACCCCTGGGAGCCCTAACTAGAGGACGCGCTCAACAGAAGCCCGGCCGCACCATTGGTTGCGTCGGTCTGCAAAACTTGGGCAACACATGCTACATGAACTCAGCGCTTCAGTGCGTCAGGGGCGTCGAGGAGCTCACCAAGTACTTCTTGACGCACGAAGCGCACAAAGAGATCAACCCGGACAACCCGCTGTCCCACAACGGCGAAGTCGCCGGCGCTTATGGCCGCTTGTTGGAAGAGCTTTACCGGGATCCGGCCCCGGGCTCCATCGCACCGCGGAATTTCAAGAGCACCATCGGCCGGTATGCTGCGGCGTTCTCTGGGTATGGACAGCAGGACTCGCAGGAATTTCTAGGCTTCTTGCTGGACGGTCTCCAAGAGGACCTGAACCGCATCAAGAAAAAGCCCTACATTGAGAAGCCCGACTCGACCGACGACATGATCAACAACCCGGCCGCAGTCCGGGAAATGGCTGCCAAGGTCTGGGATATCACCAAGAAGAGGGACGACTCGGTCATCGCCGACCTCTTCACCGGCATGTACAAGTCCACTCTGGTGTGCCCCGTCTGTGACAAGGTCAGCATCACGTTTGACCCTTTCAATAACCTCACCCTGCCGCTCCCGGTGGCCAATGTTTGGTCCAAGGAGGTCAAGTTCTTCCCTCTGAATGATGCGCCGGTCGAAGTTGTTGTCGACCTTGATAAGAACAGCAGCATCAGAGCGATGAAACAGTACATCGCGGTGCGGGTCGGGGTCCCTGCTGAGCGCCTCTTTGCAGGCGAGGAGTTCCACTCCAAGTTCTTCAAGCTGTACGATGACGGGTCCGCGGTCTCGGACGAGATTCAAAACACCGACCAACCCGTCGTGCATGAGCTTGAAGCCGCTCCGACCAACATTTTTGGTCTCAAAAAACAAGGCAAAAAAGAACGGCAGAGGTCGTTGTCTCACGAAGACGACGATTCTTCGCCCGTGGAGGATCCCAGGACGCAGCGCATGCTTGTCCCTGTCCTCCATCGAATCGACCCCCAGGAGCCGTCCGTTCGAAAGCAGCGCTATGGGCGCAAGAACTCGGAGGCCGGGCCTCCGCCGCACTTCATCGTATTGACGCCTGAGGAGGCTCGCGACATGGAGGCTATTCGCCGGAAGATTTTGGAGAAAGTTGCTACGTTCACCACGTGGAGTCAGCTCGCCGCCGATGAAGACTCCGACGAGGCGACGGACCCGGAACTGGTCAACACGACTGCATCAGACGTGGACTCCGCAGGCGACTCCAAAGTTATTGCCAAATCGGTAGAAGGTGAGGATGACATGGTCGATGTCACCATGCGTGACGCGCCGGTTGCGCCGAGTGCCTCCGCGCCGTCCCAAGGGTAAGCTCTCCGTCGTCGATTTATTTCACGGCGAATGCCAATTTGCTGACTCTTGTCAACAAGACCGTCCCAGGTGCTGAGGCGGTTCAGGCAGAGGCGACCCAAGTGGGTTAACCCTCTCGCATTCCTTGACCCGGAATTTCAAAATCTTTTTGACTTGAGTTATTTCGCCGAGTCGGGCACAGTACCCACCGGCTGGAACTCGACGACAGAAGACGGTCCCCTGCCTCGGCTGAGCTCCAGGGAGCCCAAGGTGCCTGCTTCAGACGTCGAGATGCGGAGTCCTGAACCGTTGGATGGCTCGGATGAGAGCGGCAGCGAGGAGTCTGGCAGGCTACCCACGGCTGTTGTCACTCGCATGGCTGACGAGTCCAGCGATGAGGATTCAGACTTTCCTAAGACCAAGGTTCGTGGTAGTTACCAACGGGTCAAGCTCAGGCTGCACTTTGACTAACCGTGGGGCGTGTTTGTGTCTACAGATCCCGCATCAGCGAGCAAACAGCCAAGTAAGCGCCCGTGGAAAGAAGAAGCACGGCAAGCAAACTAGGGCTTACGGTAAAAAGGCGAAAAAACGCTTCGACAAGCAACAGCGCGGCGCCCGTTTCCAACAGTCAGTGGCCGAGCCAACGCTCGAGGCAGAATGTTCCCTTCCCGGGGATGCTCTCATCGGGCTTGGCGAGGGGATCATGGTTGAGTGGAACGAGGCCGCGTACGAGCGCGTCTTCGGCGGCTCATCGCCCAACAACACCAACCAAGGCATGAGGACGTATAAGAACCTTCTCAAGCTGGAGGATCCCGCCCTGGTAGCCAAGCAAAAAGCGCGACAGCTGCGTAAGAAGCACGGCATTGCGCTCGATGACTGCCTGGACGAATTCGAGAAGGAGGAGATTCTGTCAGAACAAGACACCTGGTACTGCCCACGCTGCAAAGAGCACCGCCGAGCGAGCAAGAAGTTCGACCTCTGGAAGACGCCGGATATTCTGGTGGTCCACCTAAAGCGTTTCAGCTCTAGTGGTTGGAGGCGCGATAAGTTGGATATTCTCGTCGATTTCCCGGTCGAGGGGCTCGACCTGACAAAGCGCGTCATCGACAAGGAACTCGGGAAGGAGGAGGTCTACGACCTGATTGCCGTCGACGACCATTGGGGCGGCTTGGGTGGTGGCCACTACACGGCCTTTGCCAAGAATTTTGTCGATGGTGAATGGTACGAGTACAATGGTGAGTTGCCCTCCTGGTCAATCTCAAGGCAATATGTTTACCTCTTACTAACGAGCCGCTCTTAGACACCACGGTCAGCAAGCAAAAGGACACAGCGCGGGTGGTGACATCCGCTGCCTACCTTCTTTTCTACCGCCGCCGGTCTGATGTCCCGTTGGGAGGGCCAAAATTTCAAGAGATTTTTGAGCGCTACGACCAAGGCCCCGTCGAAGACATGTCCGAATCGGGGGAAGGCCAGCGTCTCGGCCAAGGCTCCTCCCAGCGTGGATCGCCGAGCGCTTCGAACGGAGCCGGTCTAGCTCTCCCTCGGGAAGGCCGTGGCTGGGATAGACGCAGCGAGTTCGAGCAGTCGACGTCCTACACCGATTTTGACACCGACTTGGCGCCGTGGAGCAACGAGTCTGGGCTCCACACCAGCATCGAGGCCGACGGCGAGGACGAGGGCATCGGCCTCGCCGACTACGATACGACCAACATGGCCGGCATGACGTCGGTCATCGGCCCAAGCAATTGGAGCTTTGATAACCTTGCGGCCACCAGTAAGGAAAACTCGGACGCAGCCGACGCCATCGCCGACGACGACGACCTCGCCAGTGACGTGGCGCAGAACGACGGCTCGTCGCTCAACGGCGACATGTTTGACGGCTCCGGCGCCGGGCGCAGCGTGGAGAGCCTCCTCTACCGTGAGCCGGGAGCCGACTACGTCGAGCCGCCTGAGCCGTCCATCGAGTTCGTCGACGACTACAATGACGCGCCGCCGCCGCCGTCGGCCGAGAGCCAGGACTACATCAGCCGGATCGCGGCGCAGAGCTGGGTCAGTCGGCAGATCCACACAGTGCCGCCCGTGGACGGCCTTGGCGGCGGGGTGGATGACGATCAGGCTAGCGACAAGGTCGCGGAGATTCATGTTGGGGATGCGGATGAAGGGACCAAGCCGCGCGCTTAGTTTCCTTCTTTGCCGCGCCCCGAGCAAAAGTGGGGGGAGGGATGGATGATGTGAGGCATTGGGAAGACGTCTTGTTTGTTTGTTTTATTTTATCTTTGTTCTTGTTCTTAACGAGCATGCTCGCTGGGGCGGGAAAGCATAGAAACGGTCATGAAAGGAGACGAGGCAGGATGGTTCATCGGCTGCTGCCCCTATCGCCTTCCGCTACACGTTGCCTGCCAGCCAGCCGTTTGACCGTCTGCCCGCATTACTCTCTGCGTGGGTTTTCCGAATTGATGAGTATCTGGGTATTTTTTCCCGGATGGGACAGCACAGGATGGGGTGGTGACTGTTGGTGAGGCCGGATCGGGTGCAGTGGGCTTTCATGCACTGGGAGATCAGATGGGATGGAGCTAGGGAGAAGGGGGTCTATTAGAGGGGGTATGGGATGCATGGCACTGTTGTGCTGGTGGTTGGGGCATGGGATAGGGGTGTGGTGGACGGATGGATTTGAGGAGGGCGGGCGTGGGTTGTAGATAGGGGTTTTAGGGGGTAAGCATGGGGGCAGAAAAGTAAATTCATTGTAGACTTCTTTTATTCCATCTTCGAGGCTTGGGCTGTCCGTTTCCGGTGCTGGCGATGTTTGCCATCCCTAGTTGCTCTGAAGCAAGCCGTCCCGATCCCCACACCACTTCTTCATCCCATTTCAGTGTAGTTTTCTCCCGTGTTGTGTGCTCTGTTTCTCTTCCTGTGTTGTGGGGGTTTTTGGTTTTCCATCTCCTTTTTACCTCCCCAACAAGGCTTTTCCCCAACGATAAACTCACAAAGCTGCTCTAGTGCCATTTGTGCAATGGCTCATTCTCTCAGAAACAACGGGCGGTTGGCCTTAATGCTCAAAAATGTGGAATGGGAGGTGGAAAGTGTTTAATGTTTGGGATTCCATGTACGGCACCCTGCTTGCCCTCAGACGCAGACTGACAGGCGAAGAAGTGCCGTAGAATACTCAATAGGTGATGATGTGAATTCCAGTGGCTTGAGCTTGGAAATGGCGTCGGGATGTATGTGACCTTGTGTGCCACCATAGCTGGATCTTCAGGGCTGAAACGTGGCGGTGATATTTATAGACGGATGGGGTGCTTTCTTTTCGGGAGAGCGGGCCGAGAGTGACGGGCGGTTTCCCATTCGAGGCAAAAATCACAGTCAATGCCACCGTCACGAAGGCGTGTCAACTGCCGAAACCGTCTGGGGGTCGGACTGGATCGGACTGGGCCTTGGGCTTCTGCACACCGGGAGAGAGCAAACGTGATGCGGGCTTCGATTCAGATCCTGGTTCAGCAACACACAGGCCAGGGACAGCACGAGATGGCGTAGACAGCCGGAACAGGTGACAGGATGCATGTCTCAGCGTGGTTGGCCCTGCAGGTCGATCTTGCGAGGGGAGGCGAGGAGGGATGGGAGAGCGAGAGTGGGGGTCACGTACCGGTATTCCTTTGCACGGTCGCACGCAGACAATGCTTGGCCCAACAAGCCCGGGTGGTTCACTCCGGAGCCGAGTTTGGGGTTGGCCCCGGTGTTTGGAGGCGGAAAACCATCGATGGCTGACTGACATGTTCGTCATGTCGGCCGTCGCTGGGAGGGAAGAAGCTGAGGCCGGCCGTCCATCGGCGCCAGATCAATGCCGAGTCACACCTTAGTTGCTCCGTCCTGTGTATGCTACTATGTATGTACAGAGTCCTGTGGTAGGTTGTATGGATAGTAGCAGGGCATATCAAGCATCGTCTGCCCTTCCATCGTGTGTGGCCAATCAAGCATCCAGCCGATGGCAAGGCCAATTTAAGCCGCGTGCGGACTGAGCTGATCTTTTCAAGTCTCATGTTTTGTTGGGGTAGGAGGGTAGCACACGACACGGCAAACGTCATTGTGAGAGCGGGGAACGGCAGGGAGCGACAGGGAAGGGTTGCACAAAAGGCTACCGAATTTTGTACCATGTATTCTGTACCCTATTCTGTAAGGTAGTGTACTCGGTGCAGTCGGGATGGTCCCCAGAGGGTCGACAGGAACAAGCGGCACGGCTAAAACCATCCCATGGAAACAGCAACGGCCGCGACCCGGCTGTTGACGGCACGATAGGACTCTGAACTAGTTAGTCTGGGTCCAACGGCCTAAGTTCTGTCAGCTCTGAGTTGCTTGGATTGTTAGTCCAAGTATTTGCGCACACTGTTCTGTACTTACAAGTCAGGCAAAGATGGAATCGTGAATCGAAGGCAAGCCCGAATTCAGGGACGACGCAGGGGCGTTGGAGAGCAGGAGAGCAGCAGAGACTCGTGCATGCTTACGCAATTCGTGGGGCTCTTGGCGCTAACGTTGAAACTAACATTAGCGCCGGATCTCAGTTCGCCTGACTTGCCTGCTTCGAGAAGGTCAACGGCACAAAGACTGCGGGGTTGACCAAGCTCTGGCCAAGGCCCAGCCCAAAGGCCGCCGACCGTTGCGTGCTGAGCGTGTTAAAGATGCTGCTGTTTGTGCAGAGATACCCAGGTACTTTGTACTTTGGTAAGGACAGGGTAGTCTGGATAGTATACTGTAGTATTGTGTGCTGTGAGGACACAAAAACACTATTTGCTAGGTCTGCTCTGGTTGGCGTGGCGATTGTGGAGGCGTCGGGCTCGACCCGGCTGGTTTTCCGCCGCTGCCGTGCTGTATCATGTATGCACAAACCTTTGTTTGCATTGTGTGGGAAATCGGCGGGTATGCACTGAAACTCTACATGACACTGAGGTTCAGTTGGGACGATTTGCGAAATGGCACGCCGGCGTCGCCTCGCTCAAATGCTGGCTGCGATGACATGCTTTCGATATGCTGCAGAATGCAAACTACTGTGTACATGGTAGGGGACGTTGTACTGTATTCTGTACTAGGTATGTAATTATTCCCTCGAGACTATTACTTGTATGTGATTATGGAGCTGTGCCCCCGTATGCTGATGGACCACTCGCAATTCTTGCGCAGTAATTAACGTTGCTATGTCGTGTTTTCGACCGCCGGGGTGGGCGGCAGCGATGATCACTCCCATTTCTCCACGGCTCGGCACTTTACAGGTTTGATCGTTTAGGTGTGTGTTCATGCTGGCCGCCAACCCCCGGCGACGACGAGACGTAAGGCCTGCTCGTTCATGTCCGTGCCCAGTCCATCCATCCAGCGAACTCTGGGCCTATCCTCTCGGTGCTAGCGTCCGCGTTGCTGTATCAGTTGCATCTCGGCGCCGTGCCGAGTTGTTACGGGCGACTGATTCCCGGTACAAGCAACGGCTGATGATGGCTGCCGATGAATGCAATCCAATCTATCACGACTCCAACTCTGACTCGGATCACCGTGGGATGGCATGGATGGGATGAGCGCCACCGAGTGCGGGAGACTGTGTACACAGTATGCTTTAGGCAACCTCGAGTATTCTGTGCTTGTACAGAATATGTACCTTAGGTATCAAGCAACCTGGTACACACTCCGTACAGAATAAAGCAGGGTTTCTCCTCGAGCAGAAATTCCACCACGCGGGACTGGATGTACATCTCTTTGCGCTGGGCTCTTTTATCGTTCGAATTTCGGCTTTCGCCAGGGCGAGGATGGCTGGCCAGAGAGGGCCCGAGCGGCAGCCATGCATGCCTGGCAGCGAGGTTGCCCGGTGTTGTGTGGTGCAGCGGCGCCTTAGCGGCGGTTTTATTGGATTTGTGGGTGGAACATCCAGCACTGTGCCGGCGCCCGTGCCCCATTCCTTCGCGCGCGGCGGGGACTGGCTGGGGAAACAGGCTGGGGGGGCACGGGCGAGTCGAGGGCGCTGGTCTGCAGTAGCGTGTTCGACGGTTTTTCGAGAAGACGGCGAGAAGCCAGGGGCTCCCCTCGACGAACCAGTGAGGACCCGCCCCGGCTCTCGCTGAGATTGCACCTTTCCCGTTCGCGCAGCAATCCCCACCCCAGACCGGGCCTCTGACTGGCTCCCGCCACCACAAGGAGGGGGCCGCACACCCACAACGCACCCACACGTTCCGCACCCACCCCCGATGGATGGATCCACGGACGGGGCCCTTTCCATGGCTTCCCTTCCAAGTTCCATCCTTTCCAAGCACTCTCCAGGCTCTAACGTTAGGCCGTTTTCTGTCCGTCCTGCCTGCCGCTCCAACCACCCTGCAGCCCGCCACACGCAGTCCCTCTCGCTCGCACACCTTGCACCTTGCGCCTTGGGGTATTGTGTCCTGTGCTTGGGAACCCTTCGAGGGTCCTTGCCCGTCCGTCACCCTTCATCAAAACCAGAGGCCAATCGAGGGGGACTGCCTTCATTTCCGTCCCAATTGCCCATCTCGCCCACCTCGCCCTTCTCCAAGGGTCTCAGAGGCCGATTTTCGCCCCATGGGTTCGAGAGGGCCGAGAGCAGGCGAGCCCGTGGATTTGCCTTGGTCCTTTCTTTCAGGGCACAACACGCACAGGCGTGCTCATCCTGTTCCCGTCTGCTGCTGTTGACGTTCACCTCAACTTGGAACGCTGCTCACTGCTGCCGAGCTGCTGTCGCTGCTGCTGGCCGCCGTCCTTGGTCTTCTTGTTCCCCTGCTGCCGTCCAGGGTCGCTTAACCTTGACGTTATTTCCCGTCTTCTGAATTGAGCCTCGAGCAGGTTGACCCGGAAGTGGCCAAAACACCACGCTCTGTCCTGTCCTGTCCTGTCCTGCACCTCTCCGCTCCGAGAACAGACATTGTACCCAACCCAGTACTCCGTACCTTGAGAGTGTACTCGCAGTTCGTCCCCCTTCTCCTCTTTCCTCCTCTAGTGTTCCTAGTTCTCTTTGCCCGGCCCGTCGCCCTTCTCACCACCCCCTCTCCCCACCACTCCCTCCTCGTCTCCACCCGCCGGCTCCAAACCCACACACACACACCAAGCGCATTCGACTCGATCCACACGACCAGGTCTCGTTGTCAGATGTTGGATTGATGAATGGGCCCGGGCCTCCCTTTCCCCCCAAATCTTCTAGCCCGCCAGTGCACCGAGACCCGGCGCTCTGGTTTTCGCACCCTCCCCGTCGCCAGCGCTCCTCTTCCACGCGCCCACCACACCACAGCGTCACACAGCCCTATGCTCTGCATGTCCGTCTAACTCGGTAGCCTTCAGATTGCCTCCTCTGAATCACACTTCTTCGAGTCCCCTTCGAGTCGCCTTCTCGCCTCCCCGACGACTCAATTCCCAGCCCGAACGCGGCCCACGGCGATCCCTCGTGTCCTAAACGAGAGCCATCTTGCGCTCCCCGCCTCCGCGGCCGACCTTCTCGCTTTGGTGTCGCTTCGCTGTCGCATCCACCTAGCAGAGGCACGCCGCTTCGCCTCCCCCCGCTGAACGCCATCGGAGCCGACCTGCCGTATACTCTTCGGCTTGGCCCGTCTCGACACTGGATACGTTCGCATGCCCAGCCGTCGTATCCAAACCTGTCTGGCCTCTTGACACCTGACCCCCGTGGCGGAAGCGTAGCTGGTCGCGAGACTGGTCGCTTGTCAAGCCCACCCATCATGGAGCATGTCGCGTGCAATGTCATGTACGTGGACCGGTCCGTCTCCCGGGACCGGCTGGTCGTCGCTGGCGAGCAAAACAACCACCAGGATGCCGTTCAAGGGGAGCCAGCGCATATTGCTGAGAATGTCAACCTTCTTTTGGACGTCTTCGGCGAAGGTAGGCGCAATTACCCCCGGCCAGTCATGATGCTTGTTTTCTTTGCAATCGGTGGAGGACGGTCCTGCTGACTGGTCGAATATAGTCCATTTGTGCAGTACCGGCGGTGCATGCCTGACCCAATGGCTGAGCCTCCAGGAAACATCCATGGGGGCCCTCAAACCCACCCTTTTCCTCTTAGACACTCCGTATCAGGACTGTATCCGCGAACGAGTCCGCTCGAGATCGCCCTCATCGCTGTCCCTAATCGGCGACGACTCCGAGAACCAAGAGGAGGAAATCTACGGACTGGCTTTGATGCGGAGGATCATCTCCGAGTCCTACATCCGAAACGCCTCCAAGCTCATCATCACCATTCCCCTCATCACTGCGCCGTCTGCGAATCGACTGGCTGATGAGAATGGCGCGGCGAGCGACGCGGGAGCGGAGCTTGCTGTCGGAAACCTCCGCCTGGATTCGGCCGGCGATCGAAGGGCGGCGAACACGAGGATGTTGAGGAGGTGTCTCGACCTGGGCGCTACGGATGTCATGGCGAACCCCATTAATCCCAAGTGCGTCACCAGCCTCGAGGTGCTCGCCTACCGCGCCCATCTGGACGCGGCGCGGGATCAAAAGGCTTTGATTGAGCTCCGTCGAGGCCGGAAACGGTCTTGGGTCGGCATCAGCGAAGAAAAGCCGTTTTCCTACTTGCGGGAAGCCATGGTGTCGAAGCTCATGGGTCGGATTTGTCGTATCGGCAGCGAGATCGAGGACGTGCTTTCTAGCGTCAAGCTGTCCATCTCGACCGAAAAGCAGGCCGAAGTCACTTCGGCCGTGGGCCGGTGGCATTTCTGCGCCCATGACTTTACAGACGACGAGCTGATCGTGGCCTCCCTGCTCATGTTCAAACACGCCTTGTCCATGCCAGAGCTGGAGCCGTGGCGGATACCCACAGGTATGTTTGTCGCTGCCATCACGGGTTGTGTGTTTGCTGTGGTCAACTAACGGACTGCCCCAACCGTCTAGACCAACTACACCGCTTTCTCCTCGCCTGCCGGTCGGCCTACAACACGTTCGTTCCATATCACAACTTCCGTCACGTGGTCGATGTCTTGCAGGCGACCTTCCACTTCCTTGTCAGCATTGGCTCTCTGCCGCCCTACCGTTCTACCAATGGCGAGGCCTCTCCCAAGTCGCCAATGGCGGGCCTTCTGCAACCGTTTGAGGCTTTGACCCTGCTCATCACGGCCATTGGTCACGACGTTGGACATCCCGGAGTCAACAATGGATTCCTGGTAACACTGAATGCGCCACTCGCTCAGCTGTACAACGATCGCTCCGTTCTCGAATCATTCCATTGCGCTGCGTACTCGCAGATTCTCCGCCGGTATTGGCCGTCTGCTTTCTCCGACACCAAGATGCGCAACCTCATGATCAGCTCCATCCTTGCGACCGACATGGGCTTGCACTTCGACTACATGAGGAAGCTGGGAGATCTTCAGGTCAAGCTGCGCGACGACGGTACCAATGGCTGGACCGAGGCTACCAAGAACGAGCAAAAGGCACTCGCCTGTGCTCTTCTCATCAAGTGTGCAGACATCAGCAACGTGGTAAGTGCATGCCGCCCGAAGCCCTTTTTTGCCCGAGCTTGATTCTCATACATCTTATAAGACACGACGGCACGACACAGCCCTACAATGGATGCACATACTGTCTGACGAGTTCTCTCGGCAAGCCACCATGGAGACTGAGCTGTCGATCCAAACATCACTGATGTCGGAACCGAAGAAGGATATTCTCTCGCTGTCCACGGCGCAGCTGAAGTTTATGAATTTGTTTGCCGCCCCGCTATTCCAGGGCGTTGCGGATATTCTTCCCGCGATGCAGTACTGCGTTGACGAGCTGCTCTTGAACAAGGAATTGTTCGACAGGTGTCTCCTTGAAGAACAGCAACGGCAGTCTCTCGAGCAAGCGGCGCCACATCATGAGAACGAGGTGTCTCCTAAGACGACTAGTTCTACCACCTCGCGGGATGCCCCGGCGGAAGCGGACCCCGCCCCTGCGCATGCATCGACGCTTGTCGAGCCCCAGAACCACACAGACTCGGCAGTTGCCCAGCAATCCGCAACGTTTCAAAGGCCTTACCCGAGTCCCAAGCGGCCCGTAGACGGGCGCGTGAATGACATTGTTACCGACTTCTCGTCCGTAACTGACTTCAGCCACAACGACCCGTTCCATGCGGACAACAGCCATCAAGACGACCACCATGGCCACACGCGCCAGAGGTGCAGCGAGACGACCGAGGGCAGCTCGGCACCGAACAGCGGAGACTGGGCTTCGCAAGCCACAAGCGCCACGACGGGTAGAATGCCGCTGTCGCCCAGCACGCGAGGCACGAGCATCGTAAGCCGCGACTCGTTTGAGAGGCCGTACAGCTACGCCACCAACGTCCCCGTGCCGAGTCTGCCCGACGAGTCGATGATGACGGTTCCAGAGTTGGTTCCCAGCTCCACGAGGAGCCAGCCCGATCTCAAGGTCGACAGCTACCCCCCGCCACCCTTGGTTTTGGACGGTGAGCACGGCAGCCAGTATACGAATGGCGGAGGGGCGAGGAAGAATGGCGCCGCCCTCGAGCTGGTGGCGGACGCGTCGAGCAGGCAGCTCAAGAAAAAACCCAGCCGGTTTAGGATCAACGGACTGCACAGCCTGTTCAGGAAGCACAAGAGCTCAAGTCCGCCTATGCAGGCGGCCGATACCGCTGGGTAGGAGTTGCGGACTTCGGGCTTGCCCATGGTGAGCGTTTGCCTTGTTACCTCCTCGTGAGAGAATGAGGGAAGCAACAACACAAACAAGAAGCGGATCAAATATCACCGAACAGCGGACAAGATGAGCCAATTTCGTTATCATGGCCGCCTGCGGACGGGTGCAGCGCAGGGTGAAGACAACGAGACCAAGCGCTCACGACACAGCAGAAGGTGTCGGGCGAACATGAGGGAGCTGCCTTGGGGTTTCATCGCTGAACTGGACAGCCCGCGCAATGAATTTGGACAGAGCAATCACTACCCTGGTTCGTTGTAGGATATCGTGCGGTGGGCTGGGATAGAGTCTCCCCCGTTTCGAGTTTGCATGCGCTATGTATGTATCGCCGCCAGGTGACGATAGCAGTGGTGTACCGGGGGTTGTAAGGAAGAAGAACAGCGAGAACGGAGGGAACGAAAGTTTGGAGGGGATGGCGTCCTGGATGTGCGGTGTGGCGTTTTCACTAGTTAGCTGGATTCCGGGGCCGGCGTTGATGGTCATCATTGCATTTTTGCCGTTGCTTCCGCTTGTCTCGTCCATCGTTGATGGAAGCAGGGAAGGGGGGGAGAAGGAGGACGTAGGGGGTAACGGCCGCGCGTTGTTGGGTTACCAGCATTGTGAGGGTATGGGTGAAGTGGGGTGATCTGGGTGGCAGGAAGAAGCTGGAGGAAAGGAAGAAGAAAGAGTGGTGTATGTATCTCAGGACGAAACCAAACGTTGGAAAACGATATACAAACTGCCATCTTCTTTGGCAGCAACCATCCAAAGCTGGCAATGAACACGCCGCACCCAAGCAAAGGCTGGTTGACGCAAGGAACGAAGGTACTGCAAATGCAATTAAAAACAAGAGCGCACACCAGGTTCTACTCCTCACTCGTCACATTTACAAACCCCAACAGGACGAAGCCCAATCCACCAACTAAACTATGAAATGAATGCCTGTGATCACAGCCATCCGCAAAATACAGATGTACACCCTGTCAACGCACAGATGCTGTCAGCTCATCCTCCATTTACTGGGCGAACCATTCACCACCTAGCCAGCGGTTAAGGAAGTCGAGCGAGTTTTCGGGTTGATCCATGGGCACCATGTGGCCGGCCTGGTACACCTGCATGAAAGTGAAGTTGCCCGCGGCCTTGACCTTGCCGTACTCCTTATCGGCGCCGGCGAGCTTCAGGTCCTTGATCGAAGCCTGGTTGAAGGCCTTCTTGCCGGGCCACTCGAGGGCCTCGGTCCAGGCCTGGTTGCCGAGCCAGTTGCAAATGAAGTCGGCGTCGCCGGCGTAGATGAGGACGGGAATCTCCGCGAGGATGTTGGGCACCAGGCGGTGGAACGGCTGCATCCAGTCGCCCTGAAACAGGAAGTTGCGGTTGATGTCAAAGTTGCAGCTCTCGTAGCCCGAGACCTCGACACCGAGAGCATCCATGACCGACTTCTGGTTCAGGTAGTCGCTGATCCAGCCGAGGGCGCTGTAGCAGAGGTTGTTGCCGTCCTCGCACTTGCCGCGAATGTCATATACATTCTGGCCAGTCCGCTGGTAAGGGCCAATCATGGCATTGTTGCAGTAGATGGAGGCCGGGACGCAGCTCCACACGCTCCCGCTGTCGTAACAGTTCTTGATCAGCGACTGGCACCGCGGCAGGGCATTATCCATGCTCTGGCATTCGGACTCGCTGAGCACGGCCTTGTAGCCGCCCTTGCCGCAGGCCATAGGACGGTAGTACTCGTACTGCGTGAGGCCATCAGTCAGGCCGTTACCAATCAGGATGGACTTGAGGTTGATGTTGCGGTTCTTGTGCGACAGGATTTCGGATGTGAAGACGGGAATGTAATGGCCGGCGTACGACTCGCCAGCGATGTGGAAGTCCTGGGAGGCGTACTCGGGGAATTGGTGGAAGAACAGGGTCAGGAGAGCGTAGACATCCTTGCCGGCAGCAATGGTGTTGCTCACGGCAGAGCCCGAGTACGAGTATCCGACATTGACGGGCTGGTCGAGGAAGATGACGCTGGCGTTGTTGTTCCAGCTGAACTCGTTGTTCACAACCTTCAGCTTCTTGTCGATCGACGACGGGCCAAGCTCGAGGAAGAGACCGGTCAGCGATGAGCAGCCGGGGCCTCCGTTGAGCCAGAGAATGACCGGGTCGTTCTTGGGGTCATTGCGCGACTCAAAGAACCCTGGGCACGGCTATCAGCATTCGTTCTTGTTTGAAAGAGTGAGGCGGCGGGCTGGGCAGAACTTACAGTAGAAAAGGTGCTTGTCGTTGGCCTCGTCATCGAGATACCCGCTGTACTGCTTGACCGAATCGACGTTAAGCTTGGACGGGTCGACGGCCTTGACGCGGAGGTTGAAGTCCTCGAGACGGCCGTCGACCTGGCGGTGGCTCTGGCCGTCGGCATCCTGCACCCACACCTTCTGGATGTCGGCGCCTTTGACGACGTGATCCCAGTCGTGGCGACGACGATGCGGCTTGGGCTTGGTGAACCACTCGGACTGCTTGAAGGCGCTCTCGGGGACGAGCAGCTTGATCTCGTCCCAGAGAGCCTTAGCCTCGGCCGTCATGGAGCCAAAAGCCTCTTCAAGACTCTCAATCGTGCTCCCGGCCACGTCGGCGAAGGATTCCGAAAGGGGCTTCATGGCGTCTTGGGGCCGCCCAAAGCCGCCCGAGAGCACATGCTGGGCCTGCTGCTGGAACGAGGCCGCAGAAGCAGCGCCGAGCAGCACTGTTGACGCAGCAATTCTCATGGCTGCGGGTGCGGGTGCGGCTCGGATATTAGGGAAAACGGACGAGCAAGCGGTGTCAACACTGACTACGTAGGTATTTGGCGCGGATGGTGACGGGAGAAGGAGAAGGGGGAGGAGAACTGGGAGGGAGGAGGGAGGAGGGAGGAGGGGGTTGGTTATTGAGGACTGAAACCGCGCGCGCCTGGGGACCAGCGCCTGCCGGACTCGGGAAGACGCTGCCAGGCACAACCCAGCCAGGCAGGCATTCGTTGCGCCACAGCCGGTTGTCTTGGGGACCTTGCAGGCTTGGTCACGAGAACAGGGCGCAGCGGAGCCGTGGAACAGAATAGAGCATCAACCGCGGTGCTGCTGCCCATTATTCTGTCCGATATCTACTTTGCGAACCAATAACGTTACGTCACGCTGACAGCTCCGGACCCACCCGAGCGTGCCCTGCGTCTCTCCCTGCGCCTGTCGTCATGGCCCCAGATAGGAACTGCAGGTCGCGGGACAGCGTCTCCGAGCACCGATGGATGCCATCCATAGTTGGGATGAAGACGACCCCCGAGCCCCTCGGAAACTTGAAGAACACAAGCGCTGCATTGCACAGACGGAGAATGATGAAAGCGATCAGCGGCTGCGGTCCCTTGCGCCTCGTGGTGCGCCATTCGTCTGATGCCAGCAGATCCCCGCATAGCGACGGCCGCTTGACTCATCTGGGACGACCAGTCTCAAGACGATAACGCTGACTGAACTGGCTGCCAAGCAACCCGCGAAGATTGGCGGGGTTGTTGAGAAAAGAAAACGCGGCCCACAGAACACAACACGCCAACAACCGGCAACCAACAACCAAGAACCAGGTGCTCCAGCTTCTCCGAATTTACTAATCCGACGACAACCGTTTGGAGCTGGCTTCCTGGACACTGCTGCACCGAGACACAGGCGGTAAACTTTCCTAAGCCTCCCAGAAGAGGTCTCTCTTTCACCACCCTCGCAATACCCCTCCCAAGCCGCTACGATGCCGATCAACCAGCCCTCCAACCAGATCAAACTAACCAACGTCTCCCTGGTGCGCCTCAAAAAAGGCAAAAAGCGGTTTGAGATTGCCTGCTACAAGAACAAAGTCCTCGAATGGCGCTCAGGCATCGAAACCGACCTAGACAACGTCCTTCAGATCCCCTCCGTCTTCCTCAACGTCTCCAAAGGCCAGACG
>FTCU01001038.1_pt1 | contig 17798 bp, 25 predicted proteins | sample 1639521 | NCBI WGS metagenome assembly FTCU01 (sample SAMEA3914864, study PRJEB12502) | metagenome | biome: forest; material: soil | place: USA | collected 2012-03-12 | depth 0.3 m
ATCTGAGCCTGGGTAGGGACGGCATCGATGATGTTCTGGCAGAGGGTCGAGATCTCGTCCGCAGAGGCGGCCCGCAGCGTCTTGAACCAATGCTCGGTCATGGGTCGGTTGGAGCCAATCCTACGGAAGTCCTCCACGGTGTCAATTGTGTGGCACCATGCGGCCATGGCGGGGAGCAGCTCTCGGACGCGGGACTGGAAGCGCGAGACGCGGTCGTCCTCGTCCAGCGGGTCGTCGGACTGCTTGGTGGCCTCACTGCCGTTGGCCCTGGCCCACTCGAGAAAGGCCGCGGGGTCGAGCAAGCTGTTGTCCTCATCCAGACCCTCATCTTCATCGTCTGAGCCAATGTCGCTCGGGTCATCCGCGAGGTCCTCGTCCTCCGGGGCGTGATGATCTGGGGTATTGAAGTCGACAGCCTCCCCCTCTGGCGCCTCGTTGCCAGAGTTGGCGTCGGTCGGGCCGTCTGCGAAGACCTCATCCGCTGGGTTATCGCAGTTGGGGATCCCGAAGTTGGAATCCTGGTTATCCTCAGCTCGGCCCGCGTCACATGGCTCATCCGCGGACCCCTCATCCGCCCAGTTATTGCAGTCGGTAATGTTTGTGTCGAGGGCCGTGTCGTCCTCATTATCACCGCCCGAGTTGGTGCTGACCTCGCCCGCGTCCGCATCAGGACTCGGGCAGTCGAGAATGTCGACGTCGCCGGACTCGGCATCATGAGGGTAGTCGGGCATGTCGACATCCGATGTTTGGATCTCGACAGGGCTTGTGCAGTATCCGGAGGCCTGATCAGAGACCATGTCATGCTTGGAGGTCGAATTAGGGACCGGCAAGGTTCCTTCGGGCTGGCGGACTGCGGCAGACTCCGGCGAAGTCATGCCATCGGAGGAGACATCGTCCACTGAGCAAATAGGGGTCAGGGGTGATGGCTTGGGGCTCCGGGTACTAGGCTGGGCACTCACTGGTGGTGTCTTCCCACTCGGCGCCCCTGCCGCCAACGAAGATGACGTCCTCTGCCTCTGACTCCGTGTCAAGGGCGGTCGTGATAGGCGAGCCCGTATCATGCGTATCGAGCTCGGAAATGGTGTCGTCGTCGGAATCGGGAATCGTGGACCGGGCCCTCCGCGATGTGTGGCGGCGAGGGGGGTCAGGTCTGCCTGTGGCAGAGGGGCCCTCGTCGTCAGAGGTAGGGATGTCGAGGCCATCATCCTCGGAGTCGGGGATGACCGTGTGCCTTGTGCGGCGACGTGCCGCCCAGCGGGAGCGTGTGCCTGCCATGATGGGTAGCGTGGTGTGCATCGACTGTCAACTGCACAGCCCAGATCATGTCCGGAGGAGCAAAAAAACCCTGTGGGCAAGCCCTAACTATTTCTGTGGCCCTCGGAGCCCGTGTGAGGGCCCCTCGTGAGTTTTCTAGGAAGGGACGACGCTGGTGTGGCCCCTAGGCAAATCAGGCAACCATGGGAGAAGCATGGTCTCGGGAACTAGCTGTGGACATCGTGTATTCTGTTGCCAAACCACCAGCCCGTCAGCATGCCCTGGTATCGTAGTGCCCAGTACGATGTCCGCCAGGCATGCACCGAAGGGTAGCGCTGGTCTACATAGACCAGTGGTGGCTTGGCCCTCGCCATGATGGTGTCGGCCGGTCGGTCAAAGCAGTGCGGTTTGAGGACGATATATTGGTGTCCCTGCAATGCTGTTATTTGTCCTGATTTTATTCAGAAAGGACAGGCAGTGTCGCGCATACGATGAGGGTTAGTGGCCTCGGTCGACCGGCGTAGAGTGCCGGCTTAAGGTCAATGATAGTATCCCTGAAATGCTGTTAGCAAGTGTTAAATTAATTTGGCGAGGGCAGCGTTGCTCACACGATACAGTTTGGTGATGGACGGGGAAGAATTGTAGGGTTTGTTGAGGGAAGGAAAAGTTTGGAATAGGCACTAGGTACCTGTTTAACTCGAGTGGTAGTGACAGGGAAAAAGAGAAGGTTGAGAAACATATAATTAGGAATGAGCTGCAATGTAAAATTACAGCAGGGGATTCTGTTGCTAGTGGCAGGGGAGAGGGGTAACTCTAGGGCTAGGAGAGGAAGAGAATGATTTGCTGCAGAGAGCAGCAGCAGGCGATTTTAGTGCGCTCGGCAACACAGAGATTCGCAAAAAGGGCAAACAAATAATTATTACTTACTTTGTAATCCTGTCCTTTAGATACTATATGAAGCGTAATCCCTTCTCGATTCGTTGGCAGGCCATGGCGCCCAAGTCCATGATTCTGGGCGGCATGGTCGAGGACGGCGCCGACGACCGCGAGCCCGTCGTGTCATTTGCGACCAAGGCCGTCAAGGCGACCGCTGTCGAGGCTTAACGCTCGTGGAAGCATTACGTTGTGTTCGGCAGACAATTACAAATGGTGTTTGTTAGTTACTCAAGATCCGGAAGTGAAATGGAATTGATTCAATCCGCACCTCCCTCTGCAACTTGCAAGGTTTCGGCGTCCGCGTTGTTCCGTCTCCCGCTTGCTGACTTGACCCTGCCTGGCCGTGTTCCTTCATGCCTGCATGTGCTTCCCAGATTCTAGGGCCCTCGCAAGCTCGTCATGAACCGCGAGACCATTAGAAGAAGCACACTCAGGGCCTGCGTGTCGCGCACCCGAGGACTGACTCTCAAACTTGCTCTGATTTGGCAAGCAGGGACTACTTACCTGGTAGGTATTATGAAGCAATCCGGAATGCAAGAGAGCTGCGGGAGGAGAACTTGGGTTGACTCCGACATGGAAATCCAAACACGCCAAATCCTTCTCTTCTTTTTCAATCTAGGTAGGTCAAGACAGAATGCTAAGTATGAGAGGGTTAGCCTACTCATAATGCAATATTGGTAGCATGGGCAAAATCTTTTGAGAGGCGACAGTAAGGTACCTACATAGGAGCTTAAGAACATACAGGACTCCCCTTTACACCGTGCTCCACATCAAGCGCTCGTAAACCTTCGGAAAGACCTTTTCCATCCACAGCTGGTACCCTTCCAAATTCAGGTGAACATGATCCTCCAAGTGATCCTTGGTCTTAATGAGGGGCCGTTCCATGCACTCGACCGCAAAGCCAGCGACCTTCAGCCGTTCCACTATTCCTTTGATATTCTTATTGGCAATGTCCACAACGTCGACGTCCCCATCCTTATCAGGCAGCATGTCCGTCCTGTCAAACAGCGGCGTCAACAGCACGCGGTTTCCTGGGCTCACGGTCAGGAGCACCTTCACCAATTCCTCGAGCGCGACCAGATCCCGGGCCGAGAGTCCTTTTTTCTTGACCAAGTTGTTCGTCCCGATGTGCACCACCCACTCGCGGACGGACGGGGCCAAAATGGGCAGCAGCGCGGGCAGTCCCTTTTCCTCATCACCGACCAGCCGGTAGATGACGTTCTGGATCTTGTCTCCGCCGACGCCGGCGTTGAAAGTTCCGTGCAGGCGGCGCTGGTGTTCGGGGTACTTCTCGGGTTTGTCCTGGAGCACCTTCGCTGTGTCGGGGAGTAGCGTCTGGGAGGGCCAGGGTGCCGGGAAGTTGGGCGACTCGCCGGTCCACTGCATGCGCTCGAGCATGGAGTCCCCGAGAAAGACCAACTTCGGACCGTCCGACGGAAACTTGGCGAGATGTGACTGCAGGAGCGGGATATGCACGTCCTTGGAGGTGTCGCGGGACCGGTCCTTGGGTTTGGCGAACGGTTTAAGCGTGGCGATGAGAGAGTCGATGTGGGCTGTGGTGGCATTGGCAGCGTCGGTCGACTGGGGTCTGCCGTGCTCGGAGTTGGTTAGCTGAGGACCTGGCCCGGATTCCAGGACAGGGGCAGGTTCGAGCATGGTGGTCGTGGTCGTGGTGGTGCTCGCCATGGCGCCGTTTGTGTTGGAGGAAAGAATTGCGCGTCGGTTTGGTGTATTCCTGGGCTTTTTTGGAATGCTGGAGAAGAAGCGGTTGCTGGGAGCCAGGGTGAATTTAATCAACGAGGATTGTCGGCTTGTGTGGAGTCTGACGCGGCGGTGCATGGACTGGTTGCCTCCGCCTCCCGCGCCGCGCAGAATGGCTCGGATCTGAGTCACCCGGGCAAGAACGGTGGAAACCAAACACGCGCGTGAATGCTCCATTTTCCAAATCTAGAGTTAGTGGATACTTGGTGCCAAAGCTAGCTGAAGTTCAACAGGAATTTTGCCGACTGAGTTTTGTTGGATGGACTGGGGTCGGTCGCCAGGGGAAGAAAAAGTGTCGATCTGGTCAGGCTTGCAGCTCAGCTTGCACCGGCCATAGGGAGACAATGTCCTTCCGCTCGTTTCCGAAAAGCACGGTCCGGGAGTCTCCAAGCTCGCTGGTCCGCCAGCGTGTGCTTGGGTTGTCGGTGTTGACAGGTCTAGAGCAAGCCGCGATCGTCAATGCGTACAGGGAGAAAGACCTGGCGCCGCCGCCAACTAACATTGACACCCATGTCGACGACGCCAGGGCCACCGCCGGCGGCCGGACACGGCACAGCACAGCCCAATCCACTAACGTCCCAAATTCACAACTCAACTCTGTGCTTTCCCATCCCGCAGCTCACAGCCCGAACCACCACAGCCGCAATGGCAGCTCACCGTTGCACCCAAGAGCTCTGTTGCTCTGAGGGCAGACGTCACGATACGCTGTCTCCTCAACACACCGTATCCGCTGCCATCCTGGCATTTCTTGGTCGCGTTTTGTCCTGGCCTAATTACCGTTCAATTGAGGAGTCTACCCGCGCCGTCCCTGCACAACTTGGTCCCCTGGAGTTGCAAGCCCTTAGTCCGTCAACAGGCAAACGAGAGTGCAGTATGGTCGATCTATATTGTCAATGAATCGAGAGACAACTATTTGATAAGAAAAAGCCTAGGCTTCGAAGACAGGGAGCGTAGAGATATAATATAGGTACCTATACAGACCGTTAGGATCTTGACCAGGGCCTGCAGCTATCCTTCGCCAACAAACCAAACATGTCCCTCTATTTTAGTAGAATCCACTTCGATGGCAGCTTGGACGAGTTTAACAGGGTCTTGCCTGGTGACGAGGAGAATACGTGGGAGGTGAAGGGCATTTGTAACGATAGAAGCCGGCGTCGTAAAACTGCTTGTGAAGTAGTAGCGTACCTAATTAGTAGGGAGACATAGGACCGTTACGAGGACGTAGCGAAGACGGAGCTGGAGGCGCTTGTTGAACACAGTCGTCTTCATAGGTACCTAGACAGGGTACTGCTCTAGATACCGTCTGAGAGTTTACCTCGGTTGCGAGAGCTTTTTCCTCCGCTGGCCTAGCATTTTCTCGGTTTGGAAAAGACACTCTGAGTTTCTTGAAGCGATCGGCAGCTTCAACACTACTACCGGTTGTGCTCAACAAACCCCTATTACAGTGCGCAATTGTTCAAAGATAATTTGTCTGGCTGTTACCAACAGCTGTCATTTTCCGTTCTAGGCGCCCTTACTGTTTATCTCTCACCTCATTCATTCCCTTGAAAGATTCCGAGCCATACGTAGCTTGATATATTGGACCCCCCTCGCGGACAACCCTAGCGCCGGGGAACCACCCCAGGCTCACGCCGCAGACTCCGTAGCCTTGGCCGCGTCGTCGGCCCATGTGAGCGTGACTTTGGTCGTCGATGTCACGGTCGACGTCGGCCGGGTTGTGTCTGGCATCTCGCAGCGTCGCCACGTGAAGCTGTAAGAGAGAGTTGTGACAAAGATCATGCCGGACCGCGTGCTCGCCAGCGCATCTGTGGCCGAGGGCTTGATAGTTGAGGTCGAGAGGGAGGATGGGACGTCGGTGCTCTGGCAGGCTGATTCTGACGAGGTCTCAGTACTTGAGGAGGTTTCCGAAGTTGACGGCGTGGACGACTGGGCGGGTAGGGTTGCTGTTTGGATGAGAGGGGGTGTTCGCAGCGTTGTGGTTGCCGTTGAGGACAGAGATGATGGTGTGTCTTGGGCGTGCGCGGAGAAGGCAAGTGTTGCTGCCAAGAGCAGTGATTGCTGGAGGAGCTTCATCGTTGTAAAAAGGCGAGGGTTTCTAGCGATCTGTCGGATTCGCTGCCCAGCGGGCGAAAGTTTCAATGAATGGCGTGAACAACGTCCGTGGTCATGGGGGAAATGGTAAAGGGAGTCTGGACACTTTTATCCAACCTGGTGTACGGGCCCCTAAATTTAGACCGCCCATATGATGGTGGTACTGGCTGAATTGCAATAATATCAGGACGTGTTCCGACTACAACCCGAGTGGTCGCATTGATTTAGGGGTGCCGAGATCGAGATGAGCTGGGTGTCCGCCAATTTATATACCTAATAATTACTGCTCGCATTCCCTGAACCCTCCGACTCCCAAACCAGTGGCCGGCAATGAGAGCTTTGGATTCGATGTGGGCAATCTGGCCGCATTAAACCACGCGTGCCTGCAGAAAAGTATGACAACGGCCAACGAATTGACGTGCTCGCCAAGGGCACGCACGTTGGGCCTCGCTCCCGACATCCCGCAATCTGCCATTGTCGCCTGTCATCAAGGTTGGGGCCACCGGGGATTTGCATGGTCAGCTTGAAGGAGATGATGGTATTGACATTACTCCTGACACTAGCGACAATCTGATTCCTTCCATCACATCTTACCTCCATCCGCACACATTATGCCACCCCAATCTACTAATTCGCCACCGGGGGAGGGCAGGTGTCCTCTGCGGTGCGGGTATTGACGACCGTCTGGAGAATCAATACGGGTTTGGCGCCGTCAGCGCAAGTCGGGTAGTGGACGCTGGCGTCCCATGTCGGAAAGTTGGGGAGGTTAAAGACGGTGTACGTGTAACCGCGCGCAGAATGTCCTTTCTGTGACACGTCCTGTTCGCGGACACCCGGAATGCCTCCCGCTTGCTTGTCGGTGGTACAAACACCCTCTAGAAGATGGCCGTTGGGGTGCCCTTGGCAGCGGACAAGAGGCGGTCCAAAGAGGATTTTAGCTCTGCCGTTTCCAGCTAGGCCTGGTGAATTGGGCCGCAGTCCCATGGAGGAGCGAGCCAAGCGAGCCAGCTCTCAGCTTTGTCCCGTTACGGAGCAGACTGCGAACTCTGTTGACATAACCATCGAGTTCCCCTTGTCCCTTTCTCCCTTTCTCTACATCCTCCGTCTTCCAGCCAAGTGGCTCTCTCAAGTTTCTTTTGACTTTGACGCAAGCAGCCCAAACTTGCCACCATGAAGCTCGTTGTTCGCACCGCCGCGCTCCTTGCGGCCTGCGGTCTGGCGGCTGCCGCCCCCGGCGCCGTATCCAAATGGACGGTCTACGATGTTTGCCACGACGACTGCAGCCTGGCCGGCGTTGCCATGCCCGACCAAAACACTTTCCAACTCCCGCTCGAGGGCTTCTTTTTGGAGCAGTGCCCCCCGACCGTCGTCGGCCCATTCGATGCGCCGCTGTCTACTTCGAGGGTTTGTCTGACCTTCTCCGGACCTGCGCTGCACTTCAACTTTGAGCCTTTCCCGGGTTACGACATCAAGAGCGCCGTGGTCACCTGGAAGGTGATGGGCAACATTGGCGATGCCAGCAGCACCTGGAGCACCCCGCGGTTTACGACAAACATCCCCTGCGCCTCAGCCCCTGGCGGCGCGTATGCGTGCACCCTGCCCTTCAGCGACATCCTTGGGGTCTCTTTGGCTACCGCCATCGCAGAGCTGATGCAGGGAATATGCCCCAAGGGTGACCGGGAAGCCCTGGGGTTCTGCCTGCAGTTCTCGGGCCTGGCAGAGCCCGTCGGCGGTGGCCCGCCGTCCCCTTTGTGCAGCAGTATCCATGCGCGGCTCGGTCTGGCGACCGCCGATGCACGTCGTTCCAGACTCAGTACTCCTTCATCGAGGTCGCCTACCGCTGCACCAACTGCAACGCAGCCCCCTGCCCAGCAAGCTCGACCACCACTTCGACCTCGTCGACCACCACTTCGACCTCGTCGACCACCTCCAGCCCCGCGGCGACCCACACGTGTGTCTTCGGAACGGCCTTTGGCTACCAGAACCCGGTGGACGGCGTCCAGAAGTCGATAATGTTCGACACCCTCCAGGGCTCGGCTTGCGCCAAGTGGGGATGGTTCGAGGTCCCCTCCGTCGCCGAGCTACAAGCGGGCATCAGCGGACCCCTCCTTGTGGGCGCGGGCGGCAACGACCTGACCAAGGCGATTGAGGTGGGCACCTGGGCGGCGGCGTTGACCCCGAACGGCCAAGTGGCCGTCCACTACGCCTACACGCCGCCGTACGGGATCCGTGAGGCGAACATCGACCTCGTGTGCCCGCCGCTCGACATCCGCTGCTACCCGGCCCTGCAACGGCCCAATTACCCACCCCTATACAAAGTATGCACTGTGGCGCTCAAACAGTCATTTGAGCTGCGCCACTGAACCCAAGCCCTCGTCCTGCCTAAAACTAAGACGATGTTGGAAGCCGGCTCTGGGCCGCCATCGCAGGGGAGTCCCCTGTCAACCCATGAACGCGGCCATGCAACCTTCTCACTCCCCGGATTTGACAAGACAGTGAAACGAGATCTTGTGAAAACAGGAACTTGCAACCCAAAACCACCTTGAATTCACATCTGTAGTATTCTACTTGCTGTTGATCAAGCTCTCGAAGGGGCGTCCGCTCTGTCAGATCGACTGCCCAGCGGACAAAAGTTTAGGTCAACAACGTAAACACCTCCGTAGTCGTAGGAAAAATGAGAAAGGCAGTTGTCAAGACAGGCCTGTAAACTTAAACAGTCGATATAATAGCACTATTGACTGAATTGCTAATATTAGAACCTGTTTGTAGTTGTAATGATTCAAGGCCTCGGGTGATAAGATTGAGAAAGGCTCGGCTTGCACACAAACAGGCAACAGCTCGCCGAGCTGGAAGCTTTGCCCCGAAACCATCAAGGCGGACCAGGTGACTTGGGAGGGCACCAAGATCGCTTCCGTTGTGGTTTGCATGGTCAGCTTGAAGGAGATGGACAAGATGGAAGAGAAGGCCCAGGTCTTGTCGGGCATGGGGGAGCCCGAGATTTTTGTCACGTTTGAGGGGAAGACGCTGTTTGCTGTCGTGGTGAATGCGTTGAATGAGGGGGTCTCTGTGGACTTACACACCGGAGGAGGCCCTGAGGCCTGGCCTCATGCTGACAGCTCGGCATGTTGGAGGGTGTAGTCGCTCATGGTGGGTTTGGCTGGGGTCGCTTCACCGAGAGAAAGTCGTAGAAAGCTCAAAACTCAATCTCTAGCAAATGTACAGCACTATTAATGATCTAGTAGTAGCAATCCCATTCTTGCAAATCCTCCTTTGCCGCCCTTTGGAGGCGGCGGGGAAGCAGGGAAGGAATTGGTTCGATCAGGTAGCCCCACTCCTGGCTGGCAGAGCCTGGCGGCCAAAAAACGGACCGGTTGCTCCAGCATTCCGTCTTTCCAAACGCCATTCTACTTACACCACAAGCCATCAACACCCTCCAAAATGTCCGCTCTCGAACAAAAACTGGCAAAGCGCAAAGAGGACCCGTGGGGCGACGGAACGCTTTGGGCGCAAGCCCTGAGGGACCTGGAGCGGGGCACCTTCAAGAGGCAGCCGCCGCCGCGCTTTCCCGTCATCATCACCCCCGACAGTCCCATTTCGTCGGCCGAGAAACTGCAACAGCTGACAGAATCGGAGTCACTCCCCGAGGTATTCGAGACGGCCCTGCTTGAGTGGAACGACGAGGACACCGGTCGCCGGGTGACGGTTGGCGACGTCAGCCGGGAGGAGATCAAAAGGCTGGAGGAGAAAGCCGTGGTAAACGACATCACCGAAGAGATATACGTGATGTTTTACGGCGTTACGAGAACCGCGAGGTTGGTCAAAGTGTTGAGAGAGGGCGTGAGTGTGGACGCCTCAGAAGGAGCATGACGGGATGGGGCAGGTGTCGGGAGGCAGCGCAGCTGGCATATGTCGCTGACTGCGATTCAACCGTTGAATACAGCCGCTGGGAGCGAGAGCTGACCAATCATAAATATCACACCGCTTCCCTCACAATACATACAGAACTCCCGTGACTCTGAACATGGAAATACCAGCAGCTGGGTGTGTCTTGTCCACCCCCGGCCAACCAATAATCCAATGATGGCTACAAGTCGTGCCCAGCACAGACATTGACTCGTAGACCTCGTCCTTCCCAGGACACGATTTCTTCACATCTGCCTACAGGTAACCGTGAAGTGCCTACGGTAAGTACCTGAGTATCTACCTAGGTATCTAGCTCCTTCAACTCAATCCCGTTGCGAATGACACAGCACTCGCCGTTCCTGAGAGAGTACACTGCTCCCTGCTGAGATATCAAATATAACCTATTACGCCAAGCCGGTTCGAGCCAGCCTTTGGGCAATTGGAAATGCCGTTTGAGCGATGGCAAGCCCGCTTCGGGGTTCACGCTGCTGAAGCAATCGTCGTCGTCGCGAAAAATGAGGTGCCCTTTGCAGCATCCAATGAGCTGGCCAGCATGTTCCAACACATTCTCCACCGTCGTGACGGCAGGCCGAGTAGGCTCCTGGAAGTCGATCACCAGGATTACCCCATCCACCGGTCTCCCCTCCCAAGTCGCTCCCAGGACCACGTATCTGTCGTCCAGTATGTGGGGCCGTCGATAATGATACCTCGGGCCACCGCCCATCCACGGTTGGCCAAGTGCAGCGGCTCCCAGACCACTGGGGATTGTCAGACTGACTTCTTGGAGCGACTTCCATTCGAAAGCCCGGATTTCATATCTGTCAAGAAGTAGCAACAACGCATCGTCGGTTGGGTGGTTGATTGTTGTCCCTTCCCTCATGATAGCTCCCGTCTGCTCACTTTTCGTGTGCGATGTTTCGCAAACCAGAGCTCCAGTTTTCAGGTCCCACACCTGATTCTTCACCACAGCCTCGTGATTTCTCCGAATTGTTGATCGAACAAGAAAGCGACTTTCTTGGGAATTGAACATGATTTGACTTCTCCACTCATCCCGTTCTTGCGAGATCGTAAGCACTTTGGCCAGCTCGACGCGTGGACAGCCAAGGGCGGTGTCCTTGTAAGTCACACTTCTAACCTCGGTGGAGCCTCCCTCCGACTGTGTCCACGCAAAATACCGGCCAGTTGCTGAGAAAATCAAGGACGTGATGGACGATGGGCAATCGCTGGCTGTGGTGAGGATCTTCTGGCAGTTCGCTGTCTCATGTAGCGACACCGACCGAGAGAGTCTCCCAAGCAATAAACCCGTCCTTGTGGATCCGGTGCCACCTCGTAGATTTGTGTGGGCGGTTTCTCTTGCTTCTCTCGGGCACTGGCTCCCGATATTTCCACGGCGCTCGTAACTCGGCGAGAAGGTGGTGTCTGGCGCATGAGCGAGTGCAGTTCCCATACGTTGCACAGCCATTGCCCCACGCTGTAAAGCCGTCTGCTCCCCAGACTCAACGATAGGCAGCAAGGATAAGAGTCTCCCATGTCAATGTCCTGGGCGGGCACAGTCCGGCTCTCGTCGATGTGAGTCAGGCACTCCTGGACGGACACCAAAGTTCCGTCCCAGAGGAATCGAAACTCCGTGGCTTGGTCGGCTCGATCAAACGACTGCATATCGTCCTCGTGGTTGAAGGGAAACTGCTGGACTCTGCCACCTTCGTAAAAAACGGCAGAAAGTAGCCCCGGGCGCCAGATGATTCGTGGAACGTGCCAATCCGGACTAAATGGGTGCAACTGGACGCCGGGAAACTCCGGACTAAACCCACACAACCGTGGTTCCTTCTCTGGTGAATCAAGGCCCCATTCATATACAGGCCGCTTGAAGTACCCGAGGATTACCAGGCGGCGCGTCGGAATGATAGACATCAAGTCCAAGTTGGCATTCCACCGCGGGATAATCGGGATGCTGGGCACATTGAATGTGCGATTCCATCGCTCCGCAGATGTTCGCAAGTCGATGCAACGGACTGACGGGTCATCGTACCCGATCAGCAAACTTCCGTCTCTGTCGTCAAAGGACAGGGCAAGGACGCGTCGGTTCTCCCGGGCATCGGCCTGAAAGCATTGCAACTGCTCCCCCGTAGCCAAATCCCAAACTCGTATTGTCTCTGTCCCAGCAACGGCAACAGAAGTGGAAACCGTGCTGCACGTCAATGCGGTGATCGTCTCCCCGTTCTGGATCCGTCGCGCCTCTTGGCAGGACTCGACGTCATGAACGATCAATATGCCGCTCTCCGTGACCAACACAAAGTATGGGCCAGCAGCGAAGACGCGAGTGAATTCTTCGTCGTCGACGCTAGTAATCTGCGCAACACGATGATCCCACTCTGGCTCTTCCGATATTCCCCCGACAGAGAGCCTCGCAACGTTTGAAAAGTGCCGTCGGATCATCGATCCAGTGGGACAAAAGGGGACCGTTTGCGTGTAGATGGTTTCAGGGTTTGCAACCAGTCTGCTGCCAAACCGCCCGACGATTCGCCTCAAGTCCGTCGCCCACTGCAAAACCTCCTCCGATGCCGCTGATGCGCTGGGGGTGTGTTTGGGTCGGCTAGAAGGTTCGTCGCCTTCTCTTTCAAGGAAGAGGACGAGGTGTTCGGCGGTGCGGGTGAGGATCCTGAGGTCGCCAAGGAGCGCCACCGCGTGTATCCAGTTGAGAGCAAACTGGCTCAGAAATGTCTGGATGAGCACTGTGAGATCCGAGTTCGATGGTACGCGACTGACGTGGTATGCCCAAAAGGTGATGGCGTATGAGAGAAACGGGGGTTCTTTTACCGAGACCGAGGAAGCTGCTGTTTGTCTCCAATTCCGGAGATGCTTCGTGAGGAAGCCCAGACACGTCTGGGCAACATACAACTCCCCCATCGCACGGTCGACTGACAATGGCCGACCGCCATCGCGATCGATGAGGAAGCTGCGCGCTGTGTCGTGAATCAACGCCATTTGAGATTGCCTGATAACGATGAAGTTTGCGCAAGTTTGTTTGATCGTGCCTCCGATGTTTGTAAATTGGCCGAATTCATGAGCGAGCGCTTGCTCTAACTCTCGCAGTTGAAGGGGGTAGAACGAGCAAATGGCCCATGTCAGGATCCTTGACGCCTGGGTTCGCGGAATTTTCGGTTGGGCGGCGATGATGTCCATCATTTTGCCATAAAATTCCTCCATGCCCTCAGGAAGGTCCTCCAGAGCCTGGCTGATAGCTGCTGGCGTGTGCCAATGATCTCTGAGTTGCTCAATCGCCAGTGTCACCCACAAGAATGACCCTTGGGCTTTGTCCAAGATCTTGCCGCAGACGCCGTCTCTCAAGGCGTCGTCCTCAAGAATTGAGCTCATTTCTTCATAAGCATAGGATCGAATGTCGTCGCTCGTGTCATCCAAGGTGATTTCGCACCCAACGGCGCTGAGTCGGAAGCTCTGCAAAGCTCCCGTCTCCTTGATTGGTCGGCTCACGATCAGGATCCGCAGCCGATGGTCAGTCTCGAGTTTCGAAAGCATCCTGGTCAGCAACTCGGGATGGTCTGCTTCATCCAGGCCGTCAACAACCCAGAAGATGGGTTTTCCCACCCAGTCACAAAGAAGAAGCCTCCGGAAAACAGACTCCCACACGTTGATGGCTTGAAGTTGGTTGGCGGAGAAGTTGCTGGCGTCATGTAACTCGATGAGCCGCTCACAGAAGATGGCGGACTGGAGAGCAATCTGGAAAGCGATGCTCGTGAGCATGTGCTTAATGCTTCGTTTTGTCTGGTCCCGCGAATTGAAGAAGTAGTAGCAGCAAATGACGTCCGTAGGGCTGCCTTGAAGCGTCTGAATGATGAAACTTGACAAAACCGACTTGCCAACGCCAGGAAGACCAGTGAGCCACAAGAGCTCGCCGCCGACACGAACCTCGTCTCTCCAGGCCCGAAACTTGTCGTGGTTGAGAATCCAACGGCAAGAGTTCTGCATGATGCGGTCTTGCAAGACTTGGAGGTCAAATTCCGGGTCGCTCTGGACGCCAAGAATCTGTTCAAGTTTGCCCCGACTGCTTGAAGTTGCTGGAGCGACGGGACCTGAAGCTGCGAGGTCGGAGGTGCTTGAAACGGTGGGAACGGCGGGGCTCGACGAATCGGCCGTTTTGACGAACAGGCACAGCACACTTCGCACTTGTTTGTAGTTTGGGTCGTTGACGGAGTTGAATTTGCAGACGTTGTGGTGATCCGCGTCCAGCGGGCTGGAGATTTCGGAAGGATAGCCAAGGACGGCTGAGTCCGTCGTAACAATCTACAATAGGTGGGTAGGTAGCTGGTCAGTTTACGATAAAAGGTGGCAGTGGGGACCGCAAAGAATTGGGTGATAAAAATGGAGTGGGCAAGAACGAAGAAAAAAGGGGGAGCAAATATAGGAAGGGGTAGAAAAGCAAAGGGAGAGAAGCAAGGCGATAAGAGGGGGAGGGGGGAGGGGGGACCACGCAGAGGTGGAGACTAAAGTCCATCACTGAGGTCCAGAAGGACGTACCATCTTCTTAACCAGGCCCAGTCGAGTTTTCTTGGTCTCGTACAGAGAGGCCAGCTGCACGCCCTGGCAAAGGTTTCGGAATTGGTCGTTGATATCCTGCAAAGACGGTGCAGCACGGTCAAGCTCGGAGACGTAGACCTTGCTAGAACCAGCGGTCCGCAGGATGTTGTTGAGAAGCTCGGCGAAGGCAGATCCTCGGTGGGGTGTCCCGAGAAACACCATGGCGCGGACCCGAGCCATTATGTGACGGTAATGCTCATCAGGCTTCCCCATGATGTAAGCCTAGCAAGAGGTCAGTGAGGACGACCTACGGCGAGACCAGAACGCGAACCTTTTTCACCACAAGGCCCCCCATGGAATGCATGACAAAGATGATGGGATACTGCGGCCACGTCTCAGCGAAGTTCATCAGTTAGGGTTCGTGATTGAGAGCCGAACCTTTCCGATCGGTGCCGTGTCGGTCCCCTCGGGATTGGAGTACGTCTTCATTTGCAAAAGCAGCGATCGAGAGAACTCAAGGATGGCGGACGATGCGTCCTGCCTGAAGTCGGCATTGTATCCAAACGTGAAGGTCCTGGCCCCGGACAGTTCGGCATCCGTAGCGAGCCAACGGGGCCAAAAGTTATCCGGGTTGCGCTCCCATGACCAAGTGCTGTGGGAGGTGCCGCCGAGACCGTGCACGAGTATCAGATCGACCACGGGTATGGCGGGTTCATGCACCAGCGAGAGGCCCAGCCTGTCTACCTTCGGTGGCTGCGTTCGCTGCCTGCACACAAGGCGATGCTGGCGAGCCAGTCCACTGCGTCAGCACATTCGAACAATCCCTGCATCCGGCACGGGCCGTGCCTTGACTCACCATCTTGCCGGCCCAAGCTCTCTGGCCTGATAATATCTTCTCTCAGCCCCGTCGATTCTACGGTTAGGGAGCGGGAGGAAGAACCCCCTAACGTGTTGCCGTCCATCGAAGCCTGATTACCCCGCTCAGGGATGGCTGCATGCATGGTTGCTGCCCAATTCCACCGTAGTAGTCGAGCTGGCCGGGCAGAAGGGATCTGATTGGTTTCGCCAACTCGCCTCACGGCGGTTGCATGCATCCGCGCCCCCAATCCCAATTCCCCCCCAATTGCCACAGCGCTAATTAATCCGTGCCCGCAGACACCCCTGACCAAGCGTCGGGCAGCCAAGTCCAGGACCCCGGATCTTCAGCTCGAAGTCGCGCCAGCAGCACCATCTGCAGACTCCAGGCATGCTATCTGATGGCGATGCTGTTGCACCGTGGGCGATGGGATGGCCCCGATTCCGACTTCACCATCTTCGAGTGCACCCTGTGGTCGGACGTACCGGAAGAAGTGCATATTCGAGGGCGAGGAGAAAGGATGAGGGTGGGCATGGTTTCGACGCAAGGCGACGAGAGGAAGGGCTGAAGTGCAACGCAGTTGCATCGTATTCGCCGTGGATCCCCGCGTCATGGTCGCCGCGGCACGTGAGAGGCGGCGGCAACAGGTTATGCCAAAAGCAGTGGCAGTTTATCCAGCCCTCCTCGGCGAGTGCTACTGGTGTACGGAGGACTCCGTGTCGTTGCCGCCAGGCCCATGCCAAGTCGGTGTCGCGAGGTGGCCTGTAACCTTGGCCTGCGGCGATTGACCTGGGCAACAAGGGTGGTGCGCGAATCAAGGAGTCAACGAAACAAATGGCTCAGGGAATTTCCCCGTCGTGCGATGATTGGCTTGCTGTCGCCGGCATTGCCTGTCGTTCGGCTGGGCGGCGATGAGCAGGCACCGTTTGTGGCACCGGCATCGAGCAGCGGGATGCATGTTCAGTGGAGTTTGTCAACTTTCCAGACCCCCAACGATGGCCTGTGGTCCCTGTGGATCAGCGATCGGCGGCCCACTTCCCCGCGTCCAGCCCTGAATTGGTGGGGCAAGTCGGCGAAGGTGGGCAAGCCCAAGTCCCTGCAGCTTTCCTCTTTCAACGGCCTATCTGCTTGGCTGCTGCCCAAGACAAACGACCAAGCCAATGCCAACCCGCCGAACCCCGTATCCGTCGACTTTGGCTCCCCTCAGCCGCGGATGCCAAGGTGCGTTGGCCGTTTCCAAGCCGAATCTATTATGCTGCCGCCCTGCGGCAAATTCGTCGGGATCGGTGATGACGTGCCATCGACCTCTGAAGCCTGGCCTGCAAGGGATTGCACAGGTGGTAGAACCACAACAAGGGTTTGACCAAGTGCTTGTCCTTTTCACTGCAGCACTCGCCTCGTCGCGTTGGGCCAGCGCTAGAATCGGGAGAAGCGCCATGCACGACTCAAGTACCCTCAAAGGGACCCGCTGCCAACGTCCACCACATCCTGTTGAGGCATGGCGTTTACGGATCCGATCAAAACGGCAAAGGCATCCGCAGTGGTGTGCCCACCGGGTTCCACTTGCACCAGATCTGGATCTGGGGAACAGGTCTTGACAGCAACGCCCGCGCCACCAACCTCCGCGCCGGCAATGGTCTCGGGAGATGGCCGGACGCCCGAGGACATGGTTCCCATGAGTTGACGCATGTGAGACGTTCGTGCCAAGGAATCCGGGGAACGTCTCGATCAAGTACTGTGTCTCTTCTTGCGACCTCGATGCAGTTATAAGATGACAGCTCGCCCGCGACGTGACCGTGTATGGTTGTCTTTGCCAGGCCCTCCTAACCTCATCAGCCCTCAAACCAATCGATAGGTACACACAAATCATGGCCGCAGATTCTGAGAAGGCCCAGATGGCCGCCCTCTCTGAGAAGGGCAGCACCGCCGAGGTGGCAACTGTTGTTCCCATCATCCTCGACGCCGAGACCAACAAGAAGCTGCTGCGACGCATCGATTGGCGTGTGATGCCGGTGGTCAGTCTCGATCATGATGCCTCGATGCTCAGATCAGTCCGCTGACGCACAAACTACCAGCTCTGCTTCACCTACGCGCTGCAGTTCTACGACAAGGCCCTGCTCAGCCAAGCAGCCATCTTCGGGCTGCGAAAGGACCTCGGCATGCAGGACGGCCTCAAGTACTCGTGGGGATCTCTGATCTTCTACTTTGGCTACATCGCCGGCACGTACCCGGTCTCGCTGCTCGCGCAAAAGTACTCGACCCGCGTCGTCATCACCGTCATCTGCCTCCTCTGGTCCGTCGTCGTGCTGGCCACCCCGGCCTGCCGGAACTACGGCGACTTCCTGGCCAACCGGTTCCTGCTCGGCCTGATCGAGGCGGGGGTCTCGCCCATCTTCATGCTCGTCGTCGGGTTCTGGTACACGCACGAAGAGCAGGTCTCGCGGTCCAGCTGGTGGTACTC
>FTCU01000829.1_pt1 | contig 17770 bp, 14 predicted proteins | sample 1639521 | NCBI WGS metagenome assembly FTCU01 (sample SAMEA3914864, study PRJEB12502) | metagenome | biome: forest; material: soil | place: USA | collected 2012-03-12 | depth 0.3 m
GGGGATGGGAGGGCGGTGGGGAAAGCAGGTGCGGCGGGTGGGCGGTGTGGGAGCTGGTGGGGTATTCTGGACGCCGACGAGGCTGCCTCATTGGCAGGTGTTGGGCACTCGCCTGCCGCTTTAACGCTGACAGGCGGACGAACGCGAGGTTGGTCGTCTGTGGCTGGGGAGCCTGGCAATCCCAGAGGCCTGCTCTGCGATTCCTCATTCCTCGCCTTCTTCCCTGCTTCTGCAGCTATTCCGAAATCCGAAGCAGACCGGTTTCGACAAAGCAGCCTCCAGGCAGCGGGAAAGCACCCTGGCATGGCTTGGTCCGTCTCCAGACCATCTCCTCCCAACAGCACGTGGCGTGCCACGAGGAGCTCTGGTGCAGTGACGCCGAGCAGAGTTTCCTTGGCACTGATTGCCACACGCCTTGGGGCTACGGCGCGGCATCGGTACGGTGTGCGATAGTTCGGATGTCAGACGGGCAGAGCGAACGAGCTGACGTCGCCCCAGCCCTTTGACGGGTTCGACGAGCTCCGCGGTGGCGGGACGACAGCCGTTGTGATAAAGGCACGCGCACCGCCAACCGTCTTGCCAAGCAGGCACCGTTATTCTGCTGCTTTGAAGCCGGCTTGACGCCGGTTCTCTGTCTCGCCCGCCTAGACGGCGTACGTATGCCGCTTGGCGGGGGGGGAACTCGAAACAACATTCCAGACAAATAGACTTTGATCTTATAGCAGCTGCCTGAGCCGCATGGCCCTGTCCCTCCGTGCATGGCGCCGACGGCAGAATGCTCCATGCGGCTCCGGGTCCAGGCGCCGGCCGGTCTGAATCAATGGCTTCCAGGCGTGCACAAAATGGGATTACGCACGCAGTCTAGGCAGGCATCATCTCAGGGGGAGCTCCACCGTCTGCAGGAGCTCGGTTGATCTAACCAAAATCTTGCCCATCTTACAAGTAGTGCTGCCCTATCGAAAGGCAGATCTATCTTGGGCCTGGATAAATATGGCAGATGTTCAGAATGTTGGTCGTGCCTTTTGAGGCTTATCCCAACCCGACCCGCGGATGGCTTGAACAATCTTCAACAAAACTCCCGAGCTATGCTTGTTCGGGTTTCTCGAAGCTCCCATTCCGCAGCGCTGGACAAAAGTTTCCGGCGAGGGGCAAGTGGGGCAACAACTTGGCTTTGGAGGGGTAAAAGCTCAGACCACCGGCGACAAAAAATATTGAGACAGCAAGAAGATGCTCTTCTTGGAAACCCTGCTTCTCAGTTTGGATGTCTGCTTTTGCTTGGATGATAACTTGGCATATTGAGCTTGAGTCAGTTCCTACGAAAACTTGCCCATTCCTCTCTGCTTGAACCTGTTGGTCTCCAAACGAAGAGAGGGCTGTATCACGTGACCTGTACGCTAGCCTGTTTGGGATGGAAATTTCCTGAAGATTCCTGAACGCCAGGGTCAGAGTCGCGAACTTTTGACCGCGGCAGGCAAATAACGTAATTGTTGGGCAACTTTCCGATATCAGTGCCAGCCTTACGCTCCCTCCACAACACCTTCCAAGCCAGTTTTCTTTCTCGGAACTGGTCTTCTTCATTACACGGGCTATCTGGAGGATTTTCTTCCAAAAACAGGAAGTAAAAGAAAAGAAACAGGAAAAGCAAATTAGCCACAGCCCACCTTCAACCCCTCCAAAATGGACCGAAACCTGAACAACCTCCTCAAATGGGGCATTGAGAACTCGGTCCCGTCCTCGACCCCCTCCAAAGAATCCAACGGCCCAACAGCCGTAACGGCCCGCTCCTCCGACGCCCCCGCCCCGGCAGCAGCAGCCGACACTACGCCCGCGCCGTCAACAACCACCCCCAGCGCCACCGGAAGCAACCTCAACCCCGAACTCCTCTCGGCCCTCTTCGGCGGCCCCTCGGAAGCCGACCTGATGCGCGCCGCCATGGAAGTCCTCCAGGACCCCACCGCGACCCTCGACAACAAGCTCATCGCCTTCGACAACTTCGAGCAGCTCATCGAGTCCCTCGACAACGCCAATAACCTCGAGCCCCTGGCCCTCTGGACCCCGCTCCTCTCGCTGCTCGCCGACGCGGAGCCCGAGGTGCGGCGCTACGCGGCGTGGTGCGTCGGCACGGCCGTGCAGAACAACGCGCGCAGCCAGGAGCGGCTGCTGGCCATGGGCGGGGTGCCGCCGCTGGTGGGGCTGGCGACGGCCGAGGACGAGGAGGAGGCCGTGAGGAGGAAGGCGATTTATGCGCTCAGCTCGGCGGTCAGGAATTATCAGCCTGCGATGGATGTCGCGACGGAGGAGCTGGGGAAGCATGGAAGGGGGGGGCAGGTGGATGCGGGGGATATGGATGCTGTGGATGGGGTTATTGAGTGGTTGAGGGAGAGGGTGGGTAAGGCGAAGGCGTGATGGAGATATCTTGGTTGTCTGTCTGTTTAATTTGGCATGGTTGGCGTTCTGGGCTGGTTCGGGGCATTTAGACGTGATCTGGACAGAGGGGACGGGTGTTTATGGAAGGAACGGATGAGGGTATCGGGGGTTGGGTCGGGAGATACATGGAAAAGGACGTCTATATTCTTGCCGCGACGCTCTCCCTGTGATGCTACAAGTATACACAACGGTATTGTACAAGCCCTGCGCCTATCCAAGGCCGCCGACCTAGTTCCGGACAGTTCCGTAGAAGGGCACCCCAAACGACTGCAGCAGCAACCGCGCCTGCCTGTCCGAGGTCGCAGTCGTCTTCACGTACACCTTGCAGCCGGGCACCATCTTGGCCGGATACAGCTGTACTAGTTGTTAGCGCCGTATTCTGTCTTCCAACATGTCGGTCGTTCGTGTTTCACTCACCCAGTAGTTGACCTCCACCTCGGGGAACAACTTGACATCATCCGGAGTAAAACCAAACGAGAGGTTGCCGGAGCTGTCACCCGTCGACGCTACATCCTCTGTTAGCAAACAACCAACACCACCTCCCAGAATCACGCAAAACTCACCCCGAACCCCCCGCCAGTCCTTAATCCTCGGAAACACCATATTCACACACCGATCCAAAAACTCATACGCCGCATTCCCATGCACCGTCGCCTTGACACCCGCGCGGTCCCCGACCTTGATCCCCCACTGCATAACCTGCGTCTTGACCCGCGTGAACTCGGGCGTCGTCCCCGTCAGCGCGAGCAGCACGCTGCGGGCGACGAGCAGGTGGTCCGGGTCGCCGACGGCCTCGGGCACCTGGCAGGTGATGGTGATCTCCTTGATCTCGGGGACGTTGTTGAAGGTGACGTCGCGCTCGAGCAGCGAGAGCACGGGGCGGCCGCGCGGGCCGCGGACGTCGCGGTTCTTGTGGTAGGGGGACGAGTCGTCCCACTCGCGCAGGCGCGGGGGCGCGACCTTGGCCGGCGTGCCCGGGGGCACGTGGCTGTAGGCTAGGGTCATGAGGTCCGAGGCGATGGTGGAGTGGTAGGTTTGTTTGAAGCGCGGGAGGTTGAAGGGGCCCGGGACGAAGTCGCGGGCGATTGGGTCCGAGGAGGCCGGCGACTGGACGGGGTGGAGCGGGCCGCGGTCGTACTTGGGGGGGTGGTACTGGTATCTTTGGGGGTGGTCAGTTGGCGGTTGAGGGAGGGGAAGGGGTGGTGAGTGCGGTCTACCTCCCGCCGGGAAGGCCGTGTTTCCTGTCGGCGGCACGCTTCCATGGCCTAAACTCCTTCTTCTCTTCGGGGCTCAGCTGCCCGGCCGTGAGCGACGAGGCCTCGAGGTCGTCGAACGACGGGGCAGCGCCGTCCCCTGCTTGTGACGACGCACATCGTATCGAGCCGGCGGCGTATGTTTGGCGTGATAATTGGGCGAGGGGGAGGCTGCGCGCCGGCCTGGACAACCCGCGTAGGCTCGCCATGACTGATATGCGCGGAACGACTGACGGAGAGCAACAGGCGGAGCTTCGGCCAAAAGCTGCGAACCCGACTTCGCGATGCCCGGAAAATTTCTGGGTCGAGCACAGCACGGGCCAAATATGGTGAGGGTTGGGGTTAGCCGCGGACCACAACCACTTGACCGAGTGACCTTCGGTCCCTGTGATACTCAGCTAAATTGAAACAATGAGAGCGATCAGCCTCTGTTATCTCACATCTTTCGTTCTGAAGTGTTCCTCAAAGTCAAACCGTGACAAGATTGTGCCGACAGCGGATGTCAACCACCCCTGACCAGAACACCAACTCCTCCGTCTTTGTCCAACACCAGTAGATCGACCTTTTGATATTAAACCAAGGAACCAAAACCCGATCTAACTCTGCCACATATACTCACTCAACCCCAACAACTTATCAGCCAACTGCCTCTTCGCCGCAGCCGCCACGCCCCTCTCCGGATCCGCCAGCTGCTCACTATAACACAACTCCAACAACCCCTTAAGCTCATCATACGTAAACCTCACCCCACCACCCTCCTTCCCATCACCAGCCGCCGCCGCCTCCGCAGCAGCAGCACTGTCCTCCCTCGCCCGCTTAACAATCGCCTCGGGCCCCGCCTCAAACAACTCAAAATACCCCGCCGCCCTTCCCAGCTCTGCCCCAGCCTCAATATTTTTCAGATTCTGCTGCAAAACCAACACATTCAGCCTCATCCGCCCACACCCCTTGCCGTTCATCGGCGCGGTCATCCCGGCGTTCAAGACCAAATACGAGTTCATCAACAAGCCCAACCCAGTCCGCACAAACGCAACCTCCCGGTCGCGGAGGACGTGCGACGCGATCTCGTCGAACGCGACCATCTCCGCGTTGAGGCTGAGAATTTGTGGATCCGGGTCCGTGACCTCCTGGTCGAGGCAGTAGGGCGCTGTTTGGGAGGGGGAGAGGGCGGTAAAGAGGGAGTGGAGGATGCGGCAGCGGACTTCGGAGTGGAGGGTTAGGAGGGCGGTGGTGGCGAGGGAGGTGTAGGAGGTTAGGATGCTGTCGAAGGATCTGTGAAGGAGGGGGGGTTAGTTTGGGCGGGTGGGAGAAGGGAAACAAAGGGGAGGGGGGTGCGTACTGGACTGTTTCTTGTGTCATGGGCAGGTAGACGGGGCCTTCGTCGGCCGTGGCCTTGTTGGGGTCGTTGAGCAGCGTCCAGCGCTTCTTTTCGGGCTTGGGGAGGTTGGAGCGGGAGGAGTCGGTTTCGTTCTTGGTGATGTGCCGCAGGCCGAGGATCTTGACAGAGAGCCATTTCATGCTGGTGTACAGCAGGCACAGCGACGAGATGGTGTCGCGGTCCTGGATGATGTCGCTGGCTTCGAGCTTCTTCTCCTTGGTCGCCGCCATGAGCAGGCTGACCTCCTTCTTGAGCAGGTCGGGGTCGGCCGTCTCCGACTGCCACTGCCGCTGCATCGTCTCGTTCAGCTCGTTCGGTTCGAGCGCCATGACGGCGGACGCCCGCAGTTCCTGAGCGCTGGACGCCTCTTCTTGGGTCTTGGTCACCAGCGCCTTGTACCAGCTGAAGCACCGGTCGTAGTACCTCAGCATCTGCGTGATGATGAGCGCGCTGAGCGCTTGGTCGTGCGGTATTGTGCCCAGCATGCGGCAGAAGGCCGTCACGATGGTAAAGAATGCCGTCGCGCCCTTGAATACGGGGCGCTTGGCGACCCGCGCCCAGTCCGGATCCTGCAAAAAGGCGTCTGCCTCGCCGAATACCGTGTCGCTGAGCTTGCCGAGGGTCTCGTCGAGCTGCGGCTGGAAGACGTTGACGAGGAAGTTGTCGAGGAACGACGTGAGCGTGCTGGTCGCCAAGTCTGAGCCCGGCGGGACGATGCTTTTGAGCCGCTGGAGGAAGACGAGCGTGGGTGGCAGCAGTAGGCTCATGTTGAACACGCTGGGGTCAACCAAAGACTTGTATGTTCCGGTGCCCTGGCCATAGCCAGGACCCGTGCTCTTCCTGGAGGGATCGGAGCGCGGAACGACCAGCCCCGCCTTTTTGCTGTCCGCCCCTTTCCGCGAGTTGGAAGTCAAACCGGGGACGGCGGCCTGGATGATGCCGTCTAGTGCCTCATACTCCGTCGCCATCTCGACAGATTTGGAGTCAACCTCGGAGAATTTGAAGAGGTGTTCCCGGGACGTGTCCTTGCCCCCGTTTGCCCCTGCGCCGGGCCTGAGAGACGAGCGGAACTGGTAGACATCGGCGTCGGTCGTGACGTAGTTGTGCAATAGCGAGCGGATCTCGTTTTGGTACAGGTTCCAGAGCTCCTTGAAGCTGCCCAGCAGGGCAATGTTGTTACCAGCCCCCTCGCGGCGGATCAGCGCCTTGATGGATTCGTGGAACACGCGGTGGCCCTCGGCGATAGCTTCAAACTTGCCATAGAGTGTCCAGAGCAGGTCGTAAATGACATCGGCCCTCATCCTCGTCTCGCGCTGGCCGTAGATATGCAACCCGTGCGAGCCGTTGGAGCCTCCTCTCAACGAGCTGGGGTGCTTCTGGTCAATGTCGTTGATGGTCTCGTTCACCACGGCAAACAGCTCGACAGGAAGACGCTGCTTTAGGGTGTCGACAGCAGACTCTAACCTCCCCAGCCGGTTGAGAGACTCGACCAACAGCGTCACGTAGTAGAAGGTGTCGGCCTCGGGGTTCTTGTGAGGATCCTCTGTCACAGACCGGTCCCAGTCAATGGCGTCGAAGACGGCGTGAAAAGGCGCTACCGCGGGCGCGTCTTTGAAGGCCTCGCTGTGGGCGCCCTGGGATTTGGCCAGGTTCTGCCACCTCTCCTGGCAGTAGGGCGATTTGAGATAGAGGTGCTCGTGCAGCTCCTCAACCAAAATGTCCATGAGCGCCGTCTCTTGGTTCGCCAGGTAGCTGCGCAGGTCGCTCAGGGCTCCGATACCGTCCAGCTCGGGCTTCGTCAGCTTCCGCATCGCGTTCTGGAGAACCTCGACGGCGGTGAGGAAACGCTTCTCGGAGATTCTCGCCTCGAGCTGGTCGGGCACGGTGCGCAGGTCGTCCAGCTCGTTCAAGGTCTGCAGCACCTCGTCGTACATGTGCGAGGTCGAGTGCAGCTTCTTGAGCTCCGGGTCGGTCGCACAGAGGGCAACCTTGGAGGAGGCCAGCGACTCCTTGAGGGCGCGCACCTTCTTCTGCGACGCCTGCAGGCTCCCCTGGATCTTGTGGAAGGTGCCAATGGAGCTGTTGAAGCCCTGGTGGTACTCGTGAACGATCTTCTTGAGCGAGTCCTGGAGGTACTGGTGGGTCCGCTGGAAGTTACGGTACTCGTGGGCGCGGCCGACGGAGCTGCTGTCGAGCAGCTGCAGGGCGAGCTGGACGGGGATGCAGTCGTTCTCGCACATGGCGGGCCACTCCTGCTTGATCAACTCGAGCACCTTGCCCATCTCGCGCTCGGCGTTGGTCTCCGGCTGGTAGCGCTGGGCGGACCGTGGCGGCGGGGCGGCCGCTGCGGCTGCGTTTGCGCTGCGCATGACCGGAGGAGGTCGGGGGTTCCTTTGGCGAGGAGGAGGAGCGTAGCGGTCGCTGCCGTAGCCCTCGCCATAGGGGTCGTACTCGTCGTCCTGGCGATCCTGGCTGTTCTGGCGGCCTTGACGGTCTTGACGGTCTGGGCGTTCCTGGCGGTCCTGGCGTTCCGGACGGCCACCGCCGAGGTTACCGTACCCGCCATTGCGGTACGACTGGGCGTACCTGTTGGACATGATCGGTCGTGTATTATTATTCGAATGCGCGGGACGGTCGGGTTTTCTGTGTTCTGTACACAGCCCACTGCTGTGGCTGCTGCCAACGCTATCGGATCGAGTCGCTCGTCATGCTCGGTCGCAACGTGGTTTCAGAAGTTCGGGAAAGCTTGGAGCTCCCCGGGCTCGGCTTGAGTTCAGCCTCTGGTCCGTTCAACGGTAGCTCGAGGTGGGCGGGCGTCGATTGTTCGGGCGCGGGTGTCGGTTCCTGCCGATGTTGTGTTCTGAAGTCGAACGTCGTGGGATTGCCGCAGCAGCAGCCAGGGCCCAGCAGCAACAGCCAGCAACGCCGTGGTGTTTGGGAGTGGGGTGGTCCACAGCAGCGAGCCAGGGGGTGCAACGCTAAACCACCACGTCCCCTGCAGTGGGCCAGTGGCTTCCAGGATCCCCGTTCGCGGCCCCGCATCCAACCCGCCGCGCCTGGACTATCAAGACAACCGCTGCCAAGCATCTACAAGTGATCTGCTGCCACAGCCCCGCGGTTACACCGGGTTTGTTTGCCAGGCCAAACGCCCATATCGTTCTTTTCTCTTCTGTGTGGGTAGACCTTTTCTTCCTCCCACACCTTCTTCTACAACACCACGACACACAGTATCGCCAACTTTCTCCTTGCGACATCCCATTTTGAGCTTCCCGTCTCAACACCACAGGCCTCACTCCGTACCGACGCAGGCAAGCGTCCGGCCTTTCTGGCTACTTGTATGCACCCGTGGATGAGAGTGCTAACGCGAGTCGCCAGAAATAGCCCGTCTACTAAACTCGCTCTCGCCCGGCATTTCTTTAGCTCTCGTCGTCGTGGTGCTACTATCGCTGCCATGGCGCTGGAATTCCCTATCCATCCGCCGGCTCGCTACGAGGGTCAAAATGAACCTGTCAAACGGCCAAAGGTAAGATGGGACTAGTAGCTTGAGACTTGAAGACCTGAGCAGACTGGTCTTTGACGAGCATCTAACACGCTTTCTCAGGAATTCGCCTGCTTCTCATATGACAAGGCACACAAGTTCCAACTCGGCGACTCGTCGCTGAAGTGGTACTACCCGCCCGCTCTTGGTGCCGATCTGTCGAACGGTTTCCAACAGTTCGACAAACACGACGACAGTATCGACGAGCACCTGGACAGTCTTCTGACGACCATTGCGGACTACGAGAAGGGCACCGGCGAGCCCATCGATGCACAAGTCGTCACTTGGAGGGGCATGTTGACCAAGGTATGCCGCCTGCTCCCTACCCCCATGGCATCTCCAAGACAGGGGTAGACAGACTCTGACACAACCAGATCATGGCCGCTCCGTTTGACAACGACGCGTAAGACAACCCGAATCTCTTTTCCGCGCTTTACCACTCGATGCTGAGTGATCCCGGTTATGTACAGCTTCGAGATGAACGCCACTCTCTACCGGGTATGCGCCCGCAATCCTTCTCAACGAGCTCTCCCCTGCTGACTTGCCCTCAGGACTGCATGTAAGCAATACTGGAAAATGCCACCGCGAAAGCGTTTGGGCATCAGCCCTGAGCGCTCAGACTGACAATATGAAAGCTTTATAGAAGAGCATCATGCCTTCAAGGAGCAAAAGCGGCAGCAAGAGGATCAACGAGGGCGACATCAACAGCAAAGGTCGGACAGGCCTCCGGGTGAGGTGATGCAGTACTGGGGTAAGGTTACTCTTTGTGTCAGTCATGTTGGTGACGGGCTGGGCTAACAGCCGCAGGATACAAATTTGAGACTCTCAGCACAATACCCCGGCCATGGGGCGAGGTATCAAGAGAACAAATCGAGAACCGGGATGAGGAAGTTGTCAGCAACAAAGAGCAGTACTGCTCAGTCGTCCGCACCGGTTTCGGCAAGACGACAGTGTGCCTTGGCGGCGAGGTTGACGCGAGTAAGCCTACCCCCTTTTGCCTGGTCCTTGGACATCAAGATGCTGACTCCCAGCGCAGTCTGGGACGCAAAGCCTAAGACACCAGGGCAGCCCATCAACTGGGTGGAACTCAAGACGAGCGCCGAAATGCACACCCACAACCATCGAATGAACTTTGATCGCAAACTAATGAAGTACTGGATCCAATCCTTCCTCCTCGGCGTGCCCAAGATCATCGTTGGCTTCCGAAGCCAAGACGGCATCCTCGGGAGAGTCGAGGAGTTTCAGACCATGACCATCCCCGACGATGTCCAGCGCAGAGGAACCGCCAGGTGGGACGGCAAGGTTTGCATCAAGTTCACCAGCCTCTTCCTTGACTGTAAGACCCCTTTCCTTCTCGTTTCCCAGTCATCAATGTTTCAGGACAGACGCTGACAAACTAATCTAGGGCTCCGTCTCAACATCACCGACGAAGGGGTGTGGAGAATCCAACGGCAGCGCGGATCCGACCGCATCAGCCTCTTTCGTGTTGAAGAGGTTGGGCACGGCAGCATCATCACGGATGAGTTCATGGACTGGAGGATAAAGCTGGACCTTGCCAAATCACGGCCACCAGACCCGGGACCGCCATCCGCAGGAGAGCCGACCTCAGAATGACAACCGACTCCTGGGCCAGCAGGCAATTCCGGTGTGTAGCGGGTGTTGCTAGCATCAATGTATATGCATGCATGCGGATACTGAGGCGGAAACGAGTCGGATAGATCCCACGGCGTAGGGCTTGTGTGCTGAATTCTTGTGTGGCGCAAGCCCCTCGCCTTCAGCACTGCCTTCTCAGGCTCAACCTCACTGGTCAGAAGAACTGCCAAGCATCGCCGTGCAAGTTCTCACACTTTGAATGCTTAAAAGCCCCGCCTTTCCCACGGAGCCTTGCTCCAAAACATCTCGTCGGTCCTGGACTTATGGTATCAAGCAATGGCGGATCCGCTGTCTATTGCGGGCCTCGTCCTCGCCGTGGGCGGCGTCATCACGAGCGTGGTGCAATACTGCAGCGATGTCCGCGATGCCGCCAAGGAAATCCGCACGTTGACCACCGAGCTCCTCGCCGAGCTGTTTGCTCTACAAGGCGCCTTGACCCAACTCAACTCTAAGACAGTTTCCCCAAACCCGGCCGGTCCAGAGTTCGAGTTGATGTTGCAGTCTGCCGACCAGGCCCTGGCGAGTTTGACAGAGTATCTCACCGGCGGTGGCAACTCAAAGTTCGGTCAGTCGATGCAGAAGCTTCGGTGGCACTGGAAAAAGGAGGATGTCCAGAAGCATATTCAGCGGATCGAGAGGGTCAAGACCTGGTTCATCCTCCTCTTGACTACGAACCTCGTGTGAGTGTATTCGTTACTGATGTAAGGATTTGTGTAACTCACATGTTCATCAGCCAAGGTGACCAAGATATCCTCTCCCAGATTTCCCAACTGAACGTTAGCATTCAGCGCGAGTGGGACGAAAGGCGGAAAGAGAAGATCGGTGAGTGCGGAAACTGCCCTGAGCAGCCAAGTGGTCGCCGTACTGACTGACAGCGGCACACAGAAGCCGAAAATGCCGAGGCCCTTCAGTGGCTTGCTCCGGTTGATTCAGGCGAAAGGTACCTCAAGGTGATAGCTTCGCACCACCCTGGAACATCCCAGTGGTTCATAGAAGGCCCTCTGCACCAACTCTTGCAGAGTCCGGCAGGTCAAGCCTCGATGCTGTGGTTGAAGGGGAAATGTGAGCCTCAGCTCCTGAGTTCTTCACAGACGCTTATTCTTACCGAAGACGGGCTGACAATGGAACAGCTGGCTCCGGGAAGACAACGCTCTTGTATGATCTCTCTGCTTCGTCAATGTGTGACTGGGCGATGCCAAACTAACCAACTCCCAGAGGGCACGTTCTGCAGCACTTCCAGACTCACTTACCGGCGGCCGCTGGATTTGCCTACTTCTTCTGCTCCTTCGACGACTTGGCTACTCAAGACCCCGTCAACATACTCGGCTCGCTCCTAGCGCAGATGTCAACATGTGTTCCAGGAATCGCCCGAGAGATTTCCGCCAGCTTCAAACTGCAATCCAAGTCGCGTCTGAATCGACTTACCCTCGACCAACAAGAACAAATATTCGTCCGACACGGCGAAGCTTTGGGCATGTTACTCATTGTCGTAGATGCCGTCAATGAAAGCCCGCGGCGCAGCGAGGTTACGGCGTGCTTGGTCAGGATGGCTTCCCAGCTGGGAAACCTGCGTATCATTGTCTCCAGCACCGGAGACCCTGACTTTCGTCTGACCTCTCAGGCATTTCAGCTTCTCGAAGTTGAAATGAAACCCAGCGTCGTGGATGGAGACATTCAGCTCTATCTTCAGAGTGCCCTCGACTCTAAGGTCTCTCTGAGTTCTGATCTTCGGCTCGAGATCAAGAAATCCATATCAAGAGAGGCACAGGGGATGTAGGTTTTGTATCTGCCTCTTGCTTGAAACAAAGGCGGGGCGGCTAATACATAGACTCAGGTTTAGATATGCCCGCTGGCAGGCAGAGCACATCCTGGGTCAACGAACCGGAAAGGCGGCAAAGAAGGCGCTTACACACATGCCGCAAGACCTCAACGAGATATACAGCTCCGCACTGGGGCATCTAAGGAAAGGATCCCAAGATCGGGAACTCGTTCGCCGCGCTCTCCTCTGGTTAGCCGTCGCAACCCGACCGCTCTATATCTGGGAGCTGAACGAAGCAGTCGTCGTCGAAGATGGCGACACAGATATTGACGGCGATTCAAGGTTCGATAACCCCGAGCTGCTCATTGACCTAGCCAACGGCCTCCTCGAGTACAACTCATCCAAGAAGTACAACTCGTACAAGAAGATCGTCTCACTGGGCCACTCGTCAATCAAAGCGTTCCTGACATCCGACTGGATCAAGTCCAGTACGGTATCCGATTTTGCCTTTGACGAGGAGACAGCCCACACAGCTATCATGAATACTTGTCTCACCTACTTTTCCTTTCTCCGGTACCGGGCCGGTTCCCTCCGACCTTTCCAGATTTCTCAGATGTCCCAGGAGGAATGTCCTCTCCTGTGGTATGCCGCACTGAGCTGGACACGACACATCAAAGCCCCCCAACGAGACAATTGGATCAAGATCCAGTCGTTCTTGTCTACCCGTTCCTTATCCGGTCTGGGGAGTTACAGCTGGTGGATAGCAGCGATAACCCGTGGAATGGTAGACAAGGACACGATCCAAAACACGCATCCGCTCTACTACGCGTCGTCGTTTGGACACACGGGCTTAGTCGACGCAATCCTACGCTTCGATCCCACAGTGGATCTGGAGGCGCCTGGTGGCCTCGAAGGCTCGACAGCGCTGCAAGTTGCCTGTTACCGGCAACAACTCGAAGTCACGAATCTCCTCGTTTCTGCCGGCGCCAACCCGCTGACTCAAGACCGGGCTACGTGTCAGGAAGGAGATGTAGGGGTTTCACCCCTGTGGTGGGCTGTCCAGCACGGCTGGACTGAGACGGTTGCCACTATGATACACAAATGGGCACCAGGCTCGGAGGTAGATGAGGTGCTCCACGGTTTGAGGCCAGAGGGGGCCTCCCCTGACTCGGGAGAAGGCCGGGCAGTTAGTTCCTCGAGAGGGGATTGAAGGACCGTGGAATCCATAAGCGAGTGAAATCACCGTGAGCTGGGGTGAAAGTCGCTGGGGCTCCATGCAAATCCAACTTGATTATAACCAAATATGCTGATCAATCTTCGAACTCACAGCTACAACCCATCATTTCTCGTTTGGTTGGTGTTGTGCGTTGCTTTGGATTGTTCGTCACGACGACCCGCCCCTATTTCAGCCCCACAACAACACCAAACCACCACATACAACCGGCTCAGGGCTCGCCGATCCCTTCAAGTATTCTAGGCGTCTCATTGGCCATCCAAGGATGATTCAGACATTGTTTGGCAGTGAACGATTGCACGTGACGCTGGGCTCACAAGAGCTTAGCAGCCACTATCAGCCACCCTCTGCCCCCCTGTTTAACCCAAACCACAACAACCTTGGTGGGAACAACAACCCGCCATACACACAAGATATATTTGAACCCACAGCCACATCAGTATACACAGATTGACAGGGCCCGCAAGGTAGTAAGGTCCCGACCAGAAAACAAAGCCCACATTCAAGACAAAGAGCACGAACAGATTCTGAGCCGGCTTCCATCTCAACCGCCCTCCTCAAGCCCATGATCTCTCTTTCAAGAGCTCCTCTCAGACGCAACCAAATGACCAACAAAACGGCCACCATCGAGCTCCAAACCTACAGCCTCACAACTTAATCCCACGCGAGATCCCCCGAAAATGGGCGCTGTCAAGTCAGTACATCTGCACGAGTGAAGATCCATCGAGGGCCATACCAAATCAGCACCACTTGGTCACTTCCACAAACTGAGTGTCCTCAAAGTTCATCCCCGGAAAGTTGTGATTGTAACAGCACATCCAGCAGTTCCATTTGAGATCCATGAACGGGCTGCCGGGTTTACAGAGGTCGTTATTCCAGCCGGAACGCTGACCCTCGGCGAGGGCGTCGGAGCAAGTGCTGTAGCAGATCACGGGGATATTTGCAGCGACGGTGCTGGCCCATCCGGCGATGAGAATTGTCGAGGAGATGGAGAGCTTCATTGCGGTTGCGAGTCGGGCGCGTTGAGGAGAGGTTTGCTGGAAACTTGACAGCTGGAGTGATGAGTGATCTTGCAGTGGCAGTCGGAGAGACGGTGAAATGCCACCACCGTTCCTCGGGCAGTTCTTTATACTTCTCCAGAACAGCCCCATACAAATGAGTGTCAACCTCCCGAGACCCTCGCTCCCGTCACATCCCTTCCTTACAGCGGGAAGAGATTCAAACCCATCCAAACCCATGTCGTGTAATTCCGTTGGTTCAACCCTTCACTCCCCGGATAAGATCCCCGGGTCTCGGAGCCCTTCAACATCCATGCAGCACAATTCTGTTGGCTGTCTCCTTGGAAACAGTGCGTTTCGTCTTTGGTAACCAATGGTCTCTCTCGAATTGATGCACAGGAAAACAGGAAGCTAGAAATGCTGGCAGGCGAGCTGTTGCCCATCTCTCAGACCCGATATTGGAACCCTTGCGGCTGTAGTTATATCTCAAGCATAAGCAAATCCCCGCCGGAGTGAATTGAGATTGAAGTAAATTCTGGATTGAGTTGAAGGCGCAAGGCGAAGAGGGCTCAGTTTGTTGGGCCATTCGACAGACAGTGTGCGTTACTGTAGCTTGTGCCGGTTAAGTGCGCGCCACCTGCCAGGTTGAACCTGCGGTAAAAAACCGGGAGAATTTGAAGACTTGAGATGTACAGGGTATTTTCTTCAAGGAGACAACCAACAACCCGATATCCCGAACCGCACAGGTGCTGGGGCGGTTCACCCCGGTCCCGAGGCACAGCAATAGCGATGCCAACAACCCGTGTTTAAGCTGGCACCAGGGATCACGTTCTGTGTGCCTTCGTAGCTACCTATTTGCTGTCTGTGCCATTGCCTTCGAGTCCGCAAACCACCTTCTCGTTGGAACTCGACATCCAGCTTTCCGACTTCGGGCCCGAGTATCTAGGTTGGCTCCCTCATTGCCCCCCTGAACATGTTGATACCCCGAAAACTCCCGCAGCTGCCGCCAGTTCATGAAGATGTGCCAGGAATTCAGCTCCACATCCACCAAAATCGAGGCGAGCTACCCGCATCCATTTTCATGAGAACAAGATCGGCCTGGGAACGAGTGTCGGCTTTCCCGACCTGGCAGAGAGAAGGCCCGTCGGATTGTAATGGCTCCTCGCGACATAACAAACGACGAGCGAGACGCCGAGAACGGAGCTCAATCTCTCGTCCAAGTGCCGGTGTTGGTGTTCAGGCGGTGCCTCAAACACCTCAACCGTCACGGCCTGGAGCCGCGGAAACCGCCGCGAGGGCTCCTCGGCGAGGGCCAGAAGATCTCGGTGAACTGTTGGCCAGTAGCCGACGCACCCAATCCGTAGTTGTCGAAGGGAGGGGGGCAGCCTGCGAAGGATATGCTCGGGAGTGGTGATCTGGGAGCTGCGGTCCTCCCTCGGGTCCTCTAATGTCGGAAACACTGGCCCGTAGAGAACCAGCTGCTCCAGCTCCAGCACCTCTAACACAGGGAAACCAGAAAGGTCCGGATACACGTTCTCTACCGGCTCCCCGTATTTGTAAAAGATCTGGTTCTGATTGTCCCGGAGTTCTTCCAAGGGGGGGTCGTCACAGGCCTCCGGAGCGTAGACTGGAAGGATTGAGTAGCAGAGACGACGTAGTGTAGTCCGCAAGCGGCCTATGACCGGCGTTAGACCCATAGGCGGCAAGCCAAGTAAGCGATGATCATCGAAGTACTCCAGGTCTTCCAGAAGAGGGCAGATGTCGAGTATCGGCACCAACTGATTCAGGGTCACATCGTTGAGGGAGAGCCTTTTGAGGTTGGTGAGCAGGAGACCCCAGGGCCGCTCGACAAAATAGACCCTTGAATGGATCATCCACTCCCCCCAACAGTCCAGGGCCACGAGGGACTCCAAGTTTGGTGCATGGCGGAGCAGGCTCATCGCGAATTTGACGTCGTTGCTATCATCCCCCAAACCGCCTGATCCATCGCCAGCGAAGAAGGTAAGGCACTTCAAGTTTGGCATCAGGTAACTCCATACTCCCCTGGCACGATTGAAGAAGTCGGACTCGCGGCTTACGCGAAGTTGTGACAGGGCAGGTGTGCTCGCCATGGCTAGCATCTGGAGCTGATCCAGATATAGCTTCTCTCCCCCGTTGTTGCGCCAAAGCTGTAGGAGAGAGCCTCCGACAGCTTCAAATGCTCGGCCGAAAGAGCCCTCTGGGTCGGAAGAGGTGACGTGATGGCTCTCCTCCGGGAACATTCGGGGATTGTACAGAGCTAGGGCCCGTGTTGATGCGGCTAACGTAGGGTGTCGGAGGATGGGGCGCATAAAGCTGACGAATCGGTCGAGTTCTTCGTAACCTCCCGGCTCATCCTCCTCTTCGTCGCTTTGGTACCAGTGGAACAGAACCGGCTGCGCAATTTTCCGGAGCCGCTGAGAGCATTGACTGAGCCGGGCGAGGGCCTTTTGATCCTCAAAGGCATCGAGCCGAAGATCGAAATCGACGATGACGACACACTCATGGTGGCAGTGGAGGCAGAGATGACAGCAGATCTCGTGCAGAATCTCGTTTGGGAGGTTGATGATGCCCACGTTGGGCTCCTGGCGGCGCGCTTGAGGCGGCAGTACGGTGATCGCGTGGTCCATGACGGAAGCGGACTCGGGATGGCTGTGTGCGCGTGCAGAATGAAAATGCAGCTTGAGAGGTGATCAGGACGTAAAGTTAGACAAACTCGGAATAAAATGGCAAGGAGTATAACTTACGAACCGAGTTGAGGTCATACACCGTCCACGCGGTAAGAAGTGGTGCTGGTTAGGTCGGTAGGTAATCGGATTTCTCTCCAAGCCCTAGACACCTCACAACACTGGCAGTTACGCCGGCCGGGCGCGGTCGGTGCGTGGTGTGACAATCTTTGGGTTGGGCACCGCCGAGTGTTGAGAGGGAAGCTTGAAGACGGACCAATACCACACTCGCGGCGCGGCTTGTTGTATTCCTCGAATTGCGCCGGAGAACAACACGGCCGTTTCGCAGGGACAGAGGGAAGGTTGAAGGTTGAGAGGCTACCTACCTTGGGGTAGGTAGGTCGGCAGGTAGGTACCTATTTAGCAACCGGGAAAGAACATGAAGGAAATGTTCAGGTGCCTACCTACCAGTAGGTCGGTAAGTAGGTAGGTAGGTAGGTAGGTAGGTAGGTACTTGGTCCTTCAATTGTCAAGTTCTTTCCCGGCAGTGAATGCACAATCTGGCATAAACAATGTCATCTATATTCAGTTTCATTTAGACGGCATACAGGATGTGAACCCAGACATCAACGACTCAAACACCGCTCGCAGGCCACCATCGTCGTGCAATGCCGCAGCTAGAGGACGGGAACTTCGACACACACGTGCTGATGTGACAGATACATCAATTCGAATCCACGACCCGGTTTTCACATACGACCATACCTACCAAAAAGCTTGGGATCCCGTCCGCTCTCCCCGAAATAAACTGGTAAGGGCCAGATTAGTAGTTAGGTCGGTGACGAC
>FTCU01002737.1_pt1 | contig 17760 bp, 10 predicted proteins | sample 1639521 | NCBI WGS metagenome assembly FTCU01 (sample SAMEA3914864, study PRJEB12502) | metagenome | biome: forest; material: soil | place: USA | collected 2012-03-12 | depth 0.3 m
AGGGCCTCTACGCCATGAACGAGCCCGAGGTGCAGATCCGCGCGCGCAAGGCCGACTACGCCCTCGTGCGCAAGGCTATCGAGGCCGCGGCTGCTGAGTACAAGGAGAAGACCGGCAAGCCGGTGGAAGCCAAGCTCGATGAGGAGAATAACCTGCCGGATGGGAGGTAAGGACAGCACTGCCGTTGCATTGGTTTTGGCCTGTGAGGGATTGCTAACCTGGCGTTTTGCTGCAGCACTGGCGGAGTGGTGATTGTGAGCGGGAGCGGCAAGATCGACATCAACAATACCTTTGAGGCTAGGTTGGAGCTGCTCAAAGACAGCGCCCTGCCAGCCATGCGCAAGGCCCTGTTCGGCGAGAACCCCAACCGCAAGTTCCACGACTGAGGCCGCCGCATGCAACAGCAACGCCTTAGGGAGGGGTTAGTCATTTTGCGAGGAATGGGGTTCACGCATGAGAGCATGTTTTTTTGGCCATGAACTTTATTATATCATTGTGAGTTTGAGGCAGGCCGTGCCGAGCCGAGCCGAGTCAAGCGCCAAGGGGGGTATCTCTAGAGGTAATGTATGTATGATACAGGATCGAGGGGGATTCCGGCGAGAGAGACAGGAGGGGGTGAAGAGAGAATTCAGAATAACATGCACACCACAGCTGCCGCCTCAGCTCTCTTGCCCACTCCCCTGTCGAGCGTTCTGCGAAGGTGGCTCCTTCTTGAAGAACCTCTTCATAAACTCCTGCTGCTTCGGCCGCTCAATCTCATCCTCGGTGGCGGCCTGAAGCCCGAATATGTTCTCTTTAGGCTGCGGCCGCGTCCGCACCACATGCTGCAGCTTGCGCTCAAAGTCGCGAAGCTGGACGCGGACCTCCAACCGCGACATGTAAGCTGCGCCCTGCTCGTGAATGTTGGACCACATGACCTTGATCCTCTGTGACAGCTCGTCGACCTCGGCGTTGAACTGCTTGACCGCCTCCGGGCTGGCGTCCCCGGCCGGCGGCGATGCGTCTCCCACCGCGACGCTGAGCATCTCTGAGAGCGCCAGCAGTTCGAAATAGTCTGTGTTCGTGCGGTCTATGATGAACTCATCGGCTTGGTCAAGTCGGTCAATGACCGATCGGACACTGAAGGTCGCTTCCGGCGTGGAAAAGGCGCGCCGGGGGTCGTCAAAGACGAATACCAAGGCTAGCCTCCGCCGCAGCTCGACTAGCCTCGGATGGAGGAGTGGGATGGACGAGACGGCGTTCCAGCGGAGGGTTGCCTCCTGCGTGTGGTGGTAGAGGGAGTCTACTACATCTCCGCACTGAGAAAGGAGAAAAGTATGTCAGGTTGTCTGCACATGCCTAGTGACTCGGGGAGGGGATCTTACAAAATTGTCCCAGAACCTGGGGGGGACAGCTCGTACGACTTCAAGCAATGCGTCTTGGTAGTCTGTCGCGACGGCCTGGTCCTCACGTACTATGTTGTCGACGCTGAGGCGCAGGAGGATGCCCAAAGTTCGGGTGAGCGTCTGAAGCTTCAAAGCATGCGCGGTTCCTGCCAGAATGCGAAGGACGGTTTGGAGACGAGGCCGGTCATGCTCCGGACAAGGTGCACCGGTTGCCGAGCTTCCACTTGGTTGGGGACCCGCGGCAAGCGCTCGATCTGTGGCTCCTAGATCCCGAAATAGGCCGTCAACGACTTGCTCGTCCACAAGTCGCCCGATCTGGAGTGGGCAGACGCCGAGAAGCCGGATATATTCTTCTCGGAGTTTCCTCGACTGCTCGTGGCGCACCTCAGACAGAACCCATTGGAAGATCCCGTCGGGCAAGTTCTGCGTCCTGGATTGGACTGTGTGGGGCAGCCCGTCCTCGAAGACCTCGGACCTGTGCGTCTTGGGGGCAAGAAAAGCCCAAGCCCCAGTCGCTTCGGATGTGGGAAAGGCCGGGCGAGGAGGCTTGGCTGTACTGGGAGGCTGGCCGAGGCGATCAAAGAAGTACCACTCCTTTCGCGCCTGCGCTGCCTCGGTCCGCTTCACGGCACGCAGCAGCCTGCCATGTCTCCCCTCATCCTGGCTGTCTTCGGGGTCAGATAAGACGCTCAGCATGGTGTCGTGAAGGCTGGCGTGCGCTCTGTCCGACGTCCCACCGGCACGTGCTGTCTGAGACCCCTGGGCCAAGAGGGCGGCCTCGCTCTCCTTGATGGCCTTGTCGGCCTCGGCATGCTTGAGGAGAGTCCGGAGGTCAAACTTGTGCCTGGCGTTAATGGTCAAGGGCGAAGAGTGGAACTCGAGCGCCCGCCGCTTCGCCTTGGGCGTGGCGTAGAGACTGGCCTCCGGCCTGGCTGGTTGACCCGGGACGGCGCTGCCCGAAGGCTTGGAGAACAGGTCCGGGAACTCATCGTCGGAGCTCAAGTCGTCGTCGTCATCGTCCTCGTCGTCAGACCCCCGGATGACGGTGTTGCGGTCTCTGACGGCCGATGTGGGCACCGGCGGAGACGAGGAGAAGAGCGGTGGTGGGGGAGATGGCGAGGGCAGCGACGGCAGGGAGGGCAGCGATGGTGGGGGTGGGGTCGGCGAGGCTGCCGGTGTCGCCCTCCTGGGTCGGGGGCTCTGCGATGATTTCGGTGCCGGCTTAAAAAAGCTGGTGATGTTGCCGTTCCTTGACATGTCGAATCCCGGTCAGCACATCCCCGTCGTCTTTCGTGCCATGTGTGGTTGTTGGTTGGGTGGTATCCCAGTTTCTTGGCGGCTCGACGCGTCGTCTTGATGAGCTAACGTCAACTTCTTGATGAGACCGCGTCAGGCTGGGCGCTCGATTACAGAATACTGCGTATCGTATGGTAATTACCGCCCTGTTACCGTTGCAGCGGGCAGGGGGCAGCCCCCATCGTTCATCCGTCTCGGCGCAGGCCAAGGCGGAAGGGAACAGCACCAAACCGCAAACTCGACATCTGGCTGAAACGGCGCACGGGGCACAGGGCTCGTTTTGCCGCTTTTGCTTCGAAACATCATCGCCTTCGTGGCTCGGTAAGGAGTCGTCCTCGAACTCACATGCTCGCCGACGCTGGTTTCCGTCTTTCGAGGCCCGGCTTTTTCACGGTCTGGACTCCTGGAGCCATTTCTCGATGGATTGACAAGCTTTTGCGAGGGAGTGGGGTTCTGTTCTGCTATCGCCGGATACGGAAAACCCCCAACATGCGTGAGTGTTGAAACTGCACTGGCAGAGCAACCGCCCCACGTCCTTTTGCGTTCTTTTGGGGGCCAGCGGCAGCCTTCAGGCTTGATCCTCTGAAATTGAACCCTAAACTGAACTGGTTCCCATCCATGGATTTGCTGCCCCGGGCTTGGCCACCGAGATCACCATCTTCCGAATGGTTGGCTGTCTGTATTGCCCATGATGACTTCATCGAAGGCGACGACAGGGCTCCTGCTTGCACAGGGAGTCGGTCGTCACGGCGAGCGGGTGACCCGGAGAGCGCACGCATAACGCATAACTCGAGTTGCACCGCTCTTCCCGGGTTGGGCTGAAACCCTGTTGGCAGGTCTCGAAAGGGGGCAATCGTGATCCATGCAGGTCGGCCGCCGATTGGGCGAGACGCAACGGCGTAGTCCCTCCATCCACTGGCATCGCAACCACGCGGAAGCAGTCTGGAATGTCTCACTGGCTCGTCTGGATGATGGCGCTGATGGCATCGCCGACCCCGCCTCTAATCCGCCGCAACCTGCAGAGTTTCTGTGTAATGCTCCGGCGTCGTCGGCGCCGTCGGCGGGGGAGGGGGAGACGGAGTGTGCTTCAGGCAGACGGGTTTGGGCAAGCAGGCTCGCAGGCAGGCACCCAGGAACTTTCACTGCATCCTGTATTGCTCCATGATTCTCAAGCATGGCGGAGCGATTCCACATCCGCCATCTCACGTCAACCGCGGACTTCAGCAAGGTCTCGAATACCGACCGATACGGAGGACTGCACTCGGTATCCGCATCACTTGGATGTTGCGAAAGTTCTGCAACGTGGGAGAAGGGTCCCCGACGCGCCGCATCGGCCCCCGGACTTCAGCCAAAACCCGAAAATGGGGCAGATCGATGAAAACTCCCCGGAGGTAGGATTGCTCGCTCCGTCGACGGGATCGCCAACATGCCCAAATTGGACAGTCCCGTCTTGTCTCCGCTGAACACCCCACCTGTTTCCGGCGCCGCGCATGCAAGTGCGACCGGATTCTTCTTCCATCGCGCGGGAGAAGAGAGATCCCGGCGAGGGCGGTCTTCATTCGCAATGGTAGGCTTGGTAAGGGGGCTTCGCTGGGCGCGTGTGTGGCTTTGACGTCAGCGACGGGGACCGCATCTCGATGGTCATCATCGCGGAGTAATTACAATAATCACAGACCAAAGGGTCATTGTCAGCTCGCGCTTCGCACTTGTTCGGATCCTTTGTCGAGGATAGAGGCAAACGAAAAAATACGGAGATCGTTACAGGGTTCGCATGTAACCCTCCCACTCCAGGATCCCCCAAGGCCGCCGTCCACTGCTTCCTGGGAGGGAAGCGGGCTCGGCGGGCTTAGGCGGGCTGGGGGGGCAAAGACCGAACCAACCTGGAAGTGTTTCCAAGACCCAAGCCGAGAGAGACCAAGCGCAAGCAGTGGAGGCCCCACTTGGTGCCGCGACGCCGTAAAATGAGAGCGCTGACCAATTCAGGGACCGGGACACCAGCGGGCTCCCCCCGGTTTTGCAGCGCTGGCCTTTTTTTGTCCATGGGGAAGAGAGGCGTCTCGAAGTCCTGCGTGTGCTGCTGCTGCATCTTTGCCCAAGCACGGATTCGAGTTTCGAACCACCTGCACCCGGGATTCTGAATTCACCCCTTTCCCTCCCCCAGCCCGTCTTCTGCGATCGGCGCCAGGGAGTTTCTCCCAGATAACGTTACGCCTCGCGGGCTTGCTGACTGTGCAAACCTGCCCTCATGCCTTAGCGCGGTTCTCTCGTTCTCGCTCCTTGCAAATTCCCGACCCTTCCGGGCGGCCGCTTGTCGCCAGCAACGCCCTCACGTCAACGCTGTCGCGCATCTGCAAGCACCCGTCCCCATTCCGACCACGACACGACCCTCACGACCTGTCTGAATAGACATCACGAAATGCTTCGCCCTCAACTTTGTACTGGACTCGGCACGCCACTCTGGGGTCCGGTCCCTTCCTGCATCCATTGTCGCAGCTCCCACCCCCTGCATCTTGCGCGCCAGCCGAGACGGCTGAGACGCCTCTCGAGTCTCGATCTCGATTCGCACTCGACACCACGACGACAACGGCGGCGGCGACGACACATTCCGTGCAAAAGTAAACGAGAACACCGCCTTGCTCCCGACTTGATTGTCGACGGAGCCCGAAATTGCAGCGGCCTGGAATAGCGACCGGGCCAAGCTTGGTTAGCCTGGCGGGCAGCTTGGGGTGATCGGGCGCTGCCCGCAATCCCACCACCACCATGGCGTCTCCGGACGGGGAAGCAGGAGATGCCATTGGGCCAGAACTCTCGGTGCAGAGGTCTCGATGGGCCACCCGGAAATTGACGGTCAAGAGCAGCTCCATGAAGCGTCTGTCGCTCAGAGGGAGGAAGCACAGGCGGGGGGCCTCAGGCGAGAAGAAGAGGGCATCTGGAGGGACCGACGTCTCCCAGCCGGCCGACAGCGCAAAGGACGACGAGAACAACAACAACGGCGACGCCGAAGAACACCCCGATGGCTCGGGGCCGAGGCAACTATACTTCAACGTACCCCTGCCACGCGAGCTTCAGGACGACGAGGGAAACCCAATACAGCAGTATACGCGCAACAAAATCCGAACCGCCAAATACACCCCTCTCTCCTTCATCCCCAAGAACCTGTTCTTCCAGTTCCAAAACATCGCAAACGTTTTCTTCCTCTTCCTTGTCATCTTAGTTGTGAGTCGTCCCGAGCTCTTTCCCCTCTGTCCGAGCCTGGAGAGCTGACCAAGTGCTCGATCTAGATTTTCCCTATTTTTGGCGGCGTTAATCCCGGGCTCAACGCAGTCCCTTTAATTTTTATTGTTTGCGTCACGGCGATCAAGGACGCCATCGAAGACTACCGACGGACCATCCTCGATAACGAGCTGAACAACGCCCCCGTCCACCGGCTGTTAGGCACGACGAATGTCAACGTGCAGGAGGACAATGTTTCAACGTGGCGGCGGTTCAAGAAGGCCAATTCCCGCTTTTTCGGCTCGATATGGCACTCGATCGAGGGGCTGTGGAAGAAGGATACGAAATCGGCGCACCAGGACTTTGCCGAAGCTGCCGACGCGCGCATGTCCATCGAGACGAGGGTCACGCCGTGGGATCCTTCCATTTCACCAAACGCTCGCCAGTCGGTCAGCTCCCCGCACGAAGAGATCCAGATGACGCCGGTACCGTCGCCCCTGCCCCGTGACCCCGACCACATGCCCGCCATCTCGTCTGCGATGGAGGACGAGGCCTTGCTTCTGCAGAATCTCAAGGGGGACGTCCTCAACGAGCAGATTCCCATCTCCGGCAAGGCAAGGTTCCACAGGGACGCATGGAAAAACCTGGTCGTGGGTGACTTTGTCCGCATCTACAACGACGACGAGCTTCCCGCGGATATCATCATTCTGGCCACCTCAGATCCGGATGGCGCGTGTTACGTCGAGACCAAGAACTTGGACGGCGAAACCAACTTGAAGGTCCGGTCGGCCCTGCGCTGTGGCCGGACGCTGAAGCATGCCCGCGATTGCGAGCGAGCCCAGTTCGTGATCGAGAGTGAGGCGCCCCAGCCGAATCTGTACAAGTACAGCGCCGCTATCAAGTGGCGACAGAGCGTTCCCTGGGATCCCAAAGCCGAGGCCCGAGAGATGTCGGAACCCATCAGCATCGACAATCTGCTTCTGCGCGGTTGCAACCTCCGCAACACAGAGTGGGCTCTCGGCGTTGTCGCTTTCACTGGCCACGACACCAAGATTATGATGAATGCCGGCATCACGCCAAGTAAGCGGGCCCGCATTGCCAGGGAGCTGAATTTCAATGTTATTTGCAACTTTGGAATTCTGCTCATCTTGTGTCTGATCACGGCTTTGGCCAACGGCGTCGCCTGGGGGAAGACGGACGCGTCCCTGGCCTGGTTCGAGTTTGGGTCCATTGGAGGGACTCCCGGCTTGACCGGCTTCATCACCTTCTGGGCCGCCGTCATTGTCTTCCAGAACTTGATTCCCATCTCGCTCTACATCTCGCTTGAGATCGTGAGGACGCTACAGGCATTCTTCATCTACAGCGACATTGGGATGTACTACGATAAGATCGACCAGCCGTGTATCCCCAAGTCCTGGAACATATCCGACGATGTCGGCCAGATCGAGTACATCTTCTCGGACAAGACGGGCACGCTCACGCAGAACGTCATGGAGTTCAAGAAGGCGACCATCAACGGTCAGCCTTATGGCGAAGCCTACACAGAAGCCCAGGCTGGCATGAACAAGAGACTGGGCATCGACGTCGAGCAGGAATCCAAGACGATCCAGGCCGAGATCGCCGAGGCCAAGACCAAGGCGCTTCGTGGGCTTCGGCAGTTGCACGACAACCCGTACCTCCACGACGAAGACTTGACTTTTATCGCCCCCGATTTTGTCGACGACCTTGCCGGTAAGAACGGCCCCGAGCAACAACAAGCGAACGAGCATTTCATGCTGGTGCTCGCTCTCTGCCACACTGTGATTGCCGAGAAACAGCCGGGCGACCCCCCCAAGATTATTTTCAAGGCGCAATCTCCAGACGAGGCAGCGCTGGTGGCCACAGCGCGCGACATGGGTTTCACGGTTCTCGGGTCGTCCAACGACGGCATCAACGTGAACATCATGGGCACCGACCAGCACTTCACCGTGCTCAACACGATCGAGTTCAACTCGAGCAGGAAGAGGATGAGCGCGATCGTCAGGATGCCCGACGGCAGGATCCTGCTTTTCTGCAAGGGCGCGGATAGCATCATCTATGCTCGCCTCAAGAAGGGCGAGCAGGTCGAACTCCGCCAAGAAACGGCCAGGCACCTCGAGATGTTCGCCGTCGAAGGTCTGCGGACACTTTGCATCGCCGAGAAGGAGCTCTCGGAGGAGGAGTACCGGGAGTGGAAACAGGAACACGACGTGGCTGCTACCGCTCTGGAGAACCGCGAGGACAGGCTCGAGGAGGTGGCCGATAAGATTGAGCGGGACCTCACCCTGCTTGGCGGGACCGCCATCGAAGACCGTCTCCAAGACGGCGTTCCGGATACGATCGCCCTGTTGGGCGATGCCGGCATCAAGCTCTGGGTGCTGACGGGCGACAAGGTCGAGACCGCCATCAACATCGGTTTCTCTTGCAACCTGCTGAACAACGACATGGACCTCCTTCGCCTGCAGGTTACTGAAGACGAAGCTGGCTTGTCGACCGAGGAGGAGTACCTTGCGATGGCCGAAGAGCAGCTCGACAATGGCCTGTCCAAGTTCCGCATGACGGGCAGCGACGACGAGCTGAAGAAGGCCAGGAAGGATCACGAGCCCCCTGCCGCCACGCACGCGCTCGTTATCGACGGCTTTACGCTCCGGTGGGCGCTTAGCGACACGCTGAAGCAGAAGTTCTTGCTGCTGTGCAAGCAGTGCAAGTCTGTGCTCTGCTGCCGTGTCAGTCCTGCGCAGAAGGCGGCCGTCGTGGCCATGGTGAAGAACGGCCTTGACGTCATGACGCTTTCCATCGGAGACGGAGCCAACGACGTGGCCATGATCCAGGAGGCGGACGTCGGCGTCGGTATTGCCGGCGTGGAGGGGCGACAGGCCGTCATGTCGTCCGACTACGCCATCGGGCAGTTCCGCTTCTTGCAGAGGCTGGTGCTGGTGCACGGGCGGTGGTCCTACCGGCGCTTGGCAGAGTCGATTAGCAACTTCTTCTACAAGAACATGGTCTGGACGTGGGCCATCTTCTGGTACCAGATTTTCTGCAACTTCGACGTCTCGTACATTTTCGAGTACACATACATCCTCCTATTCAACCTCTTCTTTACGTCGGTCCCGGTTATTCTTATGGGCGTCCTGGACCAGGATGTGAGCGACACTGTCTCGCTGGAGGTGCCCCAACTCTATCGGCGTGGCATTGAACGGAAGGAATGGACTCAAACGAAGTTCTGGTTAGTTTCCCCCCCGGCCTTTCGTTATTTTTGCTTCGGTCCGCTTTTACTGACACGACTCTTGCAGGGCGTACATGATTGACGGCGTCTACCAGTCGATCATGAGCTTCTTCATTCCGTTCATCTTCGTCTCTCTCGCGACCACGGCGGCCGGAAACGGGCTCGACGTTGCGGAGCGCACGCGGCTGGGATGCTATATCGCGCACCCGGCCATCTTCACCATCAACGCTTACATCTTGATCAACACGTACCGATGGGATTGGCTGATGATTCTGGTGGTCATCATCAGCGACGTCTTCATCTTCTTCTGGACCGGCGTGTACACGTCCTTCACGTACGCTGCTGGCTTCTACCAGACGGCGCCCCAGATCTACCAGCAGTTGACTTTCTGGATGTGCCTGATCGTCACGCCGATGGTTTGCCTGCTTCCCCGCATCGTCGTCAAGTGCGTGCAGAAGCAGCGCTTCCCTTACGATGTTGACATCGTCCGGGAGCAGGTCAAGCTGGGCCAGTACCCCGACGCGGACGTGACCGCCTCCGGAACAACCACGCCGATTGAGGGCGCCGAAGGCGCCTCGGCCAAGTCCTCCTCTTCGTCCAAGCTCTCCGGCCGCAGCCGGAAACCCAAGCACACGCAGTACGCCAGCGTGGACGAGGACCGCCGGCCGATCTACCCCCCATCGATTGCCACGCACAACACGCGCACGCAGAACGGCAGCGACGGGACCACGTACATCATGCAGAGCCGGCAGTCGGCGGAGCTGCAGGAGCGCGACGAGATGATCGGCGAGGAGCCGGAGCGCGCGGTCACCCGGCCGTCGATCGACCGCTGCCGCCCCTCGTACGACCGCATCCGCCGGTCCATGGACCGCGTCCGCCCCAGCTTCGAAGCCAGTAACGATTTCACTTCGGCCGCGCGGCTCAGCAGGGTCGAGTCCTCGCACTCGGCCCAGGGTCATCCGGGGCAGCGGCGGTTCAACCTGAATGTGGTGAGGAAGCGCGGCATGTCGGCTTTCTCCAAGAAAAGCATTGACCCGTGATGACGGGGTGGAAGGAGGAGGTGGAAGGGTGCTGTACATACATGGGTTGTTGTTGCTACCCTGACATGACTGGCCCTCGCTGGTGTGGTCTGCTGTTCCTACGGTTTCTTTATTTGTCATCTTTGGTTACCCATCTTGTTAGATATCCCCGATGGAAGTCATGCGGGCGTGCATGAAAACGGAAGTTGCATGATATCCCACATTCACATCCGCGTGCGCAAGGCAGGAGAGGCGGGAGAGGAGGAGGAGGAAGAGGAAGGGGGAAGAAGGCAGAGAGTATCACTGCCACGGCACCGTGTTGTGTCGTGTCGGTTGTTTTGGGTGATGGATGAAAAGCTGTTGGCTCAGGGGGAGGAAACCGGGCGCGGAGCAAGGGTGTCTGAGTGGGCTGTTGGTTCCAAGTTGTCGCTGCTGGTGGTGCCGCTGTCCTCAATCAGTGTCATCGTCGGGTCTCAGCTGGCTTTTTCTTCTTTTTCGTCATGGCACACGGCGTTTCTGGATGGGATGCATTTGCGAAGCTAGGAGGATGTGTTATGTCCCGAAGCGGCTTGAACGTGAACTTGGGTTGTTGCTTGCTGTACAATACAAGAGTCATTTGCGTACAGATCTATCTCGTTCATGGCCGCTCTCCTCCGTCCGGTATTGGTTTTAGTCACGCTCCAGATAACGTTACCCCTGAGATCTGATCTTGACCGCCAAGAGTTGGTGTCTGTGGGCCGCCACCCACGGGTGCGCCGGGGGTGCCTGAACCCCTGTGGCCAGCCCCTGCCTGGACTTGCACTCGCGTGGACACGCCAAAGGTTTCCGGGTTCACGTTAAAGTGGCATGACCTTGAATTGGCGCGACGACTTTCTTCCACTCCCACACCACCTCCCTTCTCGACGGTTTTCAGGCTTGCCGGATCGTGTGGGATATCCAAGGGTGGCGGCAATTGGCGGCGACTAGCAACAATGGCGGCGACAGAAGCACCTCCGGGTCTGCTCGTGCGCCTTGCGCAGCTCTGCACTGCGGTCCAAGACTCGATCGGGTGAGGAGCCATCCTTCATGTGCATACATAGTACGAACGGACAGTAAAGCTAACTGGATCGCGTGGACCAACAGGTACTCCGACCTGCCAGAGTCCACGCGGACGCTCCTCTGGACGCTTCTCTGGACGGGGCTGTGCGCCCTCGCCCTCTTCCACCTCGCTTTCCGCGAGAACAAACAGCCGGTCCGATACAAGGTCCCGTCGCCCAAGAGGCCCGAGACGGTCGAGATACTCGACGAGCCCGCCATCAAGGTGCGCATTTTTGCTTCCAGGCTTCTGGCTTCTCTCGACAGCACACCGGCGCTGCTAACACGTTTCGTGACCAGACCCCGGGCTCGACCGCAATCCAGTGCTATGCCCCTGCCACGGGACAGTTTCTCGGCCTCGTCAACCCCTCGACTACCAACGCCATTGACCGGGCCGTCGAGCAGGCGCAGGCCGCGCAGACCAAATGGGCGGCCACGTCTTTCCGCGAACGCCGAGCCGTCCTCCGTTCCCTGCTCCAATATGTCCTGGACAACCAGGAAGAGATCTGCCGCGTGGCATGCCTCGACAGCGGCAAGACCATGGTGGATGCGCAGCTGGGTGAAGTCCTCGTGACCACCGAGAAGCTCAAGTGGACCATCGAGCACGGCGAGAAAGCCCTGCGCCCGTCGCGGCGCCCGACCAATCTGCTCCTGGCGTACAAGCGCAACACGGTTCATTACGAGCCCCTGGGTGTCGTGGCGGCTCTCGTCAGCTGGAACTACCCCTTCCACAACCTGATCGGCCCCGTCATCAGCGCCCTCTTTGCCGGCAACGCCATCGTGGTGAAGGTCTCGGAGCAGACCGCTTGGAGCTCGTCGTACTTCACCAACATCGCCCGCGGCGCCCTCGTCGCCCACGGGCATGACCCGGCCCTCGTCCAGACCATCGTCTGCTGGCCGCAAACGGCCGGCCACCTTACCTCCCACCCGGACATTAGCCACATTACCTTTATTGGCTCCCGCCCCATCTGCCACAAGGTCGCTGCCTCGGCAGCCAAAGCCCTCATCCCCGTGGTGGCCGAGCTCGGCGGCAAGGACGCCTCTGTCGTGCTCGACTCGGTCCCCAAGCGCGACCTCCCCCGCGTCATCGAGATTCTCATGCGCGGCTCCTTCCAAGCCTCGGGCCAGAACTGCATCGGAATCGAGCGCATCGTCGCGGCTCCCTCCATCTACCCGCGCCTCCTCTCCCTCCTCGAACCCCGCGTGCGCGCCCTCCGCCTCGGCCCTACCGCCGACGTGGGCGCGATGATTTCGGACGCATCATTCTCTCGCCTCGAATCCCTCATCGCCGACGCCGTTCAAGGCGGCGCCCGCCTCCTCGCCGGCGGCGCGCGCTTCAAGCACCCCGACCACCCGGCAGGCCACTACTTCTCCCCCACCCTCCTCGTCGACGTCACCCCCGATATGGCCATCGCCAACGAAGAGTGCTTCGCGCCCATCATGGTGCTGATGTGCGCCCCGGCCGACACGGCGGAAGCCCTCCTGGCCGTCGCCAACGCGCCCGCCTTCGGGCTGGGCAGCTCGGTGTTCGGCTCCGACTCGGACCCGCGCCTGCGCCAGATTGTGCGCGGCCTCCGCGCCGGCATGGTCGCCGTCAACGACTTCGGCGCTACCTACGCCGTGCAGATGCCCTTCGGCGGCGTCGGCGGGTCCGGCTACGGGAGGTTTGCTGGCGAGGAGGGCCTGCGCGGGCTGTGTAATCTCAAGGCCGTGTGTGAGGACCGGCTGGGCTGGTTGGGCGTGCGCACTGCGATCCCGCCGCCGATGCGGTATCCTGTTGCGGATCAGGAGAAGGGGTGGAGGTTTGCGAAAGGGGTGGTCGAGGTTGGGTATGGGATGGGAGTTGCGAGGAAGGTTGGCGGGGTGTTGGGAATATTGAGGAATAGCTAAGTGGGAGAGGTCTGAAAGAGAAAGTAGTGTACAACACCCCTTTCGAAGCCGGGTTAAAGTGGCGCCAGATCATAATATATAGTACCATAATCTATCTACACCAGTCATTGGTGCATCGGAGTGATTTTTGAGGCATGAACATCGTTCGTTTGGAGGAGAGAGTTCCTAGAGAGAACGATTCGTGTCTAGTAGCAACCTTGCATGTTCTATAAGCCGACCTCGAGAGGAACCGCAGCCTCTTGGTTCGCCTCAGACGTATGCTCCGTCACATCACCCAAGCAGAGAGTCAAACGTCCACACCAACACCCATAACACCTCATTGTTGGAAGCATATTCCATTTCCCTACTACTACCAACCACCACATATCTACATGCCACCCCCCAACATAACACACAAAACCACAAAAAGAACCGCGCGCTCCAACACCCGATCCCAACCCAAACCCGACCCTGCTTCATATCCCATCTGGTTGCGTGCAAGAAGCAGACACACCCTCCATCTCGTACCCCGCATTTCTGTGTGTGTGCGCGCGGGTGACCTTCTTCGGAAGAAAACCGTGACTTAAAGAAGGGTATCCCAATCATCCATCCCATCTACTAACTGCCTCAGCCCAGCCCCCCGACCGACGACGCCCCCCTTCTAGAGTGTGCTGCGCCCCCCTCCCAAGTTCCTCTCCCGGACACCCTAGCGAGAGACCAGGAGCTTCCTGTGTGTATATGTACTGGAGAACCAAACCAAAACAAGAGGGATCAAAAGAGAGAGAAAGTGTGGCGCGAGAGAGAGAAGGAGAAAGGGAGGAGACGAAAAGAGAAGGCGAAACTGATATCCTCCCATCATCCATCAGTCCATCCATCCTTCCATGAGCGGCTGCAGCCCACGGTGTGTCGCCCACCCCCTATTCATCTCCAGCCCCATGATCGATCAAATCCGGCGTCAAAAAATGATAAAAGGAGAAGAAAAAGATGCGGTAAACCCGAACCAAATGGAACGTAATATCAACGCCTTCCCCTCTCTTTGATCAGATGCCACCCACTTCTGATCCTCTTGCCCGTCACCCGCCAAGCTCCATCACTCTTCATGTAAGTAAACCAGAGCGAGGCAAGCGACGCAGAAAAACACCATGCCCGAAAAACCAGCGTGTATGTATATGCATGCATGTCTGCGCCGCCGCCGAAACCTCACCCACCAACCACCCAAGACCAAGCGAACCACGCACGCCTGCATCACAAGCTCATGGTCAACCACTCCCACTCCTGCGGCCCAGCACGATGGCTCCCAGGCCCAGCCAACGGCCTCTGCAAGCTATTGCTGCCAAACCCATTCGCCAAACTCAGACTGCTCGAGCTAGGCTGCATGGACGCCAACCCCGTGCTGGAACCAATCGGCCTCGACACGGCGGCGGCGGCGGCAGCTGCCGCTGCCGCAGTAGCAGCCTCGTTGGAACCCGTGGAGCTCTCCGGGCTGTCAATGTCCATGCTGCTGCTGCTATTGGAGGGGTGCTGCAGCTGCTCGACGACGACGCTCTTGCTGTGACGGCGCTGGCGCTTGGAGGAGAGGGTGGCGGTGCGGGTGAGCGAGGCGCCCGGGCCGGGGGCGTTCTTGGGCGGCGCGGCGGCGATGGCGATGACGCCCTTGCCGGCGTTAGATGAGTTGGTGCTGCCGCCGTGGAAGCTGGTCGGGGTGTTGCCGGCGGAGAGGGAGCCGCTGGCCGGGCTCTCGCTGTCGTTGACGCTGCCGGCGCGGTTGGGCATTGCTGGTGGGGTGCTGGCCTGCACGGGGGGCGGGGCGACGTTGACAGAGACGGAGAGTGTGGAGGACTTCTTGGTGATGCCTCCCGAGGCGGTGGCGGTTTTGCGGGACCGCGTGCTCGTGCCGCCGACGGGAAGACCCGAGCCGGAGCCGCGGTTCCGCTTCTTGATGACGTCGGTCTTCAAGCTGAGGGGACGGACCACGCCGTGGAGCTTGAGGAAGAGGCCGCAGGCGTTGCACAGCGGCTGGCCCTCGGGGTTTCGGCGCCAGAGCGGCGTTGTCTGGGTGAAGCAGTTCGTGCAGGTTGTGGGTGCGTTGGTGTTCCCGTTTGTGCTCGCGCTGCTCTCTCCCGGGTTGCCTCCGCCGGCGGCGGCCTGCAGATTCGTTGTTGATCCGTGCCTAGACACGGGGTGAGGGGACGAGGGCCGGCTGGTGGCGACAGAGGAGTAGCCCGAGGCCATGTTGGTGTCTGCTGGTGGCGAATTTGGCGTCGACCGAGCCAGCCTGTCGAAGGGGTTTCCACGGTTGGTGAGCCCGGGTGTTGACGCGTTCCTTGGTACCCTCGCAAGTCGCCCGTTCGAGTTGCGGAACGATTGAGATTGCGACCTGTTCAGGCCGCCTCCTTCCCAGTCTCCGGCTGACTCGACATAGTCGGTCGTGGTGCCGCCTATTGTCACCTGCTTGCGCGGGGGCCCGGCGGGGTATCTAGCGGCCTGCATGCTGAAGTTGCCGGGAAGGGACGGATCCCACTGCATCGACGTGCTCTCAAACCCACTGTCCTCCATGGGTTGGGGGGAGTAGTCCTGGGGAATAGGAATGTTGCGGTCGGCAAAGGCGCCACCGTCCTCGTCGTCCGAGTCGGTGCCGAACGAGAACATGTTGTCCTGGCCCAGCCCGACGGCGGGAGAACGGGCGGGCAGCTCCTGCTGGAACACCCGCGAAGGATCGATGTGACCAAAGGAGCTCGGGGCGGCAAAGGTGGAAGCCGACTCCGTGGCGGTGGTAGCAGTGGGGAACATCAAGTTACCATTGGCGCCGTATGGGAATTGGGGGCCTAGGGCGTTGGCCATGCCCGGATGGACAGACCTGTATGGCTGCTGGCGCGGCTGGCGCATGTCCATGGAGCCAAAGTAAAAGCCGTCGGCATCGCCCAAGGGATGCGGGGTGGACACGGCGGACTGGTAGGTCGAGCCGGGGGAAGAGTACATGTCTGCGGCTAAGGGGTTGGAGGCCAGCGAGGAGCCGCTATAAAGGGAGGAGTAGGGGTCATGGGAAACCATGGGTGAGCTGGCGGGCGAGAAGGAGAAGTTCTGCTGGAAAGGGCCGGCAGAGGTGATGATGGGGTCGTTGTCCAGGCGGAAGGTGTCCAGGGGGAAGGGTACCCCCGCGTGATTGGGCGGCTGCGACAGCGCGGTGGCCTGGTGTAAGTGGTCGAGCGAGTACTCTTGGAGCTCCGAGTCGGCGTCCATGCCGTTTGCTGCAAAGCCGCTGTTGACAGCGGGGACATGCGGCGAGAAATCGGCCGGCCGCTTCCGAGTCTGTCGGATTACACACAAGATCAGATGGCCATCGCAAGCAGAGAATGGAGGAGGAGAACCTACGACTTGGCCCGTCTCATCGATGCTGGTTTTGCGCGGGTGCCTCGGGAGATAGCCAAACTCGTCCTGGACCCTCTGGTGGGCGGCGACGGGCACCGACTGGGGGGCCAGGTGCTGAGCGGACTCCCTGGTGGTGCGTGACTTGATGGGAATGGCGGCGGCCGAGGTGTGTGTCGACTTGTCGGCCTGGCGCATGGTTTCCGGGGTGGGCGTCAGGGCGATGCCGGCCGGGGTTCCTACGTTGTCGTTGTTGATGAAGTCGTCCAGATTCATGGGGTCCGACTGTGGCAGCGGGGCGTGGGCCGAGGACTTGCGCAATTGCGCAATCCCGCTGGGCATATTCGCCGCCGCTTGGTGGTCCGGGACACGGCTGCTTCTTTTCGTTGGCCACACACAGACAAGGTCAGCACGTTGTCCCATCATTTCTTCTCCGCAACTCTCCAACGACACCAACAGGGAAAAAAACGCGAGGCCCGGATCCCGGCAAGACTTGGAACATACAGTACTGCCGCGTTGGCCGCCCGCGTCTTCTGCAGCTTGACATGCATCATCCGCCACGTCAAGTTCTCCATGCGCTCTTGGGCAGGGAGCATCTGCTTCGTTCGAGCGTAAAACTTCCAGATCTGGGTGGCTAGCGGGTCCTGCCTCTGCATCTCCTCCAAGTTCCGGGTCTCGCGGGCGGCGGTCTGCTGGAAGGGCGGGAAGTCGCCGGCACGCAGCAGGTCGTGGTGGAGAGCAGCACCACCACCACCGCCGCCGCCGCCACCGTGAGTCAACGACAGCGACGGGTCGAAGCGGGAAGCATGCAGGCCGGCACGCAGAGCGCCGGGTCCCGCTGCTGTCGTCGCCATCCCCGCCGCCATCGCCATCCTCGCCGCGGCGGTGGTTGTTGCTGCTGTTGCTATCGTCGGTGTTGAGGTTGCCGGCGGTGCTGGGGGTGTGTAAGCCTGGTCATACGCCTGGTCGAATCGGTGGGTTTTGCGGCTGTCGCCAGGCCTTCGCGGGAAGCGGAAGTCGTGCTCTGTCATGGTGGGATGCATTGGAGTCCGCGGACTGCTCGACGCCGCAAATGGGTTGGTCGTGGCCGTTGCCATTGCTGTGCAATGGACGGAGACGGCCTCTTTCAGAATTCGCAGAATCGCACAATCGCAAGAATCGGCGGGTCTGGGATGGAGGGAAACCCGCAGACGAGTGCTGGCTCCGTTGCTCTCGGTTTTGGTCTTTTTCCCCACGCTCGGGTGTGGCAGCACAGGCCCTGCTTTGTGGTGCACGTCTGTCTGCGGTCCGGGGG
>FTCU01000323.1_pt1 | contig 17745 bp, 21 predicted proteins | sample 1639521 | NCBI WGS metagenome assembly FTCU01 (sample SAMEA3914864, study PRJEB12502) | metagenome | biome: forest; material: soil | place: USA | collected 2012-03-12 | depth 0.3 m
AACAAGCGGTGGTCCGTTCCAGGTGCAGATCAGTCTCCTGAGCAACCAGAGGGCGCTTCTATCGATGTGCGGACGCGCAGTAAGTCCTTTGGTCGATGGGCACTCCGAGGAGTCCGAGGGCATGATGGTGGCATGGCTGCATGGCGGGGGAGGAGGACGACGTCACCCCCATAATTGTACGGATCCATACATAGATTCGTGTTTGGGCGGCTCGCAGCTCCTGTTCGGCTCCGAGTGGTTGCATTGGGGGCAGAAACCTGGCAGTTTGCGCCTTGAAACCAAGAGATCAGATCATCCACCCCAACACTTGGAGGCATTGCCAATGCAACACAAGATCCGGCACTCAATTGTGGGTTCGCCAGTGCTACGCCGCGACTCCTGTGGTTTCTACCAGGTGACGGTGGCTAAGCTCAAGTCGCACGGCACAGGTCTCGCAAGCCTGCGGGAGTTGGACGTTGGAATGCGGTGTGAGACAAGAGATCGGGGGCCATGTCCGCCGGCGCAGCGGCCGGCGAACCATTCTATGGCGAGGCAGGTAGCGTTGAGCGTTTGCGTTTCGAGCTCCGCCTCATGCTTGCGCGTCTTCTCGGGGGTGTGTCTCGGGAACGGAGGGTGCCTTGAGACTTGGAGCACAGCGTGAAGACACCAACAAGCAGACAAGGTGAGACAACAAAACAGCAAGTCACACAATGCTCCCCGTGCTCGGTGAATTGCACCCCCTTCATAGATTCGTGGGATGGTACAAGAACTGTTGAGTCGCCCCTCTGCAGCAAGCCTGGCTGACAGTCAACCACATCACGCCGGATCCAGGCTGTTGGGCGATTTAGGCGCTGCAACCCGGAAACACCTTAGGCGCGGATAAACGGAGGATTTACAGGATCTGCGGATGCCTCGCGACAAGGGGTCAGCCCAGGCAGTGAAGGTCTTGAAACATCTCTTCTGCCTCAAAAAAATCCGCTGCGAAACTTTTCTTTGTGGCACGGTCTGCCACACGGAGATGCCGTGAATGACGGGCTCGCCGTCTCGCCGTCTGACGGCCAACCCCTCCCAACGAAGCTCGGAGCCGCACTGAGGTTCGAGGCCACTCCAGCCCGGGGCGGATGTATGGTTGGAGCTCGCCTTCGAGTGCTCATGGGAGCACGCATTCAACGACGCCACGGTGGACGCCCTGAGTCTCCTCGGCCAGCGTCCTCACGGCAGCCCCAAGCCCCTTCATTCTGTCGACAAAGTCGTCCAGAGAGCCACCGACGCCGAAGTACAGTCTCTTTGCAGCAATAAGAGCCCGGGCATTGCCGCCTGGACGGTCGCGGCGCTCATGTTGAAGAATCGAGAGAAGCGTGCCGCTGAAGCTCTCAAGCGCAAACGGCGAGTAAATGGTCTCAGATCCTAGGAGGAGTGTTTTGGTAGTCTCTGAAAGCTCCGGGGGAACAACTGAGCGGTAAAGGAGGTCAACAAACTCGGGAGACCACGCGCCAGAGAGGAAGGAGAGGGTGACCCGGTTCGAGGAAAGCGACTGGCGGAAGGCCTCGAGCACTTCCGGGGTCAGCTCCAACTCTTCGTCGGGGGTGAAAGCCTCCTTGACGAGGGCATTTTCGTTTCGTTGCTGTAGCGCCCAGGCAAGAATGATGTTCGGTAGGGTCACAAGATAGAGGACGGAAGGGTTGTAATCCGCGAGAGTGAGCACCAAGGGCTGCTTATCGGCAGACTTCCTCTCCAACAAGGCCCATTGGAAGAGAGCGAGAGACGGCAACGCCGTGCCACAGCCAAGCTGCAAGACGGATCAGCAAACACTAGCACCTCAATACCCAAGCTGGGAGCGAGGGGGTCGAAAAAAATAAAACACGGCGGTACCTCGATTAAAACACAGGGATCCTTAGCCAGGACATCGGCAGCCCTTTCGCTCGCAAGCACCTTGACCAAGTCAACGCTGCTCTCCCAGCTCTTGAAGCCGCCTTCGTAGATGCCGGTCTTAACATCGTGCTCCCCGAGGCCCGCTTCTGATTCTGAGTGATTGTCCGCGTTGTCCTCGGCCATCAGCTGGACGCGCACATCCCATAACTCGCGGCGAGGCAGCTGAAGGGTTTGGCCATCGCCGAGGTCGACGGTGAGCAAGCTGAAGGCGATCTTTGAGGGTAACCTCGAGAGGAGGTCCTCGAGACCGTGCTCCGTCGGTGGAAGCAGCGGCTTGCCTTGAACAGGGAATGCGCCCGCCGCCGATGGAGGAGGCCCTGTGACCGTGTCCCCCGCTGGCGGCGGAGGAGCAGGAGCCTGCTGGTGGTCCTCCTCTATGTCGTCCCCGGCAAAAGAAAACGAGAACGCCATGTCTCACTCCCCCACCACCACGCTTCAGCTCTCAAAATTCGAATCTTTTTTCCCCTTTCGAGCCCGTAAAGCGCACCACTTGGATCGCGCCAAAATCTGTTGCTTCAATGCCGATGAATGCTTTATCGAACGAAGCCTTGCCCGGCTGAGGGTTTGGGTGGCATTCGCGGATCCGATTGCAGAGACGTCGTTTGAAGGTTCCTCAGACTCTCAGCCTGCACCGTTTTTTTACGCACTGCGGGGCAACTTTCAGCGATTCTTAGGGTTCCGCTGCGGAGGAACACAGCGGGGCAATTCCGAATTCCAGAGCCTGGTAAAGACTTGCAAGGGTCACAGCTCGGCGACTCTCCTCATTCGCCGTCCGGGCAAAGCAAACTCACTTCCTTCCCGAACGCAACCCCCAACGGCTGTGGTTGGACAAAATACGATCCTAGAGACACGGCCCTCCGTCGCGCGGCGGTGTCTTCCCTGGCTCACCTGAACTGATCCGCCCGAGATTTTCCCTGCGTGTGCGCGGGCGAGCTGGAGGGGCCGATTGGATTGCGATGGCCGACGCCCCGAGAGCCAACCAGAAAGAAAAGAACGGCGCGGCTGCCGGCAGCGGAAACAGTGAGGAGGGCGCATGGCTCCCTCTGTCGATGCAGCCAGCTCCTGCAGCTCGTCCCGGGCAGCATGCTCCCTGTCTCCAGGGGCTCGCTCTGGTTGAGCACTGTATCATCGGGGAGGCTAGCTCGTGGTAAGTCTCGGCTACCGTAAATGGACCAACTGTAGGTAGCCCTCACTTCTGTGCTCCCTGTGGCCGCCCGCCGCCTCCACTCCGTCGAGCTGGACCAGGGCAGGGAGACTGGGCCGGGTATTTCTCTGCGACTTTCCCGTTGTTGGTTCCGGCCTAGTCTCGAGATGTTTGCCAGTGCCGTTGGGTCGCTCGTACCAACAAGTGCAAACCTCGTGCCACTCTCAAAGAGACCCCGACAAGGTCAAGGGCCAGGTGCGGAGAGATTACTTGCCTTACCTTACTACTGCTCCTCGCCACGAAACGAACCTGGTACCTCCATTATCAATGCATCCGTCCGGCTCCTCCGAGCCCCTCCTGGACCAGGAGATAATAAATCCGGCTCTCCTGGACCACAAACTCCTTTCTCACAACCAGCCCATCACTGAACAACTGGAGCTCTGCCAACTCCCTCCGACCCCTCCTTCGTCTTGCCCTTCAGAACCTTGCCTGTCTGCGGCCACCGAATCCATGGCCCAACCTGCCGCTCATTCCGCGGCGGCCGAGCCCCCGCAGCTCGGCGCTGCTTACACGGTCCGGGAACAACCGCTCGGGTCAGCACGTCACATTCGAATCGTGGGCGTTGGTGCTGGAGCGAGCGGCCTGAACCTGATCCGGACGCTGCGACTCAACCTCAGCGACTATGAGGTCACCATTTACGAAAAGAACGCAGACGTGGGAGGTACTTGGCTCGAGAACCGCTACCCGGGCTGCCGATGCGACGTGCCCAGCCACAGCTACCAGTTTTCCTGGCGGCAAAGGAAGGACTGGACCAACTTCTTTGCGGGGGCTGAGGAAATCGGTGACTACTTGTGTCGGGTCTGTGACGAGGAGGGCATGAGGGACTCGATCAAGACTTTGCACCAGGTGGTCTCGGCCCAGTGGAACGAGAAAGACGGACTGTGGGAACTGGAGGTCAAGAACTTGGAGACGGGAGAACAATTCAGCGACCACGCCACCTTTCTTGTGGACGGAACGGGCATTCTGAAGTACGTTGGAGTGACGATGGCGACGATGCACAAGCAGAACATTCGACTAACACTGGGGAAACAGCAACTGGAAGTGGCCTGAGGTCGAGGGGCTCGACGACTTTCAGGGGTCCTTAATACACACGGCGCAGTGGCCCAAGGATTTCGATCACACAGGCAAGACCATTGCTGTCATCGGCAACGGGTCGAGCGGGATCCAAGTCTTGCCGGAACTCCAACGAGGTAAGGGCCATTTCCGCCAGACTGTCACAGCAAGATCTGACGACCCACTTCCAGGGGCCGAGAAATTGTACCACATCATCAGGACTCCTACTTGGGTGCTTCCACCCAGGATACAGGCCTGGAAGGTTATGGGCCAAGCCGGCGAGATTCTCAGCAAGATTCAGATGGACGCCCTGGAGAACTTCTCTCCCGAAACGATCGAAAAATTCCAATCCGACCCGGAATTCTATCGCGAGTTTGTCAAGAAGGTCGAGGTGGAAGTGAACAACTCCTTCCCGGTCGTAAGTTGGACAAACACTCCGGTTGAGGCAGCCTACAGAACAAAATGGCTGATATGATGCACCCAGGTCCTCACACAGAGTCCCGTCCAAGCCTTTGCCCGAGCAAAGGTCACGGAATACATGACCTTGATGCTCGGTGGAAACCAGGAGCTCTGCAAGGCGTTAATCCCCGACTTCCCGCTCGGATGCAGGAGGATGACGCCCGGCCACGGCTACCTCCAAGCCCTAACAAAACCAAACGTCGAGATCAGGAGATCCGAGATCAAGCGGTTCGTAGCCGAGGGCATCGAGCTCGAGTCGGGCGAGGTTCTGAAAGTCGACGCCATTGTCTGCGCCACGGGATTCGACACGTCGTTCTGCCCGCGCTTCCCCATCATCGGCCGCGACGGGAACCTCCAGGAGAAATGGCAGAAGGAGACGCCCAAGGCATACATGTCGTGCGCCGTGGCCGGGCTGCCCAACTACTTTGGTATGTCTCACGCACAGCACCCCACCGCCAACCCCCCACAAAAACACAGAGCCCATCTGGCTAACGCACCGCGCTCGTCGCAGTCTTCCTCGGCCCCAACGCGCCCATCGGACACGGCAGCGTCTTCACGCTGAGCGAGCACATCGCCAAGTACATCGCGGGGGTCATCAAGAAGTGCCAGACGGAGTCGATCAAGGCGATCGCGCCGTCGCGGGGCGCGGTGGACGACTTCTTCGAGCACGTCACGGCCTTCATGCCGCGCACGGCGTGGGCGGCGCCGGGCGGGCGGTCGTGGTTCAAGAACGGCCGCGAGGACGGGCCCGTCACCGCGCTGCACCCGGGCAGCCGCATCCACTTCTTCCACATGCTGGAGCGGTTCCGCGGCGAGGACTATGAGTATGTGTACCTTGAGGGGCGCAATCGGTTTGGGTACTTGGGGAATGGCTTCTCGACCAAGGAGTTGGATCCCAAGGGGGATGCGACCTGGTATCTTGATGAGGAGGCGGTTGTGCGGTGAGGCTGGGTTGGGGCAAGAGGAGAGGGAGTCTGGTTTGGGGCGTCTCTCTCACGTTGGATACCTCTAGAAATATATGGAATTGTCAACTGGCAGGCGAGTGCGATGTTGGCATCCCATCACCAAAGAGTTGGCTCTTCGGCGGTCTGGTTAGCGCGGGCGTGTCATTGGCCGGCTGAGATCTCAGCGGCCCGTTGGCTTTTGTCGGGGAGCCAGACTCCAGCAGCAACAGGAGGGGTTGAGGTCCCTGAGCCTTGGCCTCTTGAGTGAGCGGGCCCGGGCCGGAGGTCTTCCGCCTGGTCCGCCCCACTCTACTCCAGGCCGCCACAACCGACCCCAACACTGCCACAGCACCTGGCCACCAACAGCAGCAGTTTTCGTCTCAGCCCGACAGCTCGCCATGCATTGCAACCTGACACGAAAATGGGGGGCGAAAAAAAGCACCAGCCTTTTTCTTTTCTGAGAGCTGAGGGCTCCCTTTGCGCTGTGATGATGGGTCAGATTGCGTGCGGACGAGGTCCGCAGGGGGCATTTCTTCTGTTTCAGCAGCCGCGCGCTGGCGATGCAGGGTGTCAAGCATCATCTCCAGCGTCTCCTGCTCCCGTTCCAGCGGGCGCCAGACCCAGACTTTCCTGGCTCCAGCCTGCTCCCCCACCACCCCGCTTTTGCTCGACCAAGCGCGCTCCCGTTACCATCCATCAAGAAAGACTGCCTATTATTGGGCAGAGGCAAGCCGGTGAGCCTGCAGGCCTGCAACAGGCCAGGGGTTTGACTGGATCGACAATATGGACATGCAGCTGGCAGGGGTATGAGCTGCGGACGCCTGCATGACAACGAGAACCCTGACGCTTGTGGTCGCCTCTGAGAGCTGTCTGTCAGCCACCAGCCAGCAGAACATGGCGGCCATTCAGAATATCTCTCCTGCTGAGCCCACCTGCTCGGGACGTGTCAACGTCCTGGGACATCTCCTGTTGCCGCTTCACATCCAACTCACTGCACTTGTTGACCCGAGCGTTGCCCCAACCTGAGTGCCTTCGACAGCCCTGGGTGCTGCCCTTTGCCCAATAAAGCCTGGGAACCATGCCATCCAATCCCGAAAATGAAGCGGTCAACCTTCTTTCCCTCGGTGAGTTGCTCCCGGTCACTCGCGGGGCCTTCCGCTGATGTGATGCAGACGGGGGGGGTGTTCGAGGCGTCTCGTCGCTCATCATTCTGGACAATATCATGAATACCATCAAGGACGTGTACGGTCTTGCCGAAGTTCCCAAACCATGCGAGTTCTTCCACATGATTGGAGGCACCAGCACCGGAGGGTAAATACTGCCCCAAGAACTGATCGCTGAGGAATTGGCCGATAGCTGACCTGCCGACTTAAGCCTCATCGCCATCATGCTTGGAAGGCTGCGGATGTCGACCAAGGAGGCTCTAGACGCGTACGACGACTGCTCAGCCAAGATCTTTGCGCGAGGGAACCGGAAGGTGTGGAGTCTCTCCGAGCGGTTCCGGTCCAAGGCTCTTCGGAAAGTCATCGAAGACATCGTCGAAAAGCGTGGCATGGGTGAGGAACTATTGGACCCGAAGGAACCTGAAAAAGGAAAAGTCTTTGTCTGTGTCGTGCCGTCCAATGACCTTACGAAGACCGAGGTCATCCGCTCCTTCAGAACCGACATTTACCACCCGTGGGACGAGCATGTCAAAATTTGGGAGGCCGCGAGGGCTACCACCGCGGCTTCATCCTACTTCAAACCCCAGGAATTGGGCAGTGGTCCAACTCCACAGACGTACATCGACGCGGCCATCCGGGCCAACAACCCCGTGTATCATCTTCGCAGAGAAGCCGCCGCTGAGTTCGGGTCCGCCAGGCGGTTAGGCTGTCTTGTCAGCATCGGCACTGGCACCCGCGAGATTCAGCTGAGCGGTATACGGGGCTTCATCCGAGCCCCTTCCTATTATTGGCAGCTGGCCGGGGCTTTGAAGAATCAGGTTACCGACTGCGAGGCAGCGCACCGCGAGCTGGAGTCAACGTTGTCGGCCTTCCCAGGCGCTTATTTCCGTTTCAACGTCCCCCGCATGGCAGAAACCGTCGGATTGAGTCACTACAAGAAAATTCCAGCTATCAAATCTTCGACATGCCAGTACCTCGCCAAGAATGACGTTTCCATGCGAGTCAGGCAGGCTGCGGAGGCGCTGAAGACGGAAGCGTTTGACTGTGGTCTCACCCTCGGCCACATCAGCGGTAAGAAGCCCACATCATCTCTCCCACCTCACGATCGCTAGCTTTGCTTGCAATGGCCATCAAGTACTGACACTCAATAGACCGCCTTCATCCAGATCAGGTCTTTTTGGTGAATCCAGATGTCCAGTCGATGGGAACGCCATGCCCCTTTTTCTGTGGGAGAAAAGAGATCCTAGAGAGGCTTGACTCGTTTTTCTCCCCCCGCAACACCGAACGGAAACCCCGACGAGAGTTCTTGTTGTTTGGCATGGGCGGCGTTGGGAAAAGCGAAATCGCACTGAAAGTCGCACAAGATCTCGAATACAGGTACGTGTGTTCTCTACTCAGTCAGACTTTTTCTGCATTGCCTAACACCAACTACTCAGGTTCAAGTACCTGTTCTTCATTGACGGCTCCACCCAAGTCACAATCGATCTGAGTTATGCCAACATCGCCAGGCGTCACAATCTGGGAGCGGGTGGCGCCAAGGCCATGAAGATGCTCGCCATGGACTGGATGGAAGGGCTGACAGACGAGTGGCTCATGATCTTCGATGATTGCAACCTGGACGACAGGAAAAACCAGCTTCCCGGCAGAGGCAAGGGAAACATCATCTACACATCCCGACTGAACTCCCTCAGGAATGCTCTGGGCCGCGACAATGTGCTGGAGGTTCCCCCACTCCGGGAATCAGAGGCGATCGAACTCCTTCTCAAGGCCTCTGGCTCCCTCAGCACGTCTCTCGACGACCAAGGGAGAGCCTCGGCCCAAAGTATTGTGCGTGAGCTTGGCTGTTTGCCGCTGGGCGTTGACAAAGCGGCCGCATCAATACGGGACGGCCAGATTCCATTGGAAACGTACCTCGAAAAACTTCGCAAAGAAAAGGTTCGCCTCAAAAACACCTATCCTTCTGAGGATCACCATGTTGAGCATCTGGCAGTCTACGCAGCCCTAGAGCTGTCCTCCAAAGCATTGATGGACATCACTCGCGTCAAGGGAAGAGGGACATCCGGATGGGTTCGAGCCCCAACCATTGCTCTGAAAATCCTGCAGCTGCTCAGCTTTTATCATCACACGGAGATACCAATTACGATCTGGGAACGCGCAGCAGAGCAGCGGCGCAGCAACAGCGCAGAAATACTCTACCCTCTCGACAATCTCGACAGTGATCTGGATGTCCTGATGTTTGTTGGGGAAGATGGCAATTGGGACACGAAAAACTTTTTTGTCTGTCTGAACATGTTGCGGCAGTTTTCCTTCGTCAAGGTGAACCCGCACTCCATGGCCATATCAATGCACATCTTAGTCCAACAGTGGGCTCAGCACAGGATTCGTGACGTGGCGAAACAGGCGGCGATGAAGGCGGCGGCGCAAACACCAGAGCAAGCAACCGAGGGAGCGTTAGAACGGGCGGCAGAGCAAGCTGCGGAGAAAAGCTATGCCCAGTGGTCCTTGTTGGCAAGGATCTTGGTCATCGAATCGACAATCCCCGAAATGCACACACGTCACATCAGGTTCGCCCGTTTTCTGCGTCCTCACATCGAATCTTGCCTTGGTGCAACAACTCTTCCAGGTCTCGATGACGCCAGGTACAAAGCGTTTCTGCTCTTCAAACTGGGGTGGTATCACATCCAAATGAAGAATTTTGAGGGGGCTGAGGGCCTGTTGAAGGAGGCAGTTCATCTTGGGAGCGCGCTGGATGACTTCGAGGACTTTGCTGTCGAAGCCATGCGGTGTCTGGCACGATCATATCACGAACTGGGCCGCCTGGGGGATTCCGAGAAAGTGTACCGGGAAATACTCGACGGCTTGAAATCACGGCTCGACGACCGGGTTGCCTATCTCGATCGGCTTAAGGTAGCTTCAAATACTTCTTCACAAGAGGCCTCTCCTAAACCTTCCAATGGCGGGCCCAGAGGTTTCACGGTCAAACTCCTCAAGCGACTGACTAGCCCTGGTTCGACGCCCAACTCCACACGCATTCCGTCGCACCAGCCCGACACTTTGGCCAGCCAGGACTTTATTCCCGCCTTGACGAGAACAATCACTCTCGTTTATGGCGAGCTGTCCTACGTGATCATCGATCAGGGCAGGCTTTTGGCTGGGAAGCACATGCTCCAAGCAGTTTTGGAAGACCTCGGAGAGGCGCTGGGGGAACGCAATCCCGTGTTCTTGGCCCACAAGTACCAGCTTCAGCGGTTGACAGATCCGTCAAACACCGAATACTGGGAAAAGGAGTTCGAAGACACTTCAAAACTCCAGGGTGAAGAGTGTAACGCTTTCTATGGCCATGAGTGTTTCTACATCCTATGGCTTGGTCTCGCGAACAGTTACGTTTGCAACGAACAATGGCCCTCAGCATTGTTTCATCTAGACCGAGCGATGAATCATATCGCTCGCAGTTACGGTTTCGCCGACCGAAAGATGCTCGACCTACTCCGCCTCATTTCCAAGGCGAACATGGGCGCTGGCGAATTCGATCTTGCCGTTCATGTGGCCAGGAAATGTGTGGAGATGGCAGAATCGACTTATGGCGAGATCCATAACGAGACAATCTTGTCGCTGGAACAATTGTTCCAAGCCGTTCTCTCCCAGAGACTCGACTTCGACGAAGAAGGTATTGAAATCCTTCGAGACGCGATAAGACGGGCAAGGCTGACGGGCAGGTGGGGTTTCCCAATTGTCCGCCGGCTGCACGCGTTTTTTAAAGAGTTTCCGAAGGTGTACGAAGAAGTCGACTATGAAGAGGCGGCAGCCACGGCATCGGAACCAGACACGGCGGGCCCGCGTCCCGTATTCAGCGCAGCAATGTGGAAGTCCATCACGGACGTCGTTGATCGCGAGGTGGCTCGCTTCGGTCCTGACCACCCTTTTACTCCCCGTCTCCAAGCTTTGAAGGATGGTGGCCAACCCAGAAACATGGATCAGTGGCTCGAGAAAGTTCTAGCGTGCCACGGACCGCACAGCCAGAAAGCAAAGGATGCGGTGGCCCAACTCAAGGAAAGGGACGGCACGATAGCAAAGCTGATTTTAAAAGCGGGCGCCCGTGGAGGAAGTCTTGTCGTGCCGCCATTTGGGTGGTGGAGATTGGAGCACGGCGTCAAGCTAGCGTCTGATTTCCTCGGCCCCGACAACCCAGTCAGCCAACATTTAGTCTCTCTGCTAAACGGTGGTCCAGTGAAAACGCTTGACGAGCTGCTTGAAAGGGTTCGGGGGTCTTTCGGGCCAGAGCACTCCATCACCAAAGGCGTCGAAGAAGTGATCATGGAAAGAGGGGCTGCCTTGCATCGAACGGATACAGAACCAGTTTCATTGAGAAGTGGTGGAGGCCCTCGTGGTGGGCTAGACAAGGTGTATGGCCATGCGAGCCTGGACTTTTTCGAGAAGATGCCTGCTGCGCGATCCAGAGCCGCGGAGTCCAGGGGAAGGTGGCAGGTTGCTTTCTCGACCAAGGCTCTGAGATCTGTTTCTGAGGTTGACGAGGAGGATGGAGGGTCTGCCGGAGATGTCAACGGGAATGTGGGGATGGGGTGCGGACTGGAAGGAACTGCCAACTCGGGAGTTCGGTGAATGGGGGGTTAAAGCAGGCAAGGCGCCGTTTATGAGATGTCTCAGCCAATGGGGCAATACGGGTCGAAGCGGTTGTTGAGAGGGGTCGTTAGGGGCACCGATTGTAGACTGGGAGACCGTGATGTCCTGCCGTCTGAGCTTGGGCAAGGGGGGAACCAGAAGGAGATTTATTGCGGCCGGGACGCTGCCGGAAGACATAGTACATGGTTGGTGATCCCTGTCCCATCATGATTCCGACCCCTGACCCTCTGTGCCACGGCTTTGTATCGCCTTCATCAGCTCGTACAGCTGGCCAAGTTGCTCATCTGTTTCCATCGAGTCAGCATGACCTTTACCCTGACACACGAGACGAGGAAACTGTACCGCTCATCTTTGCGATCTTCCCCGGATCGAGTTTCTCCCCTGCCCATGACTGTCCTTCGATTTTTTGCGCGTAGAGCTGCCATTCTGTGAGGAACCCAATCTGCCCGTCCAGGATCCAGTCAGCTGAGTACGGTTTGTTGTTCGCCGAAGACTCTGGCAACCTCCGAGGCAAGGTCGAATATCGGGAATGACTGCTGGGGCTGGCCTACCAGGTGCACGGGATTCTCAACATCGCGATGGGCTCTAAACTCGGCCTTGACGTACTCATCCCCTAAAAGCCGCATTTCAGAAGGCAGGTGCTTCCTGTGTGCCCGGAGGAGGCGACGGTAGAGATAGATTGGTGGGAGCAGCGCCATTGGCCCGGGGGTCATGCCTTTCGAGGGCATTGCCGATGCCATGAGCAGCCGGAGTGAAGATCTCATGGCGACGGTGGAATGAGACGGGTTGAACTCGATTCCGGTTAGACTTCGACCTCGACTTCCTTGTCTCACACGTTCTCGTGTGGGTTCGATGACTCCGTCTTGATTTGGTGTCGCTCAGTGGTGGGTTGTTGCACTCGAATCCAGGCTTGTTCAGTGAGATGTCCATGAAATATTGCTGGGCTTCTCGGCCCGAGCCGCTCGTGATGCTGGGCAAGTCCCACACAGTGCTAATACACAGACCGCGCGCGCACAACCCCCTATTTGCATCCTCCGGAGAGGAGCTACCTCAAGTCAAACAAAGAATAGTCCATTCAACATGTCTATTGTGATTATTCTAGAGCCTCAGCTATCCAGACCGCCTGGATGATGCTGACCTTCTTAGCGTAGTTCTTCTGGGTGTACACATGCTCGAGGAACATGATGGCCTCCTTCTTTTGCCCATGCAGCACGCTGGACGGATGTATCGCCACCACGTGCTTCCCATGAGCCGTGACGTAGCTGCTATCCGGTGCCAGAATCGCAGTTTTTAATGCAAACCCCTTGAGGAAGCACTTGAGAATCACCGCCGCCTGCTCTGGCGACGTGGGCATGAACGGCTGCGGGTCTGGCGGCGGCTGTTCCACCATCTTCTCACGGACGCAAAGCCCCCGGAGCTGTTTACGGATGTTCAGCGCCTGCTTCATGTTTCTGACGTTGATCTTGCGGTCCTTGCACCACTGCAGCCGGTCGGCGTTCTCCGCCGCGTAGAGTTGCATCGTCGTGAGATATGTCAGGAGATCACCCTCACGACGGGAGAGCTCCTTCCGGTACTCCTCAACTTCCTCCTTTGCCTCTTCTGACCGCAGCTGCAGGAAAATGTCCTCGCCGGAAGTGATGCAAGAGATGATGTCAATCGCCTCCAGCAGACAGTCATACTTCGGGTCCGCCGCGGCCAACAGGACGCGGGCATAGAGCGGCGTGACAGGGAATAAAACCATCTTGCGCCCAGTTTCGGTGATGGAGCCGTCGTCGGCGAGGGCGCCGAGAACGTGGAGGTGCACAAGAGCCTTCTCGACTGACTCGACTTCAGGTGGGTCCATCAGCGGGAAAGACAAGACGTCGTCGATGCCTCTGGCCTTCATAGTCAGGACGGCGCTGAGAATGTCGGTCCGTAAAATCTCAGGAAGGTCCGTCTTCTGCAACGTCTCGTACGTCTCTTCGGTGTAAAGCCGGAAGCATTTCCCGGGCCCTTCACGCCCTGCTCGGCCGGCCCTCTGAATGGCTGAGGATTTCGAGATGGGCTTAGCGAGCAGCGATTCCATGCCCAACCGCGACCGGAACTGCTTCACCTTTGACTTCCCACAGTCGACGACGTATCGGACCCCAGGTACTGTGACGGACGTTTCGGCAATGTTGGTGGCGAGGACGATCTTCCTCGTCGCTCCACCCTTGATCGGTTGGAATGCTTCATGCTGTGCTTCCATCGAGAGCTGGCCAAACAAGGGGAAGACTTTGACTTTTGGGAGCTTGGGACCGAGCGTGGTGGCGTATTCTTCAATGAGTCGCTGGGCGGACTCAATCTCCTCTTGGCCAGTGAGGAAGGCTAGGATGTCTTTCCTGCCATGTTTGTCCGAGAGCGCTTCTTCGGTGTGGAGTTTGAAGATGGTCTTGAGAAGGGTTTCTTGAATGTCTGGGACGGGCTTTGGCGTGTGAACAATGTCAACCGGAAACTGACGCCCTTCGATTTGGAGGAATTCGACCTCGGTGGTTGGCTTGGGTGGTTGGCCAGAACTATCGGAATCCGCGTTGGAGAAGAATCCCCTGATGCTTTCGACATTGGCTGTCGCGCTCATGATGACCACCTTCAATGGGATCCCGCCACGGCCGGCCTTGTCCCCCAAAATGATCTGCTTGAGGAAACCCGAGAGCAGGTCGACGTCCACACTCCGCTCGTGGATCTCGTCAACGAGGATGGCGCTGTACTGTCTGAGGTGGGGGTCGCGCAGAAGTTCCTGCAGCAGCATGCCTTCTGTCAAGTATTTGATCCTGGTGCCTGGCGGAACTCGGTGGTCGAAGCGAACCGAGTATCCCACCAACCCTTTCGAGACCGAGCCATTGTCGGTCGCCCCTTGCTGCTGCCCGTTGAGTGGCGTGCCTGCTTCCCGAGATACTCGATGGGCAAGCGTCGTTGCGGCAACCCGTCGTGGTTGTGTGATGGCAATCATCCCGCCCACGTTGACCTCCTGGGTGCTTCCGCCGTTGGTCACCTTCACCCTCTTCCTTTGACACCAGTTTTCGTGGTATAGAAACTGTGGAACCTGGGTGCTTTTTCCCGAGCCTGTTTCACCCACCAGGACGAGAACGTCCTTCTTTTGCAGGATGCGGCGAATGTCATCCTGGCGCGTCCACAAGGGTAGGGCTTTTCGGGCTGCAAAATACTGCGGATCGCCTGTCGGCAGTCTGGATGGTAAAGGCCTTGCAAAACCGTCGCTGTCTCTGGGGGCAGATTTTGTTGAAGCCGACGGCTGTGGTGAGGTGGCGCCAGTTTGATCCGTCGCGTCTTGGCTCGGTTCTGGTTCTGATGCTGTGCTTCCGTTTCGTGGTTTCTTTGTCAGGTATCCTTCCAAGGAGATGACCTTGCCGCCGACCTTGACCAGACTGTCATTGGCCCCATGTTTCCTCTTCTTGGACACCATCTTGTGCTCTCCTGGTGAATTGGGGGCGCGGGTGAAACGAACGTCGATGAACCTGGCTGTGTGGTTTGGCAAGAAGAAAAAAGGCTGCGCCAAGCCAATCACTGCAAGCCTTGTGGTTGTGGATCCCGACAAGGCCTGAGACCCCTTGGCCGTCCAGCGATTTTGAAGCCGTTGAACTTGCTGGAACTTGTCAAAAGTGGTCTCACCTTGTACATGGTGAAGATGAGGAGATAAAAGTTCACGTTCACTTCATGATTTGGTGGCTGGGAAATCGATGAGGAAGTGATGATGGTCATCGAGAAATATGCACACACTTTTTCCAGGTTGTGTGTGGCAATTGGACTTACACAATAGCCAAGACAACGCCTGTGAATGACAGAGACTAGGTGCTGACAACAAATCCGCAAAATGCTACAAGCAAAACATTGCTGGCCAAAAAGCATCCATTCCATACAGCTCACAGGACCTGCCCCCAGAAACCATTCAGCGCTTGAGGTAGCGCGCATTAAGACGACCCATGTTCCGTTCCACCAGGTCGATGTTTCTTCCAGTCTGCAAGAGGCAATGTCAGTAATTTGCAGTACTCGGCGCTGCTGAGCTTGGAGGCCACCTACCTTCTCATTCATCCGGTCAAGAGTGGCGTTGTGGTCTTTTGCCATTTGGCCGGCCAGAGTTGCGAGCCCCAAGACCTTCCTTGATTCATCCCTCAATTCGTCGACGATCTCTTCATACTCCTCATTCATCTGTCTCTGTCGGCCGCTATCGTCCTCGAACTCAAACCTGCTGTGGTCGGCATTTTTGGAGGCAACACCAAGAACCCTCGTAGATGGGGCGGAGACAATCGCCTGGGCCTGGGCATTCCACTGTCGGGACATCTCCGAGTTTTGCTTGTCTGTCTCGGCCTGCGTCGCTCGATGTTGCTGTTTATATGCGGTCCTTTTCGCCTCTCTCAGTGCCAGTCTCGGTTTGCTGTTGGCCATAAAGTTGAGCATGCTCGCGTTGGCGGCATCCAAGTCGTTAAGGTTTTCGCCGCCGACTTCCGCTTCGACCTCTGTGAACTCATGTCAGTGACTGCAACAGCAATGTCTGGCTTGAACTGCCGGGCATACTTGTGCTGTCCAGGTTCTTTTCCGCATTGTGAAACGTCTCAGAGTCCACGGCCAGCTGCTGAACCATGGACTCGAGGTTTTGCCTGCCGGCTCTCATCCTGCCGAGGTTGCTTCGAGCTAAGTCGTTCGTTGCCATCATCTGTTCCTCGATCTGCCTTTTGACACCGTCTGCCTCATCCTCTTCTGTCATCGGGGCCGCGAAATCTTGCTGGGAGTCGTTGCTCCCGTACGCCTGGGCAGGTCGCTGAGATGGATACCGGGAGCTGGAGAACGACTCTTCTCGCTCGGTATCCAAACTGCCATATCCTCCCCCCTGGCGTTGCGAAGGGGGCGCCGGGGACTGGCCGAACGGTTGTGGGGCGCCCGGACCAAATCTGGTGCTTCCGATGCCGTCGAGTGCGCCGTGCTTCTCCTTCGGGTATCCGGAACCAAGCGAGGGGCTGGCCTGGTTGGAAGAGAGAGCAGGACTCCTGCCGGCTGAACCGAGAGAGGGGCTTCCTTGGTAAGGAGGGGGCGGGCTATCGCCAGGCTGCGCGGCGTATGGCGGAGAAGCCGACGTGTTGCTTCCCCAATCCCCAGTGCGAGGTCCCGGGGCTACTCGGCTTGGGAGACCGCCGGGGCGTGGACCGGAGGGCAAGCCAGAGGAGGGACCTCGAGGACCTGGGGCGATGCGCTGGTTGGAATCGTACTGGTTGGCATTGTATTGGTCGTAGGACTGGGACGGGTACTGGGCGACAGGCTGCTGCTGGGCATAGGGGTTCGACGTCGCAGATGCGGCGGGCGGCTGCTGGGCGTAGGGGTTCGACGTCGCGGGGGCCGTGGGCGCCTGCTTGTCGTCCCCCTTCTTGAACAAGGCGCCGAATCTGCCCATGATGGATCGCTGCGAGAAATTCTTGCTCTGGATGTCGGTGCGAAAAGGTTAGGATAGGAACAGGAATTGTGGTGCAAACTTGGAGTGGAACGAGAGATGAGAAGAGAGCTGAGAATCCAGGGTCCAGGGGGAAAGAGGTGCAATGCGAGACGAGAGGGGTTTGGGTGGAACTTGGGCAATGGGGCACCGGGACTGCGAGATCCTGTGTCTTGGGACTGTTCCAGAGTGCGGCCCAAAAGCAGCGTCCAGGCGTTGACCCACCCACCCCCGTCGCAATGCTGACGGTCCTTTGGCCTCAGCCCCGACCGTGGGTGGCGCGGCTGCAGCAAGCCCGTTTCTCTTGGCTCTGGCAGGTGGGCCGCGGGGTGGAGATCAGGCTGCTGCCCGCTTGCCACTCTGCATCTGGAAACACGCACACTCATAATGCGGGCAGCTGCTCACCTTCTTCTTCTTCTTCTTCTTCTTCCCTTCCGGCGCCTTCCTCGGAAAACATGCAAAGAGTAGCCGCCTTGGCAAAAATCTCTTCTTTCCCTCCGTCTCCTTCTGTGTTAGTGGCTCGGGCTGGACGTGCTCGACGTGTTCGACGTGTTCGACGTGTTCGACGTGTTCGACGTGTTCGACGTGTTCGACTTCGACATGCTCGACGTGCTCCACCTCCTCTGCGTCGGGCCGCTTGCGTTTGAGCCGGGCTTTGCGCTTTTGGGGCGGAGGTGGAGCCTGCTTTCGGGACAGGGACAGGAACGGATACACCGCCATCTTTGGCTCGCTGTCGATCGTGCTGCGACTCGCTTTGCTGGCTAGTCTCGCCTCGCTCTTTCGCAAGGTCTTCATGGTGAGAGATGCAATGCGAAGCGGAGTGTTGTTGAAGAGTTTGCGTTTGCAAGAAAATGCACTTGTTTTTGATTGATCAGTTGTCTTCTTTCTTCCTCCATTGAGGCTTGGGTGCTGGGG
>FTCU01001265.1_pt1 | contig 17686 bp, 13 predicted proteins | sample 1639521 | NCBI WGS metagenome assembly FTCU01 (sample SAMEA3914864, study PRJEB12502) | metagenome | biome: forest; material: soil | place: USA | collected 2012-03-12 | depth 0.3 m
CGCCCAGCCCGACCCGGCCACCACCGCCGAATACGACGGCCACTACGACGACGAGGTCGCCGCCCGCCTGCGGCTGCTCCAAGCCCGCCTGCGCGAGCAGGCCCTCCTCAACGGCGCGCGCAAGGCCCGCCTCACGGAGCTCGTCAAAGAGCGCATGGCCTTCCAGGAGTACCAGACCATTCTTGAAGACCTCGACACCCAGGTGCAGGCCGCGTACCTCAAGCGCACGCGCACGATGGGGAAGAAGCCCAAGAAGGCGCGCCCAGGGCAGGCGGCGGCCGCAGCGGCTGCCGCCGCGGGCGGGGGTGCGGCTGGCGCGGCGGCTGCTGCCGGGATGGCGAGGCCTGGGATTGGGGATCTGACGCGGACGTTGATGGAGCGGCGGAGAAGGTGGATTGATAGTATCGGGACGGTGTTTGATGATGAGGGGCTGGTGAGGGTGCCGAGGGCGAGTGACGAGGGCAGCACCATCTTTAAGCCGGCTGAGATGGCGGGGTTGATGAAGAAGGAGAGGGATCTGTGGGATGAGGAGGTTGAAGAGGAGTAGGCTGGCGGGGACTGTCGGCAGTCGGGTTTGGGCTTTCTCTTTCCTTTTCGTTTCCCCTCGCCGTATTTTTACCTCTTCCCCTCGTCCTTGGGTTGCGTGATGGTTGAGAGTTTGGCGAGGACTGGCTGGCTATATTCGGATCGGGTTCGTTTGGCGTTTGGGAACAAATGGGCGTCTTGGTCAAGGGAAGGGTTTACTTCCCCGGTTATCCTGCGAGCTCGGAAGGGGTGGTTCCCGCTGCTTGATACCTCGGTATAGCTGCATAATGAAAGCAGCATGCCTAGTTTCTTCCTCTATTTGATGCAAAAGCAAGCGAGCCTAGGTTATATATATACCCCGCATGGTCTCAGCAAGTCACCCAGAACCCAGTGATATCGCCACTGTGCCAATGTTGGAACGGTCAAGCTTGGAGGTAAAGCCGGCTCTGTTCCTGGCACCACTGCATGTCTTTTCCGTTCCATTTCCCTAAGATAGCCTTCCACCCAATGTGTACATGCGCTGATCCGATTCATTTATATCCCATGCCAAACAACGTTACTCCGTAGGCCCCAGAGATTAGGCAGCATATACAAGGAACAAAAGAGAAAATCCAGGAGGGGTATCTTGCATCGCATCCCGCCTCAAACCATGAATAGAAAAACACAGCCGCGACCTGCCGCCCACGAAGTTCCTTCAGTAAAAGCCCGGGAATACTTTGGTGCGTATCCGTTTCCCTTGATGATTTGTTAGCCTTCTGGTCCATTCAGTCCCAAAAGCACACGATCAAGACTTACATCGCGACGACCCGCCCTCCCCATAGTCCGGCTCAAACCCGGCCAGCTCGCGCATGCGTTCGCGAGCCAACGCCGTCGGCGCCCCTTGAAGATCGACCTCTTCCTGGACGTCCGGGCGCGGTTCCAGCCGGACTCGGCGGGGCGTGTGTTTCTTGGGCGTCGGTTGCGTATCCTGCAGCTCGGTCGACGTGGACTGCGACAGCCGCCCGCCGGCGGCGCCAAACAACTTGCCTTTGGCCGCCATCCACCAGGCTTGGGGCTTTGTTGTGTCCGGCCCCTCGTCGTCGTCTTGCTCGTCGACGCGGCCCCGCAATCGCCGGATGGCGTGCTCCCGGCGCACCATGGTGTTGGTGACCTTGGGGCAGTAGCCTTCGGGAAGCATGCTGGCTTTGCATACCGGGCAGAGGGAGCTGATTTCGTGCAGGAACTCGTCGATGCATTCGGGATGGAAGATGTGGCCGCATGGGAGCTCGCGGATGACCGTCACGCGGTTTTCAAAGGGCTCGAGGCAGATCTCACAGGTCGGTTGGTAGTCTGTCGCGGTGGTAGATGGCGCGAACGGGCTGGCCGGGCCGGACTCGGAGATGGTGGCTGGTTGCACCACTTGGGCCGTTGCCACGCTCTCTGCTTGATGGTCCAAACTCTGTGTTCGGGTCCGGTTTCGCGCAGTCCTCACCGACCGTGGAGATAGCGGAGGGCTGATGACCTCTGGCTCGTAGTGGTACGTAAATAAAGGAAACTTTTGGATGTGGCGCATTGGTACGGTGAGGTGCTTGATCCCCATGGCTTCCAGGTTGACCTCCCCGGTCATGACCCGGCGACGCAGTCTCGCGCGGCGGCGGCTTTGGGCAAAATGCATAAGCATTGATGTCGAGGCAATGACGGCGAGAAGAACGCCGAGGATGATGAGGAAGTAGACCCAGGTTCCGAACGCCATTGACGTGGTGCTCACTTCGATTTCGGTCCAGATTCGGAGATAATCCTCGTTGTCGGCCAGGAAGCGCTCGGTGATGTTGCGGCCAAACGGCACCTCGCTCATGTTTCCCGAGTACAGACTCAGGTGCTGCATCATCAACTCGCCGGCCATGCCAGAGATGCCGAACACGGGGTAGTTGGTCTGCGTCATCCAGTCGGCGCCGTCTTGGATGTACCAGTCGGAAGAGTCAGCCGGCGGCGGCGAAGCAGAGGCATTGCCGGGCATGTAAAAGAGAAAGGCCCGGACCGGCGCCGTGGTGGCGGCGTCCAAGTACATGTCGGCACAGTCGCCGCTCACCCAGGGCGCGATTGCGATCAAATGAAAGTTGGTGGGCGGCAGGTCCGACTGGCGGACGACGGTCAGGGGCACATGTGCCGCTACCTCGGAAACACAGGGGTCGCCGGCGGGGAGGTCAGGGACATAGAGCAGCCCGGAGATGCCGCCATTCGAAGTGGCGGCGTACCTGGTGGACAACACGGTGGTGTCGTCCCCCGGGAACTGGGCCGAGTAGGCCATCTGGCTCTGATTCTATGGGGTCAGAAGGTGTTCTTGATGGGGCGTGGCACAGTTGTGCGTGACATACCGAGAGCGCGGTGATGTTCCGAATGACGGTGTTCGAGACGGTACCGACCCCCCTCCATGATGGGTTGCTGAACAAAAGACTGGCATCTGGTCAGCCCGGCCGAGACAGAGAGGATCGGCCAGCCAGCCTTGGTATGACCACGGCCAGGGGCATTTCGCTGCATGCCGTGCTTGGGATGATCGGAGCGACGACGGTGATACAGGACGGGGTCATGTCTGGCGACACAGGTGGGGGTTGGAGGCGCGCGCGCGGCTGCATGACGACGACGTCGGTGGCAGCAGGAGGGACGGTCGCGCACACGCAGGCGCAGGCGCACGCAGGGCAATCAATAGCACGGATGAGACAAGAGACAAGAGACAGAAAGAAGAGACATACATGACATTGCGGATCTCATCAACGGCTGTGAGACGTCAGCGATGGGGCTCTGGACGCTGGGCTCTTGGTTCCCCGGGCTTGGCGAAAAGCTTGGCTCAGCCAAGAGGCCGAGGCCTCGCCGCCTCGAGGCTGGACTCGCTGGAGCCCATCGCCAAGATCGCCCGTGAGGCGAGACGGGAAGCGGGAGGGGCGGGAGGCGCGCAGAGGGGGCCGAAACTCACACATGGACATTGTCGGACATGTCGGAGACTGCTGCTAATGGCGGTCCCGGAGCGTGACCATCGCAGGCAATCCGCCTGGGTGTCGGAGGCGCTGGCGCTGGCGGAGGAGAGAGGGATGCGGCGGTGCGATGGAAATGGGCTGGTTATTTTTGGGCGGATGAAAAGGCCCGTCCGAACTTCCGAGCTTCCACTGCAACTGATCAGGGACTTGGCACAGGACAAGCGTGAGAGAGAGGAACCCGGGAAAGCCAAGCACCGGGGCGGGCGCCGGTTTTGAGTGCCAAGAGTCCTGCCGCGGGCTTGGGGTGCCTTGGTCCCGGGGGGTGGATGCGTGGTGGATGCTCCAGGTGGAGCGCCAGGCTGCAGGGTCGCCCACTTAGCGTCCGATGTTCTTGGGGGTCCCTGATCGCGAGCTGACGGAGAGATGACGGTTCCAGGCACTTGAGGCACGCACCCATCAATCCAGCACAAAGCACCCCGACTAAAAGTCTAAAACACTCGCACGCCAGCGTTGAGACTCGGTCGCACAACGCGACGGATGAATCGGGGCCGCAAGTAGCTGTGCCCGATTTGGGCGCACTTTACCGAGGTGACGCAGCCGGGCTGGGCGGAGCATCGTCGCCGATTCGAGACGAGACTACTGGCTTTTTCGGTGGCTCGGACTGCCCACCCACGCAACTTTGGGCGGTGTTTGCCGTCCACGGCGCGAGGTCGCTTGATTCCGTACCCGGAGGTTTTCTTCCCCAGCATTTTGCTGTTACCGTTTCCACTTACGAGACACCAGCAGACCCCCTTTTCGCGTTCTGCTTCCTGATTTGTCTGGGATGTTCCGGCAAGAGAGAGCTTGGGCTCGTATCTCACGCGACCAGGGCACCTCAGCTCCGATACGGATCCCTGCAGCAGCGGGAGGTTTTGACCTTTTGCAGTGTGGCTCGGCGGGATTTCTGATCTCGAGGCTGAGATGCCGAGATGCCGGTCCTGCACAAACAAATAATTACTCTGCACAGCACACACCACGTCCAGGTTTCTGCAAACTTTGAAAGCTTCCCCGGGCCGTCTCTTGAAGCTTCAAACCCCACTCAGTCCCCACTTGAAACCCGTCAAGAAGACGGGACAAGAAGCCCAGAAGCCCAGGAAGCAGCGGGGTGCGCGCACGAGCAGTCTGTCGAATTTAGGTTGCCGATGTCGATGGGAATCGTCTTGAGCCCTGATTGGCCGAAACAACCCTGCGTTGCCCCTCTATTCTCCCCCATCACCCAACGCGCGCACACGATCCTTCTTTTGACAGACAATGCGACGTAGTGGTGCGAGGTGCTGTTGGTCCCAGCGAGCAGAGATGTCTCGTCCCAATGTGACAAAACACCCCTCAAAATCATCACATTACCGACAGCTCGACGCAGCATGGCGCCCCTCGCCAGCGAACCGCGCCAGGTTTTGGCTGTGCTCAACCTGGCTCGGCGGAAAGCCCTCTATACGCTCCTGGTCGAGATCACCGGCCTGATGCGCGCCCAGCTCGAGTTCCACGAGCCCGCCGGGAACGCTGGAGCGGCCCCCCTGCTGATTGACCCGTCCGCGGAGAACAGCATTATCACCCCCGCGGAAGACGCCGGGGACTCGGCCCCGCCCAACCCCGCCGTCGTGCGCCTCCGGGCCGCCGCCATCCAGCATTTTGATGCCTGGCGAAAGGATGTCATGGGTCAATTAAAAGAGCTGCTTTCTACCCCCGACGATGCCGCCATTGTCGAGGAACGCCGCAAGCGGTCCGAAAGGATCGCCCAGCAGCAGAACCAGAAGCAGCAGCAGCAGCAGAGCAAAACAAGCTCCTCTGCCAGACACGGCGCCAGTCTGATCGATGATTGGGATGCCTGGCCCGAGGACGATGATGGCGGGCCAAAGGGGCAAGAAAACGAGGAAGAAGACCCCGCCCAGGCCGTGGCCCGTCTGCAGGCACATTGGCATCCCATCCCGACGCGGCTGATGACGATTTCCGAGGAGGACCGCAAGGAGGCGCTTGGTTGCGTGCTGCTGGTGCTGTTGTCCACGGGGCATTATCCGGCCCATTCGAGGGCTCTCGCCGTGTATCTCACGTCCGCCTTGGGGCTGCCTTTGGCCGTGTTGAATGCTGAAGAGGTCGAGGTTGCCGTGTCGCTAGTCGAGCGGTCCGTGGAAGCCGAGCGGCAGCAGCGGACCATGTCTGCCGAGGCAGAGGCCGAAAAGCGGAAGCAGGAGAACCAGTCTAGTCGCTACTGGAAAGTTGGCCTCGCCTCTGTGGCTGGAGCTGCGCTCATAGGAGTAACAGGCGGCCTTGCTGCTCCCGTGGTTGCCGGCGCCATCGGTGGCATCATGGGTTCCGTCGGCCTGGGAGGCGTGGCGTCGTTGCTTGGTGTGTTTTGGATGAATCCTCTACTCGTAGGGACACTATTTGGCGCCTTTGGTGCTAGAATGACGGTAAGCGCCTTGATCAACGCCATTGTATTGGGCTTTGAGCTCACCTCTTGTCCAGGGCGATATGGTCGACCAGTACGCCAAAGAAGTGGAAGATTTTCGATTCATTCCCTTGAAAGACGAATGGGGCACAAGGGGCAGCAACCAAAATGACAGACGCCTCCGGGTGACCATCGGGATCAACGGCTGGCTGGGCACCAAGGAAGACGTCACTAAGCCATGGCGTGCCCTGGGCGATGACTCTGAAGCCTTCGCACTGCGGTACGAGATGAATAGTCTTTTGGGTCTCGGCAAGACGTTACAGGACCTGGTCTCTTCCTACGCTTGGACCTCGATCAAAGTCGAGATTCTCAAGAGAACAGTCCTGGCAACCCTCTGGTCGGCCTTGTGGCCGGCATACCTCGTGTCAATGGCGTCGGCCGTGGACAATCCCTTCAGTCTCGCCAAGAACCGGTCGGAAAAGGCGGGCGAGATTCTAGCAGACGCCCTCATCAACAAGGTTCAGGGCGAGCGCCCAGTTACACTCATCGGGTACTCCCTTGGCGCACGAGTCATCTACTCGTGCCTCCGCTCGCTGGCAGCCCGGCGAGCCTTTGGCTTGGTTGATACCGTCGTCTTCATCGGCGCCCCTGTCCCGTCTAACAGACGGCACTGGCAAATGATGCGTACGGTGGTGTCAGGGAAGATGTTCAACGTGTACTCCGAGAACGACTTCCTTCTCGCCTTCCTCTACCGCGCAACGTCCATCCAGCTCGGCGTTGCCGGCCTGCAGGAGATCAAAGACATTGAAGGCGTAGAAAATCTCAACCTCAGCGACGAGGTCCAGGGTCACATGCGGTACGCCAAACTCATCGGGAAGATTCTCGCCAGATGTGGCGTCCCCGTCACCAAGGGCGCCGATGGACCGATCGGGCTCGACGACCAAGAAGAGGGCCATGTGGATCTCCTCGAGCTTGACGCCCTTGACGTTTCAGTTCCCTCAAAGAAACACCAGCCTCTACCGCCCCCTGGGTACAGAGCTACTCCAGATCCTCAGCCGCTTCTTCCCAAGCCAAATAAACAACGGACAACCGTGACAAAGGCAAAACCGTCGGCTGTCTCCGTAACTCACGATCTGCTGGGCCTCGACCTCTCAGATATCCCACCGCCCGGCCCAAGCAATGCCGCAAAACCTGCCACGCCCACCCCTCTACGGCCGCAACCTCGCGTCCAGCCCGCCCCAAGCGTGCCGAAGCCGACCCTTCCTCAGCGACCTGACACCAAGTTCACGGCCCTGAAGACGATCGACAAATCCCCGCCGGCTTTTAACCCTCCAGTCCGTTCGACTTCGTCAGCCTCCGCTCCCGTCGTGCCGCCATCCCAGCTCCCGGCTCCTCAAAAGCCAGAGCCGCCTATCCTGACGTCATCTCACAGCTACAGCGTGGGAGACCATTACGATGACGAAGATGACAGCGACCAGGAAGGCGGCATGGGGATAAAAATGGTGGATAATGACCAGGATGGGCTTGAATACTGTGACCCGACGCCCCTCGACGAGCCCCTGGACGAGTATTCGAGCTGGAGATGAGATAACAGCGAGTTGAGCTGGGCACGTAAAGTTAACAATTGAATACCCTTTGTTTTTGAGCCTCGAGCTCCGCGCCCAGCAACTACCGTGTTGATAAATAATGTATCCGAACATGCGCAACAACGCCTGTGCGGAAAGAATCTGCTCTGCCCTCGGGATATAGCGCATCTACTCATCCTCCTCTTCGTCCTCTTCCTCTTCCTCCTCGTCTTCTTCTTCCTCCTCCTCTTCTTCTTCCTCCTCCTCTTCCTCCTCCTCTTCCTCCTCCTCCTCACTCCCTTCCTCCTCCTCTTCGTCCTCCTCTTCGTCCTCCTCATCGCTATCACCAGCCTCCCCATCCTGTCCCTCCAACTTTTCCCGTTCCTCCTCCTTCCTCTTCCTATCCTCCTCCTTCCTCGCCTCCTCCACCATCTTCTGCCTCTCGGCCCTCAGCTTCCGCTGCGAGACGACAAACGCGCCGAGCGGCGTGCGCTCCCACTCGAGATCCTTGAGGAACGCGTCCACCTGCGCGCGGTCCTTGGGCGCAAAGTCGACCTTGGCGCGCTTCTCCTCGACAAACTTGGCGTTGGCCTCGAGCTTCTGCACCAGCAGCGCCAGGCTGGTCGCCAGCTTGCCGTTCTTGTTGCCCTTGCCGACGCGCCGGCTGTCCTTGAGCCAGCGCTTCAGGCTGATGACGACGGGCAGCGCGAACTCGGGGAAGGCGATGCTGCGGGACCAGAGCACGAAGAACTCGGAGAGCAGCTCGATGACCTGGTCGCCGACGCCGTCCTGGTAGACGCGCGTGCGGAGGTACGACTTGGGCGCCTTGTAGGCGACGGCGAAGTCGAGGGGCTTGAGGGTCGAGGACTTGGGCGGCTTCTTCATCTCGGCCGAGCTGAGCACCTCGAGGAGGGCCGAGGCCAGCGGGATGTACGTGTCGGTCGCGCGCGACAGGCGCAGGAGGGAGCGGATCAGCTGGAAGCGGAGCGGGAAGTAGAGCGCTGTGGGGATGAGGCGCATCGCGCCGAGGGTGACCTGGACGAGCGGGTAGATGAGGAGCTTGAGCTGGCTCTCCTTGCCGGCCTCGGCTTCCTTGAGGGGGCTGCAGTGCTCCGAGAGGACGCACGACCAAAAGTCGAGCGAGTGCACGTATTGCCAGTTGTAGACGGCGCGGTACGAGTCGTTCTTATTGTTCACAATGCTGTTGCGGAGGTGGATGGCGAGCTGGCGGACCGAGGCGAAGGCGGTGGTGTAGCCGAGAGTCTGGTCGAGGCCCCACAGCTCGGCGGCCGAGTTCTTCATGAGGTTGATGCCCTGGATAGTATTGACGTTGGTAAGGCGACTGCCCTGAACCAAGCCTTGGTAGGCGGCCTTGAGGACGACTTCCCTGACGGCCTTGTCGCCGATCACGACGAGACGCCGGATCACCAGAAACGCTGTTATCCTGGTGGTCTCGGAGCTTGCCGACTGTGACCAGAACGCGACGACCGTCTTAATCAACATCTTCAGGACTTTCCTGAACGACAGAAGATATGGTACTAGTGGCTGCAGAGCTGAGAGTGTGAGTTTGAGCGTTGCCTCGTCCGAGAGCGTACCCAGAAGCCGGATGATAGAGGCGGCGAAGCTCTTGATGAGCATCGACAGCGTCTTGAACTTCTTCCCCTCTGTCTGAATATACACCTTCCCAGCGGCGGATTCCTTGACCGGGATATGATGCTGCAGGACCTCGGGAATTCCCTTGAGCGCGCCAACAACAATATCGTGGAACACCTCCGGGCTCGTGATGGCATACCGCTGTGGGTTCTCCTCGTCGGTCTCGTTCAGGTGGGCGGCGCAGCGGAAAGCGATGACGAGCTGGCGAGCGGCCCTCAGGGAGCGTGTCTCGTCGATCGCCGCCGTCCACTTGGCTACCATGGGCCGAGTGAGGTTATGGTCATCCTTCTCCTCCTTGGCGGCCTTCTTGTCCTTCTTCTGCTTCTTCTTGGGCTGCTCATCCTCCTCCTCGCTGCCGCTGAGCTCGTCGACCTCGGCAAGATCCGCGTTCTCGTCAAAGTCTAGCGCCTCGGGGTCGTTCTCCTTCAAGAACTTGTAAAACTCTGGGTCGTTCGCGGCGAGGGCCTCCATGGCGCTCTTGGACATGCCAAGGTCCTCCTCGTCGTCGCTCGCATCGTCGGCGTCGGGTTCGTCGTCGCCAACCACGGGCTCTTCGTCGTCCGAAATCTCAGGCTCGCTGCCGCTCCCCTCTGAGTGGTCCTCCTGGGCATTGGCCTCGCCCCGCTTGCGCTTCCCCAGCTGCGCGGCCGACTTTGTTTTCTCGTTCGCCGTGGACTTGGCGTCGAGGATCTCGAAGCCGCCCTTGAAGAAGTCGTCGACGCTCATCTCGCTGGCTTTGGCGCCGGGCTTCTTGCTGACGGGCTTCTTCTCGCCATCGGGCCCCTTGTAGAATTCGGCATCTTGCGAGCGCTTGGCCTTCTTCTTGTCCTGGATCTGTTGTTTTTGCTTGATCTTGGCCACCACTTTCCTCCTTTCCAGGACGCCCTTGAGGTGCTTCTGTTCGAATTTCTTGGTCGCCTTCAGGTTCTTTTTGGAGGTCGCCATCTTGGGCAACAATTGCGCTGGAAATGCGGCGTCGAATCTGGCCAGGCAATGGGTGCTGCTGGTACAGGAGCGCCGGGACTCGATGAAATCCCAAACTTTTTTTTCCAGGTCCGCGGACCAGGGTCGCTTATCGCGGGGTGTTATCACTTTACGCTAGCCCCTTTGCGGTGTAGCGTTGCTGGTGGGGAGCTGCTGGCCCCTCCACTGAAGCCCCACCATCCTGCGTCCCTTGGCAGGCAGGTCCAGTGGGTGTTCCAGCGCTGCCTGTGCCTCGCTGCATCCCTGAGCGATGCCGTCATCCATCCCATCCGCCATCATGAGCTTGAGCATCTGCAGCTTACAACCCTCGAGATGATACCGCGGCAGCCATACGCGCCGACACCGCACAGCTATGTGCCAAACTCGACACTCTCGGCAACCATTAACCTGGACGAGGTGCGTACGGGATCTGAGATGCCCCGCAATGCGCCTCCAGAGCGCGGACTGACGGTTTCCCTCGGGAGTCACACATCACTAGGAGGTGAAGCTTGCCGATACCCGAGCCGAACGCGACCTGCAAGATTCTCTCGCCGAAATCTTCAGCATCATTGTCACACTCGACGAGCTTGAGAAAGCGTTTCTCAAGGATGCCATCCCCGAAGCCGACTACACCGAGATCTGCGAGCGCGCGCTGAAGCAGTACAAGTCGCTGGTCGCCGATGATACTGTAGCGAGGGCGTTTGTGGGCCTAGAGGAGTTCAAGGCCGAGTGGGATGTATGTGTCGCCGCCGCCTCGAACCGAGTGGGCATGGTGGCTGATCGTTTTGTTCACACAGCTCGAGGTCCCCCGCGCAACCGAGAGGATACGCGTCGGCATGCCCTCGACCGCCGTAACGGCAAGCTCTGGTGCTGCGTCAGCGCCCGCCGCCGCCGGCAACACAAGCGGCACGCTGATTCTGGAGGCGACGCAGGATTTCATCACATTTCTGGATGCGTTGCGACTGGGCCTGCTGGCGAAAGACCAACTACACCCGCTGCTGACCGACGTGATCCAGTCGGTGAACAAAGTGACAGACCGAGACTTCGAGAACAGGGGCAAGATTGTGCAGTGGCTCATCACCCTGAACCAGATGAAAGCGACAGAGGAGCTGAGCGAAGAGCAGGCCCGAGAGTTGGAGTTAGACATCAACTCGGCGTACCAGGGGTTCAAGAGCACCCTCTCATAAAGCTCGTCGTCCCAACCAGTTTCCCTCCTTGTGTGACCGGCCCAGATTCACTCATGTCTAGACCAAAAATGTCCAAAAGCTCGGGTATACAAACTCCTCCTCAAATATCCTCCTCACCTGCTCCAGCACAAACCTCTCCACCTTGCCCACGTTCTTGAGGCTCTGCTTCCCGCTCTCCCTCTGCCCAATCTCGCTCTCGACCCTGATTTCCTGCAGCAACCCCCCCAACTTAGTAGTCCCCAACCCCGCCGCTGCACCCCGTTGCTCTCGCCGCCCCTCCGGGGGTGCGCCGCCCGTGCTGTCATCATCGCCGACGGCAGCAACCGCATCCTCGGGGCTCAAGAAGCAAAAGTGCACCCGCTTCCTGATCTTGGCGAGCACGCCCACGCCGTCAAACGTCAGCCCCGTGATGCTCAGCCGCACGGGGATGCCGACGAAGCTCGGCATGGGGTAGTCCAGGAGGATGTCGGCAGTCAGCAGCAGCTTGACGTCGCCGGCGTAGCGGATCCGGAAGACGGCCTGCATGTCCTCGAGGCGGGGCTCTCGGAAGCGGGCCTGGTCTTCGTCTTGCTCCGGGGGCGATTGCGCGGATCCGGCGGTGTTGCCGCTGCCGCTGCGACTGCCGCCGGTGGGGTTGGCCGCGTTGATGTCGTCGTCTGGGTCGTCGGCGATGGCGGAGCCCATTAAGAGCGTGGTTCTGTCGCGCGTCGGCGGGCGTGAGGGGTTGGCTGAGGTTGGGGCGAGGGTTGAGACGCTATGCTTTTCTCTGAGTTCTCTCAGGGTAGGGACTGCGAGGGTGGCAGGTGATGTCGATGGCGGTGCGAGGTTGAGGGCCGGGTTAAAGTCGGCAATCGAGATGGAGCTCTGGGAGGGGTTGCGGATGTGGTTTGGTTCGGGGGAGAGGCGGACGCTGCCGTCGATCCCACCAGAGCTAGCGATATAGCGAGGCAAGTTCGGCACTGAGGAGCTATGCCCGTGGCCTTCTACCCAGTTGACGGTGCTCAGATGGTGGGCGCCGGCCACTGCGGCGAGGGGCGTCTGTGTCCCGGAGAGCCCGCTTGTGAGGTGCGAGTGGAAATAGTGCATGTTTGACGTCCCTCCGGGGTAGAGCGGCGTGGGAACCCGCAGAAACGGGCTGCCGATGTCGCCGTTGCGCGAGGGACTCCCAGGACCACCGAACATGAGGTACGGCGGGAGAGGGGTTGTGCCCCGGGATCCGCTGGCTAAGAGCTCCGACTCGGCCGGCCGTCGACGGCGCTCTGGGGTGACGGGTGCACTGTCTTCGACCTCGTCCTCGCCCCCCGAGTCGGTGGCCAGATCGGAGTCGACATGGTCCTCGTAGAAGTCTGGCAGCGGGTCGGTGATGTCCTTGAGCTCGATTTCGGGTGGGATGGTGCCGAATTGGAAATCGTGGACAGTGACGGACTTGATGAAGCGAGGCAGCGGCACCGACTGGAACTTTGTGTGGATGAAATCGCGGATCTTGTCAGCCAACTCCTGGCCGTCAGGGCCACCCGTGACCGTCTCCCAGTTGAGGTCGATCGACATGGGCGGCGTGCCGAAAGACCATCTATGTGAAAAGGGAAACCTTTTGTTTCTTGTTAATTTGTGTCGAAGTACAGAATAACTATTGACTCTGTAGCTCGACTTCGCCAATGAGCAGTGCGCCGTGAGCGAGCTCTTGATTCAAAGCGAGTTCATCTCCATGCGCAAATAGAGGTGGAATAAACCAACCCTAACCCCAGCCCAGTCTCGCAAGTCTGAGCACTCGCGTCTCAAGGCACTCCACCAAGCCCCACAAGCGACCCCACCTCACGTCACAGCAGCCGGCGGGCCCAGTCCAATGGACTGAATGCAACCCTTCGTCTCCCAGGCAACGACACGCCGGCTCGTAAATCAACAGGGCTGCGGTTGCGATCTCCACAATCAGGTCCTTCACCGACCTGGTCACGAGTCGCGGTTGCGGAGAGTAAACAGCACCTCGGATTTTATTGATTCCATGCACCGCTTGTTCTTTCATGGAGCATTGGTAGCAGTTCTTTCCCCATTCTTCTATTTCATCCCCCCTTCCCATTAATTGTCAACAAACCCCTAGCCAACCGGCACTTGGCCACCATGGATGCACAGTCGCCGCCGAAAAGGATGACGCGCGCGCGGGCTGCGGCGAAGACGTCGGAACCCGTCCTCAAGCCGACCCGCGTCATTACCGCCGCCGCCAAGGCCAAGACCGTCCGCACCACGACGACAACCACCACAGCCACCACCACCACCACGAAACGCCCGCTCAAGAGGAAGAGCCCATCCGACGAAGACGAGGACGAGGACGACCTCGAGATGCAACCGGCCAAGAGGACCACTGCGGCCGCTTCGAAGCCCACGCGGGGCCGCGGTCGGCCAAAGAAGGCTGAGATCGAGGAACTCGCCCCAGAACCGACACTCGAGCCGGCCCCTGCGGCTGCTGTTCGAACCCGCGGCAGGCCCAAGAAGGTCGCGGAAGCTCCCGCGGAGGAGCCTGTGAAAGCCGCCAGAACAGTCCGTGCCAAGAAAGCAGTCACACAGGAACCCGATGCTGCCACGGCCGCGGAGAAGAAGTCCGCCCGTACGACCACTGCCAAGCCGACTGTCAAGAAAACAGTCAAGTTCGAGGAGCCCGAGAAGGAGAATATTCTGCCCGACACAGCAGTGACAAGAAAGGCATCGGCCACAACCTCAGCACCCGCTTCTACAACTGGCTTGCGAGGGAAGCCGGTTCGCAAAGCGGCCTCCGCTGCGGCTCCCCGGACCGCCCGCAGCACCCGAACGACAGCGACCAAGGCTGATCTGGGCGAGAAGGTGGCGAAGCCGATGCCGCTGAGCCCTAAGAAGGTTACCCAGCTGACGATCAACCGCGTCGAGTCCGATGATGAGCTCGGAATGGATGAGAAAGTCCCGGTGAAGCGATTCAAGAAGGCACCTATCAAGCCTGCCATGAGCAGCGCCAAGTCGTCTTCGGTGGCCAAAGCCGCCATCTCTGCTGCCGTGAAGGACGAAAACGCGACTACCGTCGGCCCATCCGAGACTGAGCCTAACAATTTGCTGGCCAGTCCCGCCAAGCGCCCGCCGCCCTCTCCCTGGAAGGGTAGCATGAAGTCGCCTGCAAAGCGCGTCGAGGGATTGCTTGCTGCAACTGTAACTCAGACGGATGGCCAGACGTCCCAGGCTCAGTCGACAATGAGACTTTTGCAGTCGCCTGCTAAGAGGCAGCCACTCAACTTGAACCCCCTTGGGGTCGACAGCATCAGCGGGACATCGATCTCGCCCGTCAAACTATCATTTCTGTCGTCCCCCGCAAAAAGGCCGCCCATCTCTCCCATCAAGCCTTTGCCCAGACGCATTGAAGAGGAGGAACTCGTGGATCGGAGCCCGGCGCCGAAGCCCACCCTGCTTGCCAGCCCTTTGTCCCGCCAGGCGCCAGAGGGCTTTGAGGAAGCGCTTGTGGCCGCGGGTTTGGATACCGCAGATGGAAACTCCGATACCGATGACGAAGCCATCCCCGACTCCCCTACAAGATCCAGTTTTCCGGGTCGACTGTCGGCTGTCTTGCCGCGCCACGCCGATCCAGCCTTGACGCCTCCAACACTGGCCGCGTCGGAACAAACAATTCAAATCACTCTCGGAGAAGTGTCCGTCGAAGAGGTGGTGGACGGGGACGATGATGTGGAGCGAGTGGGAGAGGAAATGATGCTTGATGAACCGCCCGTTGAGGCTTCCATTGTCGAATCCGTCAGCACCACTCCTCCTTTATCTCCACCCAAGCTCTCTAACCCCATGTTTGGGCTGCGCGACAAGGATCTGTACGGCCCTGCAGCGGACTCGGAATCCGACGACGAGTCGCCTGTGAGACAGGGGAGGTTCACTTCTGCCTTCAGCGCCCTGCCTGCGACCCCTTGCCCTGCTTCCTCAAGAACCAAGAACCGGAGGCAATCGACTGCCCCGAGCACAACCAAGAGGGCCCGGTCAGATGACAAATGTGGTCTAACGCCCCTTGCTCAGCAACTCAGCGGGTGGACTGCCGGCCCGAGCCCCCTCAAGACCAGCACCGATTCTTCTTCGTTTCTTCCAGGACTTTCGGCGGCAGAGGTCCAGCAACAAGGGACGCAAAACACGTTTTTTGAGGATGAAATGCACGTTCGTCCGGAAGCCATGGAGATTGAGGAAGACGCAGCAACCGAGCTTGAGGATAACGACGAGTTGGTGTTGGAAGACCTTTCCTTCACTGAGGAGGATATGGAACTCGCCGCCGAGGCAAACGAAATGTCCCTCATGGAGAAGGAAGAAAACGACCAAGACCACGATGACTCAATCTCGGAAGCGAGTCAGGATTACGCCGATGAGAACGCAATTCCCATCGACCCCACGCTCACTGCAGGCAACGGATTCCATGCGCCGGCAGTTCCGCCTGTCACCCCGCAACGCGTGGTCCATCGCGAATTCCACACCGTCGCCAAGGTCCCTCTCAAGGCCGCAGACGACTCCACGCCGCGGCCCAAGTCTGAACCGCGCAGTCGCAGTGCTTCCCGGCTTCCCGTTACAAGGCCGACGGAGCGCTTGACGAGGAGTTCCACGGTCATCTCGTACTCACCCACCAAGGGAGGGGATGCCAGCCCCGTAGAGAGCCAGGCCAAGGAGCGCGCCACATCTGAGGCACCTGTAACGCCTCAGAAGGCGGACATCTGGTCGACCATGGGCACGCCTGCGAGGACGCCTCGCCGGGACGTCAACCCTGCGCTTCTCCGCGGCGCCGTTGTTTTTGTGGATGTCCACACGAGCGAGGGTGCAGATGCCAGTAGTATTTTTGTCGAGCTCCTGGCGCAAATGGGCGCCCGCTGTGTCAAAACATGGGCGTGGAATCCCAACGGCTCGTCTGATTCGGCCGCCGATTCAAGGGTTGGAATCACCCACGTCGTGTACAAGGACGGTGGCAAGCGCACAATGGAAAAGGTGCGCCAAAGTGGCGGCGTGGTGCAGTGTGTGGGCGTCAGCTGGGTCCTTGAGTGAGTATCCCACACTATTCATGTCGTCTGCAAGCGCTAACCTTGAACCGCCAGCTGCGAACGCGAGAACCAGTGGCTCGACGAAGCCTCGTACTACATCGACACTTCGCTCGTGCCCCGCGGTGGCGCCCGCCGGCGCAAGAGCATGGAGCCGCGTTCCGTCGCCGCCATGAACGGGATGCTCGTCCCGTCTCCCAGGCGCAGCTCCCGCGGCTCCCAGGCGATTCCCAGCACACCAGCCACTCACAACCGCCGCGCCAGCACGCTGTGGGTCCGCTCCCCCGACAAATCCCTCGATGATTACCCCGACCACGAGGACGGCGCGGACAGCGACGACGGCGATGACAACCAACTCCCGGAGTGGTCCGCGCTGACTCCCGTCCCCAAGACCCCCGCCCCCGAAGCCATCGCCCGCTTCGCGGCCAACGTCAGCCCGGGCTCGCTGTCCCCGTCCAGCGTCGATAGCGAGGACCCCCTGACGCGCGACGACGACGACGCTGACCGCCACCGGGAGATGCTCCTGCGTACCTGCCCGCCAAAGCGGACCGCGTTTGTCGAGCTCGGCGAGGGCATTCTCAGCAAGGAGAAGGACGAGGGGGTGCTGATGAGGCTGATGGCGGCTCGCCGGAAGAGTTTGCAGTTCGCGCCCAAGATTGGCAGCCCGTTGGCTAGGACTTGGAAAGCGTGGAATTAAGCTGGCTGTGTTGATGTTGTTGTTTGTATTGGGACTTTCCTTTGGCGGTGGAGGCATAGGATATTCACTAGACCGGACCAGGCGGACGGGTGTCACTCTTTAAGATCATGGCGGGTCATCACCCACTGAGGAAAGATGGTTTTGGGTGGGTCGGCGTTTATTGGGGGGTGTAATACCTGAAGAGAATACACATCTTTTTTTGGCATCAACTTGTCTTTTCCTTGGCTCGGCCACCCGCTGAGAGGAGCTGTGTCAACAAGTGGCAAGTAGCGTGCTCATGTAGGAATAAAAATGAAATCTTATTCAAACCCGCGTGGTGCCTTCAGTGAATGACTGTCGAGCCCAAGAAAAACTCCTCGCTATGCGCTACCAGTCTGGAAAGTGCCCGCCTCCGTCCCAGAGAACGCCATCAAATACAGACCCCATTTTCCCTCTCTCTCTCTCACACACATATCCACCACAAACCCACTCTCACACGCCCGCAAACGTCTTGCCCACAACGTCGGCACCGCAAACCGCCCTCCTCTCCCGCTCGCTTAATTCACTCGCCCACAACCGCAGCTCCTCAACCGAGAGATTCGACTCCCTCATCCAGCGCAAGTCAAGCCTCCTACCACCCTGACCACCACCCTCCCCATCTCCCTCCCCATCCCCACCACCAATAACATTCCCCGGCCGCCCGCCCGCACC
>FTCU01001318.1_pt1 | contig 17627 bp, 14 predicted proteins | sample 1639521 | NCBI WGS metagenome assembly FTCU01 (sample SAMEA3914864, study PRJEB12502) | metagenome | biome: forest; material: soil | place: USA | collected 2012-03-12 | depth 0.3 m
AGTTGGTGTCTTGAGAGGAGGAATTGGGAGCGGGAACTGGTAAAGCCAGGTATACGCCGGGCTTTCCCAGTCTTTTCTGGCAACGAGTTTGGGGCTCGGGCCCGGAATGGCCGACCCGAGAGCAACCCGGAGGGCACAGAAAGCGAGAAGGACATTTTTGAGAGAACTCATCATGAAACGTTCTCGTACGGGTCCCAAGAAGCTGGTTTCTGTGAACCAAGATGGGAGTGCAGGAACATTGGAGGCTTCGTGGTCTTATACCCCAAAATCCAAACCAGTCACTGTGCGTTCTCAACACCGCGGTGTTGACCTCAAGTCGTTGACGGCCTTTCGCGGGCACAAATAAGAACCATTTCCGCCCATTTCAGTCCCAAGTATTATGCGGCAGCGCCACTGTGCGCGCTGTCAGCCGCCCCTATGCTTCTTTGGTATCAGAATCATCGGCTGGACTTGCTTTCCCCATCCCGAAGCCGCCTTTAGATCAGTCCCCTATACTGAAAGTGTCCTAGCACGCAACTGACTTCGTATAAGCTAGCGGACAGCAGCGGCCCAAGCGACAGCTGTCAACGCCACTATTGCCAATACTTGGAGTGCCCAGTGTCCGTTTGGATTGCAACGGGCCCAACTTCAACTTGCTTTTAACGTTGCATCCTGCATCTGCGCTTATCTCTATTCGCGGGCTGCCGAGACTAAAGCGAAGTCATCATCTCGAGTACAATAGTCTAGGCACTTGGGTTCCCGCGAATAGAAATTGCGTGGCCAAGAGAATCAGGGCGAGCGAGTCTGCTCCCTGCTTAATAATTACATGGTTTCGTACAGCAGAAACAATGCCGGGACAACTGCCTTCACCGAGCCCGCCATAAGAGAGCATACACGGGGGTAGGGCAGACGAAAAATGATGAGTAATTCCTCGACGCAAGTGATCTCACGCAGTTTATCAGATGTCTTTGACTCTTATTTTCCAGACGCCACGCGGTCACACCGCTTACCTGCGGGTCGTCGGTTGGCAGGATCTCGTGTGCTTCAGCTTGTAGAGGTGCCAACCTCTTGAGCTCACGCGATCCTGACTCGTGCTTGGTAAAACAGTATGGAAAGTCGTATATGATTGGTGAACAGCGGTGGAACGAAGTCACCAACTCCCTAGCGCATGCCGAAGTTCGTGCAGTGCCAAGAGGGCCAAGAGGCTCTTTGCACATGCCAAGCGAAGCGGGTAGCTGAGGAGCTGAGGAGCAGCCGATCTAGGCCATGCGTTGAATGGAGGTCAAGCCATTCTGGACTGTGACCTCGAGGGGTCGAAGACCGGTCCTCGCCATTGAACGACGGAACTTGGGGGGCACGTGGGGGGCTAGCATGGATATAGGCTGGGCAAACATGCAATACAGAACTCTCGCATGTGGATTGGCTTCCTGGACAACGCCAAGAGCTGCGGTCCATCCATGATTCCCGAATCAAGGAGCATGTGAGCGGCTGTGAAGGGCGGATGGGTTCCGTGCGCACATCTAGTTCAGCCCCCCACGAGCAAACCACCCTGCGGGCATTGCAGATTCCCCGCCCTGTGTAGAGGTCTTTATGATTCGCTGCTCTCGGAGCGAGGTGCTGAGACGCACCCGGTCCGGCTTGTTCACCCGATCTGGCGACTCTCGGCCATACACGGAATGAAAACTGATGCGCCATAGCCGCCGTGACATTGGGGAATTAAGGAGGCAAGCGGAACCGCAGGTGCCCAAGAGGGCCGTGTAAACCTTCCCATGAGGGTCGTAAGACAGTATTCGGTGCTATGACCCTTTCCGGGAGTGCTGGCAAAGCTCTCCGTGTTGATGTGCTTCCAAGTGGTGCAAAGTTCCCATTGTCTTCGTACCCCAGTATCCGCCCAGGCCCCGGAAACTGAGAGTCGGAACCCTTCACACAAATATGCAGTAGGAGGTAGGTACCTTGCCTGGTCAGGTCTCGAGGACCTCTGGCTGCCCACAAAAAACCTTCGGTGGTTAATCCGCGTCCCCTTGCACCACATGCCCAATCTCCTCCGCCACCAGCTCCAAAGCCGTCTGGTCACATGTGCCATTATTCTTCGCCCTCCGCGCCATTCCTTTGTCGATGATGAGCACCATACAAGCGTGGGGTACGTTGGGATGAGCCGGCACCCCGCCTGGGGCTAGTTCTTAGCCGGCTTGGCCAACAACATGTGCCGCCGTGATGGGGGAAGTTACCACCGCAAGGATTGTTGTCCATACCATCCGGCAATAAGAATGCTTAACGAGCGCAGCTTATATTGACAAACTGACGCGAGGGGGTTGCCTGTCGCAATGTTCGGGGCGGGCGACGGTGGAGCTACTATGCAGAACTTTGCACGTAAAAGTTACGGCCCAACGCGCTGCTCCTCGTCTCCTGACACATCGTGCTCATCGCTATCCCCAATGCCTTCCCATTCCGGGCTCTCGAGGCCGGTGCCGCGGATCGCGAAGGAGGCCGCCCAGCCGAATAGCGTGATACCGGCAAAGAGACCCCACGCCAGTGCCTCTCCTTTAGGTCTCACTCGTGTTGACAAGGTAAACAGGCCCCCCGATAGAAAAGGCCCAACGCTGCGACCGGCTGCTGAGAGGGTCTGGGCAACCCCGTTGAGAGTGCCCAGAGTCTCGCGCGAGGGTGCAGAGTTGGTGATCTCGGCGTTGGTTAGCGGTCAAGCGTGAGGAGGAGGTAGGGGTGGGTAACTCTTACAAGAAGCATAACGCTGCTCAAACCACCAACAGCACAGATGTTCTTGAGAACGAGGGTGACACCCAACTCGCCATATAACCAACGCTCTCCGGTGCCCAGCCCGAGGCTTGGTCTACTGTCGAGATAGCCAACCCAAGGCATCAACGCCATGCTGAGAGCCATGCCAAACAGCGAGCACCGGTATGTACCAAGGTTCCCCATTCGTGCTTTCAGACTCTGAAACACGAAGACCTGAAACAACATGGTTGCTAATCCGGCCAAAGAGAGAGTAACACCAATTGTTCCGGGTCCGAGGTCGCGGCCGGTGGGCGGTGGCGAAGATGCAAAGACGGGGTACAGCGAGTTGAACGAAATGTTAGCGAGCTGGAAAACAAGATAAGTGCCCAGGACGGCAAGAGTGTTGCGGTTTCGTAACCCGGCCATCGTCGATTGTTGATCCTCCACGTCGTCGCTCTTGGTGTCGCCGTCATCTCCGTCGGAATCGTCTTCCCACTCGAGGAACCCGCGTTCGTCATCCGCAGATTGGTCCGACACATCATGGTCATCATTCAGATGTGCTTGCACCTCATCCCGCCTTCCGCGGTAGCATGCCCGCTTGTCTTTTCCTCTTGAGCTCTTCTTGCGCCTGCCCAAGCAGACCATGCACCAGCTGTGCACCTTATCTATCCATCCAGGCCCTCGTCGAGGGCCGCTGAAGTCGGTACGATCAAGCGTCTCGTCGAACCATACGGCCACGACAACAACGCTGGAGAGCAAAAGCGCGGCATCGAGAATGTTGGGCACTAGAAACGGGTACTTTGACCGGCCTACGGGACTGGCCAACAAGCCGCCTAGCGCGGGCCCCGTTAGGCTCCCGAGACTGTAGACGACGGGCAGCCAGGTGAAGGCGCTCCCTTGGTTGGTCCGGTCGGTTATCTCGCCCAGGCACGTCGGCACAATGGCCGCATTGCCGTTCAGCAGGCCCATGGCGACGTGCACCATGATCAGCTGGGCGTAAGTGGTGCAGAAGCCGAAGAAGACGAAGCAAACCATCAGGAGGGTTGTGCCCAGCAGCATGGTGGGCTTGCGGCCGACGCGATCGGAGAAGTACCCCCACAAGAAGTTCGTGGCCAGCTGCGCGAGGGCGAAAGCCGAGGCGAGGAGTCCAACGTATAAACCCTCCTGGCCATCCGGCACCTCGTCAAACGATGCCACCATGGCGGGGAGGTAGGGCCCGATCGAATTCAGCGCCGTCTGCTCGGCGAGCGAGAGCAGAGCCAAAAGACCAAGCTGGGTCCATGGCAACGGGCTGGCGTTTGCACTTCTCGAACGCTCCCGGCTGCTGGTCGCCAGGCTTCTCCTTCTCCTCTTTTGCCTCCTGCGGGCCCCAGCCGCGAACACGTCAGGAACGTCGTCCAGAGCGGCTTGGTTGGGGTGATCTTCTTCATCCTCCTGGCCGGATACCTCATCTCGCTGTCCGAACAGCCACTTGTGCCACGCACCGTGTTTTCGAGTGTTCCCTGGTATATCAGACGGTGTCGCGGGCGGCGGCGGGGTTGGGAATGTGTGGTACTTCGCCGTCGACCACCGACGGAGCAGGCCGCGTGGGTCAGCAACCGAAGGTCGTCGCGGTCGGCTGGGACTCGATGTGGATTCGTCGTACGGTGATGGCAGGGGAAACGGTTCTCCGGCGTGGAAGGACCCGGACGTGCGAGATCGACGCGGCTGAAAGAGACTCGGTCGCGGGGCAGTTGAAGTTGCGGCGCTCGCGGCGACGGTGGGCGTGTGGACCATTTCGGGATTCGATTTTTGCGGCACAAATGATGCTCCGGGCTATTCCAGCGGCTGGGTCTTCCAAATTCGCCGTGTTTTGGGTTGTTAGTGGCCGTGTTTTGGCCCAGGTTGCGTCGCGTGTGCAGCAAGTCCGAAGAGGGGGAGGGGTCATGGTCAACTGCTTGTGGGTGCAAAGTGCAGCACGGCTGGATGGATGGTGCCTCTGATGTCATTGGGCGCGGCGGGACATGGATTGCTGACCGCATCCGACAGGGCCGGGCCATTTCCTCCGTCCCGCCACCCCGGACATTTTGGTGGGGAGCGGAGCAAAATGCACCAAAATACAGATTGGGTAACTTGCCTGCCACATATTTCCACCGATGAACAAACAGCGTATGCTTGTTGGGTCACTGTCTCTTCCGCGAAGTGAAATCGAAATGCGCCCTTTTCCTGATGCTCTGGGCAGCATCAAGTGGTGCAGCGGTGTCTCGGGTCATGGCTGGCGTGTATCGTCAGGCGATGCGGTCAATCTCCCCAAGGCATATACCATCATCCACAGGCCGAGGTTAAAAGCCACACGATACTCGCGTGCGTAGGCAAGGTTTAAGCCGAACTCCGGTTCGCGACACGTCCAACACACTACGGTAGGCTGGAGGGTGTGGTGGACTGGTGGTTGTCCGATCTGGGGGCGGCCGGCTTCAGGAGACAAAAGCATAGGCACTTGGATGCACACTGCCTCCAGTCCCGGTCTCTATCCACCAGAGAGGCATGATGGATTACAGCCAGTGTTCTATCCCGGCGTCTTTAGGTGGGTTTCCGCCCAGCGCAGCTGTCCACCTATCATCACCTTGTTCTGCTGCTTATGTGCCTCTGAGAAGCATCTTGTTGCGCTACCCCCGACAACCGGCGTCAGCGCGTGCCCAGCAACAACACAAGGTTGACTGTCTTCGTTTTTATCGAGTTTCCAGCTAAAGCTTAGCATCTTGGTTCATGTCTCACGGGAGGAGCCGATGTCGTCGCGAGTGGTTCTCCTGGCCCCTTTTGCGAGTCCTAGAAAGTCTCTTGCAAATGGAAATCATATCTGACCTGGCGGCCGACAGAAGCGCTGAAAGAAGTTGGAACGGGGTTTAGAATGACCGGAGCTCTCAGGGAACTAATAGATGCTGCTTTTGCCAACATTCAAGTCTTCATCAGGTCTGCACATTTAGGCCACGTCTCTGGGTGACGTTGATTCCTCTTTGGGGGCCGAAGTGCCCTGCTTGTGATTGTACATGTACCAAGCCCGATCGCTCGCCCCCTCAATGCCTCAAAAAACAACTGTCTTGGTCCCGTTCAAAAACACGCGACCTTCCGCATACCACTTGACCGCAGCAGCGAGTACTTGACTCTCAATGTTGGAGCCCTCGTCGACCAGCGCATTGGGGCTGATGCTGTGGTCGACGCGCCCCACGCGTTGCTCGATGATGGGGCCCTCGTCCAGGTCCGCCGTGACGAAGTGAGCCGTCGCGCCGATGATCTTGACGCCACGCTCGTACGCCTGGTGATACGGCTTGGCACCCTTGAAGGACGGCAAAAAGCTATGGTGGATGTTGATGATGCGGCCCGACATGGCCTCGCACAGCTTTGGGCTGAGAACTTGCATGTAGCGCGCCAGGACGACCAGTTCGACGTCGTGCTTCTTGATGAGGTCCAGGATCTGACCTTCCTGGGCGGCCTTGGTATCGCGGGTGACGGGGAGATGGCGGAACTCGATGCCGTAACTGGCCGCCAGGGGAGCAAAATCCGGATGGTTGGACACGATCAGAGGAATCTCGATGCGGAGCTGGCCCGTCTTGGCGCGGAAAAGAAGGTCGTTGAGGCAGTGGCCGATCTTGGACACCATGAGCAGGACCCGCGTCTTCTGCGCCACGGGCCTGATGCCGTACGTCATCTTGTACTCCGCGGCCAGCGAGTCAAATGTCGGGCGTAAATGCTCGGTCGAATCCGTCGGCGTCGGACCAAAGTGTACCCTCATGAAGAATTTTTCGCTCGTTGGATCTGAGAACTGCTGCAGGTCCAGGATGTTGTGTCCTTCGCTGGCGAAGATGCCCGTTACAGCATGCACGATGCCCGGCTTGTCCGGGCAGGACAACGTGAGGATATGGTCGTTTGCCATTGTTGAAATGCTGGTGTTGAGCAAGCACAGGTTTGTTGACAGTGCCTAGATAGTCTTTGACTAGGAAGCCGAGCGATGCGTCACAGACCCACGCTTTTGAAGGGAGGCTCAGAGATGTGTCCACTCGAGCAGTTTAGCCGTCATGACCAGGGTTAGGGTATTCAACCCCCCTCTGAGGTCGGTCCCCTTTCCGTGAACCTTCCAAGATAGATCGGAACAGGCTTCTGAGAAGTAACTCTCGACGCTCAACACCCTTCAGTCAAAGTTTCTCTGCCTAACAAGTACGATCCGCTACATCAAAGTCGATCCACGTCTTGGTCGGACTGTGCTGCCCGCCGGCCGTCTGTCCGCCCCAGTTCACCTCCCCGCGCGAATGTCGGGAATTCGGGATTGCGGCATTGGTAAATCCGCCTTCCCATCCCTTCTCCTTATTTTCTGTCTCATTCTTTATCTTTATTGAGACAGAGACAAAAATAAAAACAAACCAGGTTTCAACTGACGAGATCCTCCATGATTAAGGTTTCTTCTAGCAGCAAGTCACAATTGTGTTTATCATCCTAATATGTCATATCACAAGATGAAGAGGGCATTGTGTCCGTAGAAACCCGTAAGATGCATAGGTACCTATTCTATCTGCACCGGCATACCTCCAGCTTACTAGGTAGCTCTGACTTCAACCACAGACGAACGGTCTCTATCGGGTCTGCGCTAGGCGGCCATGCCGCGAGTCAGGCATCGGTATTCCAGACGGAAACAGGCGGGCGCCCCTCTCTCGTTGTTGTATCGGCGAGTCCGTCAACCAATTCCTGAACTTCATAGAACATGCAGCTTCGAGCTTGCTTTCGAGTGATTGAGGCATGTCGCTATATACTATGACATGTTGATCAGTGAAATTATGATTCAACGTCGCCGAATGTGCTGTGCCAAGTTGGCAACCTCAGGTAATCCATCACAGTCACCTTCCCTTTGCCGACGCTTCAATTACTCTCCACCTTCCACTTCGAGCCGCGGCCCACCTCTCTCCACACCGGCTTACTCACATCAACCTCGGGCCGCCACCGTCAGATCACGCTACCCGTCGCGTGGTTTTCACTTTGCACCAACCAAATCCTTCCCACTTTACCAACGAATATTCAATCAACAACCAAAGGTGGACGGAGGACTCGGCCTCCCCAAACACGCCCTCTCCTGCGAAGTACCTGCCTGCCTAGAGTCAGAATCCCGCTGTGAATCTCGGCTTCCGCCCCGGCAAGACTGGAGCAGGCCTACAGAATACACGATGCCTCTTTATATCCGTGCAGCCACAGAGGCCGACACTGCTAGACTTGGCCGCATCGGTCGAGACGCTTTCCGTGACAGCCTCTCAAGGTCCTTCTTCCCTGCCCATCTGTCATCCAAGTCTGAAACAGGCGATCCTGACCAAGACGAGGCGCAATGGAGGGGTGAAAGAGTCATGAGGAGGATGAGGGAGGGAAAGCCGACCTTTGTGGTTGTTGATGTTCCGGACGACGGAAGCGATGGCGAGAATGTCGTAGGATTCGCTCAGTGGGAGTTGCCATCCTCATCAAGACATGTCTCTGAACCAGCCCACGAAAGCGAGAGCGATTCATTGCCTGCTTCTCTTGACATAGAAGCGCTCAAAGAGGTGTTTGCGAAACTTGAGGCAGAGGCCAAGAAGGCTCTTGGGCCCGACGGACACAGCAAGATATGGTGTAAGGTTCGTCCACAGATACCCATGCTGTACTTGAGCTGAATGGATATTCTGATCTAGACCTCATGCTTCTTGCCACCGACCCCACCCAGCAACGACGTGGTATAGGCAAGATGCTCGTCAAGCATGGACTCGAGCTAGCCGCAAAGGATGGGAAGGACGTCTATCTCGTGGCGACTCCCGCAGGCCAAGGCCTCTACCGTTCCCTTGGCTTCATCGATATGGGGGAAGCCGTTGAACTGTGCGGTCTTCTTCACTCATCGATGCTGTGGAAATCGACAGGGCCGGTTGCGTCCTGATCTTGCTAGGACCGAAGATCCGCCATATGCTGGGGGCACGAGGAGGGTCATTGTCTCACCCAGTGACGCCGTTCTTCAACGAGGCTTCGACGAGTGAAAGACAGACTCTCAACACAAGGTCTCATTAGCAAGTTTTGCAAGTAGCAACTTCGATGTGAATTCAAAGGCTCAACAAATTCGGAGTCCTACACTCGTGCGCAATGGGTATCATCTGCTTATAATTATCAATCGCCTTGACGTCAGATCATCGGCCCCGTATATCTAGCCCGTGACCAAATGCCTGCACTCGCATAGATCAGATTTGAACCGTATAGAGCCCTGAACTGAGCTACATTGGCCAAGCCGCCTCTGGTGCGTTCCGGACAAGAGGGAGCGCGTTTTGAACCTTTCTAGGCCGATCCAACCACCTCCTTGGGTGCGGACTTCTCCGTGGGCGTGACATCGCCAGGTGATTTATGCCCCTCGGCGATCTGCGCATGGATGGTCTTGGGGTGAGACTTGCCAGTGACATCCAAGAAGATGTTCTTGACAGTTCTGGCCAGTGTTTTCCGGCTCTCAAAGACCGGAAAGAGGCCGACACCAAGGAATGAGCAGAAGATCCAGATGATGCCCACCGTGACCCAGCCAGTGAAGAACTGTTTGCTGAAGATATAGCCCGTACCATACAAGGGCATGGGCCAGAGAACGAGTAGCGCGAGTGTCTAGGAAAGTTGCATATTAGCCTCTGAGCTCCTCGGGAATTAGAAGGATGGAGATTCGGTGTGGAACGCACCATAACCACCGTCGCGGTCTTGCTGATTTTACCAGCACGCTCCAGTTTCTTCTGCTCCTCCTCAAACTCGACGCGGGTCTCGCTATGGCCACCGGGAATTTCCTCAAGATCGACACCAGCAGCGTCGGCCAAATCATGGTCGTCGCCCCGCCGGATGTCCATCATTGACTTCCAATCGTACTTGTCCACGCCGAAGATCAACGTAAAGATTGCGACCAAGACAATGGGGGAAAGCAGAGCAGCCACATTCCCTGCCAACATGGGGTTGTTGGAGCCGGTGCAGGCCACGCTCAGATCACCGCATTCTTTCTTAGCGGTGACAAGCCAGGCGATGAGAGCGCAGATGAGGCCAAGGATAGGAGAGAGGGACGCCGCCCATTTGTTCTGGCCAGCCCTGTTTGATGCGTAAGCATGGCGACGGAGGATGCGTAGTTTCACTTGGGTTTCAAACATACCAAATCAGTGCGAGAGTCGCGGGCAGCACGGCAGCCGAGATGATGACCCCCATCATCACGTACAGATAACCCATCGAGATGCCAGCGTAATAAAGACCGACAGAGAAAGTGGCGATGAAGAGACCGTAGCCGACCACCACAGCGTGGCTCATATAGATGAGCCTCTTGCCACTAGCCCCGGGGTTGAAGTAGGTGCGGTACAGATCGTAGGTGCCGATGGTGCTGACAGCAATCAGCTGGCTCGATGTGGCGCTCGTTACGGCCATGAAGACGATGAGAAGCGTTGCAATGGCGCCCCCCTTGCCCAAGAGGGCTACGGCGGCGTAAGGGAGCACCAAGCCGGCGCTCACATCGGCGTCGGCCATGCGGTCGGGATACGTGGGGAATGAAGGGTTGCTCTCCATGGCCAAGGCCGTGAGACCCATGGTAGTGGCAGTCAGCCAGGGAATGGCGAACCAGCAAAGACCGCCGATAATGTAACCGGGAAGGGCGTGGACTGGAGAGGCGGCAATGGCCTTGTTGTAGTAGCCGTTATCGAGAAAGACAGTGCCGAAGTTACCTGCGCCTCGTTAGCTTCAAAACGCCTCAAGGAATGCCGAGACCAAGCGCCACCAAACTCACCAACAATGTTGATGACAAAGAAAATAGCACCCTCGCGGGACTGCATGGTCAGATAACTGCCGTCCTTGTTGCCATCAACCGGGTGCCGGCTCGCAGCCTGCACCAACAGGTCGTACACGGCGCTTGGGGAGCCCAAGACGTCATGCGAAGCATATGTGGTCAAGGCAAAGATGATGATGATGATGAGCAGAATGAAGGTGTGAACCCAGTCCGTCAGGATGGTAGCCTTCAATCCGCCGACCATGGTGTAGGCAATAACGCCAATCGGAAGGAGGTAAACTGCAAGAGCGGTCAATTATTTGCCTGTGTCCCTTGCCGCCGTGTCCAGCCCCTCTTTAGGTAGGTAGGTAGGCTTACTCGCAGCAATGGTGTGCATGCCCGTCAAAGCATTGACCGTGGCGGAACCACCGACGATCAACATGAGAGAGACCAGGATGTTCGTCGCCAATCCAAACACCAGGAAGACGATATGGGCAAAGGTACCATATCGCGCCTTGATGATTTCGAGGTATGTGTGGGCGTTGGGTGCTCGCCTCTTCAGCTCGATGGCAAGCGTGGCAAAGAGAAGGATCTGGACGGTGGCGCCGGATGCATACCAGAATGGACCCGACACTCCGTACCGGTAGCAGACACCAGTGCTTTGGAGGAGGGTGGCAGCCCAGGTCCACGACGAGACGACTGCGGATGCGACCAGGCCCGATTTGACGGTGCGGCCGGCCGTGTTGAACATTTCGGATGTCTGAATCTCCCGGTTGTATCGACGCAGTATGAAGGTCACGAGGATCATGCCTGTTCGTTGTTAGCCGTCATCCCAGCCTCATTGCAGACCTCAGAGAGCCTGTGTGCCTCTTACCTAGCGCGAAGGCACCTCCGAGACCGAGGACGATGCCATAGCCGACTCCTTGGCCGAGAGCAGCGTTGGAATTGCGATCCATGTTAGGCGTGCCAGACCGTGCTTGCAGGGTGTGGCTGCTGGAAACCAGGTGAAAGTCGGTTTGAGTCCGTGAGCTTCCGAGACAGGACGGCGAGGAGGGCACTTGGGTTGATATATGTCGACCTGTTGCTGTATTCTCCTGCACCAACCGCTACCCGGTGCCGGAACCGGCCGGGGCCCTGCCATGCGCCTGTCGTGCCTTATCGCCATGGCTGTCCGCAGGAGTGCCGTAATGGCTGCACGCGAAGGATGCTACCCCAGATACCCGCCATGCAAGAGATCTTGCTTGGGTTCTGTTCCCATCGAGACGACCGAAGAAACAAGCAAGCTCGGCGCATGCCAAGGGGTCTCACCGGCCCCCCACTCACAAATATTGCCTGTCAGAAATCTTGCCTTATCGCCGGCGTCCGCCAAGTATCTCTCCCAGACATGGAGACGTGGTGGTGGCAGAGTCGGACTGGACTCCAGCAAACTTTTGGGCGACTTATCGAGCTAACTCAGAGAGGCGGCGCTCGCGGGGAGCCCAACATGCATACCGGTGCGCCCCTGCGGCTCAGATGTGGGAGGCGACTACCGGCGTCATCGAATGCCGTTCGGACGCAGAGATAAGAACAGCCGATCAGTCACAGGTGGGAGTCTGGGGAGATGGCCATCCTTGTCGCGAGGTCATGACTCCGTAACCTCGAGCAGAGCGAATCATGCCCGTAAGCGCTCAGAGCCAGCGTGCCAGCGCTTAAGCTTCAGTTCCAAGCCTCGAGCAGAATTCAGAAGAAGATGCAATTCCGTCTCGATCCCAAAGCTCCGCAGTGCGTTCCATCGCATCTTTCGGCTCGTGAGAGACATGCATGCCCCGCCGCGGAGATGTTTCTTGGAGAGATCCCAGGAGCCAATCAGAGAGATCTGGACCGTTGTTTCGGGTCATGGTTGGACAGGCGCTTACTTGACTGTTTTTTGGCGAACCCCGGTCCTCTGATTATGACAGGGCTGGAGATAAGATAGTGGGCGCGGGCGGGTGGGCATCGATGATGGGCTTTGAGAAACCCTTCGTGGGCGGCGTTTTGGATAAGCGTCCGAGAGCAGCGCTGCGAGTGGGCGGGTGTAAGAGATAACAGATGGCCAGGGGCCAATGCAACACCAGGAAGTGCAGCTTTAAGCCAATCAGCGGGGTTCTCCCTCGTGGGATTTCGAGGCTAAGACATGCAAAACATGCCTCTCAATGGACGATGTTGGTGAGCGCCGATTGCTCGACGTAAACCTGACAGCAAAAAAATAAAAGAGCATCATGGCTTCGCGAATCGCGCCCCTGGCCGCCCACCTCTTCTTCTTCTAGTTACGGGGAATTTCACATCCCTTTCCCGCTGTCGCGTGTCGAAGTCAGGAGCGACTCGTCCGCAGGGGGTGGGGGTCGTCCTGGCCGACTTCGGGGCTCGCCGTGGGAGCCAAGCAATACTGCTCGCTGCGTGCGAATGGGGCCAACCACCTCGAAGCCGAAGGCACGCTACCTATGCATTCACAGCATGGTCGCCCTGAAGAATACTGACAGTGTCTTGACGAACACAGTCTGTGTCTCTTGACTCGAAGCGTGTCTTTCCCTTCCTGAGACTTTGGATGCTCCAAGACAGAAGAGCCGGTCCATGACAGACGAGCCGGTGAGGCATTCAGGTGTGATGGCCTCTTGAAATCGTGATCCAATCGGATCTCGTTCCTGGCACCGTGTGCAACCGTGCATGGAAGGCCAACACTGCAACCCAAAGTCAAGGACCAGCCGCCGACAATTGCCCATCAACAAGAAGGCATTCAGATCGTTCGATTCCTCAACTGGGCTTCCAGGCTTTGCCGCCGATCAGTGGAGAATCACGACTGGCTCCACACATTGTCTGCGACTGAGTTGATGATTCGGGTTCCATCCCAGCGGCCTTGGCAGTTTGGATGCAGGCAGTGGGTTTGCGTTGACAGTTTTCCCGCGCTCCGTCCCGTCCGTCGTTGAGCCAGCCACGATCGAGGCACCCAACGTGTGCGCCGCCAACGCCCCTCGATGACGAGCAGTATTCCCGAACCCGAACTTTGAGGACGACTAAAGGGTTTCCCTCGGGCTCCCTATCCCCATGGCGCGCGACCAGAGCGGACAGGCCCTGCTTGGTGGCGACGGCAAGCGGCCGGTGGACAACAGCGACGACCAAGATTCCGATTCGGACATCGAAGCGACCGATTACCTCGACCGCAATGACCGCAACCTCCCCAGCGAACCCGAGCCCCGGAAGAAGAGACAGCAATGGTGGCTCATACGCTTCTTGGGGCGGCGCAGCCGGTGCTGCATCGGTTTTGCCGCTGTCCTTATCGGCCTCTGGATTGTCCTGAGCGCAGGCGGCGCCTTCGTCTACAAGAAATATCAAGAGGAACCACCGTACGGGCGGTCGCCGCCATGGTATCCCTCCCCGAAGGGTGGCATTGCAAAGACGTGGGCGGCGAGCTACGAGAAGGCGGCCAGGATGGTGGGCGAGATGACCCTCGCTGAGAAGGTCAACATCACTACAGGGACCGGCTGGGAGATGGGTTTGGCAGTGGGCACAAATGGTCCTGCCGTGCATGTTGGCTTTCCCCAGCTCCAGCTGCAAGACGGCCCACTAGGCATCAGATTTGCGGACAACATCACTGCTTTTCCCGCTGGCATCACGGTCGGCGCCACATGGAATCGGCAGCTGATGTACGCTCGGGGCAGGGCGCATGCCATCGAAGCTCGAGAGAAGGGCATCAATGTTCTGCTGGGTCCTTGCGTTGGACCCCTTGGCCGCATGCCCGCCGGCGGGCGCAACTGGGAGGGGTTCGGGGCGGATCCCTACCTGAAGGGCGTGGCCGGTGCCGAGACCGTCAAGGGCATACAGAGCGAGGGTGTCATGGCCACCATCAAGCACTTCATCGCGAACGAGCAGGAACATTTCCGCCAGCCGTGGGAGTGGGGCTTGCCACATGCCGTGAGCTCCAACATTGACGACCGCACCCTGCACGAGCTGTACGCCTGGCCGTTCGGCGACGCCGTCAAGGCGGGTGTGGCCTCTGTCATGTGCTCGTACAACATGGTCAACAACTCGTACGCCTGCGGCAACAGCAAGCTGCTCAACAGCATTCTCAAGGATGAGCTCGGCTTCCAGGGCTTCGTGATGAGCGACTGGCTTGCCCAGCGGTCCGGAGTGTCGACGGCGCTTGCGGGTCTCGACATGACTATGCCCGGCGACGGACTGAGATGGGCGAATGGTGAGTCGTTGTGGGGGCCCAGGCTGAGTGAGGCCGTCCTCAACGGCAGTGTGCCGGTTGAACGGCTGAACGACATGGCCACCCGCATCGTTGCCGCGTGGTACCAGCTTGGCCAGGACGACGAGACCAAATTTCCACATGAGCCGCCCAATTTTTCCTCGTGGACCGATGATCGTACGGGTGTTTTGGCTCCGGGTAGCCCCAGCCCGCAGGACCAAGTTGTGGTCAACCAGTTCCTCAACGTCCAGTCCAACCACTCCGTCATTGCGCGTGAGGTGGCTGCCGAGGGCACTGTGCTGCTCAAGAACGAGGGTTTGCTGCCCATCAGCCCCCAGGGGCTGGGTGAACACAAGTCGAAGACGAGCCTAGCCGCTCTTGAACGAGCTGTCGGAAACAGAAATGGCGACAAGTTCAAAATTGGTGTGTTTGGAGATGACGCCGGGCCTGGAGACGGTCCCAATCATTGCAAGGATCGCGCTTGGTATGTAGCTTCTTGCATGCCGACGTGCCCTTCCCCATAGCTACTGATGGTTTTGTGCTCGACTGACAATCGCAGTAACCAAGGCACGCTCGGTTCTGGCTGGGGCTCGGGAGCAGTCGAGTTCCCCTATCTGGTCTCGCCAATCGAGGCTCTCCGGAAGCGGTTTGACCACTCCAAGGTCGAGCTACTCGAGTACTTGACCAACGACCCGTTGCTCGGCAGTCATGACAAGGGCACCATCGAGGAGCTCGACCTATGCATCGTGTTTGCCAACGCCGATTCCGGAGAGGGGTTCGCAAAGTGGGACAGTGTCAGCGGCGACCGGCCAGACTTGGGGCTGCAGAGGGATGGCGATGAGCTCATTGTCAATGTGGCGTCCAAGTGCGGGTCTGGAACCGGCGATGTCATCGTCATCATCCACGCTGTTGGGCCGGTGTTGATGGAGGAGTGGATTGAGTTGCCCAATGTTAAAGCCGTTGTGCTCGCCAATCTCCCTGGTCAGGAGTCCGGAAACGCGCTCGCCGATGTGTTGTTTGGGGACATCAACCCGTCCGGGCACCTCCCGTTCACTATCGGCAAGTCACTCGCCGATTACGGCCCGGGTGGCCAGGTGCTGTACCAGCCCAATGGGGTCGTGCCGCAGCAGGATTTCTCCGAGGGCTTGTACATCGACTATCGCTACTTCGACAAGCACGACATCGAGCCTCGGTTCGAGTTCGGATATGGACTCAGCTACACCTCCTTCAACTTTAGCAATTTGCGCGTCACCTCGCAAAAACCAAAATCAACTCTCCCAGCACCGCGGCCGAGCCCGGCCGCGGAGCCGCCAAGCTATTCCACCGATATCCCATCCAAGGACGAAGTCCTTTTCCCTGCTGGATTCCGCCCCCTCGAGAAGTATGTCTACCCTTACCTCTCGTCGGCAGACGCAATCAAAACTGCCGATTACCCCTATCCAGACGGGTACAGCAATGTGCAGCCTCTGAGCGGTGCCGGCGGTGACGAGGGCGGCAACCCGGACCTGTGGGTCACGTACGTTAGCGCGACCGTGGATGTCAGGAATGACGGGCCTTTTGCGGGCGCCGTGGTGCCGCAGCTCTACCTTGAGTACCCTAACAAGGACGGCGTAGATTTCCCGGTCAGGGTCCTCAGAGGGTTCGATAAGCTTTATCTTGGGGTAGGCGAGAGCCGCACGGTGCACTTTGGTTTGACTCGAAGGGATCTTAGTTATTGGGACGTGGTGGAGCAGAATTGGGTAATGGTGACGGAAGGGGAGTATAGGTTAAGGGTTGGCTTGAGTTCGCGTGACCTTCCGTTGGCTGGAACGTGGTAGCGCTTGAGGTGCATCTACCTAGGTATCTTCACAACCTTACATACTATCTCCAGGTTAGCCTAAGCAATCTATCAGTTTCTTCATCTCTCTTTTTTCTCTTTCTCTCTCCTCGATCCTTTCCAGTTTTGTGTTGTTCTTCCGCCTCTTTTCTCTCGTCTTTTCTTTTTTCCTCCACTCTCTTTTTTCCTTCTCTCTCATCTTTCCCTCTTATTTCTACTCTCCCTTTTTTCGTTCACTCTCTTTCTTCTTTCTTCTTTCTTTCTCTTCTCAATCATAGCAAGGCCCTATCAGAAAACGTTTAAGATCTAGCATTTCAGGGCTCCGACCCACGGCCATACTGTCCCCATGAGATCAACCTTCAGCCCACCAAGACACAAATAGGGTTAGGGTTCCTCTCGTCTCTTCCCTGCCGCCAAGCCAACCACTCCGGATGCGTGCTGGGACCCCTGAAACGGCGAAATGCCCCTCACGATCCAGTTCTCAGGGGCACACAGATTTTCCTGCGCCATTCCCAATCCACCGCAGTCTCAACCAACCGTCTGCCGAGTTTGCTGCAGTCCCTCTCTTCCGGCCTTCATTTACCACCGTGCAACGAATCCCCACGACGAATCTTAAATCGCCATCCTGTACTCGACCGCTCCGAAATATCCGAGTCGTACCACGCGCGAGTTGCCCTCAAACAAGTACGACAAGCCACGAGACAGCAAGCATGTCCGGCATCGACGCCCCCGAGATCTTAGCCGCATACGATGCGGTACGGTCTGACAAAGACGAGACCAACTGGCTTCTTATTTCGTACGCGGCGGCAACAGGGAACCAGCTGGTGCTGAGCAAGACAGGCACGGGCGGGCTTTCGGAGCTCGCTGGGGAGTTGGACGACTCGCAGGTGCAGTACGCCTACGTGCGGGTCGAGTATGCCAACGACGCCGAGAGCAAACGTGTCAAGTTTGCGCTGGTCGTGTGGATCGGCGAGGACACCAAAGTCATGCGCAAAGCTCGCGTCAGCATCGAGGCGGGCGCCGTTAAGAAGGTGTTGTCGCACTACAGTGTTCAGGTGGATGCCGACGACAAGAGGGACCTGAACGAGGCCGAAATCGTCGCTAGGTTACGCAAGGCTGGTGGCGCGGATTACAACGGCGGGAGGGGG
>FTCU01002094.1_pt1 | contig 17572 bp, 8 predicted proteins | sample 1639521 | NCBI WGS metagenome assembly FTCU01 (sample SAMEA3914864, study PRJEB12502) | metagenome | biome: forest; material: soil | place: USA | collected 2012-03-12 | depth 0.3 m
CCCACCCCCCCACACACCCGCAAGCTTCTCGAACAAACAAAACCCCGCCTCTGTGATGATCAAGATCGGCGCTGAGCAAACGGACCGGCCATTCTTGACGGGAAGTCGCCAGGAAGTCTACAGAATGCAGGCACCGACGGCCTGGAGATGGTCTTCTTCTTTCTAGGGGGATTAATCGTCTTATTCTCCACTGACTCGTGGAGCACAGCACAGCACGGCCAGACTGCACCGCCAGACTGCACAGCAGACGTGATACCCCACTTCGGTTCCGCAACCACCGACCGGCCTGCCCCACCACAATAAACGCAGAAAGCACCGGTCGGTCAAGGATGTCCCGCCGAGTTATTCTGTACCGTTCTGTCTTGCACTGAAGTAGATAGACTCCAACAGCCAGACCACCATCCCGCCCTCATCACACCTACCATGGCCGACAACGACACCCACCCAACGCCGCCCACGGCCCCAGCCTCTGCCCGGCCCCCACTGCACACCGTCCTCCCGCCCCTCATCCTCGGCACGGCAACCTTCAACACGCAATATGTCGCCGATCCGCACGCGATGCCCTACCGCGACATCGTCGCCCGCGCCCTCTCCCTCGGCGTCAGCGGCTTCGACACGAGCCCCTACTACGGGCCCTCGGAAACCCTCCTCGGCACCGCTCTCGACGCCCTCATGAACCCGACCCCCACCGCCAGCAGCACCGGCAGCACAACCCCACTCCCCCGCTCCAGCTTCTTCCTCGTCACCAAGGCCGGCCGCATCGTCCTCGACGAGTTCGACTACTCCCCCGCCTGGGTGCGCTACTCGGTCCTGCGCAGCCTGCGCCGCCTGCACACGCTCCACCTGGACCTCGTCTACATGCACGACGTCGAGTTCCTGTCCCCCGCCGAGGTGCTCGGCGCCGTGCGCGAGCTGCGCCGGCTGCGCGACGAGGACGGTGTGGTGCGCTACGTCGGCATCAGCGGGTTCCCCGTCGACGTGCTATGCGGCCTGGCCGAGATGGTGCTGGCCGAGACGGGCGAGCCGCTGGATGCTGTGCTGAGCTACGGGCATTTTACCGTGCAGAACCGGAGGCTGGGGCTGCCGTGGGTGGAAAAAGAGCGGGCCGGAGAGGTTGGGGATGAAGTGTCATCGTCGTCGTCGTCGTCGCCGCTGGCGAGGTTCAAGAAGGCCGGTGTGGATGTCGTGCTGAACGCGAGCATGCTCGGCATGGGGTTGCTGACGAGCCGCGGGATTCCCGCGGATCCGCCGGCGGCGAGTGATGACGAGGCAGGTAAGAAAGCCTCCCCGCTGGCCCAGTGGCATCCCTCGCCGTTTGGACTGCGCGTGGCCTGCAAGCAGCTGGCCGGGTTGGTGGCCGCCGCGGGCGAGCGGCTGGAGGCGGTCGCGATCCGCTGGGCGCTGGCCGAGTGGGCTCGGCTCGGGGCGGAGGCCGGATTTGGTGTTGGGCCTTCCCGCAAAGTCGGCGCTACCGTTTGCGGTGTGTCGACCATCTCCGAGCTCGAAGAGACGGTGGCAGAATGGCGCGGCTCTCTGTCGAGCCTGGGGCACGCGGTAGATGGCGCTGACGAAGCGTACGGCCCGGCACGCCAGGCGAAGGTGCTCAGTCTGGTTCAGAAAGAACTGTGGCCTGCGCTGGGCTCCTGGTTGGATTATGTATGGGACAGTCCTGGGTCTGGCTTTGTGAATACAAGGCGGGAGCGCGACCGTGGGGTTGTCCCTGACGATGGCGTAGTCGCGGCCTATGAGCAGACAAAGCAGGACAAGCAGTGAGTCCGGCCAACGGCCGAAGCTGAGTAACACTGATAATCTCGAGCTCACAGAGGCAAGATGGCGACCAACCCGCCTGCTGCTGCATATCAGCCATAATACTACCAAATGTCTAGAGAAACAATAAAACAAAACATAACATGAGTGCAACCAAGCAGGACCCCCAGGCGCCTGGTGCTCCAGACTCCGTTTCCACCTGCTGCCTCACAGCTTCGGCTTCCCAGTCTTGCCATGTTGTACCCCAACACCCTTCTGTAGGTGCCGCCAAAGTGTTGAACCCAGAGCAGTGGACTGAAATGCAGAAGAGGGTGATAAGAAGAACACGGAGAAAGCAAGACAGGAATGGGGTTCGGTGAGATAGAGGAAATGAGAAAAGAAAAGCACTGCGCCCAAGCCAACCTCAGCCCACACAGTACAGTAATGCAATCCCGCCCATCACCAACATCAAAAACACAAGCAAGCCAGTATAAAGCCACAACATCGGTGTCCTCATCACGAGGATACCCGTACCATCGTGAATCCCAGACAATAAACGTCAAAAGGCCCATCGCCTCCACAACCATCAGCCGGAGCCCTGTCTCCTCCAAAATCTTCTCCGGCGGCGCTTCTCAGGTTCTGGCGGCCCGGGAGGAGAGCACCGAGCAGTGCCGCTGCGCCACTACTGTGTTGTCTGATGTATACATTCGACGGCCGTCTCCCGGCCCAGTTGTTTGGAGTCATCGCCGACGGTGCCCGCTGGCGTGTCGGGCGTTATCGTCACCGTGGGTGCCGAGAGCGTTGCCGAAGTGGTCCCCGCTGCGGCTTGCTGTTCCTCCTCGTCCTCACCGAGACCGGTGCTCTCGTGAGGCTGAGTCTCCCCCAGTTCCCGGGCCTTCCTCTCGGCCTCTATCAGGCTGAGACGCCTCCCGGCATTCTCCCCTTCCAGGCTCACACCAACCACCTCTGCCAGACTCCTAAAGTTGAACATTGGTTCCGTGCTGGTGCTGGGATCTCGGTCCCGGTCCTGATCACCACCGTCTTCGCTGGCTAGGCTAAGGCCACTGCCGCGGGGATCATGCAGGTGGGAGGGTGATGTATAACTGCCGTGTTGGCTGTCGAGGATCGATGAGGAAACCGATGAGGCACTGCTCATCTGCCGGAGGTGAGAGGGCCCAGCGGGGAGATGAGGGATTGGGCGCGGGCTCGCGGTGCTGGACGAGCCTGCCGGGGCGGCTGGATCAGCAGCGGTGGCAAGGGCACTCTCCGCCGCCGTAGAGATGGCACGGTCAACGCCTTTCCCTTTATCCTTGGAGCTTGGTTCTGGGGACTCGCCAGTGGCCATGGCACTGGCAACGCTGGCTTCGATCCGGAGGTTGCTGGCAGCACTATTGCCTCGCTTCCTCCCGAAGCCAGGAAGACTCAGACTGCTCCCGCTCGCCGAACTCTGGCCGCTGCGGCTCTCGTAAGGCCCGGTGTGTTTTCCAGCAGCCTTGGCCGCCTTCCGCGACTCCTTCTCCCGCTTCTTGGCCTCCTTCTTCTCTTCCTTCCTCTCCTTCTCCTCTACCTTCCGCTTGCGCTCCTCCTCGGCAGCGAGCGACAGCCGGACCGCCTCGGCAAGCATCATCTCCTCGAGATCCTCGAGCCGATTGCGCTGGCTTCTGCTACCACCCAAGCCGCGACCGGATCCGCCACCCCCAGAGGTCTGGTCAGGACCACTCTGCGAAGGAGTAGCGGAGCCGCTATCTCCGTTCTCGCCGTCGCCATTATTGGCTCCGACAGGGTGAGGGCCGGTATATCCGGATCCGGAAGTGTTCCTGCGCCCGAAACGGCTGCGAAACACCCGGTTCTCGGAACCGCCCATCAAGAAGGCTGCTGTATGCAGAGCAGTCGCAGCGGCGGCTCTCCTTGCTTGGTGAGCGCGTGCTGCCTGCAGCTTTGCCGCCCACTCTGGGCGGATTCTATCCGTCAGGATGACGCTGGGGCTACTGGCTGACAGCGACTGGTTTCGCCGGCGGCCGGCGGCAGCGCCTGGGGACAGGCTCGCCGAGTTTATCGAGCTGCTCGACGACATGGCGGCGCTCGCGGTCCCGAGAGCGGTCGGCGATATGTTGTACGTCAAGCCCCGTCGAAAAGGTGGCGGCTCGTACGAGACACCGAAGTCGGGTTGGGTGCAGTAAGGGCAGCATGCGGGCTCTGATACCAAGAGACCCGCAGTCTCCTCGGGGTTGTGATTCGGGTCATTCTCGTTGTGTCCTTCGGGGAAATGCGGGTCTGGCCGCTTGATCTGCACAAAGCACTCGCTGCATATCGGCTGGTCGCAGCAGCGAGTGTGATTCAGGTACGGCGGGTAGGTCAGGAAGCAGATGGGGCACTCGGTGGCGTCCTTGTATAGGAAAACCTCGATGGGCTGTCCGTTGACGAAGGGATCGCGCGGCATGTTAATCTCGCGGGGCACGATCTCGGTTGTGGACCCATTTCGAGAGGTCCCGCCCAGGACGGCGGCAATGGCCTTCCCACGTGGTTTAAAAGGAGAACCCGCTCTTGGGGCGTGGCCAGAGATAGGCGACGGCAGCGCCGAGGACTGGGCGGATGTGGCATGCTCAGAGATACTGGACTGAAAGCTGTCACCGGTCGGCACCGTAAGACTATCGAAGTTCGGGGTTGTTTCGGCCTGGGAGGTAGCTGAGAGGGGCCGCGCGATGAGTTCTTCGGGAGGGATCTCGTCGGCGGGAGGGATGGGCAGCCCTCGAGCGGCAGCGATGATTTGTGGCTCAGTCCATTGACTGCTGAAATCATTGAGACCACGCCAGAAGGGGGCCAGCTTCCGCTCGATCTAGAGGGAGAGTCAGTACAGGCCGGCTGCGGCGTAACTGGGAAATGCCACACTCACCAGGAGTTGTCGGACAATCTGCTTGTTGAAGTCCTCTGGACTGGAGTACGTCCCCATGGTAACAAGGTAGCCGCCGTCGACATGCTCTTCCTTCATGCTTCTTTCCCTTTCCGCGATTCTCGCGACCCGGTCCCTTTCCAACCTCCGGGCCTCCCTCTCTTGCTTGGTCTCGCGGCGCTCGTATGGGGGTTCCAACTGGGACCCTCCGGCGGATCCCAGCCCCAGGATCCCTCCAATATCTCCCCGGTTGGATCTATTTCTCCGGCTCGACGAGGCACCGCTGCCGCCCTCGCGGGCGGCACCGCCGAGGTGATGGCCGCGATGGCCACCATCACCAGCGCGCGACTCCTTTGTGCTTGCGTTTCCCATGGCTGCAATTCTCCTCACGGGATCGCCTCATTCGCGGTCGTCGGTCGTGGTAGGGTGAGGAGGGTTCGGGGGGGTGCGGATAGAGTTTTCGAGGTCCAGTACGCGAAATCACGGGGTTGGGAGAGACCTGAGGAGAAACCGGTGACGTAACGCAGGTAGCCCGGGATCGGTGGATGGATAGATGCAAACGAGGCGGGTCGGAGCAGGGTTGACCGTTCTCGAGACGGATCGTTGATAAGGCGAACGCCTTCGGCTGATGGTGCTCTCGATGGATGGATCAATCGAGAATTGCCGGAATCCACACGTTGCGGAGGGGCTCGTCTGCGATCTGGGCGGTCTTGTGATGCTGTCAATGCCTGGGCATGCGTTGGGCGAGCGCAGATGGTCGCGTTGGTCCGGGTCCCCGTCCAACGGCGCCTATGGCCGGATACGGCGGGAGGCTGGTGCTGCAGCGCAGTGCAGCGCAGTGGCGGCTGGCGGAATTCAGTGGGGTTTGGCGGGGTGACGCACGCGAGGTCACGCCATCCAGCAATCGGTTCGCCGTCAGGACTCGAGGCAGGCAAAAGACTCGATGAGGCTCGGGAGCCAAGGGTCGGATGCGGCAGTCGACGAGCGAACGACGGCGGTTGCAACAAAGAAGAGCGGGCGGAAGGTGGTGTTGCTGATGTGTGGGTTCGAGCTGTTGGGGGACACAGCGCCAAGACCTAATCCCCAAAATCAAGCCAGAGAGTTCAGCCCCCGCCAACCGAGCACGGCCCGGCCAGGGTGGGCCAAGCCAGGGGTTACTGATCGTTAATGCGGGGTAAGTTGCCTAGCTGGTAGGTACCTGAGGACGTGGGCATCCGGCAGCAGGCACAGCCACCCGATAGAGGGATACACATTCCGACCTATCGGGGTATAGTTATGGAACAGTCACTCGAGGTCATGATCGAGCGAACCGAAGGAAGGTCCCATCCGTTGGTGCTGGTCAAACTGCAGTCAGGGCGGCAACAGACAGGGTCATGGCATCAGGGTCCGCCTGAACCCAGCAAATTCTCGTTCTTGGATTAGTTTTCTATCCCTTCTAATTCTAACTATTTTCTCTCTTCCATTTGCGCACCCCTTGCCTTCTCTCTTGATTTCTCATCCTCTTTAGTCTAGCAGTGAGCAGACACCAAGAGGAAGAATAAAAAAAACCGAGAACGCAACAGCAGCCCGTCTTCGGATTCGCTGTCGCCTGCCGGTTCAGAACCCGCAGCTGTAAACTCTCTTCTCCACTGCGCTGCTCGCCGTGTGACTGCGGGGGATGGTATAGATGTGGTTTAAAAATCAGATAGCAAAGCAACGCTTGCCGTATGGAAAGAGGTGGGCTCTTCGGACTGTAGCCATGGTCCTCCCGGACTGTAGCATGAGACCCACCCTCACACCCAACCCCAACCCTTGCAGGCGCATTCAACCCCCACTCATTCCAAGACCTCTCTCTCCCGACATCAATTCAGCACAGTTAACATCAGTCAACGCCAGCAACGGCTGATTCATTCTGTCAGCATTGAGCGAAGCGATGCAATTCAATGCAGCTTAATGGGTTTGCTTTGCGTTGCGTTGCCAGTCGAGAGGGGGTAAGAGACGCTGCACTTACAGAGGGAGCGCAAAATGTTGCGCCTGCAAGGGTTGGGGTTGGGTGTGAGGGTGGGTCACGTGCTACAGTCCGGGAGGACCATGGCTACAGTCCGAAGAGCCCGCCTCTGTGGAAAAGGGCAGGCAATTATCTCGTATGATCAAACACAGCCTGCAGACCAAGAAACGTGGAATCACTGCACCGTCTCAGCATGCATCTATTTTCTAGCCAAGAGAAGAGAGAATATGTGGAAAGTGAAAAGGGAACAGAGTAAAAATCTATGTAATAGCGTGTGTGTGTGTGTGTGTGTGTGTGTGTGTGTGTGTGACGGAGAAAAATGAAACCGCCGCGCGGGCTATGCAAGGCGCAGAGCGCGGATGCGGTATGGAAACGGTCGTATCGTTGCATGAGATGCAACGGTGGTCGGTTGCCCGGCTCGACTTATTCTTGCTTTTTCTTGCCGAGCTTCTTCTTGGGCACCCTGACAAGCCAGTAGAGACCCAAGCCGGCGAAGATGTTGAAGATGATGAAGACCCAGAGGATACTGCGAGAACGGGGTTAGCTTGTGCAAGTTGTGGAAGAGAGAAGCAGGGGGGACGCACCCAAAGTTGCGCCACCGGTCGGAGTAGTTAGACCCGGCAGCGGCCAGGAAAGTGTTGGTCTCTGACATGGTGCAGTACGAGCACTCCTCCGTGGTGTTGTAATCCTGAAGGTAGCCACCGACAGCGCCAATGTAGGTCTGCATGTACTCGCCACACGTCTTTCCGTCGGGCGGCAAGAACTTCATAAACTCGTTGGCGGCGCACTCGACGTTGGTGTTTGCCACACCCGTGGCCAGCATGGCGCTGACGAGGTAGGTGAAAGGACTGATGCGATACATAAAGATCCAGAAACGCGGCATGGTGTCCGGGTTGGCCAAAACGCCGCAGAAGATCAGGCAGAGCATGAACAAGAGATTAGCAATGTTGCCGCCGGCCTCGGCCGTCTCAAAGCCCGCAATGATGAAGTCGGTGAAGGTGGAGGTGAAGAGCATGAAGGCCACCATGAGCAGGAACATGAGGGCGCCACGCTCGGTAACCTGGTCGGCCGCGGCAGCATTCGCGTAGAGACCGACGGGATAGTACCAGCAGACAAACATGAGCGCCGCCATCAGCGTGTTCCAGGGAAGCTCGACGATGATCTGCGACAGCATGAACACCTTCCAGCCGTAAACCTTGGACGGTCGCTCGCGGACCTCGTACAACGAACGCTGGACCACGAAATGGGGCATCGTCTGCTGGCAGAGCTGTCCAAACACGGTGAGGATATTGAAGATGGCGAAGGACTGGTTCTGCAGGCCCTGGATCGTGTTGGGGGCCTTGAAGAAGACGAATCCGATGAAGAGAGCGACCACGAGACACAGGCATGTCTTGGAGTAGATGTAGGACGGGGTGCGCCAGTACTGCTGGAAGACACGGTGGGTGACGTGCCAGAGCTGCTCCATGAACGAGGCAGCGAATTCGCGGTAGCTTCCGGGGTCGTCGTGTGCCGAGTTGGAGTCCTTGACATCGCGCTTAAGGCGCTGCAGTTCGTCCTGGACGGCGGCGTACTCGGCGCTTCCGCGCCAAGCGGCGTGCCAATCAACGTCGCTCGAGCTTCCAGGAGCGGCGCCAATGACTTCCAGCATCCACTCGGCCGGGTTCGCCTCGGCGGGGCAGGGGAAGCCGCCGTTGCGCTCGAAGTAGGACGTCATGGTCTTGGAGTTCTTGCCGATGTCGCCGAAGTAGACCGTCCTGCCGCCCTTGGCCAAGAACAAGAGCCTGTCGAAGCGCTGGAAGAGCATGGCCGAAGGCTGATGGATGGTGCAGAGAATGGCCTGGCCGCTCTTTGTCAACTTCTCAAGCAAGTCAAGGATAGCCCACGACGTCTGACTGTCGAGGCCAGAAGTCGGCTCGTCAACAAACAGAAGCAGGGGCGGCTTGGCGGCCAACTCGACACCGATGGTCAGGCGCTTTCTCTGCTCGACATTGAGACCCTCACCGGGGACACCGATGACGGCATCGGCGTATTCTTCCATCTCGAGCAGCTTGATCACCTCGTCGACGTACGCAAGCTTCTCGGCGCGGGGAACGTGAGCGGGTTGGCGAAGAAGGGCACTGAAGTTCAAGGCCTCGCGGACTGTGGTCGTCTGGAGGTGGAGATCTTGCTGCTGGACATAGCCCGTCTTGCGCTGGAAGGAAGTATCGCGGAGGCGGCCGTCGACGAGCATCTCGCCGGTGATGATGCCCATGGACGTCCGGTCGGCCAAGCAATCGAGGAGAGTCGTCTTGCCGGCGCCGGAGACGCCCATCAGAGCAGTCAGAGTACCAGGTTTGACCCAGCCGTCGACGTTGTTCAAGATTTGCCGCGGTTCGCCCTTGACCTTGACCTCGTAGCAAACATTGTTCCAGTGGAAGATGCTAGTCTGCGCCTGGAGCATGCCTGCCTCCTTGTCGCTCGAGTTGCCGTCGGAGACGTTGCCGTTGGCGGCCCTGGTGACAGGTCCCGCGACAGGAATGCCGCCGGACTCGGCATCGCCCTTGTTCTCCTTGAACGAGGCCGGCTTGTGGCCGCGGCGGAAGACCAGGACTTCGCCCTTGCTCTTCTTGGCAGCGACATTCTCAGCAGCGACGAGGTAGAAGACGAGGAAGAGAATCATGAAGGCGATGATGATGCCAAGGTTGCGCCACTTGTGCTCGTGGTAGTATTGGAAACCGGTGTTGATGTACTTGTCACCGTTGACGACGCCAGAGCCAGGGACGGAACCAATCGTGGAGCAGATGCGGTTGAACGAGCCGACATTCTCGTACCCGGGGAAATCCAAGCTTGGGACGAACTGGCTGCAAGTGAAGTTGCGACCATGGAACTCGTTGACCATGAGGGACTCGAAGGCATAGGCGAGAGGGTCGATGTAGTTCATCCAGCGGCACCACCCCAGCATATAGTCGATGGGGATGACGAATCCGGTGAAGATGACGAGCGCGAGGATAATGCCGGCGGCGGGGACCATGGCCTGGGACAGGGTCCTCGACGTGCTGGCAATGGTCCGGAACATCATCGACATGGTCATGACGGTGACGAAGGAGATGAGCAGGAAGAAGAAAAAGGCGCCTGGCTCCCGGCGAAGGTTCGTCATGAAGTACAGCGTGACGTTGAAGATGACCGTGTTGGAAAGCTTGTACGGCATGTCGCACAGCATTGAGGCGACGGCTTCGGCGGACGGGTGATAGAGGGCGTAACGGTCGTGCTTCTCGACAATGGGGCGTTGGGCGTACAGTGTCAGAATCTCGAGGGCGCTGGCGAAGGCATTCATCAGGCAGGCGAAGAACAGGAGAGCACCTCGTTGGTAGAAACTCGCGGTGTCGTCCTTGAGGTTGTAGAAGACGCTAGAGATGATGAGGGCCATGATGAAGTTACCAATCAGGGCGCCCAAGCTCAAACTGGGGTCGCCGGTGAGACGCCTCCATCCTCGCCAGAGGCAGAGCTTGACCTGCTGCACGTAGGAGAGGGTGAAGGGGGACTTGAGCCGCTGGTGCTTGGCCTGTTGCGCCTGCTTGGCAGCACGGAAAGCCTGGGCGTCGGGTCCGTCAAGCGGGTGGCTCTGCTTGTACTCCTCGATTTCAGCCTGCAGGGCCGTGTAGTTGGCGCTGGCCTTCCAGGCCGCGGCAAACTCGTCGGGTGTGCGTGGGGCCTTATCCTCGAAGCCCGCGCGGACAATGCGCTCCTGGGGGCTTGTCATCGAGGTGAGGAAATCGGGCGTGGTCTGGCGAGAGGGGCACTCGAAGCCCAGGTTGATGAAGTACTGCCTGGCCTCGTCGGCCTTGCCGAAGAATATCTGGCGGCCCTCGTACAGGACGAGCGCCTTGTCGAAGAGGTCGTAGGCGCTCTGCGGAGCCTGGTAGATGGAGACGCAGGCCGTGTTTCCGAACATCTCGCTCTGGAGCCGCAGGGTCCTGCAGAACTCGATGGCGTTGGCGCTGTCCAAGCCTCTCGTGCTGTTGTCCCAGCACTGCAGGGGCGCGTTGGACAGGGCAGCTTCGGAGATCGTGACACGTTTCCGCTCACCGCCCGAGACACCGCGGATGTACTCGTTGCCGACACGGGTGTCCACAGTGTGGCTGATGCCGAACATGGCCATGACGACATCCCTCAAGTGGGTGGCAAAGGCATCCTTGGAGACGCCGGCAGGCAGTTCGCGCGGCGCGCGTGCATGGGCAGCGAAGGTCAGGGTGTCGCCGACGGTCAGCTGTGGGAAATGGGTGTCCACCTCGGCAGTGTAGATGGCCTCGCCGCGATGATGTGTGTGCATCTCCTTGGCGGTCATGCCTGTCGTGAGAGTCAGTGATCTGATCACGGGCGCGGTCAACCGGAGCTAGGCCGGATTACTCACCTTGGTAGTTGAAATACGACTGGTCATCTATGAAGATGCCGTTGTAATCGCCCGCAATGGTCTTGAGGAAAGTCGAGCAGCCAGAGCCGGGCGGGCCAAGGACGACCAGCATTTCGCCCTTGCGGACAAGACCGTCAAAGTCGCGCAAGATGTCGATCCGGCGCTGCCCGTTCCCGGTGAGTCTCCGCACGAGGCCGACGGTCTCGAGCCAGATGTTGATGACATCCTTCTGGTAGTCTGTGGGGGATCCGAAGCCGTGGACATTGAGGTGCTGGAAGGCAACGCCGCTGGTACGGAAGTGATGGCCTTCTCCGGCAACAAAGCCGGCCACGGCCTTGGCCCAGGCGCGGGAGCTGAAGTTGGGGCCATTGGGGTTGAGGGGCGATTCCTCGTCCTGGGACGCAATGGCGAACATGTTGCTGTCGGCCGGGCCCACTTGCGACTGGGCCGTATACTTGCGCGCCAGGGACTGAACAAGGCTGTGACGGCGCTGCTGCTCAATAGCACCGTCCTCGTCTTCGTCGTCCTCGGCAGCCGTATCGGTCGCGTTTCCCTTCTCGTGTCGGGGGACATCCCCGTCGGCAACCTCGGTCACCGAGGTCGCGCGGGTCCCGCTGACCTGCTCGTTTCTCGCAGGGGACGAGGCCTCGGTGCGAGGAAGCTCATCCTCCTGGTCGCGTGTCCTCTGCCTGGCGATGGGCGATCCGGTGTTCTGGGCCGTGAGATCGTAGTTCCCGAAGGAACCACTTCCCAAGAAGGACATGGCCGATCCCTCCAATCGGTGCGCCACAGACGTCGGCTGTCAGGGTCCTTGCTGCGCGTGTCAAAGGCGGGCAGACGGAGAGTGCCGCGTTGCGGGGCCGCAGCGCAGTGGGCGGGAGCTGCTGCAGCTGCAAAAACACCTACACGGCGTACGGGTGCAGCAGTTGCAGCAATGCTGGTGATTAAGAGGGAGGTAATAAGGTGTGTATATTAAAACCAAGAAAATGGCGTGGGAGGAATGAGCGGCACGAACAAAAGTGAGAAGATTAGAGATTCAACGCGACGCCAGACGACGACGAGCCAACAACAGGAAAATAGCAGCTGCTGCCCTTGGGGGCGAAGGGGGGTCGTGCGGTTTAAAAAAAAAGGGACCATCAGGGGCGACGGGTTGTTCGCAAGCCCCGAGCGGACGCCAACCCTGCTGCCGGGATTGCGCGACTGCTTCGGGCACCGCGTGGGAAGCCGCTGCGGGCACTCAACTGGCCGCAATGGACCCCCTCCAGCCGCCAAGAGCGGGCCATCCCACAGCGAACCCGCAGTGAAAAGTTCCCGAACGGGCGCGCAGCGGCGGGGTGTGGGGCGCCAAACTATTCCGTATACGCGGAAAGATTCGAGGCTAACGTTCGTTTAACGATGACGGCAGGACGCCAAACTCTGCGACTTGGGCGACAACGACAACGGCCAACGGACTGCCGTCACACAGACGGCCAGTCTCGCCTCGATCCCGATCTCGAGGGCTGATGGGACGGTGGATGTCGCACGTTGTCGGCCCGTTGCCGCCATCACCATGACTGCGGATGAATCATGTCCTTGTCGACGGGGTTTGGTGGGCTTTTCCCGAGCGTTGAGAGTGGCGTCGGCTGTCTTGGGGGTGGGGGTCCTGGACGGGGCGCGGTTTAGATTATCCCGTGAACCCGACACCAGTTCAGACGACAGCCTTGCCTCCGCCAAAAAAACAAAAACAAAAAAAAAAAAACAAAAAAAAAACAGGATGCGGGATTCACACTCCTAGGGAGGTACGCACACACAGGAATCCCAGTGAGGCTCAAAAAATGGAGGGGGAAATGGACACCGCCCTTCACACCACCGGGTTCGAAATCACCAGAATCATGACGCGTGCGGTGCACGCGATCGACGTTGCTTGCCGGGTGCAAGCCGCGAGTCCAAAATTTCCCTGCAGCAAAGGTCCATGCATGCCTGCGATGCCTTACTGTGTAGCCCTACGGCCAGGACCCGCAATTGATCCAATCTCAAGGCACCCTCGAGGCACCGGCCTGATCGGGATCCCTCAATCTCGTCAGCTCTTGGCAAGCAGGCGCCGTCCAATCAATTCGTCCGAATACGAAACGGCATGCTGGGTGCTGACCGGGTTCCTCGAGATCCGAATCCAGCCCGCAGGCCCGGACGACAAGTGGGCCTCCTTCGTGCACTTTTCGGGCTCCTGCGTCTCTCCGACAGCCCGTCAGTCCGTTGTCTTCGGCCGGAGCCCATCGCCCGTGAACCGCCCGGGACATGGCCCCAGCCCGCATCACCGGTGGCCGTCGGCGTCATCCCGAAGGCGCCCGCCCGATCTCCTGTTTTCCTCGACCAGTGCAGAACCACTTCCTAAGAGCTCGAAGTTTTCAGTTGACGCTTTCCACTCTTCGGTGCGTGGAAATAGAATACTGTGTACTGTGTGTGTACTTATCTCGTCCAATCCGAGTCTCGGATACGAATACGGCGCCAACTCCAGGCTGTCAGTGCCCGTTACGCCGCGCCCAACACTGAATCAGATCAATCACCTCAGCCCCTTTCTAGCATGTGCCGGCTGCGATCAATCACCTCAGCCCCTTGCCAACATGTGCCCACTGTGTACTTTACGGCGCTCGCACTTTGCCGTAAGCATGAAGAGATCGCCAAGCCGCTTACCTGATATCGGTCAACTGCAGCCTGAAAGGTTGTCCACGACGGCTGCCTGTTGGCCTCGCTATAGTTACGTGGTCGGACTTGGGTCGCACTATCAAAGATCCGATCTTCACCACCCTTAACATGCCTATGTGTCAGCTGGAGTCGGTCATAGGCGACAACATAGTCAGAGCTCCCTGTTTAGTCCCAGGTAATCGTAGGAGATGCCAGATGAACGACCGAGGTGTGGTCTCCAAAGGATATGGCTCCGGCTGATCGAGAAGTTGCTGGGCTAGGAGAGCAAAAGAAGGCCTTTTCTGTGTTGGAGCTTCGTGACGCGCCTGCGTTGCAAGATCGCTGCCTGGGACAGACAGAGAAGGTTTATTACAGTTGAACTGAGTTGTCTCGACGGTATTATTGATTACATAGGTAGTATTGATCGACTGGTAAATTGTAATCCAGACGCTCCCCACTCCGATAGCCCTTTTCTGTGGCCAATACCCAAATCCTACATCTGTAAATGGTTCCACCCTGAAAAGAAACTCGAGCTCGAGCCCGCCGGTACCGAGTTCAGAGCCACAGCGTGGCCGGGAACCGGGCTTGGAGCCGAACAGAAGCGTAGAGCCTGGCCGGAGGCAGCCAACTGCTGCTCGACACCCTTCCCTTTATCCATTGGGTCCATGGGCATCCCCGCTAGATACGAGCCCTCATATTCGTTATTCTCCTCGGTGTCATTCTCATCCACCGGCGGCGGCCTCCGATAGGGGTAGCGCGGCACTGATTCTCCGTCATGCCACGCTCTCCCTAGCCCGCGACTCCTCCGGTTGCCTTCGACGCCAGCACCAACCTCCATTCCCTCTCCCATCCTCCTCATTGCCGCCCTCAACCCAGCCACTATAGCACACCTAGCATCGCCCAACGCCCTCCGCTGCCAGTCCCACGGCCCGTCTGCCGCGGCAATCCTCTGATCAGCGGTCCCCAGCCGCTCTCCGTACCGATTCATCACCACACTCTCCGCTGTCAGCACCGCAGTGCCAGCACCCGCGACAGAAAATGGGGCACACCCTACCACACCCACTCCCACACCCACTCCCACACCTCCTCCAACATCCCTCAGATGGTTCTGAGGGCCAGAACCAGGACCGGGGCCACGAACAAGCCCAACCCCCGCAGACACTCCCGAACCCCTTCCCGCCTGCCAGGCAAACACGCACCCCTCGTTCCGACACCCAGTAACCCCCAGCGTACACCTCGAATCAAACCGGTTTCGCGCCCACTCGCCGCACTCGCCGCACTCCCAATACACGGGATCCACAAACCGCGGCGACGCATACAGCCCCCCCACCGTGCGGATCAGCAGCTTGGCCTTGGGATCCCTCCCCAGCGGGCCGGCATACAGCGCGCAGTTGACACACTTGCGGTGCCGGCAGCTGGCGCGCCAGCACACCCCGAAGCCCTCCTCCTCACTGCCACCAACACCACCTGAATCAGAAGCACCATGACCATGACCCTGGCCCTGTTCCTGCCCATACCCATCATGCTGCAGCCCCCCAGGCCGCCCCCTCCCCATCGGCTGCCCCACTCCCTGATAACCTGCCTGACCGCCCTGCAAATGATGATACCCCACCGGAGACACCGCCGAAGAAGAAGCGCTCCCCTGCAGCAGCAGCGGGCAAGAATAGTGCACCATCCCCACCGGATCCAGATACCCCTCGTCGGCACACCGACAGCACAGCCACCGGTTGACCTGCGTCTGGGCGGGCGGCGACCCCGACGGGTAGCGGACGGGAAACGCGCGGAGGGCGGCCGGTGAGACAAGGCGCGGGGCGGGGAGGCCCTCGATGGGGAAGGTGAGGAGGGTGCGTGTCTCTGGTGGGGGGGCCGCTGCGGTTGGACTGAATGTTCCAACGGTGGGGGCGGATGAGGTGATGGGAGCTGGTGCCGAGAAGGGGAAGACGCCGGGGAGAGGGGGAGGGATGGGTGGTTGGTAGGTCATTGTGTCTTGCTTTCTCTCTTTTCTCCGAGTCGAATAAATTGTGCGTGCGGGCCAAGAGTCAGGCCTGGGAAAGACGTGATAGGTTGTGAGAATCAATGATACAACTCGAGTTGAACCTTGAAGGGAGGAAGGAGAGGTGCTTGGGGATTAGCGAGAAGTCAAGGTGAAACTGCTACTCGCCGGGCTGTATTTGAAACAAAACGTGGACCGGACCCAGCTGAGCCAGATATCAAGAATTCTGCAAAGAAAACGTGGCATACAAGGCTAGCGACGGACGGACACGGGGGTCAAGGAGTATGTGGAACCGGATGCTCCCCCCGGCGGCGACGTCGTGGGATGAAGGCGACCAACGTGGCGGACTACTGCATGCACACGGCGACCGGCGCCCGCCAGTTTTCTCGAGTCCGCAAGCCAACAGGCTTTCGGGGCGGCTGGGGGCAAGCTGCGCTGAATTGGTCGTCCCACGCTGCAACCTGCCGGCCTGAGCCTCTTAGAATCTTTGGCTGCGGGGTGCTGTCAGACGACATCGGGGAATAATATTTCTGCCAGCGTGCCACTGCAGGACTGCCTTGTGGCAAAACGGCGAGCAAAGCCTATCGGGCTGCAGCTCTGTGGAAGGTGAGACTTCATATCTGGCGACAAGTCCCCGGCCTCTACACCTGATAGGCGACACTAGTGTGCGCCGCCGTCATAGCCACCCGAAAACAAATCCCTGAGAAAGAGCACAACATATCCGAGGCCACCGAGCTGAATAATGGACACCGAACTTGTACCAAGATTCCCCATTGCTGCCAACACACACCTGCCCAGACACACAAAGAAAATCTTCCAAGTTCCCCCACAGAATGTCCCAGACCGCTCAAGCCTCCACAACCTCCGTCTTGATCTCCACTCCCAGTTCGGACACCGAATCGTCCGTGATCTGCTTGAAGTGAACGTCGTCCCGGCGCAAATCCTCAAGACTGGAGCCCGGGGTGGTGGACCGTCTCTCCTTGTTCTCGACTTCCTTGAAAGACTCTAGAGTAGAGACGCCAGATTTCTGGGCACGGAGTTTGAGCTGTTCGGTGATCTCACTGGTGAGCTCTGCAGCCTTGCCCATGGTCTTGTCAATGGCCTCTCGGTGGTTGATTCCGCAGTTGATATGGCTGTCCATGTGAGGCGGGGTGCCGGGCAGCTTGAACCGGACGACGTTGATCGCGCGGACCTTCTCGGCCAGAGTTGCAACGCTGCCGCGGTACTCGTCGGCACTTGGGAACGGCAGCAGACCAATGGACGACAAAGAGCTCACTAAGGAGCCAAGCTGCTGGTGCTGGCACGACTGCTTCAACTCGGTGGTGTCCTTGCTGCGGCAAAACTTCTGCGCATCCTTGTTGCCATCCATGAGCTCCCGGAGCGGTTCGTCCACGGCCCGTACAATCTTCGTCAGGCAATCGTAACGGGTCTTTGTGATCAACTCTTATGAAGTGGTGGGGGTCAGAAGAGTCGAAATCTCGCAGTGACATTGACTTCTTACCAAGAATTGCGGCAGGGAGGTTCTGCTTCTTCCAGGGCTGGCCGTGGGAGTCAAGCAGGTTTCCGCTGTTGTCGAGAGTGGCCTTGTGGGCGACCCGGGACAGCATCCGGGCAAACCAGCGAGTCTCGCCAAACACCCAAGTCAGGAACAAGGTTTTGTCGTCATCATTCTCCTCCTTCTTCATGACAATGTGCCAATCCAGACCAGCGACCCTAGACGAATGTCAGTTACTCTGTCGTCGTCTCGGAGAGACAAGGAGGAACACACCATTTCTCCATGTACGGGACCAGGAGATGGGCACAGTTGAACTTCTCAACAACCCGAGCAATGCTGCAGAGAAGATCCACATCTGGGCGACTGGGGATCTCGTGAAATTTGTAATGAATGACGGACAAGACGATGTC
>FTCU01001084.1_pt1 | contig 17551 bp, 9 predicted proteins | sample 1639521 | NCBI WGS metagenome assembly FTCU01 (sample SAMEA3914864, study PRJEB12502) | metagenome | biome: forest; material: soil | place: USA | collected 2012-03-12 | depth 0.3 m
CGATGGTAAACGAGTCTGGGATCTGTGCCGATTATCTCTCATCAGAAGCAAAAACTATCGACAATACGCCCACTGCCCATCAGAAAATGATGCTACGTAATTTTGGGAAAGTCTCTTCACCTCGGTCAATTCAAGTTTGTTCCTCTCCCGATGCCTCTTCGTCCCCCCCCCCCCGACGCCTCTCTAGCACCACTCGCACGGCTAATAGCTTTGGAAGTCTGTCACAGGCCTACATCGTAACATGATGGTTTCTAATTAGAGGTAGCCTGCCAATCTCGCCCCTGTCCAACCTTGTCGCGGCTTTAAATTCCTTATCTTTCTCTTGAAACAGAGTAAAAGATTCAAATAACTTGTGCTGGATTTAAAGAACGAAAGTTCCTTTTGGCGGTACAGTGGAATCCGTTCGGCAGACTCACACATCCATGCTTCAGTCTGGCCTACGTTACTTACGTGTTTGTCCCGCACCCCGTATTATGAAGAGAGAGAGCATGATTATAAGACTTGCGATTTCATATGAGCGCATAACTCTTGGTAATCCCACCGCCACGCAGCCCAGTCAGTCAGGTGTGAGAAGTGAGAAGCCTATCCCAGTTCTGGGGCGCCCCGTGTCGTTTCTTTGTCCGATGGGTAAGCCACGACGCTTCACGCTTGGCCTCTTTGAGACATTCCTCAATTCAAAATGTGATAGAAACACGATGAAACTTTCATGGTCCTTCCGTTTGGCATACCGTGCTTTGTCTCTGGGCGAGCCCGATTGTCCTACTCGGGCTCAGCTTTTGTTATTGGCAACTTGTTTCGACCGGCGTCGCCGAAAGCACCATAGAAGGGGTGTCCAGAGATTTAAAGGGACTGGCTCTTCCAAACTTGATATTGGTCTCTGTTGTATTTCCCCAAACAACTCTTCTTGGATTTTAAACAAGCCCAAATACCTAGCTAAACACGCCTCAACCTGCACCCTTTAACACCAACCACATCACCAAGTGACTCAGCCATTTCTCAAAGATTGTCCTCACTCAATCACGGCGGGTATTCGACATGGCTCTCGCATCATTGTACCGTGCGGCTGCGGGTCCTCGTCAGGTCCAACAGAAGCGGGGAGCATATGAGAAGCCTTGCCCGCCCAAACCCTCCCCCAACCCTTCCACAAACCACGGATCCTGAGAGTCAGTGCAATACCCCACCACCACCAGTCATGGAAATTGTAGTCGTACTAACCCACAACGCGTAGGATATTAAACTTTGATCAGCAACTCTCTTGGTGGTCACGAGTTGGACGGTGGAGGGAAAGCGCAGGAAGCACGGCAGCAGACTGGGTTGAGAGTTGGAGGGAAATGGTGGAAGAATGATTCGTTATAGCCTACTAATGTTTACTTTTGGAGACCTTGTTCGATAGACAAAGAAGAAAGAAACATTCTTCCAAGTACCTGATCAAATGATAATCCCACCTGTCAAAACCTCCGAGTTTTGTGTCTCTCTTGGTCAACTCGCGAACCGGCTGTTTGGCATCCAGAGTTGTCAAGAAGACCGGAAAGCTGCTTGCCACTATCAGACAATCACACCCAGCCCGCCGCAGTAGCGTACCCGAGGGCGAAGTGGCCAACAACTGCACCAAACACGACCGTCGCGACTTTCGGGGCGGCCTTGACCAACTGCATCCACCAGGGGTTGAAGTAGACAGCTTCAATGTTGTTCCCCATTGGGTCCAGCACAAATGCGGCGTAATATCCCTTGGCATACTCGAGTCTCTCGCCAGGCTCGCCGTTCGGGATACCACCTGCTTTGCTACATTGGTGGGTTCTCTACGTTAGCAGATAACCCCCATCCCAGAGTCAAGTACTTGGGCACTGTCGGGGTGGTGGGGGGAGGGGATGCAACTGGAAACACAGAAGAGAAAGGTTTCACTCACACAGCATGTTTAAACCACTTCTCGACCGCTGCTCTGCTCCCAACACTAAACGCAACATGAACCTTCCCCCTCGGCAGTCTTTTGCGGTTCTCCTCGGCATTCAGGGTCGGGTCGACCAGCTCGGGCAGGCCTGACGGTTCTGATTTCCCCCCGCAGTGCAACCAAAAGTCTGGGTCCCGGTTGGCCTGCAGGCCGAGGAATGTATCGTCCTTCTCCATGAAGAGCGTATACCCCAGTGGAGCCAGGGTGGTGAGGTAGAAGTCGCGCATGGGCTTGAAGGTGGTGGGGGTGGTGGGGAGAGAGACGTGGCCGACGGGCATGGTGGGCAAGTCGTGGGGTTTGAGAGCGAATTTGGAGGGATGATGTGTGTTTGGAAGTGAGTTTGGATCGAGATATGTTGGAGTCAAAGACCAATACGCGACGGAGGCGAGGACGGGAAAAGGCCTGAGGAACGAAGAGGGGCAACCGCCGGCTCTTTCATACTGTTGCAGCTCGAGACAGTGGCTGCCGGGGGCATCAGGCGGTGTCCAGGCAGCATCTCGTAAATTGCGTGCCGAGCGACGCCACCATCCCGGATCGGAGCACCCCCTAATGCCGAGACGGCCATGAGTGGTCGGGTTCAAGGGGCTCACGTGGTGGCGCGCCAGTTTGGCGTGGAGAGCGTCGTGATGGACACGTCTCGAATGTCTCGGCGCGTCTCTCGGCCGAGCGTAAATTCGAGCTCGGGTCATCATCCACTCCGCTGTTTATCGCCGAGTTGTCCAAAGCGCCACCATGCGGGATCAGTGGACAGGCCCGTCAAATGGGGAACCGTGCCTCCTCGGTCGTCTCATTAGACTCATAATTAGGTAGGCCTGGTTCTCTCATCTTGTTCTTGTGCCCATCAACGCACTTGGGGTCTTGTATCTGTGGAGGCCGGTAAGGAAAATTCATGGGCATGACCGTGAAAATTTCTGATTTAAGATGATGGGAGGGCGTCTATTTCGCCCCCTCCCCAAACAGCGCTTCCCGCGTGTCGTAGGTGTACTCGAGTTCCTTGTGCCAAAAATTCACCGTATCTGCCTTGCTGATAGCCCACGCATCGTCCAGGGCCTTGACCACCGCATCCGGCAGCGGCCCCTTTTCGAGATCGGTCAGGTTCGCATCCAACTGCTCGAGACTCGACACGCCAATGATGATACCGTCGTTCCCGTCCTTGACCTTCAGGGCGGAATGGTGCACCACCCACCGCAGCGCCGTCTCGATCAGGGTCAAGCCGGCCTCATCCACCGCCTTCTCAATCGCCTGCAGGGCTCGAAAAGTGGTGTCCCTGAAATAGCGGTCCCGATAGAGGCGCCCGGACGCGGCCGCGTCGCTGTAGCGGCCCTCGGCGGGGACCAGGTCGCGGGACTTGATCTTGCCCGAGAACAGGCCGCCGGCCAGGGGGTTATAGACGACGAGATCCAGGCCGTAGCGGCGGCAAGCGACAACCAGCTCGGCCTCTATGGAGCGCGTGATGGCGTTGTACATGCCCTGGTAGATGGTCGGGCGCACCCAGCCGTTGTTGTGACAGGTCAGGACGATCTCTGCGACCTCGAAGGCGGCGAAGTTGGAGATTCCGAAGCGGACGAACTTGCCGGCCTTGTGGAGGTCGTTGATGGCGCGGAGAGTCTCGGCGAAGGGGGTTGCACGGTCCTGTTCCGCTGTCAGACGGGGCATGATAGGGACAATTTGGAGTCGAGCGTACAGCAGCGTGCAGATACAAAATATCCACAGTCTCGGTGCCAAGCTCCTTCAGGCTGACGTCCAGCGACGCCAGCACCTTGTCGTACGCGTTGTCCCCGGGCTGCGATGGGTACTTGATCTTGCTCGCCAGGGTTAGGCCGCGATCGTTCCAGCCAGCTTCGCGCGTGAAGGCCTCCTGCTTGCCGCCGACGTAGACGCGTGCCGTGTCGACCTCGTTGTAGCCGCGCGCCTGGAAGAGGTCTAGCACCTTGCCGAACTCGCCGACGTCGGTGACGCGGGCACCTGTCGACTCATCGGGGCCAAAGGTCATTAAGCCCAGGATGACGCGCGGCTTGGGGGACTGGACGACGAGGGGCGACATTGTGCAAATTTGGGGGCGGGTTGAAGTTCAGGGGCAGAGTTCGAGTCAGATGTGGCGCTGTAGGTGTGCTGTGAGGGAGAGAAGAGAAGCGTCAGTGAGGCCGTCTCGGAGTCGGGGTGAGGGTGAGGGGGGGTTTGTCTGACTATGTCTCACTCCTTCGGTCTTCAGGAATACTCAGGACTGTTGACTGATGTGGAGCGTGAGGATGCAAACAAAACGGATCTAGGCTCGAGTCCCGGGCTTACCTGTCCTACTTATACACCGGGACACGGTGGTCAAATTGTCCCGTTCTTACTCCTCGCGAGACACAGAAATGCTTCTTAGAGAAAGCACGGCTCGAAATGGCGACATCAGCTCCCCGTCTGCGCTAACGTTAGCCGTCGCCGGTTTCACGGCCGAGAGCTGCGACCCCGCCATCTGGCCGGAGCCGAAGTCCGGCACCTGGCGCTGAGGCGGGGCACCTGCGATTCGGAGATAAGTGATGAATCAGCGCGAGAGCCGATGTTTGCTGACAGCAGAACGTGGAAAGAAGTGGACACTGCAAACAACCATTCTCCGTCGGCAACGGCTGCGCAGGTTGTGTATGCAATTGAGAATTTCCGGGGGTTTGATGCAATGGCAGGATGAGCGAGATGCAGCTGAGATCCTGCTCATCTTTGCTGCGTGGCCCGGCGCTGTGAGTGTCAGGAAATTAAGCGATTTCTCCGCCGCAATCCAGTTTGAAGCCAACCTGGAACCCGAGCTCTTTCGTCTTACTCTCGGGCCGAGACTTGATCACTCCCTACTCACTCACTTAGGTCCCCAAGGTACGTGCTCACTCAGGCGATCCGGCAATCAGTCAGCCATCGCCTCACACAACAACCGCGGCGGCCACTCCGAGCTTCATCACTACAGCTCCCGAGCTCGGATCAAGACCTCGGATTGTCCCGGTGCCCGTCATTCCCGCCATGGCCTTGTTCGGCGCCCTCCCCACCGAACTCGTCCAGGAGATCGTCGAGACCCTGTGCCTCGTCTGCGGTGGGAACCCGCACGACGGGGACTGGGACGGCCGGTGCTGCCTCGACCCGGTCTGCGGATGTGCAAACACTCGTGCCGCGGATCGTGAGCGTGTCTCGGCCCTTGCTGCCCTCTGCCTGACATCGCGACAGCTCAACGCCATGGCAAGAGCCCACCTCTATCATCGCCCCCTGTGCGATAACTGGTGGCATCTCGCCGCGACTCTTTTGGAGCGAGAGGACCTCGCCAGCCTCGTCAGAGAGCTGCGTTTCAGCGACCCCCGCGGGGTTGACCACGGCGACTGCGCACCCCAGCTCGTGGCCTACTTCAAGGACAAGTGCCAGGTCTATCTGGACGCGATGCCGGCGCTTGAGAGGGGCAGGCGGGGGCTGAGAAACCCACTCGATGACGGCGACCGCTTCGTTAGCGACCACAACGTGACCGTCGACATCATCGTCAGCCTCTCCCCGAACCTCGAACGCCTCCACGCTACCCTCGGCTACTTCGACGTCTTCCGGTTCTGCCCCCCGCGATCTCTGCCGCGCCTGCAGAGCGCCGCCCTCAGCCACGCTGACACCGAGTACGGCCTCGACCTGGGCAACATGGCCCGCCTCTTCAATGCGGCTCCCGGCCTGACCGACCTGGCCTTCTACATGGTCGACGGGTGCGCCAATCTGGGCGCTGCGACGCTCGACAAGCTCATCAGCCTGACTTTCCAGTCCAGCGCCTTGGACGCCGAGTCGCTCAAGAGGATCCTCCGCGCCTGCCCGAACCTGAAGACGCTCGACTACGAGGCGGGTGGCCCCACAGTGGGGGACGACCAGTTCACCGGGTCAGAGGCCCGGGACGCAATCCTGGCCTACACCCCGAAACTGACAACCTTCCGCTTGCACACTGACTACGACGACTCATGGCAGTGGAATGAGGCCGAGCTGGAAGAGCTGGTACACATGTTCGAGGCCCGGGGCATCTCCTTCCAGTTGCATTAAACCAACAACACTGCTCGAAGCAATGAGAGCGACCGTAAGGTAACCGAGGCGCGGGGCGGGTTGGGTCGGCTGATCACGCACAAGACAAGTTGGAGTAACGGTAGGCAGGATATCAAGACCATGCACTGATGCACATGAATGGAAAGCTCAGTGGGGTAGCTAAGTAGCTAGCTAAGCCAGTCTTTCGAGACTCGAGCACGCGCCCACGCTCCGTCTCAACCAGGCGGCACCATGTGATGGAAGCCCGGATACGCATCCATCCCACATGTAAATCCCCCTAATCGTTTCCCACAAATCTGATTTTCTTCAGTGGGCAGAACAACCCAAGCAAAAGAATCCATGCCATGAACAGCGTGAATCCATTCCCAGACTGACGTGCTCCCAAAGTGTGAAACGGTGTTATCCCTCTCACCTCCCCAAACAGTGTCCAGCCACCCGTCATCGCTGATATGGCCGATATCCCAAGCTCCGAACTACCACGATCCAAGCCCTAGACTACCAGTACCTGAGCTGGAAAAGACCCCCGCAAGACGTGATTGGCTTGGTTGTCGTGAATGCCGGTCAAGGACGGTAGGAATCGAAGGACCCGGCGAGCCGAGGAAGGACCTCCTCCACAACGCCGGTCTTGGGAAGGGTAAACCCGGCGGCGCGTCGACGCCGGCAAGAATCGAAAACTGCAAAGGCCAAGGCATTGCTCCCAAAAATGCAACCCAAAAGAAACAAGACAACCCCGTCATATTGTGTAAACGAGAAGAAAACAAAGCAGGGTCCCAGGTGCAAGAAAAAAAACCCATTGCCAAATGTCAGGTCCCGGTCGTCTCAAGAAAGGGCAAAAATAACTTCGTAAGCCGTGCCAGAACAGCTCCTGGGAAAGAGATGCGCTGCAAATCCATCCCGCAGAGCAGGTCCACGGCTCGTCCAGGCGGTGAAGAAAAAGACATGGGCATAATCGTGAATTAGCGTAAGATGCGGTGTTCTCCGGCTCACCAGCCCCCCAATCCCAGTGCCGACTAGGCAGCGAGCTTGCGCTTCTCGGCGCTGGTCAGGACGAGCCTGGCCTTGCGCTGGACATCGCCCTCGACCTTGGCGCCCCGGTTGCTGTTCTTGAGAAGGCTCGCGAAGCTGCCTGGCGCATTTTCCGAGTCCGAAGGCGCACTGTCGACGCTGGACCGATGGAGCTTCTGGCGGGAGCCCGGGCGGTCGGAGCCAATGGCACCCCAGCTGCCGGTACTAGTTCTTGAACTGGGGAGGCTGCACTCGTCGCGGTCAATCAGGCTGCCCGACCCGCTACGGCCGGAATCGCTGTCGTTGTCCGTCATGGGCGTCTCGATGAGCTCCTCGGTGCTCTCGGAGATTGGACTGATGCTTCCCGAGCTCCGAGCCTCCTTGCGCCTCTCGAGTCCAGCCCGCACAAGGTTGTTGATGGCCGAGCGGCGAGTACGAGTCACGAAGTTCTTGCTTCCCTCATGTTTGGCCGTCGGCTTGGACTTGAGCTCGTCTAGGGACGGCGGGTTTCGGGGCTGCCGGACTGGGTGCTCGCCCGCGCGTCCCTGGCCTGGTCCGTAACCAGCAGTCAATGGGGTGAGGGGGAACGAAGCCGTCTTGGGGCCGGCCGACTTCAGTGGGTCCTCGTTGGTCGCGATCGACAGATGGGCCTTGTTGGAGACCGACGGGGCCTTCTTATGACCTCGGCGGAAGGCGTTGGCGGAAGGCGGCGGCAGAGGGGCGTGGCTCTCGGGCGGAGAATCGTACCGGCGCGGCGGAGTCGGGATACGGAATCCCGTGGCATTGGGCATCGCAGGCGGAGGAGAAACCTGCAGGCGAGGAGTGCCAACAGCAGGTTGATGCACGTTTCCGTATCCGTTAGCCAGCTGGGCCGGATTCATAAGCTGGGCCTGGAGCTGGGCCTGGAGCTGGGCCTGGAGCTGGGCATTGAGTTGAGCCTGGGCCTGGGCGTGGCTCGGATCCATGTACAGCGTCTGCTGGCCCGTAACGTGGTCGTACACAGTGTAGACACCCGTCTGGGGCGTTACCGGAGCCATCATGGCCTGCACGTTCTGCATCTGCTGCTGATACACCGCCGGGTAGCCCTGCTGCATCATCTGGGCCTGATTGTTTAGGCTCAGCCCTTGGAACTGCTGAGCAGCAGCCTGGAGAGCCCTCAGCTGCTGCTGAAGACGCTGCTGCTGCTCCGAAAGGTATGCGTTCGTGTACATGAGTTGGGCGTGGAGGTTGGGATCAATGTGCTCCCGAGCCTCGTCCAACTGGAGCTGCGGAGGGGCCAGAACTTGCTCGGCCGTGTAGTGCTGGTTGAACGACGACCCGGAATTGTAGGCCGGCTTCTGGGTCGACTGCTGCTGCTGCTGCTGCTGCTGGGGCTGGTGCTGGGGCTGGCTGGCAAAACGCGGCATCGAGGTCTTCGGGCCGTTGTACAGGCTGGCCGAGTCGTACATGCCCGGAGCCATCGAGTTGCGGTTCCGGCCCTGGGGCGCGACAGTCGTCGGGGAGGGCAGGTTGGGGAAGCTGGTGGCAGTGGCCGACTTGGGAGCCGTGCGGAGACCTGCCAGCAAGTGGGAGCGGCTGGTGCGAGGAGTCGGCAGACCATTGTCACGCTCGGTTGGCGACTTTATCGTATCGAACGAAAGCGGCTTGATGCCCTGGCCTCCCCGGCGAGAGGCGAGACCGGAGCCCATGGTCAGGCCGTGGGCCTGATTGAACGGAGCGTGAGACATCTGAGCGAGACTGCCGGCGTCCATTGCGATCTCTGTCTGTCCTGAGTTCCAAGCGGAGACAATGCGAGTATTAGAATGTACGGGCGAAAAGGGCGGCGGCGAAGAAGACGTGGTCGAACGTTCGACTTGCGGCGGCCGAGTCTATCTGGTCTCTCTCGGAGGCCTGAAAAAAAAATGATGCGAGAATTCCTTGTTGCAGACTATCAAAATCGAATAACGGGTGTTGCAAAAACCGGCGGGCTGAAAATGCGTGGATGACGGTATTAACAATTTGTGAAATGATCGAGGGTGCTTGAATGAGCGTCGAGGTCGGAATGGCGGTGGGAAAGAGAGACAGGCGATATCAGGTTCGATCCGGCTCTTGAAGACTGGTTTTGGCGAAGGAGCAGACGGACGTCCAAGAAAGAAAGAGGATGCTTCCTGACAATGTGGCGGCTTCAATGCTCAATGCAGTGGCGAGACGCGGGCCAACCCAACGTGCGTGGTGACGGGATGGATGCAGCTGGGAACTGCGGCAGGACGCGCGGGTCGTGCTTTGTGCTTGACGCGAGGCCCAACTGTCAAAGAAACGGACGGGCGACCTTGCTCCTCGCAGCCGTGCAAGCACAGCCAGTTGTATCTGGTGGTCGAGTCGGCCGAATGACGATGTCGAGGAAGTGGTCTTCTCGGTGGTGTTGAACAAGGTCTCGCCGATCGGGAAATTAAGGTGCGCGAAGGCCTGCGGCGGAGGTGAGAAGCGATCTGGTCGAGAGCTCGCAGGCGGCGGCGACGAAATGTATGATATGTGCGCGCAAAATAGAATACAAGGATTAAAAATGAGTTTTGGTGGTGAGCCTTCCCTTCCGAATGCCTCCCCTTTTCTCCTTTTTTTTTTTCTTGGAATCGCGATTTGTGCAGCGGGGCGAGAGAACGAGGCGATGGGTGAATTCTGGTGGTCGAACCAAGAAAAAAATTATGACGGGCAACGACGGCGACGGCGACGGCACGAAGAGGCGCCACGAAGGGAGGAAGAGGGAAAGGGCGAAAAGGAAGGGTGGTGTGCTGGTGATGCAAAAGAGGAGAGCAGGAGGAGCAAGAGGGAGGAGGGCTTCTTCGGCAAGCGAGAGAGATGAGAGGCTGGCATCGACGGAGACTGGACAAGGAGTGGACAGGGAGTGGACAGGAGACTGGGAGCCGGTGGGGCACAAACCGATGCTGGCTTGGGCACAGGGAGCAGCAGGGCGCAACATGACTGGCCGGCGAGCAGGGGGCTCGCGGCAGGGGAGCCTGTCACATCAAGGGCCGAGCGGATAGCGGCCCACCGTGATTGAAGGGAGCGCGCCGCCAACTCCTGCAGCGGGCGCAAAACGGGCGCGGCGTGCCTGGGTTGCCGTGGCTGCCACGCTGGGAGTCAATGGCTCTCAATCGCCGATGGTCCCAGGTGCAGCAGATCAGCCAATCAGAGCCCATATGTCTCGCCAACACGAGGCTGACATAAGCCGTGCGGGTGGATCGGTACAAAGGACCAAATGCAGGGACTCGCCCGGCCTAACAGTTCCACGCCTTGCGGCCAGTTGCAGATGCTAGGCTGGTCCCTTGGTTTGCTATGCGCCCTCGTCACTGGGATCAGGCAACGAAGGCCAGCTCAACACCCGCTAGTCTCGACTGGGCTAGCAGCTGTGCTGGTCTCCCAGGAGCAGGCCAATGGCGGCAGCGGACCACAGCAGAGCTTTGGGGTCACGCTGCGGCGTCGAGGCGAATCGCGTTGCAGCGTCCCGTCGCCTTTGGCACACCCGCTCGACCTGCCATGCGTCCCTCTCCCAAGCTGCATCCAACGTCAATAACCAGAAACAATATCGAGTTAAGTTATTTGCGCAGAACGCCCTGCGTCGGAAGTTCCGAAACCGCCAGTCATTTCGTCTATTTGCGGGGCCAGCGCTGTTCAGGATCGGTCGCTGTCATTCCGCCGCGCCTTTGTTTGGCCTCTGTTGGCCTGTGTTGGCCTGCATTCGGAGGCGGCGGCAGGCTCGGCTTGCGGTCGGCTCGCGGCCGGCTTGGGCGGGCGGGCTGCTCGCCAACCAGCCAACCGTCAGCTCTCCTAATCAAGCTGCACAATAATGACAGGCCATATTTGCTGATATCTCCCCACCGTCTCTCGTCCTTCTCTTTACTTACGACGGTTGAACGGTGCCAGCATTGACGACTGGTGATCTTCCAGATTGCGATCCATGCGTCCGGAAAGGGTTCGCTTGGAACCCCCCCAGGCACGACTCCACCGAAGATTTGCAATCGAGATGGCGACCACCCGGTTGCCGTGCCTCCTGGCAGCCCTAACGGCATGGGCCCCGCACATAGGCATTGGAGGAGTTCTCCGTAACGGTGAGTTGGCCGCCGCCTTGGCGGGCGAACGAACCCCGTGTCCGACACCCGGATTGGGACTTTTCGCGTGTTTCGGAATCCTGGGAAAGGCGTGAAACATCGACAAAGAGGTCATTGCTCGAGGCAAGACGAGCGAGCCTCGCAGAAAGCAGCTCAAGCCTCACGGGGACCACTGCGGCCACCAATCGAGCATGTCGGTCATGGCCGGCCACCCCCTGAATGTCGCACAGGGGTTGCACTGTGGCTGCAGCCATGGCTTTCCCCGTCTGATCGATGGACCTCTCTCGCCTCACCCACCTGACCTGTCAATCCACCAAGATGCAGCAATGCTGGCCTCGGCCCCGTTTCACGCGGCGGCCGAGGGCTGACTTGGCGATTCAGCGCTGTGCACGACAGCGCCAGCAACAGCTTCAGTCGTCGTCCAGGCCTCAACAGTTCGAGCAGCGATCGTTCCCACACCCACCCGCATGCTGAACAACCTGCCCTCCGCAGTCTGATAATACCCGGGCTGGGCGGCCGTGTTTTGATGAAACACTGCCTGCGGACCCTGCATGCGCGTCGCATGAATCACTCCGCCAGCTCCACACCCCGCCGCTCAATGCAACCAACTGAGCGACGGCGCGCCTCTGCAAATCAAGCTGCACGCGAGAGCGCTTAAACCCCAGTGCAGATCCCCAGCTTCCCGTCCGTTTTCCGTGTCTGATTCCAGGTAAGGCACCTGCGCATCCTGGCGGACCCGGAGAGCACCAGAAGGAGTTGCTTGGCTTATCCGTTTGCCGATGAATGATCTGGCCATGATCAAAAGTCAAGACATGTCCATACTTGTATTACCGCGGACCATGGGCGGCAGGGCTCGTGTCAGGATTGCCTTGTTTCCAAACATGTGCTGCGCCGCCTGCCAAGATCGCACACCAGGAACCCTCTGCCTACACAGTACATACATGTTTCTACCCCTGGACCAGCCCATGTCCAAATTTTGGGATGATCGAGAACGTGGCCATGTGGAAGTGGGCCCGTTCCTTGCCTATCCCTTCATCAACTTTCTTCAGTGATCAACCATATTCCAAACGTGGGAAGCTCGACGTTCGTCTGGAGACTGGGGATCAAAGAAGTTAGCCATTCTGCACTTCGTATCGTCCTCAACCAAATTCCGCGCTCAGAGCAAGGCTGCCTCAACAACATCCGCCAAAGGAAAAGGAAACCCGACACATAAAAGGCCATCTTACTGTGTAGCGACTCCATCCCTAGTCCTTCATCACCCAGATAGACGGAACCGAACACTGGGCAAAGCCACCTGTTCATGCCACATGACTCACTTTGCCACCACTGCGGAGCAAAAATTGGGTGCCCACGTCCCCATCATGGATACTCCGTACTGTCCACCATTGCAAGTGACGCCGAACCCGTCCGGGGGCTGTTCCCCGTTGGTACGAGACAGTCGTCCGATCGCCAGGCTCTGAATAACACGCGTTGTGATGCGTCTGAGCATCTAACCCAGAGACAAAAGAGGCAGCGTCAGGCGAGGAACAATAGGAATAAAAGGTCCCAACGGCCTACCGCCTAACTTCAGTTGTCACGCAACTTGGATGGGCAGTTACAGATTCGCCACAGGCGAAAACGTTAGGATGTTCGAAGGATGGCAACGCTGTCGATATCATGCTTCTAACTCGGTTGGATCTTTGATCACCTCTCATATGCACAATGCCGGTTACGCTACCTCGGTACTTTGGTAGTCCTGCATCCTCTGGGCTGACATATAGTTTTGGAAGCCCTAACAAACACACGGTTCGACGATGAGTGTTTCTCTTTCGGTTTCCACTTTACAAGAGGGCTCTAGTTGGAGATAAGGGGTCAAAAGCCACATCAGCGGCCGTGAATCAAACCGTACTCCGTCGACGAAGCCTTTCACAAACCGATGGGGCAACTTGGCCGCTCATTGGAACCAACCCCAGACATCCTGAGCAACGACTTCACTATGCGAAACCACTGGCGATGGACAGCACAGAAAACTTCGAGTCGTCCTTCTTCTTCTGCAACCCGAAGGACAGAGGCTCAACCTCAGGTACCTCACATATTAGTGCTAGACATCAAGGATTCACATTGGAGATTGGTCAAGTTTGCTAGCTGAATTCGTTAGGCATCAGCTCGCTCCATCCCGATTGCGGGAATCCTTTTCCTACCAGCGCACTGGTGACTACCGTTGCATATTTCTTTTCCGTTTCATGATTTCCAACCTCGGTTGCTCGTTCATAGAACGCCTTCGCGGACCGGGCTCTCGGCATGTACCTGGATGTTGTGACTCTCAAACCCCACGAGGTACACGGTCGCGTCGGGAACAGCCGCGATGGACTTTCGGTACGGTGCTTCGAGATATCACCGCTGAGGTAATCCGTCTCCTTACCACCATAGCGCCCTGATCTTGAGGGATTTTACCTATCTGACTTGAGGCGGCTACTGAGGGGTTTGGATTCAGCTGCGATCCGCCATTGATGATGATTGAACCCTAAGCTTTCTCCTCGTTGGCATCACTCCTCTCACAACCAGGGCCTGACCTCGCCGCTTATTAATTCACGAGGCGTATCGATTATCTCTCGAAGTTGATCCTGTTACCAACGTCTTATTCGCTAACAGCTCCTGATCGGGCAAATGTTGCTGGTCAGCAATGCGCCCCGTCCTTCTCATCTCCAACCCCTGCTTCAGGCTTACCACGAGTCTATGGACGTGTAGTTCAGATAATACGGAATGATTAATACTGCTCCAAGGCAAAATTCATGCCGCCGTAACTGCTTCTGGATATTTGACGCCCTGATTCGCCATCTCATTGGGTGTCAGATTCACGATGGATCCCCACGCCCATTGTTGAGAGGAGGATCTGGCACTCTACCTTACCACCCGAGGCAACAACGCATAGGACACCGGTTAAAGTTGGTTTCTAGATCATCCAACCCCATTCTACACGTATGTAATCTCTGTTACTGAGACTGAGTCGCTGACTGGGAAGATCAAGGGGGGCCATCCGGCAAACATATCTTGAGAGAGAGATACGGGCTTTCCGGATATGGCTGCAATATGCACCCCAGCGGCGCAGATGACGTGAGAATTTAGGCTTTCAATGTATTAAACGACATTGGACTTTGGCCAAGCGCTTCCAAACATTGTGTTGGTTATGAAGGATCGCGGCAGGCGTGGAACGTCGGTTGCTCAGCGAAATACGACTGATCGTTCCAAATCTCTCCAGCAAACTTAGACCGGAAGTGAGGCGCTGTAGGTCTTGCCCGCGCCATCTGAAGACGGAAGTGAGAGATGCTGGGGAGGACTTTAGCAGCCAGCCCAATATTCCAAAATCAACATGCCTGTTGGGTGTCTCGCTGGACGGGACTTCATAGTTACTCTACCTAGTTCTTGAGCTGCGATACAGAGTGTTAATAGTAGGCCACGCGCGATTTCCATGGCGCATGTGACATGCACACTTTATTCTCTGAGTCGGCCAGGTTGACAGTATAAGCTTTTCCATCTCAACAATGTCATGAGCAATAAAGCCATTGCGGATGCCATCATTGCAAACAACTGACATTTTTGTACCCAGGAGCCGTCGTATGTCATAACTACGCTATGAGATCGCGCAAGTAGTGATACAAGTCGCCCTCGAAGATGCTGCCGATCATGCATGCCGGTGTAGATGGAATACATATATAGGTAAAAGGAGAAGAATGAGAAGAACCTCGCGGCTGACGTAACGTGACAGCTCTAACCTGAAAACGAAAAAGATCATGACAAGCGTGTCAAAGACTTGGGTATGGCCACCCTTCCAGTTGGCCCCTAGATCGCCTCTGCACGCGTGGCAAATCGTACCCCGTGTTGGAGCTCGTCTCTTCCAAGTCTGGCTCCCACCGCCGAAGCCAACCGGAAGCCCATTTCGGAAACCGCAGCACCGTTCATGCCCATGTCATGAGGCGAGGAGAACCAACGGCCGTCGATGCTCCCTATCTGCCAAAACGCAACATCACCCCACATGGCAAACCCGAGTACGACTTATGCAGCACACTTTTTCAGTGGCCAGTCGCAGGTCTGCCCTAGACGCAAGCATGCATGCCGGCGTTTGCTGTCCTGCATAACGGCTCCACAACTCAAATCGAACCTCTTGTGCTCAACCCAAACCAACAGGGCATGCGCTTTGGGGAACACTACCGGCGGTCCTCAAGAGGCACTTTATCCCCATAAAAGCCGCCTTGACCGCCATTCTTCTCTGCAGCTGCAACGCATGCTAGACATACCCCGCCGCCGTACACCCGTGTGTGTCGTTTCCACCCGTGTCCAGCGTCGTCCATGACCGAGATGATTTCCCCCTGGAGATCAATCTCCTGTTGCGAGAGGAAAACCCCCGGGCCGCCTGGCCCACCAACAAACTCGTATTCTGGCGGTGCTGGCGGCGGCTCGTAATGGCCAGGTGGCGGCGATGGGAGTAATGATGAGGTGGGCGGGTAGCTCAATGGAGAGGGTGTTTTTGTCGTACTGCCCGATGCCGTCGTCGCCGCCGATGCGGAACCAGAGGCTGTGGGGGTCGGGGCGGGGACTCCGACGGGGACGCTTTTGGTATATGAACGTCGGCGAGGAAAAGCGGTTGCATCCTGCGGGCTGGAGCTGAGAGCGTCTGTCGAGCTTGAGCAGCCTCCATATTCGGGGTTCGGCTGGTGGATAAAGCTGCTGTCAAGTGCCTGAGGTACCGAGGGAGCATAACCCGGGCGGCGATCTTCAAAGGGGAAGAAAGTACCGCTCAACGTTGGAGGTGTCAGCGGCGGCGGCCGAGGAGGGCGAGAGAAATGCCTAGGAACCGCAAGGTCCATCCCTGGGAAAGCCGCGTCCTGAAAAGGGCCTGGGTGAGGCTTGCTGTCGTCGAATTGTCCGTTTGTGACTCCTGCGAGACCGTGCGGCCCAGTATGTGGCGCACCATCATGACTGTGACCACAGCTTCCTGCCGTGGGTGTTTCCCCCTTTCTCCTGGGTGCTAGGCTGTCAAGTCCATCTGAGCTGCCGCTGTGACGCTTCCCTGAAGAGGCCCGAGAAGACGTGCGCGGTGAGCGGCTGCGTCTCGTTCTCGATGTGTCCCTCACCGAATCCGCAGCAGGGGAGCGGCCCTGAAGTGGTCTGTGGCTGCTGCTGCTGACACCACGTGATGGGGCCAGTGCTGACCATGGGTAATGGTCCTCCCAGGGCTCATGTTCGCCCCCATCCATTGCTGGCGCTCTGCCCAGCGGCCTGAGCTGATTGGGCACAACCCTGAGAGGGACGAACCTCGGTGCCCGATCTGCCTCGAACCGTTGCTGCCCTGATCTGGCCCCAAAGGTCGGAGCAAACTGCGGCAGGCCCCTTCCCCCAGCGTGTCCAAGCGGACGGTGAGTTGGCGGTTGCTTAAAGTCGCAAGATTGAAGTTCGGGTCCGGGACGGCGTGGAGCGCGCCAACTGGTGACCAAGAAGCGGACCGCGCCCAAGATGACAAGAGAAGCAGCAGCAAGGTATATATGCGTAGTCACTGCTCTGGGTGCGTACCAGCTTGGAATGTGCACCTCCCAGGCGATGTCATCGGGAGGGTGCTGGAGGGTTGGCATCTGGAGGACCTTTGGGGCGGAAAGGGAGGAATAGACCGGCGAGGGTTTGGACTGCCAGGGGCAATCCCTCTGCTGTAATTCGGCCTTAGTGGGTGGCCCGGCGCTGTGAGCTGGGGGTTCAGGCAGGTGGCCCTGGACGCTGGATGGTGGCACGGAAATTGGCTGGGCTCGGGAATCCCGCTGGAGGAGGTGTGTGGGCAGGTTCCACTTGGGCTGAGCTAGCCACCGTTAATGTTAGCTTGATGGTTGACGCTGCGAACCCCCTGAAACCAAAATCGCCTCACCAAAACACCACTGAGTCTGAAGGTCCTCGGAGTCTGGAGAGCACAATGCGCGAGCCTCACACCGGGGATGCGAGGTTGACCCGGCCGGCTGCTCGAAGCGCACAGGAGACTGTCTTCCAAACGTCAATATCCATGGCTCAACCAGGCAGGAAAATTGGTGGCCAACATTGCCCAATAGGAGCAAGGTCTGCTCAGAAAGGGAAATGCACTTACACGGACTGACTTGAGATCTCACTTCAGGAGCGTGCCTTTCTCGATTCCACACGGGTAAGCCAGTGGCGAGTGGTCAATGCGAGGACATGACGTTTCCGTTCACAGGAGGTGTGCTTAAGTATGTACCAAGGAGGGACAGTTGGTGACAGCAAAACCGACAGTGGCAGGGGTCGTTCGAGATGCTCACCTTGCAGTTGGGCCTGGCGAGGTGGGAGGAACCTGGGGACATACTTATACTTATACGCCATCCCGGGCTTGCCCAGTTGCCCTTGCGATAATATCCACCATGTCGCATGCGACACAGACGGCCATCCTGGTTGGATCTGGGGAAAACAGTGGTGAGCTTGCATGGCGGAGATCGGATCGAGGAAGGGCTGACAC
>FTCU01000563.1_pt1 | contig 17541 bp, 25 predicted proteins | sample 1639521 | NCBI WGS metagenome assembly FTCU01 (sample SAMEA3914864, study PRJEB12502) | metagenome | biome: forest; material: soil | place: USA | collected 2012-03-12 | depth 0.3 m
CCATAAACGTGACCTCCTCGTTGGCCAGCGGCCCATCAAACCCGCCCGACAGCTCAGCGCACCGAAACACAGACCGCACAAAGATAAACACCGCCGCCAGAAACACCGCCGCAATAAACACCGGCTCAAACACCCTCTTGCTGCGCAGGCCCGCAAACGCAGGGTTCAGCCCGCCCTTCCCCAGCCTGCGCACGCGCAGCCAGAACTCGATGCTCAGCGCGCCAAACAACGCCAGCGCAAACACCTGCCACGCGACGCCGGCCACCATGGTGTTGACGCCGGCGTGCAGCGCGGGGTCGCCCGGCGGCGCCGTCGACGCGATGGCCCCGCCCACCGCCTGCAGCACGAGAGCGGTGAAGTCGCACCCGATGAAGATGTACGTGTACGTCTGCGGCCGGAAACGCGCTGCCGAGGGGGCGTAGATGGTCACGAGCCGGGAGAGGGTCAGGTAGATCCCTGCGGCGAGGAAGGCCGGGGCGATGGTCAGGCCGACGAGGTACCTGTTGTATGAGGTTAGTGGGAGGGGGAAAGCAAGAAGGAGAGGGAGAGGGAGAGAGGGAGAGAGAGCGAGGCCAAGGCCGGGGTCAAGCTTACATGATGAAGTAGCTGTTGGTAAACATGTTGTCGCGCATGAGGATGCGGGCCACGTAGCCCAGGATCTCGAGGATCAGGCCGCCCGCCATGGCGATGAGGAAGCCCCAGGTCTTGTAGCGGATCCCCAGAAAAATCTGCGGCAGCAGGCAGAGGCCGAAGAGCGCGGCGAAGAAGGCGTTGCCCGCCAGCGACGGGAAGTAGGACATGTAGCCCAGGAGGTTGCCGTCCAGCACGAGCGGGCAGGTGCATGTCGTGCACAGCATTGGGTCCATGAGCAGCGTCTGGTTGAATGTTTCGATCGTGACATTGCTCCAGTCAGGCATTCCCGTGGCGCACGACATGGTGGGTGTGTGGTGAGTGCTTGCCGCACTCGGGTGGTGTCTGGTTTGGTGTCTGGTGTGTTGATCGGTTCGATACTGGTGATAAACACCGAGCTGGGCAGGCACCTAATAATAGGTATGTCAAGTTGGCTCGGATGCAGGGGCTGCAGGGCTTGTGTGAACAAGAGAGATAGACTAAAAAACAAGGTTAATTAATCCACCGCGGTCTGGGCTCTTTAAGAACTCGAATAATCCGAAGAGGCTCGGAATTATGCCTGAGACGAGAGCCTGAGTCAAAAAGCCCTGGAGGCTCAACCAGGGAGGCGGTTTGCCAGCCCCCAATGGCGGAGTGCTTACCGTGCACATGGTCCCCGGTCTGACGCGTCGCCCAGATTTGCGGGTGTTTGGGTCTGCGGCTGAGGCTGTGCCCCAACGGTGCCAGCGACGTCCCGCGCGGCGTCAGCGCACACGTATGTATCAGATACGGGACCCAGACTGTGCTTGGCTTTACGTATTGGCTCTATTGGGAGGATCCGAATCCGCAGGAGCAGGAACATTGAATCCCTCCGAGAACGATTTGTTGGGCGCCGGCCCCCATGTATAACCGAAATCAGCTGCGGCTGCGGACCAATGAGGGAAAAAACTTTGCTGATGTGATATGCTATCTTCCGTCCACCGCCGGCAAGGCCGGAAGCCCCGGAAGCCCCACTGTTGACGTTTTCACGGTCTCCTTGTCACGGTTTCCTTGCTGTTCTCGTAGTCCGCGGTGATGGTACGGTATTTCCATTCTCTAATATCCTCCTTGGTCTGGCCAACCTGATGCAAAATCTTGCCGTGCAGTTGCTGACTCGGCACACCCGACGCACAGTTCGCCCGTCTCCGTACCTAACAACTGCAAATAGCGCCGGCGACGGGGGCCGGAAGGCGCCGCCCATTCTACTTCGTTCACACCGATCGAGTCCTCCGGGCCGCCTCCCGCGCATTGGCAATAGAGTACCAGGATTCTGTTCCCTGTCGGTACAGACAAGGCAGAAGAATATTGGCGCGGGTCGTTCGGGGCGGATGCAAACCAACCGCGTCCGACCCTCGAGGCTCGGGACTGGCTCGCTTATGCCGTCGGAGCTCCCTCACTTCTCTTTTGTCCCTTTCTCATCATTCTTCCTGCTCCCAACGTACTCCTTAGCTCTGGCTCACCATGACAGTACAACAACAGTTGGGCTTCTCTGGCGTGGACCAGGAAAGTATCAACGCGCTCCTCCAGAATTATTACTTCGACTGTGCTAGAGAGGAGGATGGTAACGAGCAGCCCTTTGATGCTCCAGACACACAAGTGGAGTGCAATAGAATATAGAATGCCTAGACTAAGTATATTTCCCGTCCCCCTACCCTTTCCCTTCCTATGCTTCCCTAGCATAATCCGAATCTAGACATCACGCCTAAGACCGATGTACTAGTTAGCTGTTACTGATTTTATCATTTTTATAAGATCCTTAGTAGAGTTACCTAAAATACAGGGGCTAGAATTAGCAGCTATATGTAGTTAAATAGTATCAGCCTAACTACTCCTAAGAGGACCAGATGGAGACTGTTGTCCCACCTCTACGCCGCCTCGCGCTGTAGTAACCAGTGCGCAAGCTCACCAACTTCTTTTGGTAGGATTTCCACCTACCTTTGCTCCCCTACTCAATCTATGAACATGTTCGTCTCAGTCTCTCGTGCAGTCTCAAGAGATCTATCTTTGGACGAACGCTGTCTAACAGAGAATAGCGCGGACAGCGCAAGCAACCCAACCCCCAACCGAGTCCGTTACCCTAGGTAGTTAGCCGTTCAGGTGATCAGTCAAGCAAACGATCAGCCTCTCTGTACTCCACTGCGTGCGATTGCATGCCTATGCCGTCCACCTCCGTCGCCGGTTAGAAGGGTCAGATCCAGCAATTCTATAGCCTCGGTGGATCCTATAGCCCAGATCTTGTCTGTTTCTCCGTCGAAGGGTGGTTCGAGAAAAAAATCTTTGGCTCTCCGGGTCAGATAGTAAGTGATACAATCGCATTCGCTCTGTCCGCCCGCTTGTTTAACGCGTTGTCGGCAATAGCGATGCAAAGAGAGACCGAGACTGCCAGCTTCTAAGGATTTTTTGTACTGTTCCCGTTGAGTTGTTGTTGTATAGGCAGACAGGGAGAGTTGCCTCGAACCAGCTAGCAGACTGGCTGAATCCAAAGATCCAGCAGATGTACCCACAACAAGTCCGACTCGGTCTGGAGCAACACCATCGGCCCGGCCTTCATCCCCATCGCCCTCGCCGCCGTCTACACCGCCGACCCGGCCGCCCAACTACAACTGTGACAAGCCTGGCGCCAAAGCCTCCGGCGCGCAGAACCTGATCCGCATGGTCAAGTCCTACGGTGCGCCCATTCACGACATGGGCCTGCAGGGCCACATGACCACCGGCCAAGTCGGATCCGCCTCCCAATACATCTCCAACATGCAGGTCTTCGCCAATCTCGGCGTTGAGGCGGCCGTTGGGAGAAGACACCTGGGGCTAGCCCACGCTAGAAGGGAGCCTGGCACCGCATATACTCCGGCGAAATTGGACCCTGGAAGAGCAGGAAAGGGTATTAATTCTCGTGAACTGATTTGCTTGCTTCAACTCGTACATTCTCGGATTCTAGAGAATAACGATGGGATCCGTCCGGCTTCCACAATTCGCAGAGTAGAAAGGAAGGAGTTGCGAAGTGTGCAGCAACGTTCCGTTGTCCAGTTCCCGGCCTGCCGTCTGCATTGGAGTCAAGCCTCGATGGGGCAGCGCCTCTCTGACGGGTCCAGGATGAGGCGGACTGCTAGAGCGCTGCCGTTTGGGGGGCGGCGATGGAGATTCCGTTTCTGGGGTTTTGCGGCGTGCTGCCCGTACCGAGCTGGATGGCCCGGGACTGTCATCTCTGACACCGTAGGGCGGTCGTGTCAAGGGGTTGTCCATTGTCGTCAGGGACCTTATCGAACGGCTGCCTTGTGGCCCTGGTGAGCCGTTGCCTTCTGTCACGCAGTAGTAACTAAAACCCCTTTGTTGGATGACCTCGGGCTGCTTTCCTTTGGATGTTGGCTCAACGCTGGGTCTCGGGGTATCTTCTCGGTTCACCTGTCGGATGTTCCTGGGGTTGTCCGCCGTCGTAGGGTAGGTTTGGGGATTGTCAAGAACATACGCGTCTGCGTCGTCCTCGTCTGACATGAATTCCAGGCCAGGGGCGAGGAGAACATCCCACATGGAGTTGGGCTTCTTGGGAGCCCAGGCCTGTTCCGTGTTGTCTTTGTTGACATCGGCGTCGGCCTCAGCCTGTCCCTGAGGCGAACGAGCTTCAAGGGTCTCGAGTGCTTCCACGAAGGCCTTCAGACGAGGCAGGATAGGTTCGTCTCGCGTCACGTATTTCACGTATTTTTCGAATTCGCAGTTCCACCTGTTGGACCCGCCGCGTTCTTTGTCGCAGTATGTTTTGGAACGGAAGAGCCAGGGCGGCTCCGACCGCACCAGCTCCCGGAACGGCGAGCCGCTCGTGCGGACAGCAGCCGGGTTGGTGACGAAGAGACACAGCCTTGCCGTGATGGGCCCTGCATTGGGGTTGCTCGAGGTAGCGATGAGAACGCCGTGGTCAGGAATCTCCAGGATATCCGGCGTCCGCTTGAACCATCGCGAGTGCTGGATCTCGCCTAGAGAGAGCGGCGGTGAGTTCAGAGAGAGGCCCAACTCGTCCAGCACCGACGAGACCCGCAGAAATGGGCAGAATGGCTCGTTTCTGCCAATCTTGTGCTCGGTGTAGATCTTGCGGACAAAGTCCCTCTTGGTCGCCATGTCAGGCTTGAGAACCGTGTCGGCCCGGTAAATGAGCCCCTGGCCTGATCTCTCGACCGAAGTGACCGAGAGAACATCCTTGTGCTCGTCGTTTTTGGTAGACAATATCCCGGTCGAGAGGCACACCCGAGAGATGCAAGCCAAGAGGTTAGCACCTGCTGGTTGACGGCGCAACACCAGAAGAATGTCGCTGAAGGCAGCCTTGTCCACAAAGGGGAAATCGGACAAGGTGTCGCCGTCAGCCATTCTCAGACCGGTGTACTTCAAAAGACGGTCCATAGCACCCTCTTCGACAGCAATGTAGGATAGCTCTCTTGTCTGCTCCCAGTCGGTGGTGAGATAGGCCGCAACTGTCGCAACCACCAAGAAGGTTGCTTCCTGGTCTTGGTACTCAAGGCCACGATCCTTTCCAGTCCAGTCGGACTCGAGCGCCGTGAGAGTCTCTCCCTTCACCCTCCAGCCCTCGAGCAAGTGAGTGAGAAGTGAAACCGCCAACTGCTTGGATTTTTTCTCTGAGCTTGTCGACTTGAGGAAGGCGCCAAGGTTGTCCTGGTTGATGTGGAGGCCGACAAACCGGCTCTGGATGTAGCGAATGTCGCGGATCACGCCCTGTCTCGTGTCGAATGAGCGAAGAGCGTCTTTGACGCCGGCTGTTTCCTGTTCTTCTGACCAGGTTGACTCCATCCGGTGTTGGTCGGTAATAACCCACTTTTCCACTTGAGTGACGGTCGAGAGGATGTCGCTGTCCTGGTATGCCAGGCTCCTTGAATCCGAGATGGCGAGCTTCCTCAGGCTCCGGATCACCCCCTCCCGATAGATGTCGCGAGCCCAGTCGAAGATGTAGTCGATGATCAACAGCAGGCGGAGCGCGTCATAGTTGAGGTTTATGGCGCCGCGCCAGACCTGGACAACCCGCTGAGATCCATTCGTTAATAGCCGATCAAGATAGACGCGATCCTCACCGAGGGACGGGTGCTTACAAAGTGCTTGCAGTCGTTTTTCGTCTCCATGTAGGCAATGCAGACCTTCCATTCCTCCCCCTTGTTGGAGAGGAACCACACAAGAGGGCCGGCGTCCCAGTCGGGATCTTCTCCTGCGGCGACTCGAAGCTTCTCTTGGATCATCAGCAGCTCCCGGATGGAGAACGCAGACTGGTATGCTGCATCGCTCAAGGAACCCGACCCTTTCTCTGACTTGGCCTCGAGTACGAGGAACGGAAAGTGGATCGGTTCCGAATCGCCGCGAAACGGATGGGTGGCGATAGTGTCGCTGATGCACTGGCCAGAAGCCGAGCGTCTCTTATCCGCCGAAGACAGGATGCGTTCCAACCGTCTGGTGGCCCGTAGCCCATAGATTCTGTCCGGTATCCCTTGGCATTTTGACAGCTCGGATTTTACCTCGGGAGGATAGACAATGCCCTCCTCGGCATGGTAATCGAACAAGGGGTTGATTCCCGAGTCGTCCCGAGGCTCGTTTGGGTCACAGACGCATGGTTCTCGGTCCCGTTGACGTTGCCGGAGACGCCTTGCAGCGTCCTCAGCTGTAACATCGCCCGGGTCGACTTCCTGCTCCGACCTCCAGAGCCGTCCGCGGCACCTCTTACTGTGACGAGGTTAGCATTGGATGCCGCGACAGAACATGCCTACGAGTCTCACTGACCACGCCACCTCGATGGACAACCTAGCCAGCACCTTTTCCTCTATTCTTGCTCGCCACTCCGCTTCGTTTCTGCGTTCGGACAGGCACCTTTCCGCTTCTTCGGCAATGCATTCTGCGCGGCGCCGCAATTGTTCTCTCCATGGGCGATGAAAAGCGTCGTGGCCAATGCTCTCTTGGTATCCGAGATATGACGTCTGCCCAAGTCCCTGAACATCTTTGACAATGCTTCCGCGATTGGCCGGCCACTGCTCGGGGCGAGTAAAGGGGAAGTTGACTGGGCTATCGAAGTGGATCTTGTGTTTCTTGATGAGCTGTCGGAGTGTAGGCTTCGAACTTGGCGCCGACATGGTCGAAACCGGGTGATGTGTGCGAGCGCGGTATATTATTAGAATGATGTAGTCGGGTAGGAGGGTAGAAAGAGAGTACCTGGCACGCATTCATGCTGCAACGAGCGGCACCCCGGGTCTATAAAAGGCCGCATCGGAGTTACTGCTAGCCTGGTCTTGTCGCATAAGTGTACATGTCGCCAAGGTGGCTGTGCGAGGCTGCCTCGACGGATCGTCCCCTAGCCGAAGCGGCCATGGCGCCTAAGTAGGCGAGCTGATTGGCTCAGGCCCTTCCAGCCGAGTGTCAGCGGCCGCCGAGGGGAGTTGCAATGCACATGAGCCACAGGACCATTCTCACTCGAAAGAACAAGTCAACATTAGCTCAGCCGTCAACCAAAAGGCGAACTTGTTTATGAGGAACTTGATAAGAGCCGAGGGGACTTGTTTTTCATATTCTCATTGTAACGATCTTAGGAGTGTATTGCAACTATCTGATGACGACTCTACGAGTATAACTAAGCTTGAAGAAGAGAAAGGAAAGAGAAGAAAATGGCCAATGGGTCGCGTTGGTTTCTGTCTGAACAAGTGGAATGGTGAATGAAAAAGGAGAAGGTCAGGGGTTCCCGTCAGGGGTTCCCGTCAGGGGTTCCTGTCAGGGGTTGGGGCTGGCCGAGGGTCGCTGAGGCCTCTGCAGGGCTCAGCCCGTTACAGAGGGCTCAGCCCGTTACAGAGGGCTCAGCCCGTTACAATATTCTTGAGCCTGTGCTTCGCAGTTGGATCCGGGAGGGCCAGTCTTGCGTCCTAGTAGAGGATGATAATCTGGGCATAGCACTTCGAAGGCCAACATTGTCCGTTCCTGGAAGAAAGAGAGCGGCCTAGACTCTTTCTTCAATTGTTTATCGTCACCAGACTCCTCCCCAGCTGAAAAGGCATAGTAAGGACCAAAGCGGTATGTACCTAAAGAAGCGGCCTTGTTGGGAAGATGACCTTGTCAAGGAACTCGTCGAGGAGGGCTGGACAGCAGTCAAACAGGAGACGACCGACGGCGGGGTCGAAAATATCCCTCAAATCTTCAAAGATTGCTTGCAATTGGCGCAATGGCTGGGCATTAGGGAGCACTTGTTATTATCTAATTTAGAGCCATTTTGGCCCGTTCCAGGTCATGCATTGTGATGGCAAGGCTTTTGGTGTGCGTTTTTTTTTTTTTTTTTGTTGGCAGGGAGCCAGGCAGGGCCGCAAACGCGTGTGGTTGGCTAAGAAAAAAATTCGCAACGCGGTGGTGTCACAAGGGGATGTTAGAATCACCCCTTGATAGACTTGGGAAACGGAGTTGGGAAACGGTAAAATAAGAAACTGCGTTGGGACGAGGCCTACCGTTTTGAACACATGATCCAAGTCCCCAAGATGAAAGTGAACTCCCAAGTCCAGAAACACGGTTTCGCCCTCCCGGCAAGAGCGACAGCTTCTAATTAGTCTTTGTTGTTGTTCAAAGGGTGCGGTTTCTTGTCCTCGAAGCTACCAGTTATAAACCCTTCTGAGCAGACACAAAAATTTTATGGGCAAAATGCCTGCCCCCGAACCCCAGCACCCTGGTAAATATTTTACATTCCAGCCTCTAATATCTACTTTGAATCCAGCATCCACCCCAGTTGACTGCAGCACCTAGCATTCCTTTAGGCAGCGGAAAAGGTCGAGTTGATGGCGCCGAGCTTGATGTTGGAGTAGATGACATAGGCATCGGGGTGTGCCGCCTCGACGGTCTTGGGGACACCGGCCTCGGGGTCGCAGCGGCCGCGGGCAACGCCCGGCTTGGTGGCGTCGGCATCGGTGGGGAAGTTGCTGTCGAGCCAGTTCATGGAGACGGCACTGATGATGACGGTTAGTACCTGTCATTTCAATCTTGAAACCGAGAACGGAGGGCAATCTCACTGGTCGTCCCAGACGCTGAGCACGAGCACCATCTTCTCGAGCGACTTGCCCATGGCCGCCATGCCGCCGATGGTCTTGAAGTAGTTGTTGTCGCCAAAGACCGTCTTCTGCTGCTCGCAGAACTCGTCGCTGATGTTGTTGACGGCATCGATGCCCTCGACAACGGTCTCCGAGTTGGGGATCACCTTGCCGTCCTGGACGTAGAACCGGTGGATGCTCTTGAGCGCGCCCGAGTCGGTGCCGTCCTCGGTGACAAACTGCGTCACGATGGTAAATGGCTTGGACGTGTCGACCGTCTTGTCGGGGCCATAGAAGTCTTGGTTCCCGAGGCGGAAGCTGTTGAAGTCGCAGCCGTCTGCACAGCATAGGTGGTCAGCACAACTTTTCTCCTTGAGGGGCAGCTACTCGCAGCACTCACCCTTGTCGCACTGCCCAGAGTAGCGGTCATCGCCAGAGCCGCAGTCGACGCCGTCACACCTGGTCTGCTCCGTCACCTTGCACGGGTGCGGCGTGTAGGCAGTGGCGTCGAGATTGGCCTCCCAAATGTCCATCTCGGCACAGCAAGTGCCGTACTTTCCGGCGCCCGAGTTGCCGTCCGTGCCGCCCCAGCCGTCGACGTTGGCCTCGCCGTTGATGAACTTGATGTCCTGCGGGCACTGGCTGTCGCAGTAGCCCGTGCCGTACTTGGCGCCGGCCTTGTTGCCCTCGAACCGGGACAGGCCGCCGTCCTCGTCCATCTCACTGAAGTAGACGGCGCCGTTCAGACCGCAGGGAAGCTTGGACACGTCCACGTCCATGGTGAACTCCTTGTTGAGCAGGTTGAACAGGCGGTACTTGTCGTCGCTGGCCATCAGGTACACACGGGACCCGACATTCTGGCCGTTGTCGTTCTTGGTGACAAAATTGAGCCGCAGCGCGCCGGACGAGGGCGTCGTGATGCCGTACGTTTTCTCGTACTCGGCGCCGTCCAGGGCGCAGTTGGCAGCGCATGTCTTGCCATCGGGGCACGCCGTCGCGTTCCAGGCGCTGCCCGTGTAGCAGTTTGTATAGCCGCCGGTGACGTGGGTCCAGCGCCAGTTGGACTGGAAGTCCAGTCAGTTTGGGTTCCGGTGTAAAATGGGTGGACCGGCCGGAATTGCTGCTTACATCAAGTACTACGCTGGTCTGTTCCTTGGTGCATGACCCAGGAGCCGTGCAAACCTCAATCGGGAGCGAGGGATGCTTCTCGCTTGTGACGGTACCGACTTGCTGGCCGAGCACAACGCTGGCAAAAGAGAGCGCTGTGGCTACCCGCTTGTACATGATGGCGACGATGGATCGACTGTCGAGGGCGGAATGGGTCAGCAGAACACTGGAGTGAGCACAACGGATGCTTCTCTCTCTGAGTTAGATCGATTGTAGCAGCGAGGTGTCCCCTTTATACGTCTCCTCGAAGACCAAGTTCGCCGATCCCTACGCCTTCTCGAGCCATGAAAGTTGGTGAACGGAACCGCACGTCCGCTGCCACGGTCAACACGGCATCGCGGCATCGCGGGCATGACGGCGTTGATGGACCAGGGGCTCAGCTGCAATCAATCTGCCGTTCGGGTCCACGCCGCGTGCAGCCCCGGACGGTGTCGCGCCGGGGGTTCCACAGTTCGACGCGGGACGATCTCCCGAGTCCTCGGTCACTGGACATCTGGGCAGAAACCAGTGGCGTCAGCCCAGCATTGGGTTCGAGAGACAGAACCGCTCGGACATCCACAGGCGATCACCAGACACCAGGGCCGGGCTGGTCTGGGCATCCCGATGCATTGCGGCTCTGATTGCCTGTCGAATATAGGCAGATTGCGGATCCCGGGGGTGCGTCTGCCGAGCCAGCCAGTTCGGGGCCGATCAGCGTGGACCAAGACGCGGGAAGGAATCTGAAACCGGGACTTGGAGGCGCAACCCAATATCAGATGGGCGGCTCCCAGCGCTCAAAGAGGAATCGAAGGCCGCCCGTTTATTGCACCCGCGAGCCGCCGCACTATGGCCGCCAACGCAGGAACCATGCGCCTTACCCCCGCGAGCCGCGCGCGTGACGTCTGCCCGGGTTTGGCCCTCGCTTTTGCTGTGGGGGCTATTTGCAATAAATTGCCATCGGCGTCTCCCTCCAGCGGTTTGCAATATTCCTCTCACGACCCCATCTCGCTTGTCGATGAGGAGGCGGCGTGTTGATGGGATTGACTCGAGTGTGCTTTTCAAGGTCTCTAAAGAATGCAAGTTGAAACCTCCCAAGTAATACCCACTTAGGTAGGAGTCAATCATCCCTTATTACTGCTTGCCCCTCTCCCGTGTCCTCGCCAAGGGGCTCCCCGGTGAAGTAATCGTATCCCTCTGCCGCCCATGATTCCGCAAGTACCTGGTCGCACATCTCGTCCAGCTCAATGCTTCGCATCATCCGACCATCATGTAGGTCAATGAAGAACAAGTTTTCGGGGCCGCAAGGAAAGTAGTGCTCCTTCGAAGCCTCATGCCATGCCTCGATTCCTTCCGGACAAAGTACATGGATCTCCTTGGCATTGGCAAAGGACGCAATTTCTTTCGCTTCGAAGTGGTAGAAGCTTTCGCATCCATTCTTACGTTCGAAACTGAGCCGCTTGATGAGATGGGCAACTGGTCTGAAACGATCAAAGTAGGTTGTCCCGATGGAAGCCATATCAATCTCCAAGTTCAACCAAACATAACGCGGCTCCGAGGGGGACAATTCGGAAAAGGCTTGCTGGTACAGGCCCAGGTTCCGAGCTTCTCGGCAAGTCTGCAGCGGTGCTGGCACCGGCGTGGATGAAGCGACACGCGGAACCGCGACCTGTCTCTCGACCGTCCTGGACTTGCGGACACTGACAGTCTTCGTGACATAGGTAATCGTGTAAAGAACGTGGACCTCGACTGCGCGCGGCTCGACTGTCAGCTCCCAGATTCGAGCACGGAGCTCGAAGGGGAGGCGGGGAAAGGGGTGGAAAGTGGCCATGCTATGATCCGCCACCGAGGTCTGTTGGTCTCAACGGAGCCTGCCTGTCATATTAGCGCTGCGGCTCTCTTACTAAAATCAGAAGGTGTATAGTCTCAAAAGAATAAAAAGAAAAAAATCCTACCTAGGTCCCAGGTCTGCGGGAGTGATTGACAAGGTCAAAGCTGTGTTCCTGAATGGCGCCAAGTCGTGAAGGAAGGTGGTTGAAAAAGAGCTGGTTCAGAGCAAGGTGGAGTGAAATAATTAGGTAGATCAAAGGTGGAAAAACGTCGAAAAATTGCCATGTGATGCTGCGCCTGCACAGCTTGGCACGGTGGGCGCATATGATAGGCTTCGGGGGCTCTTCGGCCATCGTTGGGACCTGGTTTTATTTATTATCTCTTGGCTCCTGTCACTTTCCTGATCGAGCCAACCCCAGAAATGGGCAGTCCCACGTAGTATTCCGCCCAGAGGAACATCCCAGCGTGCGTTTGCCACGGGGTTCGGTCTGGCTCTCAGCCCTGTCCTGGGAAGTCCTTCAAAGTGTTGCCGTTCGGGATGCAAATACGGAAATCCAAACCACTCTACAAGAATGCAACATGAGAATCCAAAAAGGAGACCAAATCCACGAGTGGTGCCTGTTGGGCACCATAGTCCTCCTTTTCCTTTGGGGTGCTCCTTTCCCGCAGAACCCTCACAGAGCGACACAAAAGGAACCTCACATTGTTCCCGTCGCCCAACTTCAGCCTTCTCCGCCACTCTCAACTCGCACCAGCTGTTGCTGTCACCATGAAAACCTCGACCGCCCTCATCCTTTCTTTCATGGCGCTCGCCCGCCGAGTGTCCATCAACAGCCTGGAACTGCAGTGGGACCCGGAAACGGCCCCGGACTGCGTCGAGTGGTACGACAACTCCGAGGGCGAATCATGCGAGCACGTACGCAGCTACTTCGGCATCACCCCCGACCAGTTCCACAAATGGAACCCGTCCGTCGGCCTCGACTGCACGCCCTGGCGATGGCAATCCTACTGCATCGTCACGTTGGAGCGGCTACAAGACACCAACAAGACCACCTCCGCCGCCACCCGCACCGCCACTCCCGCCACCACAACCAGCACCGCGGCCCCCCTGGGCCCGTCCCCAACCGGCTGGATCGATCTCGGCTGCTACGCCGAGGATCCGGACCTACCCATTATGGAAAAGAACATGAGCCCGCTAGCGGGCGGCGACGACGGGGCCCTGACAGTCGCCAAGTGCCAGGACGCGTGCTACCGCGCGCGGTTCAAGTTCACGGGGCTGCAAGCGGGCACCCAGTGCTGGTGCAGCAACTACGTGGGCGGTACCTGGGCGGGGGACCAGGCCGCGTGCAACACTCCCTGCCCGGGCGACGCGGCCGCGTTCTGCGGCGGCAAGGGCGTCGTCGCCGTTTACGAGGCGGAGCCGAACCGGAGCCCCGGGTCTGAGACCGCCACTGGCACTGGCTCTGCCGCTGTTGTTGGTACTGGCAGCGCGGTCAGCGGCGGCGGCAGCAGCAGCAGCAGCAGCAGCAGCAGCGCTGTTCAGACACGTTCTTCCTCGGGGGCTGTTAGGAACGTGGGTTTGTTTTGAAACAGTCGGGTGGAGGCCCTGGTTGCGCAACATTCAGGCGTGGTGCTTGTTCTGGATGGATAATGTGGTCTGTAATTAGTAGTAGCTACAGCAATATAATACCGAGTGTCAGCCGGCATTGCAAGGATCGAGAAACAGTGCTTTTGCGACTTGCTCGCTCATGAAGGGAGCAAACTTGACAACTCTGATTATTCCTGGCAGAAGAGTGCACCCTTGCGACCACACCCCAAAGTCAAAACAGTAGAATTACAACAGCTTGATCTCCCCCCATAAAGCCCTCTCGGTGAGAGCGATGCATTCGCGTGGCCACCTTGACTGACGCACCGCATTGGTTGGACTACAATCCAAGTAGTCCCTCTTCTGGCCTTCAGGCAGCGGTGAAATGGAAAGATCTCTGAAGGACTCGCGGTTTGCGTCCTGTGCGTCTGTGAATTGTTGCACCGCCGCCGGGAAGTCGGTGTCGAAGAAACCAACACTGTCCTCAGCCGTGAAATAGACCCGCACTAACTGGTAGGGATTTGCCCCCATGTCCAAAAATGTCTTGACCATTTGAACATAACTCCTTCTATCGTGGGAATCTTTGTGCAAGAGAACTAGTCTGAGATGGAAGATTCTGTAGCCCACTCGAACAAGCGTCGGCCATGCCCCAGAAGGATCCACGCCCAGATCAAGAATTTGCTTGGCAACCTCATGTTCCCAATACAGGATTTGAAGAAGACTTTCATAGTGTGTAGATTCCGGTGTATATTTCCCGAGTCGGTTCAGCGGCAAGAAAGGCTGCATGCCTATATGATCGGTGAAGAGTTGGGCGGCTCTTTCTTTCTGACATAGTCCTGGCGGATCGTCGCAGGAGCCATCGTGTTGCTGAATCTTGAAGCCGATGTAGCGAAACAGCTTCTGATGCGCTGCATGAAATAGAAATGAACGACAGGGGAAAGGTATCGTCACGAATTGGCCCGAGATGAAAAATAGTCTACATGACCCTCGCAGGTAGTGTGGCCAGTAAGAATCCGACGCAACATGACGGCATGGCGGTGCCAGTTTGGCGATTGCCACCATCGTTCGATCCAGCTCATCGACGAGTTGGACGTATGTGTGTCTGTGTTTGCCCCAGCTGCCTGAGTCGACCTTTTTGGCGTGGCGGAGCGCTCCATAAACAAAGTCGCTGCATTCTCGCCCGAACTCGGCGTGTGGTTGTTTCCCAATGACCCCCCAAACCCAGTGTCGGTGGCTCGGTGGCTTGGGAACCGAAACCTTCGCTCGTTCTTTGATCGAGAGAACATAACCCGCCAGGAGGGAGAGGTGGGCGTCAAGTCTTGGTCGAGGAGCTGATCCTTGTAAAATCGCTCCCGTGTAGATTCGCGGAGGAGGAACTCCTTGGCTGTCAAGTGGATGAATTTGACCCGATAGAGAGGGGCCTCGCACTCGAGGAGACCACCAGACAGATGCTTCAGTTTCATCCGGAACCTTTCCTGCGCGTGGTTTCCTTCTTCGGGAGGCTCGTCCACGCGGATCTTCGCCACCAAGACTCGGTCGATATCGGGGCCTCCGCCCTCGTAGAACGTCAACGCATGCGAGGCAAGGCTGGAGTCAAGAGCATATGGTGATGCTTGAACGAGTTGGACGAGGCGGAAGCTTTCCGCCATGGATTTTGGTTCGACGAGCTGTAGCATTTTGGCATACAGCCCCTGTTTGCCTCCCAGCTCGCTGGGCAGCGCGTCGATCCAGGCGCGCACTTTCGCCTTGTCAAAGTCGCCCATGGTGGTGTGGTGGCTGATGGCATCGACGACCAAGGAAACCCAAAGAAACACGCCGCATGACTTTTTGACAATGTCACTGACGATTGCCTCGCGATCGGCCGGGCCAAGAAAGTCCTGTCCGATCTTATCCGAAACGTACCGCTCCATGTCGGCTCTGGTGAGCTCGTGCAGCTTCAATCTCGGACAACCTGAGAACCCATTCTCAAAGACAGGGAGTTCTCGGCTTGAGACGCAGAGCTTGAGATTTGGGTTGCCCTTCCACCCGAGGAAGAGATCAACGATGTCTTGGTGATTCCGAACCAAGACGGGTCTGTCCCCCCAAGCGGCATCTCCCTCATCGCCGTCGTCGCTGATCGTATCTTGGTCGTCTTGGGTGCAGTTGTCGACCAGTTCCCCTTTCCGATATTCGTCTAAGCCATCGATGAGCATGCAGAGCCTCCATCCTTTGCTCCCCGCATGCGAGACAGCCTTGTTGAGGGCGGACTTGAGAGACACCCAGTCAAGAGGGACAGGCGGCGGTGGTAACCCAACAAAGAGTTGAGGGAAGGCGACTTTTGCAAGCTCTGGCTTGGCCTCCAAGAGCTGCAGCAGAATGCTGCGCAACAGCCCCTCACGCGATTTCTGGATAATTTCCCCTTGTTCATAGAAAAAGAAATGGCAAAACAACAGCTCATTGCCGCGTGTCCAGCGCCCCAAGAACTTCTTTAGAGCTGGCTGTCGGAAAATCCATTTCATCAGGGTTGACTTTCCACCTAAACATTTTGGGTCAGTTCTGTCTTCTTTAGGTATCCGAGTGCGCTGTCTCGGGAGCCTCGGGAGCCCTTTGACTCCCGAGACAGCCCAAAAAGGGGAAAAAGAGCTCCAACTTGATACGTACTTCCGGCCTTGCCACTGATCCAGAAAATGGACCCATCATGTTTTTTTAGCCAGGGGATGAATGGCGACGTATTGGGCGGATCGCCTTCGCGCGGGAAGTGTCGAGTCCTGAAGGACCCTTTGTCGAGAACCCAGGAAAATGTTTGAGCATGGGCATCCTTGATGCCCTCTTCTCGCTGATCAATCTCTGGGAACCACAGAGACTTCTTGATGTCTGTTATATCATGCATGTCAGGCGGTTGCGTCTCTTGCGGGACATGGGATTCGTAGGTTGAAGTAGCAGCTTGGTTTCGTCTTGTTCAAATACCACCTGGACTATTGAAAGAACTATCAGTCAAACCATATCTTAGGTATCATGAAGCCGGGCCCTGTGAGCCATGGTGAGCATTGGCTTCGGCGTGCCAAGGCAACGCCGCAGGGCGTCGAGGCTGCTCAAGGAGGAGTGCACTACCTGGTGGCAGAATCCCTCCATTTGTGGGCTGAGCGACGGGGTGGAATGATCCACTTGCGGGCTGAGCAACGGGGTGGAATGAGGGGAACGATTGTGAGACGATACTCGGGTGTGCTTTGATAATCCTCTTCATCTGATGGACCACCCTTTTGTACATGGCATCGTCACGACTCGGAAACCTCGCCATGTCGGTATGATGGGCATGAAGAGGCAGACCCCTGACATGCGTTCCTTCGTAGACAGCAGACTCTTGCGGCACAATCTAGTTCGATGAAGGGAATTGTCAGTATAATTGAGGTCGAACATGGATCCTCGAATTCATGGAGGGAGGAGGGGACATACGAGCCCGACTCGTGGCATTGCCAGCTCTTCATAGAAACACACGACTTCCAGGCTCTTCGAAGCATCGACAAACTCGGCTCGATTCTTCTCGAGATAGTGAGCGTCAGGAGCGAGGCTGTCGAGTAGTTGCGTGTTGGTGTCGTGGAACGTGGCTTATGCGACCGACGCAATCAAACTTGCGAGCTTCTCTTTCTGGCTGCCGCGATGGGGCGTGCCCAAGAATACCACGCCGATAGTGGCCGAGTAAATCTGTCCCAAATCCTGGCGCTGGTCCTTGGCGTTGGAAACGAAGGCGTGGAAGATGGCCTCTTTGATGACGAGGCCCCCGAGACTGTGTCCCACCCAGATGATAGGTCGGTCCGATGGCTTAATAACGAGCAGAGTCAGTATTATCGGACGACATCGCGAGCTGACGAAGCCAGAATAAATAAGCGTACCGTATCGAAGCGCTCTTGTGCAATGTCTGCCAGAAGGGCAATGGCGTGGCCGTAAATGCTTGCCTGGCTTGGGCCGGAGAGGAATTTCACGACATCAGCGTCGTAACCCCACGAGATGACCCTGGCCTTGCTGATATCATGCCCCAAGAGGTCTTTGGGCCAGAAGACATCGCCATGCGACCAAGTTCTCTTGCGATGGCCCCGAAGGCCGTGGACGAAGACGATGTCAACGTCGAATTGACTGTCGTCCCCGGAAGAAAGGACCTTTGCGCCAATCGCGGACATCACTGAAGAGTGAGTGAGGAGAAGTGTACGAGAAAAGTGAAGGCCGACGCGACGGCCCAACAAAACCTGGAGGTTCAGAGACGTGCCGCAAGCGAAAGGATAGGTAGTATTTAGGCTGGGAAAGGGTCAAGCAAGAAATGGG
>FTCU01002343.1_pt1 | contig 17518 bp, 12 predicted proteins | sample 1639521 | NCBI WGS metagenome assembly FTCU01 (sample SAMEA3914864, study PRJEB12502) | metagenome | biome: forest; material: soil | place: USA | collected 2012-03-12 | depth 0.3 m
ACCCGCGACCATTTCGGTTGTTGTTCCACCCGTTGACCCCCTCCCAAAGCCGCTTGACCACTCGAGTGGTCCGTTGATTGGGAGGGGCGGTGATTGTGTTCGTGTGGGAAGTTGTATATCTAGGGTGGTGCGGGAAGGAACACAAAAAGGAGTTGGGACGAAAGTTTGGGGCCGGGGGGGGGGGGGATGTTCAGGTCGTGGGGAGTCAACCCGTGCCCAGGGAGGCCCAGGCCGGTGGCCATGTGTGTGCAGACAGAATGAGTGGTAAATAAACCGCAACAGCGCTTGTGAGTAAATCCAATCCAAACCAAAACCAAAACCGCCCATCCCCATCCATACCCTCATGCCATCATGATATCCTACAGCCAGCCATATCAACCGTATCAACCAAGGTCATCATCCATAGTACCAATATGTACCACATCATACCCAACCACACAAACCCCGACTGACCGCAATGTCTACAGCATCTACTCCTTCCTCGCCTCCCAAAACCCAACCTTGACGCCATCCCCAGGCTGCAGCACAATCTCAGCCTTCAGCGTCGGATCCCCGCCATCAATCTCCCCCATATAGTTATCAATCCTCTCGTACCGCTGGAACAGCCTCGTCAGCACATACCCCATCTCGGTCAGCGCGAACTGCTGCCCGATGCAGATGCGCGGCCCGCCGTTGAAGGGGATGTACTGCCACGGCTTGGGCTGCCAAGCGGCCCAGCGGTCGGGCGAGAAGACCTCGACGGGCGCGAAGGTCGCGCTCGGCGGCGGGTACAGGTCGGCGCGGCGCTGCATGAGCAGCGTGGAGTAGGCGATCGGGGTGTCCTTGAGGACTTTAACCGGGGAGAGGCCGTCGGGGCCGCCGCCGCGCGGGAGGGTCGTGTCTTTGAGGGCGAGGCGGACGCTGGAGAGGGGGTTAGGGGTGCTGAACTGAGCAGGAGATAGGGGTTAGGGCGGGTCTTACTTGTAGGGAACGACGGGGTACAGGCGCAGCGTCTCGTTCATGACGTTCTGCAGGTACTTCATGCCCTTGAGGTCGTCGTAGGTCGGCGCCCGCGTCGGCCCGACAACCGACAGGATCTCGGCACGCAGCTTCTGGAGCGCCTCCGGGTGCCGGGCGAGCTCGTAGATGGTCCAGGACAGGGTGCAGGCGGTGGTGTCGCGGCCGGCCAGCAGCACGGCAATGAGCTGGTCGCGGAGCACCTGGCGGTTGCGCGTGTATCCGGCGAGGGCGTGCAGGAAGGTGTAGCCGGCGTCGCTCTTGGACTTGCCCGAGAGCTCGTCGGGGCTGAGGTGCAGGGTGCGTTCGATGTACTGGTGGAGGAAGTTGTTGATCACGTCCATGCAGCGATTGAACTTGCCGCGTGGGATGAAGCTGTTGAGCGCGCCGGCGCGGGAGACAAGGCTCTGGATCCGCTGGACTTCGGCAAAGGCGTCGGCAAACTCCTGGCGAGGGGTGCTGAGCGACTTGACGTCGTAGCCCAAGAGGAAGTCGGTGGCGGCGTCGAGCGTGTAGCGGAAGAAGAGGTCGCTGATGTCGACACGCCTCCCGTTGCCGGCCTCCATGTCGACCAGCTGGTTCTCGCCGTCCAGAGCGCCCCCGTTGGCAATGGCCTTGAACAGGGTCTGCATGTGGCTCTCAAAGACGTGGAGGTCGCTGACACGGTCCTTGATGAACTGCGGACGGATCAGCTGGCGGCTGTCGTGCCACAGGGCGCCGTCAGTTGCAAAGATGCTGTCGCCGAGGAAGGGCTTCCACTCCCGATGAAATGGTTCACCCTTTCCGTAGTCGCCGAACTGGGTGGCCAGGATAGCCTTGATGTTTTCGTAGTCGGCCGTGAAGATAATGCGGCGGCCAGCAATACGGCCCTCTCTGGTGTGAGCTGGCGTCTCGGTTAGGAAGCTCCTCCAGAAGGCGAGGTTCTGGTGTTTCTTGGCCTGGCGGACGGCCTGGTAGAGAAAATCAAGGCCTTGTTGGTCGTGTTAGCCAGCAGACAGTAATCCGCCGAAGTTCCAAGGCACACTCACCAAACGGCAGAACCGAGTTGATCCGGGGCGCTCTCGACCCTGGCATCCTCGCCAGCTTCATTTCCTGCCATGCCGGCCTCACGACGACAGCCCAGATCATGTACGCCAGCAACAGACCCGGCAGAAGGAGGATTGCCGACTTGACCGAGACATGGCCGACAAGGGTTTCGAGGAGGCCCATGGTGTCCTGGTGGGCTTGAGAGCCAACTTGGTTTGGGGCTCAAGACTCGGCTTAGACAGGACGGTTTGATGTTCGTTCGTCAGAGTGAGACTGGAGTACAGTAGGCTCGTGAGGCGGCCAGCACCGGGAGACAAACTGGCGACCCGGAAGTTAAGACCGGAGGTTAAACCGGAGGACGAGCCAGGGGGTAGTGGTGAGCCCCGGCCAAGGCAGGCTGTCGAGCAACGAGACACAAATCAGACGCCTTCGAGGTACGGCCGGACAATATGCATATGGATGTCTGCGTGTGTTGGGTGGTGTGGTGATGAAGGTGGAGGGGGGGATATCAGGGGGCACCCCTCCTTCTTATTTGTTTCGAGCTCCCCGCCAGAAAGACCCAGGACAGACAACCACCCCGGACCCGGGTCGTTAGAAACTTGGTGTGGAAACCAACGGAGAGGACCCGGCAGCTTGGCTGTGGGGGAGACGGAGCTATGCAGTCCAGATCGGCACACGATCCTGGACGGGTGATAGCTGTGGATTTGGAAAGTATGTATGAACCGCGTAATAAGTGTATTCTCCAGACTACAGAGCACCGGGAGGCGAGGCCATCTCTTGCCAAGCTGGCTCGGAGAGGACCCGTGGTGACATTGACTGCGTGCCGAGACACTGGACGCCGAGAGTGGACACGGATGGGTGACCCGGCCAGTCCAGGATCGGAAACGAAGCGACCAAACTCTTTACCCTGGCGAGGTGACACCCTGCTGCTGGATACCGGCGCGTGGGTTTGCCAACACCAACGTTCCTTGCATGTCAGCTCCCGAATCTTTAGACTCTCCACCCGTCCGCGGCCCCGTCCGAACTCTCGTTCTTTTCCCGCCGTAATTTCCATTCGACCCAAGTCATACTATGTGCTGTGTAAACGGCAGCGGATGCCCAGTTGGCTGCCCAGATGGCTGCCCGCGGCCGCATGGCGCAGAGCGGCCGGGGACGGCATGGTGTGACGACGACCGCCTGTCGTGCCGAGGCTTCTATGGTGCTTCTGCTTGCTTCGGCAGCTTCGGCCGCGTTGCTAAAAGGCGGGGAAATCGGGCCTGGGACATCGCGGGGATCCCATGTCTGTGGATGGCCTGTTTTTTGTTACGAGGTGCAGATCCCGCATTTCCACCGTCTTTTCTTTGAACCGTTGCAGGGACTTTGTGCTTTTTGGTGTCTCTGCGTGACGTTACCGTCCTGGATTTGTACTTATTCAGACCCCAAGACGGACCAGCTTCATCATCGACGGGATGAAAGAGGGATGTGAGTTTCTGGCTCGAATCAGGGCTTGCGTGGTCTGGAAACACATTGCCTGCTGCTTTGTGGATTCTGTTCAAGACACAGAAGGAAAATACCTACAGATACGGATACAGTTCAGTGATCGGTCTGGGGACCACGAGAAGAAGATGCAATGCGCTGCAGTGCGGTCATGCAGGGCAAAAGACGCGCTACGGATGCTTGCAGCCCCACCTCGACCTCCAATCAAACCCGCTATGTTAACGTTGACCCACGCTAATGTCCTGTAACTTACCATGGTACCGGCAAGCAGAAAGGACCGGATTTCTCCAAGCCCAAGCGCATTTCACATGCCATTGATCCAACGCGAAGACCAGGCACGCCATGAGATGATGTCGGCCATTCCCCGCACTGGCTAAGAACACAACGCGCATCACAAGGGACCTGGCCAAGCACGTCAATGCGTTCTAACGGCCTAATCTGAACTCAACATCCCAGCAAAGACCCCAAGCACGAGGTTCCAGGCTGCCTTTTGAACTTAATTCCCCCGACTCTCCTTCGGGGCGCGGGCCAACCATTCCCTGCGGTCCAGCCAAGGGGCTCGGCACGGAGCTATGGAGCTGTGCCATGCGACGCTGCACCGGGCGTCCGCGGGCAGCCGCCGTTGGCAACCGTTGGCATGGGCCGAGAGTCGCACCGAGGACGAGGGACAAGGAATAAAAGGAAGAGAAAAAAGGCATTCAAATCAACTGATTGTTTGCGCGCACGAGGGTTTCCCCCGGTGCGGGATATGTACAGAACAACCAATTAACGGCAATAAAAACCAGACATTAAGAACGGGAACGGGAACGGAGCACTCCAAACCCCCGTGTCGTCGTCCCCATCGTCCCCATATCGTCGTCGGAGACATCCCGAAAACGGCCCACTGCAGCTCCCAACCAACGGCTGCGACCCGAGCCCACACCCTCCGGAACCACTCCGCGCTGCCTGTCGCGTCATCGCGTCATCACCCACCCTTCAACTCCAAACGATGGCAACCTCAAACCCCAAATGATGGCAGCATTTGCCAACCCGTGCAGAAAAATAAGAATAGTAAAAAACCCACCACCACCATAGAACCCCCTCCCCCCATCACAGCGCATACTCGCACTCCTCGGCCCGTCCCTGCGTACAAAACGTCATCTGCACCGGCGAGCTCCCGACCCCCCGGAGCACCATCCTCTCGCGGAACTCGTTCAGCCGTGGCGCGGCGTCGAGCTGCGTGCGGTTCTGCCCCGTGGCCGGGTCGCGGCGGCCGGACCAGAGCACCTCGCCGGCGGCGGACGCGCGCGGCCAGAGCAGCGAGTCGAAGTTGGCGCTGTCGATGGTCTCGCTCCACATGGCCACCTCGCCGCCGAGCACGAGCTTGGCCTCCTCGGGCGTGAGGTTCGCGGTCGGGTCGTGCGAGTAGACGAGCCGCCAGGACTTGGTCGGGCCGCACCAGTCGTTGAAGGGGTAGCCTGTTGCGAAGGCGTTGCCGTTGGCCCAGTTGAGCCATTGGCCCCGGCCGCAGTCGAGGTACTGGGAAGAAGGGCGTGTTAGTGGGTGCGGGATGGGAAAGAGAAGTGAAGAGAATGCTTACCCAGAAGTTGTAGTCGCTGTCAATCACCTTGTACCCCTTGCTCGTCAGCGCCTTGACCGAGTCGCCGCCGAGCCACGACTGCACGACCGTGTCCTTGCCCAGGGTGACGTTCCAGTCGAGCGGGATCTCCTCCCACGTGATCGGGGTCAGGCCGGCCTTGCGGATGCGCGAGTGCTGGGCGTCGATGAACTTCTGCAGCAGCGGCTGCAGCACGGCCGAGTCGTTGGACCGGATGCCGTCGTCGAGCATCGAGTCGTTCTTGTTGAGCTCGTCGCCGCCCGTGTGGAAGTAGGCCGCGTACGGCGCCACCCGCGGCAGCACGTCGTCGAAGAGCTTCTCGAGGAACGCGTCCACGGCCGTGCTGTTGAGCTTGAACGCCCCGCACGGCGGCTCCGCGCACCACCACCAGTACGGCAGCTCGTCGTACGCCACGATCAGCTCCGGGTGCGACAGCGCCACCACGCCAATGTGGCCCGGCATGTCGATCTCAAAGTACACCTCGACGCCGCGCTCCGCCCCGTACCGCTGTATCCGCGCGATGTCGGCCGGCGAGTACGTCTGGCTCGGGTGGTAGGCGCCCTTGTCGGCGACCTCGGGCATCGAGGGCAGCACGAGCGGCCACGACTGCGAGTCGGTGATGTGCACGTGCAGCCGGTTGAGCTTGTTCCACGCCATGGCGTCGATGGTGCGCAGGATGTCGGGCACGGGGAAGAAGTGGCGCGCCGTGTCCATCATGACGCCGCGGTGCGGGAACTGGGGCGCGTCGCGGATCGTGACGGGCGCGTAGGGCGTGTACCAGAGGGCGCCGGCCGAGTGCTGGTAGAAGAGCTGTGAGAAGGTCTCGAGGCCGCGGAGCACGCCGATGGACGACACGGCGTCCAGCTTGACGTCGCCCGCGGCGCTGACCGTCAGGTTGTACGACTCGTTGACCTCGCCGTCCAGGGGCTTGAAGGCGCTGGGCTGGTCCTGGCCGGACTGGGTGATCTGCAGCGTCTGCAGCCACTTCTGGCCCTGGGACAGGGCGGGCTCCCACTTGGACCCGGGCTTGTGCAACTTCCACGGCACGAACTGGCTGCTGAAGATGCCCGAGAGCGCCCGCGACACGCCCGCCTGGACCACCTCCTTGCTGGTCAACTTGGAGGGCGCATATCCGTACGTGTACGGGAGCTGTTGGTTCGTGAATTGTTCAGTATCCTGTCCGTACTCCGCGGGGCATACATGTTGGGGGAAGGAAGGAGAGGAAGCAGCACGAGACCAAAAGGAAGAGGAAGAGGAAGAGGTGGGAGACCAGCATACAAATGCGCCATTATATGTGATTTTGATGTTTTGGTGCAGGTACAGGACCGAGCTGCCCTTGGTGAGGCTCTGGGGCGCCGGCCAGATCGCCGCCGCCGGGCTGACGAGGGCGACGAGGAAAAGGGAAAGACACGAAAGTAGGAGCGGCGAGAACATCTTGAAGGCTATCTCATGCCGAGTCGCGTGGTGTTCTGCCGGGCGAGGGGCAACAGGAAACGGCGGGGTGTTTAAACGGGATGGGCAGGGTGAGACAGGGCCAGCAGAAGGAAGGCTGGAATGTTTTTATAAAGATGCGGTGCTTTCAATGCTCATTCGGGTATATTAATGAGACAGAACAGATGGTTGGCTGGCCGGGCCCCGTTCCAATCAACAGAACCATGCTCCGGCACCGTTGCACGGGTTGGTTGCAGCCCGGGAGGGGATAACCAACGAAAGGGGGGGCATGTGTTTGTGGGAGGCGTGGTGATGGGACTGGAATCTGTGTGCCTGTGCAGCCTGCCGCGGTTGGTGGACTGTAACCCTCGCACGCCGGACTGCAGCACTCGACAGGTCACAGCACAGATCCACGCGGCTGGATCCAGCACGGGTCAGCTGGTGGTGGTGTTGCTTTCCCGTCGCTGGCTACTGGCGAGGCGGGGGGGGGGGAGAAAGAGTGAGAGAGGGAAATCGAAGCGCTGATCGAAATCCGGCTCCTGCTTTGACCGCGCAACGTTACACGTCCGCCCCGGTCGTTTACACCGAGCGGCGGCCGGTGGGGCAGCCAGGTCCCCAGCAAGCCACATCTTGGACGTTGGATTGACGTTAGACTTGCATACCTATCTTGCTCCCTGCTTGTATTCTGCAGGCTTTTGGCACCAGCTGCGAGGGTGAATTCCCTGTGCCCTTGGCCCGTAGAACGCGGTCGGTTCTGCTGCGTCCAGAGGGCTCGTCCGTTGTTATTTCTACCAGGCAGGGCAGGCCGATCGATGGGGGCTGCGCTGCCTGCGCATGCCGTGTTCTCCTTCCAGGCCGGGGAGATCATCGGACGATCGTGTGAGCGGGCCGAAACGAAAACAAACGCCGGGAGGGACGTGGCTGACATGCGCCACGTTTTCGCACAGGTCCTGTGGGCACCAACCAGACAGCCGTTGGAAACTCCAGATCGGAGAAAACTAACCGCGCGTTCTGGAGGGTCTGACTGGCTGGACAAAGCTCAACGCTGCAACCCTTGATGCAGCGATGCAGAGCAACCCCAGGCCCTCCTCCCTGGACGCCGAGCACCCAATCGCGAGCGTACCGAGGATCCACCCAGCCCAACAACAGGCCAGAACACTGCGATGCCCTAGTCGACGGTTGCAACAGCATGCTAGTGCTTGGAGCCCTTTGTGACGGTCAGGTGTTCCGGGAAGGGGAGGAAAGCCGTGCAACCAACCATCCATCAGATTACCAGCGTCATGACAGTGTCCCTGTAGCTCGCCGTCGAGGGGTTGCATGGGGATGCATGCCACCACATCAAGGGCAACGGCCGGGGTTCAAAGCTCGAATATCCGTAGATATCCGTAGTTGAGACGGGTAATCCGCAGGCCGAGCGCTACACAGCAGACCGAGTAAAAGCTAAGGTAGATACGGTACTCGCATCCGCTGCCTCGACACTTTCATTATTACAAGTACTGCAGATAACCTTCGGCTGCGGGCCGACGTCAGTGTGCCCGCCCCGCTGGTGAGACCTGACGCGACTGGGATATTAATACACGTTGATAATGAGCTGACAACTGCCGCCCTCCCTTGGCTTTCAGCCAGAGATGTTGGCGGGCCGGAATAATGATGCGGGTTTGTCCGTCCTCTGTGATGGAAAAAGCACGAGGCATCTGGAATCCCGAAGGCACAATGCCACAAAGGGACTGGTTCGAGGCTTGGCTGGGGATGACAAAGCCGATTCTGCGCTTCGAAGCCCAAAGAGTCACAAGAGTCACGTGACTTGCTCGCACGCCACTTTCCGCGCGCAAGGCTGCAGGCACCAGCCACTCACAGTGCTCTCTTCAGGCTGGCTGAACCAAATGAACCCGAGCAGGCTTCTTGTTTCGCGTGAGTCTGGCTCCACGCCCCGAATCCTAAAATCTTCTGCAACACCACCTCAACCAACCTCCGACTCCCCCTTCACGACCAGCCGCGCCGAATCGCCGCATCCTTCTTGCCCCATTTTTCTTGCGATAGACGATTGCTTTTCTCATCTTGGACATCTCGCGCGCGCCGAACTCGCAGCTCGTCCGCTGCCGCGTCCTGAAAACAACAGCAGGAAGCACCCGACACCGATCCCCTCTCATTGTCCACTCGCGCCAGCCCGACCCCTCGATATCCTTCCATCCACATCGCGATCGCTTTGCGACCATCAGCCATCACCATGTCGGTCGAGGTCGCGCTCGGCACACCCCTAGCGGAGGGTCTCAACTTGGCCATCCAGGGGAAGATTGCAGAGCTGGGATGGGCGAATCCGGGCCCCGAAGGGGCTGCCATGTCCGAGTACTTTCTCCTCATGCTCGCCAACGGCAAGACAGAGTCCGAGATTGCCGCCGAGATTGCCGGCGACCTCCTCCAGCTTGGCCCCGATGACCAGACAGCGCCCGCATTCGCGCACTGGGTGTTTGAACAGATTGGAGCTCTCAGCGCGCAACTTGACTCCGGTCCGGCGCAGTCGGCCGATGCCATGGATGGCCTCAGGGATGACACCATGGACGAGTCCTTTGATGCCGGTATGGATGTCACGTCGGATGCCCCAGCAGCTGGGCTCAATGCGTAAGCCACCTCCCCCACCCCGCGTCGCGTGACCCCGAGTACTAACCCTTGGCAGGCCTACCGGGCCCAAGGCGATGCGGAACGGCGCCCCTCGTGGCGGCGGCAGAGAGAAGCGGATGATGGGTCAGATCAATCGTGCCTTGGACCGGACACAGGATTCGGCCCTGCACCGTGTTCGCACCCAGTCCGGGAATGAGAGGATTGGGAGGGGGCCGCCGGCCGGGCCGAGGATGGGCACGGGCAGACAACCACGGACAACTAACATGCGCGCCGCGAACATCGCCGCAGGCCTGGCAAACATGCCACAGGGCGCCATGGGCATGAACGGAATGGTTAGGATGAACCCAATGAATGCCGCCGGGTACGGACAAGCCGACATCTACGCCATGATGGAGCAGCAGAACCAGATGCTTCAGCAGATGCAACAACAACTCTTGATGCAACAGCAACAGCAGCAGGGCGGCATGGGCCAGCGCGGTGGCTTTGGCCGTGGTGGCAAGCAGCAGTTCGACCGGGGTGGCAGGCAAAACCAATTCCGGCGCGGCGGCGGGCACCACCAGAACGGACACGCAGACCAGCAACAGCACGCAGGCTCCGAGGCGGGTCAGGCCGACACGGCCTCGCAGGGCGACGTCGACATGACGGGAGCCAAGCGCGAGGCGCCCAACCCGGACGACACGGTTTGCCGATTCAACCTGCGGTGCCAAAACAAGGACTGCAAGTTTGCCCACCAGTCGCCGGCGGCACCGCCGGGCGCCACCATCGACGTCAACGACCCCTGCACGTTCGGAGCGGCGTGCAAGAACCGCAAGTGTGTGGCCCGGCACCCGTCGCCGGCGGCCAAGATGGCGCACCAGAGCGAGCAGGACTGCAAGTTCTTCCCCAACTGCGTCAACCCGCACTGCCCGTTCCGGCACCCGGCCATGCCGGCGTGCCGCAACGGCGGCGAGTGCAAGGTGGCCAACTGCAAGTTCACGCACGTCAAGACACCCTGCAAGTTCCACCCGTGCACCAACCGCAGCTGCCCCTTTATGCACGACGAAGGCCAGCGCGGCACCTTCCACGACAAGGTGTGGACGGCCGAGGGCGGGGCCAAGGAGCACGTCAGCGAGAGGAAATTTGTCGACGACGGCGGGGTCGAGGACCTCGTCTTGCCCGGGTCGGGCGAGCATCCCGACGCCGAGCTGGTCCTCTAGGCGTAGGCTGAGGCGTATGTGGAGAGCCACTAGGCGCGGTGGCGTTGTGTATCAGTTGGATTGCAGCGGAGGACAGCCGCAAGAGTGGAGGCGGCATGGATATATCAAGACTGTGAGGAGGAGGAGGAGAGGGAGCGAGGGAGGGCAGGGGACGCGTCCTCTACGAAGCATGGACATGTGACATCCGGACGGCTCTGCCGCTGGGCATGGGTATTGGTATTTCGGAGGTGGAGGACCGGGCCTGTACCACTATATCATCATACTGGCGTTGGGGGCGGCATACTGGGATTTTGGGCGTCTTCTTTCTCTTAGACACGGCCTGTTTTTATGTGTTATTACAGCGGAAAAGGGGCCGGGCAGCGGAACAAGCGTGCCGGGCGGCGAGAATACAGATTGCAGTCGCTCGCTCGCTCTCGGATATATTGGTCTCGTGTTGTCTCCCCAGCGCCGGTTGTTGTTTCGGTGTCAATCTGTTCATATAATCCAGGGTTAGGGTCCAAGCTGCCCCGATTGCCCCCCAAGAACATCCCTTGCAGCCCATGAGATGGCGTGGTGTCTGTGCGTGCTTCCAAGCTGCTCCAACCGTGACCCGTGATGAACCGGACCACCCCGCGCCCAACTACACCAAGCCATTGACTGCGCGCAATAGCTTGCCGACGCAAGATGCGGCAATAGAAACGCCCTCGACCATGTACGCAACCAGCCGGCGCTGCGTGGCGCGCATGCTGGGCCGATCCGGGGCCGGGCGGGGAGCTGTCTCCAGCCTCGTCCATGTCACTCGCTTCCTGAGTTCACATGCCACCTCGCTGCCGACGGCTCGCCCACCACAACTCGCACCACGACTCGCACCACGGCTGGCTTCTTGCCAACTCCACCTCTCGGGCGCACTGGCGACACCGAAACCACCGACAACACGACAGTCAACCTCAACACCACCACGTACCACACCCACATCCACGGCCACGCCGGCCACCCCACCGTCACGGCCAGCACCTGTCCCACAAGCTCCCAGAGTCCAGCGCCGGAGAAATGTTGTCTACACCGGCAAGCTCGACCAGCCCCCAGACACCATCGCCGTGCTCGGCGGTGGGCTGACGGGCCTTGCCACGGCATTCTACCTGACACTCGCCCTGCCCCGTGCGAGGATCACCCTCTACGAGGCTAGCAATCGGCTGGGCGGCTGGATCGACACGGAAAAGGCCAACCTCACGACCCCGGACGGCGACGCCGTCACTGTGCACTTTGAGCGTGCCGCCCGCATGGTCAAGCCGACGGTCAACGCCAGCCTCCCTAAATGGGACGATCTTGTCTTCTTCGAACTGGTACGCATCGGCCCTGTTTTCGTTGCCATTCGATGGATTGGAGGAGGACCCGGGGCGCGTTGCCGGCTGTTTGCTGACTGCCGCCGAAACTAGGTCACGAAGCTCAACCTCGCCAACCAGCTGATGCACGCACCCGCAGAAACCGCCTCGAATGCCGGCTTTCTTTACTACCCCGATCATTTCGTCGAGATGCCCGCCTCGTCATTACTCAGGTCAATCAAGGATCCGATCAGCGCCTTCCGGGTCTTGAAGCAGCTCTTCAACCTGCTCCTCGAGCCCGCCTTCCGAGACATCCTCCTTGCCATCCCCAGCATATGGCTCAACTTGCAAGCCCCCCCCGACCGGCTGGCACAACTGGCCGAGGGGCGCTTCGATATGTCCATAGGAGACTACTTCGTGGCCAAGCTGGGTGGGTGCCCTGGGTGGGTGGACAAGGTCCTGTCCGGCATGATACACGGCATCACTGGTGGCGACGTGTGGAAGCAAAGCATGAGCACCAGCATCTTTGCCGATGCGCTCGTCGGCCGACCCGAGGAATTACCCATGACCCAGGTCATCGCGCGAGTTGCCGACATTCACCTGATGAGGGACATCCTCGTAGACAGAGACACCCATCTCCTGGCTGAGCGGCACCTCAAGTCCGACGCCGTCTGGTTCCGGAACGGCTTCAACACTTTGACCAACGCGCTCGCCGACGCCCTACGCAAGCACCCCCGTGTCACCATCAAGACGGACGATCCAGCCACCCTGGTCAGCTACGACAGCGAACTCGACAGAGTCAAGGTAAGCACTCCCTCCCAGCACCCCTCCACTGTCTTTCGCGCCTTGATGCCGCCTGACGTTGACTGACGCCAGATTCCAGGTCGCCAGCAAGCGCAACAAAGTGCCCTCCGACTACGACAAGGTAATCTCAACCATTCCCGGCAAAGTCCTCTCCAGGATAACCGGTGATTGTCTCCCCACGCTAGCTTCCTCCACTGCGGTGACCATCATGGTCGTCAACATCTGGTATCCCACTCCGCAAGCCAACTTCCCTCACAACGGCTTCGGCTACCTCCTCCCACAAGCGCTCGACTACTTCCAAAACCCAGAATATGTTCTGGGCGTCATCTTCGACTCGGACCGCGAATTCTCCCTGCCGACCCCCGCCAACCCAGTCCCCGAAAACCGCGGCGCCGACTCGGTCCAGGGCACCAAGCTGACCGTCATGCTCGGCGGCCACTACTGGGACGGCCTACCGGACGAGTACCTCCCGACCCCGGAAGCTGCCATCAAGATGGCCAAGGACGCCGTGGCCCGCCACCTGGACCTGCCCGACGACGTCACCCGGCACGCCCAAGCTACCGCCAAGCTCTGCCGCGACTGCATCCCGCAGCACCTCGTCGGCCACCGCGACCGCATGCAGGCCCTTCAAGACGAGCTCGTGCGCGCCTACCAGGGCCGCCTCGCCGTCGCCGGCCAGTCGTACCAGAACCCGGGCGTGCTGCCCCTGCTGCGCGCCGCGAGGGACGTCGCCCAGCAGACGGCCGGCGGCATGGAGAACGACGAGATGTCGTCCGTCTCCGTCGGCGACACGGGCCTGCTCCGCTTCACGCGCAAGCCCGAGTACGCAAAGATCGAGAAGCATGCACTGCCGCTGCGCTTTGGCAGCAAGGCGTGGGTGGATTCCAACAGGAAGGTCAATGTCCCGAAGGAGCCGTTGGGTCCGTGGTAACCACCACCATCGAAATAAGTCCCTGAGCTTTGGGCTTTGAGGGGGCATCGTCACGTACTACCCGCTGCCTGGTCTTCGGGGCTCTTTCAGGTTTGAAGTGTTTTGAACTTTATACGTGAGGGTGCTGTGAATTATGAGAGACATGTGCTGTGGAGATGGATGGGATCCTTGGTCCAGGAACATCAAGCGTGCCGAACATCTACTCTCTCTAGGCCCGATCGGTGTCTGCCGCGTTGATAATTCTGTGCCAGATAGAAAGGTGTAGAGAAAAAATAAGCCAGCAGGCAATTCGTAGAATTTCCAACCGCCTCCCCAACAAAATAGGGGGTGAAGATGAGGGATCCAAACAGATAAGAGAGAAGCAAATAAATAGAAGAAAGGCAAGAGAGAAAAGCAAGAAAGAAAACCAACACGATGAGACCCAATAGACAACAGCTCCCAATTTGCAAAATGCCACGCCTTGTCAACTGCTTTGATAATAGTGTGCTGGTATCATTCATTAACTAATGTCCCCAAACCCCCAATGCGATGACGTCTAGCATGGAGACAATACTACTGATCCGATCAATGCTCTGGCTGGGTATGTCCCTGCCGCTCCTCCTCCTCCCACTCCTCCTCCCTCCATCGCTTTTTATCTCGCCAGTACACGGCGCCCCCTCGCTCGATCCCCCCAACCCCATCCATGCCTGCCTGCCTGCCGACCGAAAAAAAAAGAGTCGATAAAATCTCAACCCTAACCAACCAACGCTATGTGCCAGCCCAGTGTCGGCCCTCTCTCACTGTATGACGAAAGCCAAAGCCAAAACCAAAGCGGGCGAAAAACACCCTCCTGTCCCCACCTGAAATAGAAATGCCATCACCCCTCAAAGCCTCTCAAAAGCATCCATCATCAAGGCCCGCCCAGCTTCTTAAGCAACGCATCCTCCTCTCCGCCTCGTCGGCCAACGCATCCTAGTCCACGTCGTCCGAAAGCCACCCTCCCGGCGGCGTCTGCGGGGGAAAGTCCTAGTCCTAGTCGAGAATCACCACCGGCGCGTTCTTCTTGTTCATGCCCGCCCGCTGCTGCGCCTGGCCCTGGCCGTGCATGTTAGGCTGCGGCATGTGTTGTTGCTGTTGGGGCAGGCGAGGTTGCTGCTGCTGCTGTTGGTAGGGCTGCTGATGTTGAGGCTGGTGGGGGAAGCGGCCCTGGGGCTGCGGGATGGGTTGCTGGTGCGGATTCTGTTGCTGCTGCTCTTGGGCCTGTGGTGGGTGTGGTTGTTGTTGGGGTTGTTGCGGCGGCGCGGGCGTGCCGACGAGGGTCTGGACCGATGCGCTGACGAGCTCGAGTAGCTTCTCGATGCCATCGTCCCAGTTTGCCACGGCGCCGTTCATCAAGCCCTTGAAGCCGGTGTCGCTGGTTGACCAGACGCGCTGCTCCAGTACCTTGTTGAACTCATCGTTCTCGTTGTTGGCGTTGGCGTCCGTCGACGGGCGGTACACGTGCCACGTCAGATTGCCGGCCTTGTCGCGGGGTCGAATGTCCAAGTGCACGCGGCGGTTCTTGGCCCCCGCCAGCACGAAGCGGATCGTGACCCAATCTAACGACTTATGAAAGATGTAGCAGGCGCCCTGCTCCTTGGCGAGCACGGCACTCCACGAGTCTTGTACTCGATCTAGCCCGCGGAAGAGCGGGAGCGTGAAGACGAGCCATGCGGGTATCATCTTGAACTTGGCCGAGTTCGCCGCCCCGCGCAAATAGTCAATGACTCTCTGATGGGGATTATCAATCTCGAGAATGACATCCACGTCTTCCCCGCTGGCGAGGTCGATCCGTACTTTCCATGAACGCTGTGGCCCTTGGTTGACTGCGGGAAGTTGATTGGCCGGCGGCGCAGTCGGGGTGCCGGATCCGTAAGAGAATATAATTTGACGGAGAGTGATACTCTCCGGGACGATGTGCTTGCCGCCCCGGCCGAGCGCGTCGACGAGTTTGGCAAGGCGATCGAGCGCCTGCATGCGAGTCTGGAGCATGGGAACAATCGACTCATTCGCCTGTGGCCGAAACCGCAGGGTGAACTGGCCAATTCGTGGGTCGTAGAGCACATCCTGATCGAGTCGGGTTTTGAGGAGTTCGAATTTGGCGCGGTTCGTGACGGCGACTTTCGCCTCGATCATGACCCTGAGCGGCAGCGGCCGTCCTTGGACCGAGCCGGCCTTAGCCAAGTGCTCGTTGAATTCCGACACTGGGACAGGCGCTAGACCCTTCCAGTCAATCGAGATGTACTCCTGAGCCCACGAAGGGCGAGGGGGGTTATCGGTGGTAGATACAGGAGCCAGGAGGTCTGGCACCCGTGCATGTACCGTTGGTAGTTTGTCCCGGAAGGACGCGTCACCGGCATCGCTGTCCGAGGGCCTCTGAGAGGCGTGCGCTACGCGATGCTGATAGAGGTCGCGTAGTGCCATGATTTGCAGCATAATACAAGTTCCGTACTGGGCGAAGGCCTTGAACGAGGAATCCGAGAGGTGAAGATTGGGCGTGGGTGGATCGATCCTGGTGAAGGTGTTTATGTACTTGCTCGCAGGGTGCCTTTCTTGCCGCTGCGTCGGACTTTGGCATGCGTCAGTACATCATCTCAACAAACAACCGTGCATTCAGAAGGGGTCAACACTTACACCTCGACCAGCCACCAGTGATCCCCGCCTAGGCTCAGGGTCGTCACCAAGTACCACTGCGGGTCCCAGGTACTGTGGCGCATCCACACCGCTTGGAAAGCTTCTCGGGAAGCTGGAGAACCCGGAGAACTCGACTGCACCATGCTTTTGACCTCATCCGCCGGTGCGCGTGAATTAGGCAGGACAGCCCAAGTGGACGGAAGTTGAACTTTCAGATGATCCATGACGGACAGCCACCTCAGCCGCTCCAAAAGTACCGGAGCTTCTTCGGCTGGGTTGCCCAACGAGTTGAACCGTGGCGTCCACATGACCTGAGCTGGAGACGGGTCGAGGAAGTAGAAGTCACCCAACCACGGGCCGACGTGAAGAACAGCGTTCTTGTCGCCGAGGAGCTGCATGGTCAAGGATGAATCCACGGGGTTTTCCTCCGAAACGTGTAAAGTTAGTCTGCCCAGCTTTTGGGTATACCGAGGTTTTGTCGAGAGAGCATTGAAGATGGACGAGAGGACGTGCTCGATGTGCCGAGAAATGACCGCCATTAGTAGCTCCTTGACGGAGATGGTGTCAACATCGAATGGGATGTCGACATTCTTGACCTCCTTGCCCTCTCGAAACCACTGTAACATGAGATGGCTTGGGGAGCCCGGGTCGTGGACCCCCTCGGAGGCCTTGCCGCTGTGCACTCCAATCAAGATCCAGCTTGGAGGTCGCCGGGAGTGTGCCCAGTACTGGATGGACAAGGAGCGATCCAGCCTTTCGACCCGGAGCGTCTCGGTCCACAGCCCCGTGTGACTGAGTTCGACAGCCTGACGCGCCAATTCGCCAATTTTTGTGGTGAGGGTGAGCCCGTGGAGATAATTGTAACACTCCGGCAACCCATCGTTTCCAAGCATGGTGTTGACTTGGGACTCGATGAAGTTCCTCGCGCGCTCAGACAGCTCCGCAGGGGCTGGGCTGAAAATGGGTCGGTAATCCAGAAACCAAAACTGTGAGTCAAACTCCTCGTCCGAGATGGTCAAGTCTACTTCGAATTCGCCGGGAACTGTGAAAGTGACTCGGCCACTGGCGATTTCGTAGTGCTTCCATGGCTGTGGAATTCGCTCGTACTCGTGCAGCTGGAGCCTCATGTGCAAGTGCATTTCGATTTCGTGGAGCCAGTCGTGCTCTTCTTGTGCCGTGAGGGGAGGTTTCGGCAGGTACCCGAGCTGGAAAAGGGGGTTAGCGCACTTGCAACACAAGTTGGAGCAACCGCATAACATACATCTGGCATCCAATGAACCGATCCTGTACTGAGGACCTCCAAGGCGGTCTTGAGGTCCGGGCTCGGCACCTTGGCGAATGCCATCTCTTGCTTGACTCGAATCATGTCCCAAAAGGTCCTGGTGTACAACTCCAACTTCTCAGCAAGATGAGTTCTTATGTCAATGAGCTTGCTGACGTCGTCGGCATTCCGTGCCCACTCGGCGATGACCAAGGTCTTGACCCATCT
>FTCU01003386.1_pt1 | contig 17518 bp, 8 predicted proteins | sample 1639521 | NCBI WGS metagenome assembly FTCU01 (sample SAMEA3914864, study PRJEB12502) | metagenome | biome: forest; material: soil | place: USA | collected 2012-03-12 | depth 0.3 m
CTTGTCGAGTTCGGATTGGGAGGTGGAGGGCGGGTGGGCGTCGTCGTCGTCGCCGCTGAAGCCGAAGCGGCGGGAGAGGTTGGAGGAGAGGCCGCCGCCACCACCAATTCTGGGTTGCTGCGGCTGCGGCGGCGGGGGCGGGAGCGCCGGGGCACGGTGGTCGGGCGAGTCGTCGAAGCTGCCCGGCATGCGGTCCCGGGGCCGCTCGGGGGTCGCGGCGGCTTGGTTGCGGGTCTCGGCCGCCCACTGCTGCTCGCGCTCCCGGATCTTTTGCTGCTCTGCCTCGAGCGCCTTGCGCCGCTCTTCCTCCACCAGCCGGGCCTCGGCCGCCTTGGCCCGCAGGATCCGGTCGACGTTGTACCCCCGCGCCCGCAACTCCAGCAGGCCGAGCTTCAAGAAAGGCTCAAAGAAGAAGTAGGCATGCTGGTTGGGGCGATTCAGCAGGAGCTGGCAGATGGCCTGCCCGACTTGGTACATGTCCGGGTCGTCCTGAGCCGCAACGTAGAGCGTCCACCCGTCGGCCGTGTTAGAGCTCGCTGCGGACCGCTTCTCCTGGTGCGACTTGGCGTGGCCCCGGAGCGATCGCCGCAGGCCCAGCGAGCTGACCGACGACACCTGGAGGTTCTTTTCGAGCCAGCGAGGGTCGTGCTTGATCGCGTCCCGCTTGTCCTTGGAGTACTCGTGCAGGAAGAGCTTGGAGCGCTCCAGCACGTGCTTGCGCAGCCACTCGGCGCCGTTCTGATCTCTGGAGCGCTGGCCCACCCACAGATCCTCCTTCACCCTGCTGCCCAGTGTGGCGGAGCCGAGGGACATGTAGAAGGACTCGAGGTAGTCGTCCTCTGGCGCGCAGAGGAGCGCCTCCTTGAACAACCGGTAGCTGATGTAATCGTCAAGAATGACGATGTCCTCGGCGGTCGCGAGCTGGTAATGCTTGATGGGTGCCTCATCCTCTTCGAGTGACTCGGACTCCTTGTTCTTCCCGGACGTCAACTCGCGGAACCCGAGCAGCCATGCCGACGTCCTCATCTTCTTAAAGAGCTCCTTATCCCTCTTAAGCGTCGTCATGTCTTCGGCGATGGACTTGAGCAGGTTGAGGTACTTCTCCGGGCTTTGCAAGGTACTCAGCAAGCGTGCCGGCTCGCTGCAGGCCATCTGGGCAATCTCGTGCTTCGTTGGCTCGCTCTTGGCACCACACTTGAACAAGAACGTGTTGGCGTCGGCCCCAAAGTCGACAAAGTCGAAGATATCCTTATACGTCGACGAGCTGCCCAGGTAACAGAGAGGCGGCCGGATGTGGACCAGTTTGGGCTCGGACTTGCCGTCGACCCCAGACCGACGGTCCTGCTGTCTCGTGACCGGGACAATCGCAGCATCTCTAAGCTTGACCAGGTTGTTGTGCCCCAGATCTCCGAGTCGAGTGGTAAAGTACTCAAACAAAGTGATCGCCATGCTGCGGTCCTGCGGTGGCTTGTAAACAAGCCTCTCCACACATCCGGTGATGGGAGGATCGCGGGCCACGCCGAACTTGAGGGCATGTTGGTGAAGGTCCCGCCTAAGGACGTTGTACCCAAGAACTGCTGCTCTCTCGTTTGTGTAGCAGGCAGACGGCTGGACCAGTTGCTTTTCCTGGCCTTCGATGGGCAAAATACGTTTGTCTGTGCTCGACAGGTCAAACGCCGCATACCCGTTGAGGTGGTGGTTCGCAACAAAGTAGGACATGGCGTTGTTGCGGAGACTATCATCTGCCAAGGCCATCATGTCGACAAGTTCTGGCACCGTCGGGTATGCGCGCAGACCAAGACCGTAGAGAAACCGAGCCTCGGCGCTGGTGTTTCTGAAGCTTCCCGGCGGACCTGGCCAGTGAAGAATGGGCAGTCCCAGCGTGCGGAGCGAGTCCTTGGGCTCGTAAAGCTGCGAGACCTTGTACAGCCGCATTGAGCCCTTTGTCGGCTCCATCCCGCGCGGACCAGCCTCGGCAGGACAGAGGGGCGATTCTCGGAGCTTCTTCATGTCGGCGGCGGGGATGTCGTCCTTCACCGAAGTGAGGTACTTGATCAGCTCCATGTGGCTCCATTTGGCGTGCGCGCCATCTCCCGCGGCCGGAGAGGGGCTCAAGAGCCGGGTGAAGATAGTCTCCAGGTCGACCGTCTTCCGGACACCCAGCGCAGTCAAAAACTTGTCCTTCAGATTCGCGCACCCTTCAAGCGTCGGCAGATCGTCAAACAACTTGACCGAGGGGAAGAAGGATTCGGCGGGCTTCTTCATGCCCGCCTTGGTCGGCATGACGGTGATATTCTGGAGGGCAGACACAACCGAAGCTTTGGAGCTAGGGCTCAGGTTGTCCCAGTTCTTGGAGAGAACGGCCAAGACCTGGTGGGCGAACTTGTCCGACTTGGTCAGATTCAGCTCATCACCTTTCCCAGGCCCGGTTTCAATCAAGAAGCGCAGCCAGGGAACAATGCCGAGAGGCTCCCAGCCCAGAGCCTGCAGCCGGACCTCGGGAATATTGGCAGTGAATGCAATTGGGAGGGTGGTCGGCGGGATTGGAAGCGTCGCGGGTATCTTGTTGGTGAGGTAGTTCTTGATGGTCCCCAGAGCAATGATATCACCCGAATCACCACCATCTGAAATCGTTGCGACGGCCACATCCAACAGCCGCTGGACGTCTGCCCGGCCAAGCTCCCCGTCGGCGGCGCCGTTGGTGATCCACTGGAGAAAGTGGTTGAGCTGGTCCTTATCAATCGCTTTTGCGCCGAGTTCCTTGCAGATATCGTCCACGGTGATGTCCTTGATCAAGCCGAAGTCGATCAGTTTCTTAACAAATGGAGCCTCTTTCATCTCCTTCAAGACCACAGGTATTCCTCCAACGAACTTGGCAATCTCGTCAGACGAAGTGCGGACACTAGCCGTGGACAAGACTCCTTGTGACGAGAAAACCTCGATGGTCGCGCGTTTGTAGGCGGTCCAGAATGCCTCCTCAATGATCTGGGCCACCTGCGCGCTCGGCGTCGAGTCTTGGAAGGTGTACGTCTTCAAGATATGCAGCGCTTCCGGGATACATTTCTGCACATCGGCAGGCGAAACCGTTGACTTTCCCTTCCTGCTGCTATCCTGGGACATTCTCTTGAGCTTGTCATTCAGGCCTGCCATTTCATCCATGAAGGCCAGCCGGGACATGATGCCCGCCGCGCGGAGCATCTCCATGTTCCAGGAACGCACCCAACGAGCGTTCAGATCGATAGCCTCGCGTTCGACGGTCGGGATGACTGAGGGCGCCGAGATGTGCATTCCAGCACCGGTGGTCTGGGTGGTCGGGAAACCGATGAAGATGCGCCCGCCCGGCTTCTTGTTGGGGAGGACCGAGGCAAAAACATCGGCGATCTTGGAAGCTTGGCCCGATGAGGCCTCCTCCGAAGCCAGGGTTTCGTCGTATGATGAGGTCAAGATGGATATCTTGGTCATTTTCGGAGGCGGCTTTTTAGTGGCCCTCTCCAGTTCGGCAGCGAACGAGGAAGAGACACGGGTGGTCAACTGCGCCGACGTTACGCGGAGAAAGATGACAGAGGTTGAAGTCGCCGTAAGATCGTCTGCTATCGCCTCTTGGATTGCCTTTTCCTCCTTCGCTGCCTTGGCTCGAGCTCCTGATTGCGACGGGCCCGAGGTGAGCCTGGAGAAGAAATTCTTCAGGGACGGCAGCTCGGGTGTGTAATATGACTCGCTGGACTTTGTGGAAGATGCCGCGGCCTGTGGTTTCCAGCCGACGACACTCATGAACTTAGCATCTATTTGCGTGCTGGTGCGGTCTGCCGAGGCGAGCGTCATAATCCCATCCTTGGTCCTCGTCTCCAGGTCTCGCGGGATGGACAAGCTCAAGCTCGGCGACGACTTCTTGTGCAGTGACAGTATCTTCCAGTCGTCTATCCAGAACTCGATGTTCTGCAGCGCAACAAACGTCAAGCTGGTCGCGAGGAACTGGCTGACGGAAAGCAGATTTGGGAGCGGCGTGGTGGTGCTCCTGTAATCGAGCACGAAGGCGGTATCCGGGCTTCCCTCGCCGGGCGGGAGGGTCACTTTTCTTGTGAAGAGGGCGTTCTGCTTCCAATAAAAGGCCATGGCCTCGTTCCCCGAGCTGATGAAGGGCTCCTCGCAGTCGGCGAAGACGCTGTAGAAGCCGACGCCAAATGCGCCGATCTTGGTCTCGTCCGGGTTGCCCTCAGCAATCTTCTTCAGCCTGGCCCAGTCCGTCTTGGTAAAGGGCTGCCCGTTGTTCTGCACGACGAGACGCCGCAGGGTGTGGTGGGAGATGGCATGCTTGATGAGCTCGGACTGGTTGGTGGTTGTTGGGAGGGGCACTTGTGTCGACGGCAGCGTTTCCCATCTGACTTTGACCGTCGTGGCCTGGGCATCGGCGGCGTTTTGTATGAGCTCTCTCAGGGTCGTCCACTCTCCCGAGTACCGGGCGAGCACCTTGTCGATGAGCGCACGGGTGTCGACCGTTACCGCCTCCTCGTCCTCGCCGCTCAGGGCGGCAGCGCGCAAGCGCGCATAATCCATGATTTCGAGTCGGTACAGAAATTCGGTGATAGCTCGAAGGCAGAAAGTTGATCGGGAAGCCTGGGGCAGGGGGATCTCTGTGGTGGTTTGGGTCGGGGACTTGTTTCGGATTTGTCGGCGGTCGGTCGGTTGCTCGTCGCAGCAGATCGGGACAGCGGGCTGTTCGGTATTAAATAGGTAAAAGATGACAGAGAGACCTGGTATTAGGCGCTGCCACCAAAGGAAATCTCCAGAATAAATCTAGGCAGAAAGCAGAAACCGATGGAGGGGGAGTTCGGAATGTTCGAGATGTCGTCCGAGCTGCAGCCGAGAACCCTGAGGGTCAGGCTGTCAGCCAGCAGCGTTGGCGCGTCCCAAACATTGCCCCTGGAACCCCCGAACCCCCCACTCAGCCAGCCTCACAGCCCCGCCAATCACATGCATCAGACACGCTCAGCCAGTGTCGAACACTTCGGCTCATGAAGATGCCCGAATACACAGGATACAAAAGCAAAGACAGCCTAAGATGTTCGATGCATGGACATAATACATTGCGTGTATTAGAAGCCCCAAAACAACTTGCAATGCTGAGAAACACGGAGTGCCCAAGCTCGGACGGATCTTCAGGAGGTACGGCTTGATTGAGGTGGATGTCACGACTTCACGCTAATAGGTCCGTTGTAAGATCGCACCAGCGTGGAAAGGGAACATGATACGTATGGCTGTGCCTATTCGCCCGCTTTTACCGTCTGTCTCCATCTCTGTCACGGTACCCAGTCCTACTCCTGCTCCGATGTCTCTCATGATCCCTAGGCCGCACCTCTCTGTCTTGGCTCCGACTCCGGCTGCGGTTCCTGGCTGAAGGTCTTGTATATCCTCGATCGCGGCTGCGACTGCGGTCGCGAGGCTCATCCCGCGGTCTTTCTTGACGACGGCGGCCATGGTCTGGGCTGCGGCTCCGCCTCCGTTGGTGGCTGTCTTTTGTTCTGGCATCTGGGCTGCGGCTCCTCCTCCGCTGATGGCTGTTCCCTGTCCTTGCATCTGGGCTGCGGCTCCTCCTCCGCTGGTGGCCGTCCCTCGCCCTGTCATCTGGGCCGTCTCGCCTCCTCTGCCTGCTCCGGCTGCGATCCCGGTGTCTGCCCTGGTCGCGGTCTCTGCTCCTGTGCCTCCTCCGATGTCCGCGGTCTGAGTCCCTGTGCCGTTCTGAATCTCGGTGGCGTTCCTTCCGCGCATCTGTCGGCCGCATCGGCTTCGGGCCCGCGTCCTGACCGGCGTCGTCTCCGGGGGTGGCGTGGCTCGGCATCTTTGATCCTTCCACTGCCACTGCATTGGCACCCGTTACATCCCGTGTTTTGATAGGCAAGCCGAGCGCCAGTGCTATTGCATCTTCTTCGGCTTCCTTGATCTTGCGGATCTCTTCGCGTCGTTCGCGGACGGCCCGCTCCTCCTCGGTCTCGTTTGAATCGGCCGCTGTCGGGTCTGCCTTGGCGTACCAGTTCAGGTCGCGCCCCTTAGCCCAGCGCCCTACTGGCGCCTTGAGGCTGTGGCCTAAGTAGTTCTCGCGGTATTGAGATGTGGAGACGTCGTCCCAGCTGAAGTTGACGCCGCCGCGCGAGCCCGTTTTCCGGACCGTCGAAAGGAGGTCCATGGCCGCGACGGAATCGGTGGTATTTAATTAAATTGATGGTGGGGTTGGGTGTCGGTAGTCACAGGGTAAGCGTGAAATGTGTGGCAGGCGATGGAAAATGAAATTGCAGAAGTGAGATTCTGGAGTTGATGGCGACGGGACGAGGCTGGATTCTGGACTGCTAGCAGCATTTGGGAACTCACAGCCTGGCGAGCCTGGCTGATGCGCTGCCAAGCATTTGCCCCACGCCCCAGAGGCACCCTGGCTCGCCTGCCTGGGGAGCTTGAAGTTCCCGAATGACAGGGGTTGTTCAAGCTCGAACTTCCTCCCAAACACTTCAGGGCACTTCCACCACCGGAAACCGACTCACGCCGCCAACCACAAAAAGTAGCCTCGACACCGCCAGACTCACTGCACACACCCTCCGACGCAGAACCATCATGGCCACCTTTGATCTCTCACAAAAGGCGGGCCCGCCGCTCGACGAGATCCAATGGAGCGCCCCGCCCGAGTTCGACATGGGCATCCACAACAACAGCGTGCTCTTCTACTTCGCCCAGTCGCCCTTCTACGACAGGACCTCCAACAACGAGGTGCTGTTTCAGCAGGGTCTCAACAACCCCAACGTGACGCCCTACTTGGCCACGCGCGAGCTCTTCGAGGGCCGCCTCAAGACAATGTCCGGGCTTGAGTTCATTGTCGCCCAGGAGCCCGCCGAGACAGGCCCCGGCGCGGGCACCGGCGTCTGGGTCATCAACAAGCAAACTCGCCGCAAGCGGCAGGGCGAAGACGAGATCATCATACACGGCACCTATTTCGTGAACGGGGAGCACATCTACATGGCGCCAAGCATGGGCGACATCATCAGCTCCAGGATCGTGCGTCCCTACCGTCTCCATGCTATCGCCCCCAAACAGCTCTAACTCCAATGGCAGGCCGCAATCTCCTCCTCAATAGCCAGAATGCTCCCCATCTCCTCCGGCGTGCAAACCTGGTCTCCCGCCCTCGGCCGCGTATACGAGACACCCAGCACCGGCCCAACCACCACCACCACCACCAAGCAACGCGAAGCAACCCCCCAACCCGACAGCAGCACCAAACCCACCCCGACCACCAACCTCCCCAGCTCCCGCCTCCTCGAAGAAGCCCTCGGCCTGCACCACCAGTTCGGCGAGCACAACCTCGACGAGAACCCCATCACCGGCAAGCCGGGCGACTTCCAACTATCCTCAACAGGCCGCAAGGGCACCGTGAACCTCTCGGCCGCAGCAGCCGCCAACGCCAAGAAGGCGGCGCTGATCCCCGCCCTGCCCACGCTCAACACCAAGCTGGGCGGCGGCGGCGCCGCCGGCGAGAACCCGCTGGCTGCCAAGCCGACGGGCAAGGAGACCAAGAGCCCCAAGACGCCTGGCGCTGGGAGCGGGTTGCCGAGGGGGAAGAAGAGGAAGGGGAGCAAGGCTGCTGTTACGCCGCAGTAGGGTTGGCAGGGAGGAAGCAATTGGGTGGATATGGGAGGAGGGCTGTGTGGTTTGGGTTTGGCGTTGGGGTTGTATTTGATTACTGTTTTTGATACCCAGGGTTTCCTACTAGGGCAGACCAATAGATTGGTGTTGGTTACCATGGCCAACGGCGTGTTGCGTGGTTCGCGTGGCATCAACCAAATGGAGAATAAGCCACCGACGTCGCGATAGAGTCTGCCGGGCATTAACACGTTGTTCGTAAGGTATCTATCTATCTAACCACCCCGCTCCGGGTGTTGATGCCATCTAGCTGTCCGAAAATGTTAGCCTCGTTGAGCAGGCTGGCAAGCCAGAGGATAACTGAGAGGATGCGTTGCAGCGCGCAAGTTCAGAAATAGAACAGTGTAGGTGCTTGTTTGTAATCATCAAACGATTCATAAACAGCCTCTTACGAGAAATCATCATGGTGGGCGCTGGATTCGATGAAGAAGAAGGGAAGAATAGATCGAGAGGGTGTAGGTGTGGAAAGAGGAGAAGAAAAGAACAGCGAGGTGGAACAGGGGGATCAAGACGACAGAACAAACACACATCATACCTGTACCAAAACTCCTACACCAACAGCCAGCCATCCTGAGCCCTTGCTCTCCCATCCCAGCCCGGATGCCAGTCATCACTCAACCACCCACCCCTGCCCCAGCACCCTCTTCTGCTTGATTTTCCGCATCGGCAGAGGCCTAAACAAAAACAAACGTCAGCAAACCAACCTCTCCCCAACTCGCAAAACATCCGCAACAGAGAGAGAGAGCAAACATACCACCCCATCCCACCCCCCCCCTCAGCCCTCAAATACGGCACAACCCACACCTCCCTCGTATTCTTCCCATCCCCCTCCCCCTTGACCTCCTTCACCGGCTTGCCATACGTAACCAGCGGCGTCCCCTTGGCAATATTCGCCAGCTGCCCGCCGGTGAGGTCCGTCAGCGCGTGCATGCGCGTCTTGGGTTTCTTGCCGCTGTCCGGGTCGGCGTTGCCCGCGCGCTGCAGGTGGCCGTACACGACATACTCCGGGCACTCGTCCGCGCTGAGGTGCGCGAGCGGGGAGGCCGGGTGGATGTAGACTAGTTTGTCGGCTGGGTCGGGGGAGGGTTGGTTGGTTTCGAGGGGGATGAGCGGGAGGTAGGGGACGTCGATGGCGCGGCGGGGCTTGCGGTACATTTCCGGGGGGTTGGGGGCCTTGTCGGCGCGGATGGCGACCTGGTCGATGAAGCCTGCGGCGACCATTTGTTTGAGGGCTTGGATTTGATGGGGGGAGGGCCGCGGGAGTTTGTCGGCCATTTTGAGGTTGGCGAAGCCGGCTAGGTTGGTCTTGACGAGGGTGGCGAGCTGGGATTGCAGCTGCAGGATCTCCTTGAGGACTTTGTAGCGGACAAAGTGGCTCTCGCACCACTCCTCGGTGGGCTCGTGGGCGAACTCGCCGACCACCTGGAGGATCTTCATGGCGTCGGATCGGTCGTCGAGAGAGCAGAAGTTCTTGTGGGCGGCGTTGAATGCCTTGCGTATCCTTGCCCGCTTGTCCTCGGCAATGACGTCCTCGTTGGTGCGGAACTCTTCTGTCTGCTCGGCGACGGCGGGGATCGCTTGGTTTTCGGGCACGAAGATCTCGCCAGCGGACAACCCGGCAATCATGGCGATGGTGTATGGTAAGCAGTCGTGGAGATGCCCGACGAGCAGGATCCGCGCAAAGCGAGGCGCCAGAGGGAAGATGGACATGCTCGTTCCCACTGGTGTGACTTGCCCGCTCGGTGAGATCGCCGACAGATAGGTCAGAAGCTTTTCTGCCTTGACGATGCTCTGGCGATCTGGCGGGGTTGGGAACGGGAAGTTGACCACGTGTTGGAGGTTCATGGACTTGAGCTGTAGCACCACTCCTTCGATGGGCATCCGAAGAAGCTCTGGGGCCGAAAACTCGGGGAAGTCTCTCTCATAGACCGCCGACGAGTAGAACCTCCAGCAGTGGCCCGGGCCGGTACGGCCAGCGCGGCCAGCTCTCTGTTTTGCGCTCGCTTTGCTGATCCAGCCAACCTCGAAGCTCTGGACACCGCTCACCGGGTCGTACTTCCGCTCCTTTGACCTTCCACAGTCAAAAACATATCGGATGCCGGGAATGGTCAAACTCGTTTCGGCCACATTTGTCGCCAAGATAACCAGCCGTGAACCTTCCGGGGGAGGCTCAAAAACTTTCATCTGCTCTTTTGTGGGGAGCAGGGAGTAGAGAGGTAGAATATGCATCCGTCGTGGACCCGTCCCGGATTCTTCGTCCTCGAGATCAAATTCTTTTTCTTCCTCCTCGTCGTCCGAGGGAAACTCGAGCTCGTCGTACTCATCGTTGGCGATCCGGTCTTCAGCGTCGCCAAAGTCGATATCCTCGACCTCGATCGGGGCTTCGCTCCCAGATATGCGAACTTTCGGTCCGTCGGCAGCAGTCATGCCGCCAAAGGCACCCTTCAAGCGCTTGCTGAGTTGAGAAATCTCTCCCTGGCCAGTCAAGAAGACAAGCATACCTCCAGGGGGCAGCTTGCGATGGCCTCTGCTGATCTTTTGGAAGGCGTCCTCGACATAGTCGTGCCTTGTTTTTCGAGCAAAGTGCATGGTCACCTCGTGCTGGCGGCCCTCGACTTCGATGACGCGAGGAGGTATCTTGAACAGTCTGGTGTTCCCGGTGAATTCTTCGACCCTCAGTGTCGCAGACATGATGACGATCTTGAGGGGCCGTATTGAGGGGTCCTCCTTCATCAGCTCGGCTCTGAGCTTGACGACTCTGCTGAGAATGGCAATCAGAATGTCGGTGTTCACACTCCGTTCATGGGCCTCGTCGATGATGATGGCCGAGTATTTCCGAAGAGCAAAATCCTGTGCAACCTCGCGGAGGAGGACGCCATCTGTCATGAACTTGATAGCGGTGTTGGGATCCACGTTGCCCTCGAACCGGATCTGGTAGCCCACGACGTGGGAAGAATCTCCCAGCTCCTGGCCCACGCGTTTCGACATGCTCACGGCCGCCACTCGCCTCGGCTGCGTCACGCCGATCATGCCGGGTGTTGGGCCGTTGGGCGCGCCGTAGCCAGCTTCGAAGAGGAACTGCGGGACTTGCGTGGTCTTTCCGGAACCGGTCGCACCGCAGATGACGACAACGTCGTTGTTGTGGATGGCCTCCATGATCTTTTGCTCCTCCGCAACCACGGGTAGTTTGTACCGAGCCTCCTGAATCTCAGGGTCTCTCGTTACCCCCACGGCGTACGCTTTTCTCGTGATGTTTGTCGTAGGCTGCAGTTCTATCGGCAAAGGGTCGTGTTCGATTGGCCGAGGCGTGAAGTTTGCAGGCTTGGGCATGTCTAGGGCCATGGTGGTCGAGTCGATCGGCTGGTATCCGAGTGCTTCGTTCCGTTGCTGATGAGCCCAGGCCTTGAAAGCCGAAGACCTCTGTTTGCGTTTCTCCTCGGCACCGTCGCTCTCATCTTCGGACTCGATCTCGCCTTCCGAGCTCTCCACATCGTCGTCTGAGCTGCCTTCGCTGCCCTCGCCACTAGATTCACCACCATCCGACTCTTCCGCAGACTCCTCCGACGAGGGCCCCTCGCTTCCAGAGCTGAGCCCATTCCACTCGTCCGAACCTGGTTCCTCCATGACGACGGGAGCTGCTATTGACTGCTTGGACTTGACGCCTCCTCGCTTCTGCCGCTTTGCGAGTACCGGACGTCCTGAGTCGTCGACTTCAAGGGGACGCTTCAAGCCAGACCCGATTGCTGAAGATGCCTGTGCTGGTTCTTGTGGCTTTGTCGAAGCAGCGCCCTTCTGGTTGGTCGCCGAGTCCCCGTGATCTTCATCTTCTGAGTCGCTCGACGCCCCAGCCTTTGGTGCCTCTCCCTCGGTTACCTTCCGGCGTTCGTAGAGAAGGCTTGCTCCTGACTTGTCCAGAGCAAGGCCGGCATGCTGTTCCCTGATCGTGCGTCTCAGGGCTTCCCTCTTGGTCTCTTTGGTCTGGCCTATCGATTTGCTGCTGGAGAAGAGGCTGGTGTCGATTTTGTTGGCGGCAAGTTTCGCGAGCAGCTCCCGGTTCTCGTCCTTCTTCAGCTTGGTCTCGATGTACTTCTCGAGCCGCTTGGCCTTCTGGCTGCTGACTTTGACGCCCTGGGGCCTCAATTCCTCGCGAAGCTGAGCCCTCTTCTGCTCAGCCTCGGCCTGCTGGGCGGGTGTGATCTCGAGGGTGTTGGTGTCTGGGTCGACATCGTGGGTGGCCTTCTCCTGCGCACGTTCACGCTCAAGGACCTTGCGCTTGCGCTGTCGCGGAACGAACTTTTTTGGTGCCATTATGATTTGCTGGGAATCCTCGGTTCACACTCCAGTAGGTGAGTAGGTACACAAGCCGAGCAGATCGTCTGACACCGTGCTCGAGGAATTGCAGCAACTCGTCTTCCTAGAATCAAGAGACCAGGAGTGTAGCGCGTCTTGTCGCCTGGATCAGTTAGAGCCACTGATGCACTGGCTTGGTCTCCGGCTTGTGATCCAGATTCTCAGTTCACCTGCAAGGTCATTCTCAAAGTGCCGTGGACCTTGCTGCCCTCAGACAGCAGATGGAAATAAAATCTTGTCCGCCCGGCAGAATTCGGCGCTAACGCAGGTTGGTCAGTGGGGCGGCAAGGATCACGGTGCGTGCGACAGTGCGCATGTTCTCAGCATCAAAGATCAGCCAGCCAACCTCAACAGCAGAGCATCAACTGGTTTCTGGTGAAAACAAGGTGTTGTCTCGCAGGACCGGGCCCGACTGTCTCTGCGCTTCCAAATCTCAACCTACCATGGACGGAGACTCGGTGAGAGCCGAGCCCTTCCCGGCCAAGTCCAAGAGAGTAGCCGGCACTGTCAACGGCGTCCAGACCAAGGTCGAGGCGCTCAACTTCTCAGACAAGATCATGATCACCGTTTCCCAGGGCGGCCGTCTTGCCCAGTGGGTGAGTTTGCAGCTGGGAGCAGGACACCAGCCCGCCGCTAACCGTGCCCAAGATCCAAGTGCCCCTCTCCGCTCCCTCGTCGGCTTCGGTGGACATGGCCTTGCCGGGGGCCGGTTTGAGCGCACTTCCCTCGACGCATCTGACGCCCAAGACTCTGATTGGTATCGGCGGCGAGGAACGGGAGACTCTTGGCCATCTCTATGCCAGCCAGATCGCGAGCCACCTAGCGTTGCGCGACCCTGACGAGAAGAGAACCCTGCTTCTGGGGCTGGGTCTGGAAAAGGTGGAAGGAGGTGGCGAGGCATTCTATGATTTGCTCGAGTTGATTCTGCAAGTCCTTTGAGGCATCTCTCCAGAGGAGACCGGCCCAGTCCTTCCTGAAATAGAAGCGGGGCTTGAAATGAAACCATTCAACCCTAACCCTTTTAATGTGGAACCACCAGCCGACCATTTCGACGTTGCGCCAGCCGACCGCTTTTTGCTGAGACCTTGCGCCAGCCGACCGCCGCCAAGCCACGCCCAGATTACCTAAGCGTGCACCACTTTCTGTGCCCACCAAAAAAATACCCAGCCCTAAATTCAGCTCAGGCGGGACCCAAAAGCAGAGTTGCGAGGAAGCATCACCGGTCGAGGAATTTCGAGGCTTCATCGACACTAACCAGCAGCCACCATGGTACGCCAATCGCCGCGCCCGAGAAATAGCGAAATACTGACTGTTGCAGCCTACCCGGTTTTCCAAGACAAGAAAGCACCGCGGCCATGTATGCTCCCCGATCACGCCTCGTTCTGCTCGACCGAAATGCTGACTTGTGTTCCCTCAGGTGTCCGCCGGTAAGGGGTATGTCACGACGAACCGACCGATCACGCCGAACACATATTGACGAAGATCTCTCTAGCCGTGTCGGAAAGCACAGGAAGCACCCGGGTGGTCGTGGTATGGCCGGTGGTCAGGTACGGCAATTGGCGATTCCAGATCTCGACCGGCATGGGCTAACACGACGAAAAGCACCACCACCGCACCAACCTCGATAAGTGTACGCGCCAGCTCCCGGAAGCAGTCGGGCCATGTCGGGGGAGTGCATGAGGAAACTCTTGGCTCCTGCGGCGTGCCTCGAGCCTGTCTTCATCCAACTCTTCGACACCAGCTAACAACATGGGCCAGACCATCCCGGTTACTTCGGCAAGGTCGGCATGAGGCGTACGTTCCCGAATCACATCTCGACATCTCAATGGAATATTCAAATTGACTCGATGGGCAGACTTCCACCTCCTCCGCAACCACGAGTGGGCCCCCACCATCAACATCGAGAAGCTGTACGTCTGCGCCAGGGATCGGCTTCGAGTTGGGCGAATGTCTACTAACACTCTGCAGCTGGTCGCTCGTCCCCCTCGAGGCCCGCGAGAAGTACGTCAGCGGCGCCAAGTCCGACTCTGCTCCCGTTGTCGACCTCCTCTCCCACGGCTATGCCAAGCTCCTCGGCAAGGGTAAGGATCAAACTGGTGGGGGGAGCATGAAGGAGAACAATCCGAAAACTAACAAGTTGATGCAGGCCGTCTCCCCGAGATCCCCATCGTCGTCCGCGCGCGGTACGTCAGCGCCGAGGCGGAGCGCAAGGTGACGGAGGCTGGTGGCGTGATCGAGCTGGTTGCTTAAGTCGGGCGCGGCTACGGAGAAGTCAAAGGCTAGCGATTGACATTTTCGGTTACGAGGGAAAACCGGATAGTGAACCCAATGGCAACGGATTGGACGGTCAGACGACAGCTACGAATGCTGGGTCCCGGAGTCCTGGTTGGTTCCTGGGGGTGATGGGAAAGCACCCCCCACATTGCAGCATTAGGGAATGGGATGTTTATTCGCATCATCCATCTGGGGATTATGGCCGTTTCGTGTTCCATCCATTCGAGGTTCAAGCAATTAAGTTCTCACGTTTTCGGGTTCACACATGATACGTGCCAATGTGAGGCTGCCATAGCCATGTGAAACACAGGACCTTCAAAAGGAGGTTGTCGACTCGACAGAGGGATAGGGAGATATTTGATGGTATCCAACGAGAAACCCTCCGCTCGACCACAAAGACGAGCTCAAGAAGAATATCGCCATTGCTCAACCCGAGGGCCGGATTCTAAACACACAAGCAAGTACACACAACACATTAAGATAGGAAACAACTCCAGGAACCAATGATGCCCGGAAACCGCCAACAGCCAGTCCGCAGGCGGCAGGTAAATTAAGCTCGTCAACAACAAAAACTACAAAGAAAACAAAAAAAGCAGAGGTCGTATCTTGCATCCATCCATCATCTGTTTTCCTCGCCGGCAACCACCCAACCCCCGACCCCTTCCCCTTCTCCCCAGCCCCTTTGTACGCAAGACCAGTATGTGGTTGTGTGTCTTGCTACTTCTTTATTCAAAGCATGGCAAAAAAACCAAGGAGGTTGGGTATTCCTGAGTCTGGTTGCTTGAATAGAAACCTAGGGATTCCGGCCCAAAGTATGTGCCTTGCCCTCTTTCCCCACAGCCCGCTTCACTCCATCTACACTTCCGCTATCCCCGTTTGCCAGAATGGTGAAGGCTTGGTCAAAAGGGACTGCTTCATTACCGGTGTTTGCGATCACTGTAGTAGACATTCAGGTCAGCCATAGCAGTAGACTAAGAGAAGTGCCGAAAAAAAAAAGAAACTCACGTGCTCAGCTTCCTCGAAAGCGACTGCAGCTTCTTATCCTGCTCCGCCTCGCGCGCCGCCCGCTCCAGCGCCTGCGCGCGCTCCTCGTCGTGCTGCTTCTGCACCTCCTCGGAGCTGGGCGGCAGGCGCTCGTTCTGGATGTCGACCTTGCGCGCGTCCTCGAAGCTGCTGATGGCGTTCTTGATGCCCTCGGCGCCGAGCATCAGCGTGCCCGCGGGCAGGCGGCCGCCCGAGACCGTCTTGAGCTCCGTGACGCGCTCCGACTCCTCGCGGAGGACTTGGAAGACGCGCGACAGGCGGCCGATGGCCAGGATCTTGTTCTTGATGGCGCGGCGCTTGTACTCGATGGACTCCGGGTCCTGGGGGCCCGCGCTCGCGGCCGAGGGCAGGGCCGGGGAGACGGGGCCCGGGGAGGTGGCGGAGGAGTCCTCCCTGAGTTCCTCCTCGGAGCACGTGCTCAGGATGGCGATAAGCATGTCGGTGATCTTCTCGCCGACGAAGGGCAGCGACCAGGTGAAGACGTCCATGAAGTTGGGGAGCCAGTAGGGGTGGGGCGTGCAGTTGAACTGGCGGATGTTCATGACGTTGTTTTCGTACTTGAGCACGGCGGCCTTGTTGTTGTAGACGTCCAGGTAGTTGGGGGCCGAGAAGATGGTCATGACGCTGGGGAAGCCCGTCGTACGCGTCTTACGGTACATGCGGTATCCGGCGTCTTGCGCCTCGTGGGCGCGGATGATGGACAGCAGGTTGTTCTTCTCGAGGAAGTGGCAGGCGGCTGGGTACGAGAAGAAGTAGGAACACCCGCGGACGTGGTTGTGGAGGAAATAGTCGGTCGTCTTCTCCTGGCCAAAGTCTTCCAGGGGGTCGGCCCAGAGGATGTCGCACATGAGCCCTTGGGTTGGCGGCTCGCGGAAGCGGTCAATCTAGGAGTGTCAGTAGAGGCTTGTTCAAGACCGAACATGGTCTGTCCAAGACTCACATTTCTGATGTCGTCAAGGGTGTGCAGCTCGGGGCTCAGCCCGCCGTGGATGCACAGGAACTGCTTGTTCATGACGGCCGCCAGCGGCAGGCAGCAGAACGACTCCATGCAGGCCTCGTAGATGGCCTCGGAGTACTTGTGCTTGCACTCCAGCTTGAAGGTGAAGTAGTCGGTCAAGTGACGGCACTCGTGGTTGCCACGCAGCAGCCAGAGCGTCTTGGGATAGTGGATCTTGAGCGCCCACAGGTAGAGCACGCACTCGATGCTGAAATAACCGCGGTCGACGTAGTCGCCCAGGAAAAGGTACCTCGTCTCGGACGGGTCACCGCCGACCTCAAACAGCTTCATCAAGTCGTAGTACTGGCCGTGGACGTCGCCACACACGGTGATGGGGGCGTCCATCTCGAGCAGGTTGGGCTCGGCGCGCAGGATCTCGCTGCCCTTCCGGATAATCCATAGCGCTTGCTCATCGGTCAGGCGGCCCTCGCGGTAGAAGTGCTGTTTGAGAAACTGGATGTCGGGCTTTTGGTGGGTGTCATCCTCGAAGAACTGCTCGTCACTGGGCTTGTACATGGCAGGTGCTTGCACATCTACGGGTGGTGGGCAGCAGCGTCAGTCTCGGGGCGGTCGAAGCCCGACGGCAGGTGGTCGCGTGCGGTGGCGGGGCATACCTTTGCAGACTCGCTCCATGGTGCTGACCTGCGTCCCGTCCTCCATGGTGTGAATGCTGAAGTCGATCTCGGGGATAGGCTTCTTTTGCTGGATCGCACGGATGGCATTGTCGACCTGCTGGTCCTTAGCCCGGCGCTCCCCCTGGGAGCCCATCACGTTGTCCTCGGTGTCCATGGCGGCGTTGGTTTGGTCGGGAAAGTGTGTGGGAAGAGGAGGGAAACGGATTTACTGGGCGGGCGGCAAGAAGTTGAGTCTGTTGGTTGGTCGGTTGGCCGGGTGGTCGGTTGGGGGTGGTATGAACGAAAGGCTGTCCGCTGTGTCCCGCAGCGAGCGAGATTGGTTGATCGGGGTTCGGGTCGCCAAAGGTTAATCCAGATGGATTGTGTCGCCAAAATACCAGATCGTGCTGAGGGTGAACACCAGGGCGTGACGGTCCAGGGATCGGGAGCAATAGGGCTGAGGATTGGGCCGAAGGTCGGGAGGCAACTCTGAAAGTGCGAGCTCCAGAAAGCTGGGGTGGGATGGGCGGGGAGGGGTCCTGTGCTGTTTCACCGTTTC